>Ga0210406_10000973_pt1 | contig 37018 bp, 66 predicted proteins | sample IncBWC30MmetaG_FD_155454 | JGI IMG/M metagenome (GOLD analysis project Ga0210406, IMG submission 155454) | Forest soil microbial communities from Barre Woods Harvard Forest LTER site, Petersham, Massachusetts, United States - Inc-BW-C-30-M | ecosystem: Environmental > Terrestrial > Soil >... | reverse complement strand
CTTCGAGGCATCAACGATCGGAGGTTCCATGGCCTGGTTGATGATGATGGCTCGTGGCGTCTTGGCCGCGGCGTTGTCATTCAGCTTCTGCATGGCCTGCAAGTAGGTGAGCAAGGCGTTCGGCGGTGTGCCCGGAACGCCTACCGCATTGGCCACGTTGAGGTATTGCAAGAGCCCGTCAGCATCAATCTTGTTGGCAATGCGCGCCATAGCAGGCTTCAGGAACCTGTCGGCAAAGTTCTCGATGTTCAGCGTGAAGTCTTCCGAGGTGAAGGTGGTGTCTACGCCGAACTGCGTGGTAAGCACCAACTGGACTACCGTTTCGATGGCGTCTTCGGTTGAAAGCCCTTGCCCGGAGCGGCCGGTATACTTGGGCGGTTTGCGAATGTTTAAGATCGTTCCAATTTGCGCGCCTTGCTTGGCAAAGTCTTTGTCGTATTCGCGGACAACTTCTTTCGTGAAGGTGAGTTCGTTTTCAAGAACTGGCAGGGATTCCATCGTGACCATACCGATGGTTAAAAGTTGGTTCACTGAGGAGTTCTCCTTTCGTTAAAAGAATCAGTTTCGATTCCTTCCCCGTAGGAGAACAAATTTACCGAGCGACTGGCGCTCGCAGGAGAGAACTGACTGCTACGCTACGCCCTTTTTGTCTGTTGTCAAGCCAAAAGAAAAAGCCCCGGCTTGGACCGGAGCTTGTTTCTTTTGCAGAGATGGTGCCTAGACGTAGTATATTTTACGCGATAATTGGTTAGCAGACAATAGGGTATGCGTACAGCTATGGCATTCACATCTTTTTTTAATTTTCATCGGCCCCTCGCTCTTCTTGCCTGTCTACGCTGCCGGATGTATTCGTCCGTATCGGTGATTTCGTTCAATGGCACATCGTTGCGGGCATTGCCTGTCAGTCGAATACCGGGGCTTGGTGCACTCGAAACAAAGTCTGAAGGCTTGACCGCCAGCCGCTCGGCTATCTTGCCAATCTCAATGACTTGCTGGAAGTCGTCCAGTTTCATGAAATTCCTTGCTGCGAGGTCGTTTTCGGGCTTGGCGAGCCAGTAAGCGACTTCAGGGGCCGCCAGGCGGGTGATCGCTACTCTGCCGGCCTCGGACATCGTTAAGCCTCTGACATGCGCTGCCTCGAGCGTCGTGTTGAAGTCGGGATGCCCGGCAATGAAGGATTTGCCTTTCTCGAGGAACTTGTCGAACTCCTCTTTTCGCAGGGTATCTACCAGCGCTGGCTTGGGTACTTCCTTGGGTATTTCGGCTGGCTTTGCGCCATTCTCCTTGGCTGCCCACAGCGCCATGGCGGCGTAGTACTGCTCTACGTCCTGGAACTCGTTCATCTTTGGCTGAGTCTTGGGGGCTTCGGCTGCGGGAGGAGTTTCAACGACTGGCGGTGGCACAGCCTTGGCCGCTTCTACCTGCTTGGCGAGCTCCGCAGCCTTCTCTTCAGCTTCGTGCTTTTCCCTGGTCAGTTGCTCGATCTTGACTTGCTTGCCGCCACGCTCCCGGCGCTTCTTGCCGTTCCGCTCATTGATGTAGGCATCTACCGCTTGCCGATCGACCATTTCTGGCGGGATGGCATTGTCGAGGATGGCTTTGATTTCTTCTGCTGGCTTGCCTTTTAGCGGTTCGGGGATGGCTGCTGCGAGTTCTTCCGGCGTGGCTGGCTTCGTGGTTTCGATGACGACTGGCGTAGGCTCGGCGTTGCGCTCCTTGGCACGCTCGGCGATGTAGGCATCGGTATCTTGCCGCTCTTTGACTTCAGGTTCGACGATGGGCGTGGCTGGCGTGCTCATATCGCCCTCGGCATAAATACTTGAGCCTTAGGATTAATGCACAAAACTTCCACCTCTCCGCGCATCTCACCCCATCCCTCGCGCCATTGGACAGGAATTGTCCTGTAAGCCATGGGGACATGGCCGCGTTCCCTGGCAAACGCAGCCAATTCCATCTTTAGACTTTTAGCGTCAGTATCCTCGCGCAATACCGCTGACCATGATTGATTCGGCGCGCTCATATCCAGTCAATGTCCATTTCGCCCGGCGTCCCGGCAGTAACCACTTGGATACCAGTCCCAAAGAAAAGCGGCGCCAGCAAGCCCAAATTGACGGTAATCGCGCCCGGCGTGGTCCCGCCATAGTTGCTGATGAGCGTGCCTGCGGGTGTAGGTCCATCAAAGAGCTGGAGCGTCCAGCCCGTACCTGCTGCTGGTACGCTGATGCCACGGATGTACCCGGGAAGATTTTTTAATTGGAACGTACCACTAGTTACTATCTTGGTAATGGCCATGTCAAATCTCCATTCTGTCTAGGATTTCGTGTATCCGTGAAACCTGCGATTGCAAGGACCGCGTGGCTCGGCTAACTAGAGCCACAAGCTGAACAGAATGCTCAGGTTCTTTGCCCTGCGTTGAATCCGAAGGTCCGCATGGGCGCATGGCTGGCGAGAGACGCTGTTCCAATTTGGTGACTACGGAACAGAGGTCTTGCAATACGGCATCGTGAGTCATAAGCGCTTCGAGTACCAATGGTTGACGTTCTGCGATGACATTTGGGGCATTCGTCCTTAGTTGGTTCTGTGCCGCATTCTGACTGCCTGCTAATTCATACATTTTTATTCTCCTTGTGCTGCTGGTTGCTGTGCGTTCGGGTCCGGTGGCGGCGGGGTTGTCGCCAAATCCTTTTCATGCGCTTGCTGACTGGCTTGCGTTTGCTGGTCGGCTTGCTGGCCCATCTGCGCCATTGCTAATTCATGCGCCTGGTCTGCGGCGTGTTCCCACTTGTCAAAGTCCAGCTGTGCCGCGGCTAGCTTTGCGTTTATGCCTGCCACCTCGACTTGTGCGGCGGTCTGAAGCTGGGCAATGGCCATCTTGCCGTCTTGCTGAATCTTCTCGGTCTTGATGGCGTCCATCATCTCCTGATTGTGCTTCATAAGCTCTTGGTTAACTTGCTGGGCTTGCTGGAGTTGCGTGCCAAGCTTCTGAATCTGCGCTTGCGGGTCAGTGTCGTCGTCGCCCAGGGCTTGTGGCGGGATGATGCGCTTGATGCGTGCGGCAATCTCCTTTGCTCCCGGCATGTCTGAGTTGCCAATGATCACGTCCCCGGCGACTTTCATAATCTCGCCAGTCTTGTCGGCTTGCGCCAGCTGCATTTGCATGTTGAAGGCTTCTTGTCTCTTCGTCTGGTAGCTTGGCCCAACGTCGATAACCACGTCGTAGGCACCTACCGAGATGTCGTAGACTTCCTTGATTTCTTCGGTAAGCAGGGCTTCGGCAGCATTCTGCCTGCCTGCGTGAACAATGACGTGATTTGTGGCCCCGTCAGGCTTAATGATTCTTTGCACACGAGGAGCATCGTAGATGAATGGGGCGGCGTCGAGGATGATACGTCCAATGTGACGGAGGGTCCGCGATAGGTTGTCAGTGAAGTTGAGATTGGTAAGCCCCCCTTGCTTTTGGAGCAGGTCGATCGCTTTGCCAGATTGGTCTGTTTTGGTTTGCCCGAGCGATGGTTCATAGATTCCTGTCACTGACTTCAGGTCTTGGTCTACCGCCTGGCTCATCGCCAGAATAGCTTGGATGGGCGGCTCAAACTGGTTCCTTACAGGCAAAGATGGCGCTGGCTGGCCGCTGGTTGTCACCATGTCGGCCTCGAGGTAGGCGTAGTTCACTACGTTGGCGTTTTGCCACTTGCCATCTTTGAATTGCCCTTTCCAGCCCACCCACGGAGCTTTAGGCGCCAGAGCAATAACTTCAGCCGCGTAAGAACGAAAATAGTTAATCGAACGCTGCGCATCCTTGGCGTTCCTCACAATCCCGCAAAGCTCGCGTTCGCCGTCTACATCGAAGTCGTAGGCAATGAACGGAACCAGCGGAATGTAGCCGACCGTGCCTGGGAAGTCATATTCGTCAATGACCTCGATGGCGTTGATGACCGAGCACGTGATGGTGCATTTGCGGTACTTGCGTTTCTTGATGATCTTGGGCTTTTCTGCCATCTCTGCTGTCATCTTCGTGTAGGTCTTGCGGTCAAGGATCTGGCCATTCTCGAGATGCAGCAGTTCTTCGTCGTCCCATTCCTTGTGCCAGTATTCTGCTACGCGGATGGTCTTCGAGTTGCCCCATTCAGGGAAGTTGTCGCCTATCGAGGTGAGATCGTTCAGCTGTGCCAGCTGGCTGTTGGAGAACAGCGCTTTGTACTCATCGAACGGATAGTCGCAGGTCTTGAACTTCCAGTTAGCGTCTGACTCATCGGCATACGTTGAACTCGGGTCGCAGTACACGGTAAAGAAGTTCTTGATTCTGCGGATGTAGAGTTCCTGATCGAAAGTACGTCCTGGCAAGTAATCAGCGCAAATCTCGCAATAGCCTTTGCCGGCAGTCACCATGGCTTCAAAGCCACAGTCAATCGCTACTTCGCTGTCAGAGTTGACGTGGATGTGACGGATAATGCCTTCGAGGATTTCGGCGGTGTCTGTGTCCGCGCCGTCGCCTACCGGCTTGATGGTGGCTTGCGGTCTTTGCGCTCTTTGCTCGTTAACAATCTGCGAGATGATGGCCGGCATCCGGTTGATCGTCAAGCAGGGCCGATTCTCTTCTTGCCGCTGCGTTTCTGTCTCCCCGGGCCATTGCTTGCCGACACGGAATCGCATATCGTCCAGGGCTTTAGCTCTGAACTTGTTTTCGGCGTCTACAGCTATCTTGAAGCGTTCCCTTGCGCGGGCCAGGAAGTCTCTGGTTTCTTGCGAGCTGGCAGCGACAGAACCTGCTATAGTGCGTGGCTTGTCGTCCAGAACGTCGTAGGCCATCAGTTAGCCTTTTGCGTGAGGTCCAATAGCTTGTTGTTGCTCGGCGTAATCTGTTCAGCCATCAAGGTAGAAGGGTATTGCCCTGCTTTCAGCTTCTTGGCCCATGCTGCCATGACGGATCGCAAGACCTGCACATCGGTTTCATCCGCCATCTTGAAGCGGAAAGTATCCATGAGCATCTCGCTGAACTTCTTAGCTCTGTCAGGCCTCCATTGCGGCTTACTCATAGGCATGCTCACCTCGATTGATGAAATGCTCTCGCTCGACCGCCGTGCCAAGATACTCCACTTTGACATGCTCGTTTGGCAAGATCCCAAAGACGTCAGCTTCGCGGATGAGATGCACGTTCCTGTCGAGCTTGTAACTCAGCGGCCGCTCGAGAGGGCCTTTGCCGTCTGCGCCTGTGCCTACATTCTCGGCGTGCGTCAAATCATTCCAGCGAGAGTTGAACGCTACGATCTGTCCGGGTTGGACACTGCAAGGCTCGCGATAGCCTTTGTACCAGTCCCAGAAGTCACCTATCTTCGTATGGCGGTACCACCACTCGCCAGGATGCCATTTGCCGGGCCCTACAGCCAATACCAGCCCTTTTATGCTCTTGGGTGCGTCAGTGAGAACGATGATGCTGGATACGTCTATGCGTTGCACCAGGATGCGGTCTTCGGTGGGTTGGATCATACGCTCATCCAGCTTTTAGGCCTCCGAGGAGGCTGCTGTCGTGAATCTTGTGCCGATTCCGGTGCTACGTCAACAGCAAACGTCAGCGTCAGTGTGTCGGCGCAGTCAGGAGAGCGCAATCCTCTCTTTTTCATAATCTCTTTGGCTTCGATCACGACCGAGCCGTGCGCGCGCTTGCCTTGGGCGTAATGGAATTGCGGGCCCGTCAAGTCTGAGGCGAGTTCTTCGTCATCGGGGATTTGGGCGCCACCGTCAAGCCATGCTTTCGTTTTGCCCCAAACCTCTGCTCTGCGGTTGAAATACTTGATTGCATCAAATGCCGACTCTGCTCCATCAAAGCCGAGAATCTCATAGCCAAGGGCTTTGCAATAGTCAACGACACCCCCTCCAATTCCACCTGCGTCAACAATACTGGCCTGCGGTCGGAGTTCCGTAATGTAATGGATGACTCGATTCGCCGTATATTGCGTGTCACGATTCCTGAATCGCTCGAGCTGGACATACTTCCTCCCTTGCCGGTAGCCTAGAACGGTTTGATCGTCCCCGAATCTTGCCACGTCACAGGCCAGTATCCGAGGTAGATATTCGTACCCTTCAGCTCTGTAGTGCCTCGCCTTTTGGACGACTTCCGAGGAGATAAATTGAGTGTCGCCTTGGCGGGGAAAGACTCCCCTAACTCGGACTCGGAAGAAATCCGAATCCTCGCCCTCGTCTTCTTCCCATTGCTTGTAAAGAGCTTTGTTTGTCCCCTCGACAGTTCGAGAGTCAATGTGGCGATGCCGCCAACGATGGCCTTGGCTACCAAAGCATTCAAAGAACGGTCCATCGTTGAGAGTTGGATTACCAAAGACGAGCCACAGTATGATCGTGTTCTCATCGGTCAAGGCCCCCTTCGTAACTTCCCAGATTGGCCTGTTAATTGCGCTCGCTTCATCGAAGATAACCAGAATCAGCTTGCCGGCATTGTGCAGCCCTGCAAAGGCTTCTGTGTTTTGCTCGCTCCACGTCTCGAAATCCGCCCTGTAAGTGGCTCTGTATTCAGTGTCTTTGACTGATACCCTGGTGGCTTGGACTTCCCAGAAGTCTTTGTCGTAGGCCATCCTGAACCATTTGCTGACCTCCGGCTGAGTCTTTGAACTGAGCTGATTGCCGGTGTTGGCTGTGATGATTGCCCTGGATCCCGGCCAGCAGGACAGCGCCCACTTCAGGATCATGGCTACCAGAGCTGATTTGCCAATGTCGTGCCCTGAGGCTACTGCGGACTGATATGGCATGAACTTTGTTGCAGGGTTCCTGATGTGCTCGCCGATCGCTGCCAGTTCTTCGGCCTGCCAGGTCCGGGGGCCAGGTGAGCCCGCCAATTCACCTTCGTTCCATGGGAAGATGGCTTTGACAAGCCCTAGCGGGTCAAATGCGTAACTGGCAATTTCTTCAATCAGTTCAAGAGCCTGATTCACGTTTGGCACGCATCTTTGTGAGAGCTTCGGTATAGCTAATGGTCAGATTTGCTTCGATGGGCTGGGTTGGCATACCGTGTTTGTAGGCCATCAACACTCTCCAAACGTTAGCCGCTATTTCGGTAGCCTTGAGTCTGGCTTGCCAGTTGATCAGTTCGCGTTCGTCCGTGACGATGCCCTTGTCAGCAAAGAACTTCGTCTCCATTGCCTTGTGTGCTGGATGGGTCATCAGCCGGCAAGCGAGAAGCTCGAGGCTTCCGGTGTCAGGATCTTGCTTCCTCAGCATCCGCTCGACGCGCGTAACGAAGGCCTTGGCGTCCGGGGTGATGTTGGGTTGTCCTTTGGGGCGTCCCATAGTTGGTATTTTCGAGTATTACGCTAGTTTCTAGGCGTTTACAAGCGGTTTTAGTACCATTTTCCGAGGTATTCTCAAGATGCAACAGTGCCCCATCCAGCCACACGTAGCTCGCCCAGCCATAGCAGGTCTTGCGGGTGACAGAATGTGTCATACGAGGAGTGTATCATGGTTTGCCTGCTTGCTCCTTGGCTGGAGGCGCGGTGAGAGCTTCCCACAATTCTGCTGCGCTGATTTTGTGGCTTTTCCCTTTGTAGGTGATTTGAAGCTCATAGATACCGCCGTGCTCGTTAGCATCAGCCAAATCATTCAGTGCCACAGCGTAAATCATCGCGCGCGAAAACGCCGTTCCGGTTATTACATTTCCGCTGCTACCTTGCTTCTCTTGTACGGCCACTCCGGCTGGAATTGCTAATATGGCCAATAATGCCTGTCTTCTTGTAAGGCTCATTTCTGCTCCTTGGCGCGGGTGAAAAGTGGCCCTCTTACGCGGCTCTCGGCTAGGGCCATCACCGAGCCTCGCTTATTCGTCTGCTGATGGCTTTGCTGGATGGTGACAGGTGACGGTGTTTGGCCCCATGACCGCTGTGGACATGCAACTGTCGATAACATGGTCGTTAGAGTCAGAAGAATGGTCAATGAACATCGTAATGCAGTTGTCTCCTGCCAGCTTATAGCCGTCTTCGCAGACGAGTGTTTTCTTATCAAGTGGCATCACCGTCGCTCTCTCCCGATGGTTTCGGGGAAGCCTTGGCGTGATTGATGATGGCATCGAGTCGCTCTGAACAAGCGTGCAATGGCCCGTAGTGCTGTTCAGCTTTGCGCCACTCATCCCTTAGTTCCTCCAGTTCCTTCAGCAGATCAGTCGGCGGACGATAAAGATAAACCGTGGTACTAAGTCCAGAAGACATTGATGTTAACGTAAATCCTTCTTCTTGGGCGCACCGCAACACACCTTCAACTGGAGTTAACTCTGGCAAGTCTGGGAAAATGTAGACCTGACAGTTCTTGTAGCGTAGAGCTATCCGCCTGAGAATATCGTCGGCTATTTGCTGCCCCGGCGCGGCTGCCGGATCACTCGTTGCTGGCGGGGCGGTTTCGTACCAAATGTGAACGCCATACCGATGTGCTGCAAGATGATTTGATGGCAATTCACACTTCAGACCATTGATAGGCGAGACGGCTTTACACCATTCTGACTGTCTCTCGGCTGGCCCTGCCGCTGGAGCAGGCTTGGACACACCGAGCTTGGGATCGTTCATGGCTAGCGCATCAGTTCGGCTGGGCTTCGTTTCGTCCATCGGGGCTTCCTTTCATCAAGCAAATTATGGTGAAACCTACAGAGCGCAAGCAGGTTATCTAACCGGTCATCGCGGCTCACACTGCGGCGTATCTTGTGATGCGGGTCGGCTGCTGGATGTGCGCAGGCCCACGCCTGATACTCGTTCTGCCACTCGCAAAAACCACGGCATCTCTCCCACAGTTCCAGTTTGCGGGCTTCCCAGTCCTTCCCTGCCAGCCGCTCCCGGCCGTCCTTGAACACAAATGAGCCGGGATCCTTGAAATGCCGTGCCGCGGTGGCTTGCCGGTCCGCTTTCATCGCTCTAATAGCCTCCTATTGCGTTTAACGGGCATTCTACGCAGGGTCAAGCTCGATCACTGTGTGCCGCTCCTTGTGCGCGCATTGGGACTGCTCGACCGTCAGGTCCAGATACTTTGCCGTGTCGTCCATGATCAGCCGGTTGAATCTGAGTGCATCCACCAAGGGCTTCACTGAGCCATACAGGTTGTCTTTGTCGTAAGCCCTTGCATGGCAAAGAGTTATCTTGCAGCGCATCTTGACGATGGGCTTCAGGTAGGCTCCGTTGAGTTGCTGGCGTATCAGCAGTATCCAGCTGTTCTTGATGTCCTGCTTCTTGGCCCAGTGCATCCGCAAGGTGCGGTTGAGCGACGGCGGTACATCTGGAATGTCTAGCTTCATGCCTGTTTCACGCACTTTGGACACCAAAACTTACCTTGCCCACGCCACCAGCTACGCATCGCATTCTCCAGCGATTCCGTGGCTCGGCAGACACAGCATTCCACTTTCCTGCCTTTCCAGCGCTCACTGTCCTTCATGCTTGCACCGCCCGCAAAACAGGTCCAAGAGCCTCACGCCTTCTTGTCCTTGCGCACAAACCCGACCCACACAAAGTTGTCCCCTTTGCCGGCAATCTCCCGCTTGACTCGCTTCAGGATGGCCCAGCGGATCCTGGCTGCTTTTTGACTGGTCATGTTCCCCTCCTCGCTGTTTCTATTCGCTGCCACCGGGCTACAACTACCGTCCGGTGTTTCAGCTTTCGGCATACCGCTCGGATCGGGTCTCTGGGATGCTGGCCTTCCGAATTGCAACTGCCAAGGCAAATTTCAAAGTACCCGCGACCTCCGCAGAACTGACAGGGGAGATTCGGTTCTGGGTACTCACAGCAACAGCAGTCCTCCCCGCAGTCGTGCCCGTCAAGCCCATCCTCGCACTGCTCGCACTCCTCTGTCGTCAATTCGCAGCAACCGCACCGAGGACAAATCTTTGAGCCATCGCCACGCGCGTCAAGGAGCTCCTGAAGGAATTCCCGCTGTTTTGGTTCGCTCACGATGCGCCTCCCGGCAACGTACCGCCTCAGCCTCGTCCAAACAGCAAGCTGTGAATCCGCACTCGCATCTGACGCACCACTTGCGGCCTGCAAAACTTCCGTCGTACCAGAGTTCTATGCTGTGCTCAGTCATCTTGCCTGTTCATTTTCTCGCGCTCGCGGATCTCCCAAAGACCGTCTGACAGGGATTGAATCTCGGGCTCGGCTTTCTCGCGTGTTTCTTCCATGTGCTTTTTCAGTTCTGCGCGGCGATCGGCGTCTTGTTTCTTGTAAACGCGGCAACTTGCAGGAATGTTCATCACGAGGCCCATGTGCCTGCTCATCGTGGTATGCCTTTGCCGCGAATCCCCGCAATGCGGGCAAAGATACCCTTGTGGCGGGCCTACGTAAATAGGCTGTGGACCCTTTGGTTTGCCGTCAACCTTGCAAGGAATGGTCAAGCAAAGTTCTTCAGACACAGGACGCCTTTCTTTCCCGGTTCCCTCTTAGGCCTTTGACTTTGCATCTGACGTTGCTTGTAAGGTTCTAAGCAAGTTACAAAGTCGTGTTTAGTTTCTAGGCCTGCGAGGTTCCAGCCGAAAAGGGATTTACTCTCTGGCGCATCCTTCCTCTCGCTGCTTTCGCCATCGTGCGTCGTTGGTGGTACGTAGGCGCCGGTGCAGCGTTTAACTCTACTTTGAGAGAGAGGCAGTTTAAGGCGACCGCTCGGAAGTTGCAGGTCGGCGTGACGGCACCAGCGGGAACAACCGGTTGAAGGCGAGACCACCAGAGCCTCATTCCCCGCTCCCAGTACCTTGTCAGCGCGTACAGATTCACAGATTTTTTCAGCCAGTTGAAATCGAAAGATGTTCGCATTGTTGGCCGGACTCTTTCTTGAGGAAAACTTGCGAGCGGGAGGGCGGAAAGTTCGCCCGGCCAAGAGAGATGCTAAACGCCCGGCCCCGCTCGCTTGAATTCCTTGCCTCATTTCATATCACAGCTTTCCGTCGAGCGCAATAGCAGCGTTTGCGGTCATCACAGCTTCGCGCAAAAGCCTGACCGCCGCTGTCTGGTCCGCGCAATTTGGCGTGTTATCAACTATGCACTGCCCCATTTCCTTTGCTTTGGCGCGGATCGCTTCATACTTCGGCAACTGTTCTGCGCTTGGTGCGTGATAGGTGAAAATATTGTTGATGTCCACTCGTCTCTCCTTTTCCAGTTCTTTGACCATTTCATTCAGGCCAAACTTGGTGATGCCCGGTGTTAGGAATCTGCTCATTTCTCCTTTCCGCTAAAGTCAAGCACTTCTTGCGAGAGTCTTTTTGCTGCTATCTCGCAGTACTTTTCTTCTATTTCTATGCCGATGGCGCGGCGGCCTTTGTTCTTTGCCGCTACCAAGGTCGTGCCACTGCCGGCGAACGGGTCAAGTACCGTTTCATTGGGACGGCTGACCCGCTCTAGCAGCCAGGTCCAGGAGCCGAGTTGGCTTCGGGCACGGATGGTCCGTATCGCGGTCGGAGTCATAGCAAATCTTACTGTCAGGCCTGAGTTCGTTCACGTAAGGATCACGCCCGTAGTAGAAAATTGGCTGCCAGAGCCGCATTCCCCACCGGCTGATTGACGTGGAAGCCGGGTAATAGAACACGCCACAATGGTCAGGCTTTGGGTACGAGTGGATGTTCACCTGCCCGGGCGTGAGTACAAGCCTCGGAACCTCGGACAAAAAACCGATTATTGTTGGCACCACAAACTCCGTGACATATTCTTGCGTGTCCTCGAAAGTTTCGGTATTGTATGCGCCCTTGCTGTCAGTCCCCGGCGCTAGCCCGCGCTTCATTCCATTGATACCGTAAGGAGGGTCCGTCAGAATCATATCACACTCTATTTCGCTACGGTCAGCGAGCCAAAGTCCGCAATCTCCGTGGTAGATCGTGATGCCAGCGTGTTCGTAGTACGGTTTCACTCAGAATCCCCGTCAAACTCATCGGAATCAAGAATCGCTTGCAATCTTTCTGTCGCTAGGCGGTACCACGTCTGTAGCTTGTGCTGGCTTTCCAGACTCAGGTTCGCCCATTCGTTCTGTGGTAAAAGGGCTTCCCCTGAAGGCGATGCATTCTTCACAGTAGGGAGGATAGCTGTGTTCGTTGAGGTGTCCGCACTTCCCGCAGTACCACATAACGCCTCCTGTGCTGGCATGGCTACCGACTGAGAAAGAAGATTTGCTCGGTAAGCTCGCAGGATAGTCCTCAACTTATCTCTGGAATTGTGGCACCAAGCCAACTCATCCAACCAAGCATCTTCTCCGGGCGTGCGCTCAACATTGGCTTGTTGCATTTCGCTCACTTCGTCTCTCTTTCGGCAAGGAGTTTGCAAATCAATTTGATAATCACTCCAGTTAGTTCCGCCCAAATAGGCAGCAACTCTTTCAACTTTTGGGCCGTTTCGCTCACTTCATCTCCCATCCATCCGCCGCGCTAGCTGCGATGCTGCCCGCCCTGAGGTGTGTCAAAAACTCCTTGTATCTTTCTTCTGCTTCCTTCTCGCTTTGTGACCAGCCTTTCCCTGCTTGGCCGGGGGCGCTAACAATTTGTTCCACACATCCACCCATTCCGTCATCTTGGCCAGCACCGCTCCGTGCCCGGTAAACAACTTGGCGAAGTCCCCGGCCATCTCCGTTTCAAGAGATGTAAGCCGTGCTGAAAGTTCGTTTTGCGCCGCTAGCAGCACCGACTGAGCCTGCTCGATGCGGTCCAGTTTCAGGTTGATTTCTTCGAGAGAAAGCATCTAGCGCTCTCCAATCCCCAGCACATACCATGCCCACCATCCGAGCAGCACCGCAGCCGCCACAATCAAGCCAAAGAGCCAAGCCAGTTGCTTGCCCGATACTTCGGCTCGGTCGCGCTGGCGTTGCTGTTCGATGGCGGCCCGGTGTTTTGCCTCGCGCTTGTCTTCGCGCTCCAGGTAGGCTAGAAACTCGTCCAGGTCCGGGTTATGGTACTTGGGTTTCATGGACGTGGCTCCATAATTTTCTGGTAACGTTCGCCAGCAGCCATCGCTGCAACTTTCCCTTGCAAATGCTGAATCGTTGCCCACTTGCCGTGCGGGAAAAGCAATTCGTCATCGTCGGACTGCTTGAGAACTTCAATAAACCATGCAACCCACTGCGGTTCAGTCCACTCCTGAAACCATTCGTAGCCGCGCGAACTAGCAAAGGACTTCAGCGCGTGCCAGCTTAGAAGTTCTCGCATGTTAATTGAATCGCTCATCCCCGCTCACCCCCTCCTTGCTAGGCGTCTGACAACGAAGGCTTTTCTGCATCGTCCTCGCTCAGCCGCTTAATGCTGTCGTCCGGCAACTGCTGCAACAGCCGGAGCATGATGCTGTACGCCACGTTCGGGTCCACGCAGATAGTCACGTAGCGGTCAAACTCCTTGTGCCAGTCGGCGTAGGCTTCGGCATTGTGCAAGTCCTTGACCAGCCGCGTCTTGCCTTCTTTGTTGGCCTTCCGCCGCTGAGCCTCGAGTCGCGGGAGCACAAGTTTTGCGGCTTCCGCCCCGCGGCCCTTGCTGATCAGGAACTGGCAGTGGGCCAAGCACTCCTCAACGTTAGGCACTGACGTTCCCTGACGTGAAATATGGCTTAACGACGCATCGCAGTTGCCACCGTTGGCCGTCCGGCTTCCAAGGTATGTAGGTCGCCCCGCATCCTTCCGGGCAGCCAAAAGGCTTCATGCCGTCCTTCTTGAACAGGCCAAGCTGGCCCTCGGCTCCGCAACCTTCACAGACAAAGTTCCACACCGTCCTGTCTTTTGTTTCGCGTAGTACTCGACTGGCCTTTGGCATTATGGTGCGCTCTGAAGCTTCTTGGTCGGCACGCCGCAGGCTTCGAGGTCTACCAGCAGCATGTCGATGTTGTCCGGCCCGCTGGTTGGCACAAACATGCCATCCCCGTTGCCCTTCAGGTACTTCTTGAGCAGTGAGCGAAGCCCCTCAGCCGCCACTTCGTTCAGCCCGGCACCGAATTCCTTCAGGTTTAGAAACACGGCCCGATGGCCGTTGAACTTGTCGGGTGTCGTCCAGAATAGCGTTGTTTGCACTTTAGGGGCTTTCTCGGCGGCTTTCTCCTTGAGCTTGGAGATTTTATCCTTGGCTACGTCCTGAGCCGCTGTAGCCTTGTCTACGCTGGTATCTGCTTCCGGGTCGGATTCGTCAGGAATCAGGAAGGCGTGCCGAAGGCCGTACTTCAAAGCTCCGGTCATGGCTTTGTACACTGCCTTGTCGCCCTTGTCAGTTCCCGTACCATAGCTGTGGAGCACGATCGGCGGGCAATCCGAATCGCCATCATGGAAACTGAACTCCATCTTCACGTCCACGGCCTGCATGTGGCCCTCTTTGGCTGGAATCTCGTAGTTACGTATCTCGATCACGTCAGCCACGAGGTAGACGTTCCTTACGGACAAGGCTTTGCGCACGATCCAAGCTACGTCCGCGGCCTTAACGTAGTTGTATTTCTGGAAGTCGTTCCGGCCACGCTTGTCCACGTTGTCGATTTCGTCCACAATCTCTGCCAGCTTTTGCACCAGAGATTTCGGCATAACTTGGATAATGGCTCCCGGTGTTCCAAAGTCAGGCACCGTTCCATTAGGCTTGCTCACTTGTTCGCTCATAGTCCCTCGTATTTCGCTCTGTCTCGTGCTGCGTCAATCCGGCTGGCCATCCAGTCGCTTGCTTCCGTGTCCATCCTGTCGCCCAACATCACTCGCTCATCGGGCATCAATTCCCAATATTCCTTATCGAACATTTCAAGGGACAGCGAGGCGTAACGCTCGTTCCACCACTCCTTGTAATCACTTGGCATTGAGTTTCTTTCCGCATCTCATACAAAACGTTTCCATGCCTGGCTCCCTGTCGGCGTGCTCGCAAGCATCCTGGCTCGCCTCGCGCAGCAAGTCGGACATCTTCAGCCAGAACTTTTTTACATCGCCCAGCGTCATGGCCGGAGAATCATTCGACGTCGGAAACTCACGCACAAGAAGCGCCTGCAAGCGGCAATCCAGCTGGTTGCGAGTCAGGCTCACTGGCGCACCAATCCGTATTTGGACGGGTCTTCGCCAATCTGTTCCAGCGCCGAGACTAACTTGCCGGAGATTGTCTTTGTGTCATAACCAGCTACCATGTAAAAATTAGTGACGGCTCCGGCGATGGCAGCGGCCTCGCGCTTAGTGAGCACCAAGACGACGGCTTTTTGACCAACAGCGAATCTTCTGCTCATTATCGCTCCCTCACCAAACTTCTCGGAACCAACCCAAGAGCCAGGAGTCCCGCCAAGCACAAAGCCTTGGCCTTTCTGCGCTGGTCGGCTTCCCAAGCCCGCTCCAGCAAGTCCTGAAACTCGTCGTCTGGCTCTGGCTCGGCTGTCATGTCGGGATCTTCGTAGTCTCCTGCACAGTTGCTACACATCGGCAGGCCCGTAGTCTTCGAGTTTCTCTTCGATGGCCTGCTGGATTACCTGGGCCAGTTCCTTGACGCGCTCTTCGGTCAGCCCATGCTCAATGTCGGACAGGAAGTAGCGCGCCAGTTCGTCGCACTTCTGGTCGTAGGATATTTCTCTCATGCCGCCTTCCCTTCCTTGCGCAATCGCGCCAGTTCCCGCCGCCGCTCGACCAGTTCCCGTATGGCTTCGCTCACCGCCTGAATGTCTCCGCTGCCGTTGAAGAAGCTGGCTGCCAGTTCGTCAATTCTGTTGCGCTCTTCGCGTGTCAACATTGGTTGCCTCACAACTTGAACAATACGCTCATTTGCGTAGAATGCAAGAGAAAAAAAGTCCTAGTACTAAAATAATCTTGCAATCCGCGTATCGTGGTAGTAGGGTAACAGCATGGACGTTATCAGGGAACTGGAAAAGCAGGTGCGCAAGGCGGGCAGCCAGAAAGAGGCCGCCGAGGCTTTGGGCATCTCTGCGCAGTACCTCAACGATCTTCTGCAAGGACGCCGTGGGGCCAGCGACAACGTGCTGGAAAAGCTCGGTTTAAAGAGGATTGTGGTGCGGGCATGAGACTTCTAGACCTATTCTGCGGGCGGTGGGGCTGGTCGAGGGCGTTTGCTGCGAGAGGGTGGGAATGTGTAGGCGTGGATTGGAATGCGCCTTCAGAAATCCCTGAACGTTGTAAGTTCCTGCTGCTGAATGTTTTGTTGATTGATTTAGCTTACGTCAAAAATATGCACTTCGATTTTATCGTCTGTTCAAGTCCCTGCGAGGAATTCTCAGTTTGGGGAATGAAGCACTTCCATCCGAACCCTAAATACCCAGAGATGGGCATAAAGCTGTTCAACCACTCCCGCGCTATTCTTGAGGCTTCTGGCGTGCCCTATGTAATGGAGAACGTCAAACCGGCTCAGAAGTTTGTCGGCCAGGCGGATTCTCGGTGCGGCTCTTTCTATTTGTGGGGAAACGCAATCCCGCCGATTATGCCTCAAGGAATCCGCAAGGGAGCCACACAGATGCGTAGAGACGGCCGGTACAAGCGGCATGGCGGGGTTGATGAGCAGATGTACAAAGCCAAGGACGTGCGAGCCGCAAATCTGGCCACGATCCCACCCGAGCTAGCCAGCTGCGTAGCCGACTATGCCGAGCGGCTGCTGGAGCAAAAAAGCGGTTGGCGTAAAATAAGCAAGGCCGCAACCCTAACAGCGAGTCACGGCCACGCTTGGACAGGCGTCAGGAACAGCCCCGAGCTTATGCCTGTTTTGGCTGCTCCGCAAGGGGCTTCACCGGCTCGATTGGCCCATGCGGCCGGACGCGGAACGCCTCGCCACACGCCTCGCAGTGGTAGTTGGTCCCACGCTCGAACGGGCCTTCCAGCTTGACTATCCGAGGGTGCTTGCAGGGCATAGTTTGCCTCCAGAGAAAGTAAGGGGCGGCGCCAGCGCGGTTTTGGAGCTGGCAGGAGGGTTGACGAGGGATGGTTCCCGCCCCGGCCCGTTAGCTGATCTGGGTTACAGCAAAGCCTGTCGCCGGCGTCCCTGTGGCGCCCTGAGCGAGCGTAACGGTGGTGTCCTGGCTGATCTTCACGCCATTCGAGTTGATGCCGGTAATGGTCAGCGTGAAGTTGGCCGCGGTATCCGTTGCCGAGGTGCCTACCGCAACATTCAGCCCGGTAGCGTCCGCGGTCAAGGTCACCAGCGGATCGCTGGCTGTCCATACGGGTATGGCTCCCGGGGCCAGCAACCCACCTGCCCGCACGGTTACAGCTGAAAATGTTCCTACCTGTCCTGCTACGATCGAATTGTTCGTTGGCATACCATTTTCTCCTGTTTGTCTAACTTGGAATCCTTCTGCTGCTGGTGGTTCCAAAGCCGTTGCGATGCGCTCGAGAGCATTCGCGATTCTTCCGAGGTCATAGTCTGCGAGCTTGTCCCACTTGTCGTCGCTCATGGCGCAAAGTCTAGCACGTGCGTCAAGCGGTCAGAAGTGCCGGAATCCGCCTAGCAGATAGATCACCAGGCAAATCAGCAGGATGGTCCCCAGCCCGATGCTTCCGCCGCGCCCCCAGCTGCCATTGTTATTGGAGTCATACCAGCCGCCAAACCCGCCAAACACAAGAATCAAGATGATGATCAAAAGCAGCATGGATCCATCTTCTCTCCGGGCTGGGAAGGGTGTCTGTTCAAAACTACACTTTGGGCAGCTGATCCTCCAGCGGGATCTTGTTCAAGTCAATGGGAAGCCCTGTTTCCGCGTTGTACGCTGCCAAGGCGTTGGTCAGGATCTTCTGGAAGGCTTGCTCGATGGCGATCGGCACGCCTAGTTGCGGGATGGCCGATAGAGCGCCAAGGACCAGATTGATGATGGTCAGTATGTTTTGGAGTTTCGAGCCTGCCGGGGCAGGGCTTGGAATCGGAGGTGTGCTCATAGCTTTCCATTCTTGGCCGCTGTCAGGGCCGTGGTCTTGGTGTTCACGTCAGCCAGAGAAGCGCTAACAAGGTCAGCCTGGGTTTGTGTGGCTACTCCGTTGAGGGCTGCTTCGTGGTAGGCGATGTAGGCCTTGTCCGCCACGTTGTAGCTGTCGATCAGGTAAGAGAGCGCATTGCGCACTGCTGGAGCGATGTTGGAAGGGAATCCAGCGCTGGTGGATAGCTGCTGCTTGGTTGTCTCGATGATGTTGTGCGCAACAATCAGCGAGTCATAGGCTCCCGAATCGAACGAATTGGCTGAGCCGGGATGGACCGGCCGGGCAGCGCAGCCAGAGAACGCCAGCGCAAGAACGAGTATCAGACTACGGCTTCGTCGCAATGGGCACCTCTTTCGGTACTTCGCGGGGCGGGTTGGGGATCTGGCCTTGCGCTTCCTGGGCGTCGGCCAGCCCGGTAGCTTGCGCTGCGGCAACAGGTAGCTTTGAGCTGTAGGCGCGGCTGAGATTGGCTCCTAGCGTGTTCAAGAAAGCGAATATGAACCTGTAAAACTGGCTGGAACCTACCTCCGGCGCCGGCAGAGAGCCGATAAACGCGCTGGCAATGTAGTAGGCGACAAGAGTTGAGATGGTCTGATGGGCCTGCAAAAATGCGATGATGCTGCTCATGCCTGACTCAATGTGAGGCTATTCCACACAGCTGTCAAGCCTCCTGTCGAGAATAGTTCGCGCATGGCGTCGGTTGGGCTGTCAGGAACCTCCTGGGGGTATAGATGAGGCTCATCCGGGAACGATCGCCACGCTGCGCCCTCCGCTAGCCCACAGGAAGGGGCTTTAGCGAGTATCTCAGACCATCTGGCATCCTTGCCGTCCCAGTCGATCATGCCATCGACGTAAGGGGCTACATCCACCGCCAAGCCGAAGTTGTGCATGGAATAGCCACCGCGGGCCTCCGTGACAACCTTCCCAGGCAGAGTCCTGCCCTGGGCGTACAAAGCATCTTGTTGGGCATAGGTGCGAAGACCTTGCGTGATGGCCAACTGGAACGACAGCATGGTAGAGAGCTGGTCGATGCGCCGTGCCAGCTCCGGGTGAACGTCGTCTAACCGGCTTTCGCTGTTGGCATCCATTGTTCACCTCCGGGGCGACCAGCTCCATTCCCAGCCGCGCGGTGTTCGCTGCCGGGTCCCCAGTTCCAGTCACCCCGAAGACTTTTTGCGCTTGGCAAGGGCTTGCTTAATGCTCTTCTTGTGCCGGTATTTCTTTGTCTCGTCCTCGTACTTGGCCTTGGCCACATCCCAGCAATCCTGGCAAATGTCAGTGTCATGGACGTGTGGCTTGTCCTTGCCGCAAGCCGAGCACTTCACGGCTCGACCTCTAGGAAGGCTATGCTGTACGTCTTCCCGACTGTAAGCTCAACGGCTTTATGCCCTGCGATGAGCATGGACACTTTGCCCTTCTCTTCCGCACTGTCGTGCCCGGTCAGATACGCATCCATGCCTGACTTCCCTTTGTGCACACAAATCACAAGCACTGTGTCCGGCACCCGTAGTGGCTCGGGCTTCATGGCTTCTTATTCCAGATCAATAGTATCCAACCGATAGCCGCAATGACCAGCATAACCACCTTGTCCGCTGTCCAGCGCGATTGTGCCACGCCACCGCTTTTCAGGCTTTCTATTTTCTCTTCAATGGCATGGAACTTTGCTTCCGCTTCCGTCCTTTGCAAGAGTGTGGCGGCTTGGTCCTTGAGCTGGCCCCTGAACTCGTTCACGGCATCAAACCGCTTCTCGGTGGCCGTTTCGGCCTTGGCTACGGCTTTTTCGCTGGAAGTGAGTGCCAGCCCGGTTTTCTCGTCCATGGCCTTGAAGCGTTCTTCATAGCGGCGGTCGCGCTCGTCCATAATCTCCCGCTGGGCAACCAGCTTTGTTTCGAGCACGTCCGCGTGTTCACTATCGGTCAATTCTCCTCCGGGGCTTCCTCCGCCCGCCCAGCATCAGGATCCCTGTCAGGATCTCGCGGTAGGCCCGCGCATGCGTCTTGCAGAACCTTCGCGTTCTTTCCGTCTCGCAGCCGCAAGGCACATACAGAACGTGCTTGTTGACTACTTCCTCGCGGAACGCCTTGCAGGTAGTTCTCATGGGGCTACAGGATGCGCTTCCCGGTAATGGCCCTTGAACCACTGGTTGATGCCAAACCCCGCGTCTATGGCCGTGCCGCCGTAGCCGAACATGGAGCAAAAGGCCCTGGGCTGTTCCTTCCAGCAATTCTTGGTGGACGCGATGATGGCGAAATTAACGCCATTGCCCCAAGCATAGCTCTGCCACGCCGCTCCGTACATCCCCTGACAGTTTTCGACTCCGCCTTGACGGCAGTGGTAGAGGCCGCCGGCGTGGATGCCCGCTGCAATGCCCCCGGCAATGAACGCGGTGCGGTAGGGATGGTCGCGGTATTGGTGCTTGAGCCAGTTTATGGGACCAGCGTGTGCCGCAGGAATCAGCAACGCGCACGTCAGGGGCAAAGTGAACCAGATGGAAAGGGTGAGGGTTAGGAGGAGTTTTCTCATTGTATTCCATCCATTATTGAGCATCTGGTGAACAGCTCCAATTCATTACTCCAGTATCCGTGCCAATCAAGTCCTTGACGATCAACGTAGTGGTCGTGGGAATTACTTGCAGGACTCCAGTAAATACGCCCGCCCCAGTCCACGACGCAGTACATTTTGGAGCTACACTATAGGTTGTTTGAAATGTGTAGGTCGGGCATACTCCTGCGGCCATCGTACAGGTTCCGGCATAGTCTGAGTTCCACTGGGTGATGTTGGCCCCTGTCGTATGCAAGAGCGGGCACGGAGATGAAGCCGCCACCAAAGCTGTGGCGCACATATTCATGGAAGCCAGATTCCCTGTCTGCCCGACAAGATTGTTCTGCCTGACTACTTCCAAGTTAGTCGGAGCTACGACAATGTGATTTCGTGACACTAGAACGTTTTGGATTGTTTGAAATGTGTCTGTCGGGCCTAGTAAGAATTGGACACCGTTTACGTCAGCGTAGTTGTCTTCTATCTTCAACCCATCTACGCCAGTCTGATACTTAATGACAGCACATAATCCGTTGGTTGGAGTCTCGAAAAGGTTGTTAGTTATACGGGTGGAGAAAGACCCTGGTAGTAGAAGAATCTCAGGGCAGAAGTAGGCAAAGTTGTTGTCGGTGATTTGCCCTGTAGGACCGCCAACGGTAATGAGCGTCGTCGTGGTGCTGTTGTTTCCTGCACATGCCCCCGTGAATCCCGGCTGGCCGCACACCGCGAAATTCCCGATGATACGCGGATTGCTGGTGGACGAGGATGCTATATCGACCCACTGCCTCATAACGCCATCGTAGTTCTCGACGCGATTCCCCTTGATCAGCACGTCTTCGTTGTCGTTGACAGCATCAATGCCCCAGAAAGTAACAGCAGCATTCCCGAAGTTCAAGAAGTGGTTGCTTAGGATATACGGAGCAAAGACGTGGCTGTTCACAACGATGCCGTCACTTGCTTTTTGGGCGCAGGTAAACCCGAGGTCTTTGACGGTGAAAGTTGGCGCATAGAAACCAGCCGCGCCTGACCCGGAAAGCCCAGTGGGGCCGAGGTCCATCACATGCCCTGTTCCCTGATAGCAAAGCCATGCAGTGTCAAACCCCGAGCAAGCAAAGAGAGTAACAGCACGCGGAAATACCAGCCCCGAAGTGAAGTTGTAAAACCCTGGGGGGAAACACACGCCAGGAGTGGCAATCTTGAAGCTGCGAAGCTCTACGGCTTGTGTCTGCCACGGCGAGGTAAGCGAAAGCGTGCCGCTGGTGGTAACACTCGTTCCCGCGCCCGCTGCCGTGTTGTCGATGATGGCATCCCCGAACATATTTACAAGTGCGCCGACGTTAGCCCGGACTGTCCCAGCGTTGGCCGCAAGCGTAATCGTGGCTCCATTGATCCAGCCAACTCCGCTGACAATAACGTTGTTGGCATCCTGCGTCACGACCGAAACAGAAGGTGCCGTGGAACTGCCTCCCGGCTGGATACCTGCGTTGCCATAGGCTCCTACTCCGCTGTAGGAAGCGGCTGCGATGCTGTAGATTTCCGCTGGAGAACTGGTTACCGTGACGGACGTGGCTGCGTTCGTGACACCCACGATAGAGCCGTACATTCTTGAAGCCCCGCCGCCTCCAGCTATCTGCTGGTTGACGATGTTGTAGTTATTCACTGCACTTGAATCCGACACCACGATGGTCTGCCCAGAGGTGTGGTTATCAATGAAGGAGATAAGCACTGTATCTCCGGGGGAGATTGTCAGCGAACAGCTAAGTGTCGTGATGGCATTGCCTTGAGCAGAGCATTGGCTATGAAAGACAATCCCGCCAGTTGAAACATACCCTGCTGCCGTGGCTGCCGTCGCTACCGCCGCAAAAGCTGTGGCATTGTCTGCTAGCGCTGGCGAAGCTCCCAAGGTTCCAGCATTGATGACTGGGCCTACTGCATCATTTGCGTGAGTCGCCGTAATTACTCCCGTCCCCGTAGTCGTGATCGACCCTCCCGAGCCGACGACCTGGGGCGTGGTGACGGGGAAGCCTCCGCCACCGCCTCCAATCTGCGTTTGTGGTGGCTCTGGCGGGATAGCTTCCAGTACTTTAGGCTGTGGTGCATTGGGATGGTAAAGCGTGTAGTCGTGCTCGCTGGCTGCTGCCGGGCTGGCCAGCAAAAGGAAGGTGAGCAAAAACTTCTTTGGATTCATTGCACTGCCTCCCGAAATGCGACGCACTTGGTCACGGCCGCCTTAGTCGAGTATCGCCATACAATCTATCGCAGGCCAAGAAGCCGCCACAGCTTGGATGGCGAAGTAGTTCACCGTCACCGTGGTTGCTGATTTCGTGATGGCGTAAGGGTTGCTTGGCGTGCTCGTCGGAGCTCCAACAGGAGTACAGACTACGCTGTAGTTCGTGTTGGGCAGAGTGACGCCCCAAGTCACTGTTATGGGAGTTGCGCAGATCCCACCGATGGATGCTGCCGTCGTGCATCCCGCTGTTCCCTTTTTTGAGACGTAGTAGCCTATGGTGGCGTTGTAGCTGAGGCCAAGGGTTGTCGTCAGTGTCGGGTCTGGAATGTTGATTGTGCGAGCCGCGGCCGTGGCTGCTGGAGCAAACTTGAAGTTGTTTGTGGCTGCTGTGCCGAGCCAGAGATTGCCGAACGGAAGCAGCGTGGTGCCTAAATCTATAGTCCCGGCAACGTTTGGAACAGGTGCTCCGAAGAACTGAGTAGTGAGATCAGTAGAGTTTATCCGCTGATGTATATTCCCACCAGCAATTAATTCAAACTGACTGCCGCTAGTCGTGCCCACCTGCCCATTGTTGACCGTATCAGGTGAACGCAAAATCGTAGTGCGTACTCCCGCAGTGTCGTTCAACGTCCATAAGCATCCGCCCGAAGCTACTACACCATCACATTGTTGGCTTCCCTTCCAATGACTCGTAGGTAGTAGCGTGCCTCCGAAGTTGTGCCCGTAACTGATTACGTTCGTATAGGCGTTCGTGTCCGTTGGGCCTGTGGTGTCAGTGATCAACCCTACCAGTAGTACGATTTGAGGGACTGCCGCTTGATTCCTAAAAATGAATGTGCCCGCTCCGAGGCCAAGCGTGATGACATTTCTGATGTCCCAGCTTGTGCCTCCATGATTATTATCGAAGATGTAGGTATTTTGGTTACTAAACGATGCGGTTGCGACGCGCCCACCGTGATAGGTAATCGACCCGCAGGCCGTGGCTGTTGACGGGCAATCCACAGCATACCCGGTTCCATCTATCTCCATATCCGCGCCGTAGATGTTCAAGGACTGCGAGTTCAGAACGGTCATAACCGTAGTGTTGGCTGCTCCTGTGTAGACCCCGCCGAATATAGCTGCGGCAGCGGTAAGATGCGTGGCGTCTCCGAATTGCATCCCGCTCTGATCGAATACCGAGCCTCCAAGTATGTTGAGACCATAGTTACGTAGGCTTACTAGACCATGTGGCTCGCCATGCACCCACACGTGATCTAGCGTAGTCATAGTGACCTGCCCGCCCGTAAGCGTATTCCCGACTCGAATAAATGCGGTTGACCACGCCGTCCCAGGTTGGTCTGTTACTCCGCGAAGCGTGACGCCATAGACGCCTTGGTCAATATCGATTCCCACGGTGCCGGTACCGGTGTTGGCTATCGAGAAGTTTTCTAGTAACGAACCAGTCGCGCCGCCGAACGCACCAACGCCATAGACTTGTATCCCCATCCCGCTTCCGTTATAGATAAACAGGCAGCCTCCGTTGCCTTGCGTACCTACTCCAGTAGCGTGGAGGTGTACCTCACGGTCTATGAGGATAGTGGTGGTGTAAACGAAATTCCCGGTAGATGGGCAGCCCACCTCAATCTCTCCTCCTGTAGGGGCCACTGGTAAGCTCTGGATTGCAGCGTTGACCCATGCGCCAAAGTCGGATCCTGCCCAACCTTGGGGATTGCCTTCGGAGACGCAGCGGATTTTGTTGATGATCGTGCAGTTTCCGCTAATTCCTGCTCCGTTGAATGTGTTGCTCCCTGTGAAGGTGTTGTTGGCCTGAAACGTCCATGCTCCGGTCACCGTGCAAGCTAGATTTGCAGCGCAAAAGGTGTTTACTTGGGGGAAAATTAAAGGTGTCACTTTGATGGCGTGAAAATGAGGGATGATCGGAGGATAGAGTTTGTAGTCACGTGGCGCAGCGAACGCCGAAGATGAAAGCAAGAAAAATATCAGCAGTCGTTTCAAAATACCACCGCCTTCAGCATTTGTCCGATGGTCGTATTACCGGCATTGGCTACGCTCATTTGTACGGTCACCTGAAGGAGATTGGAAACCGTTGTGTTCACGGCAATGGTTGGCGTGCCTACAGGTCCGTTGGGACCGACCGGGGCATTGCCGGTTATGCCGAATGTTTCGCAACTCCAGTTAGCTGTCCCTCCGGCCCCAGCGGTCAGCACCGCAAACTTCCCTGTCCAGTCAAAAGGAGAATTGGTGCTTACGCCTTGCGTCTGCGTGGTTGCGCAAGCAGTACCGCCCCCAAGCGTTACGCTGATGGTGAGCGTATCTCCTGACGCTGTGCTTTGCAGGCCAGTCAAGTTGACCAGCAGAAGACTGCCTTGCGAGAGCGTGTTAGCCGGGATGGTGCAAGAAAGCAGGTTCTGTACCGTGTTCAGGTTTGTGACGGTTACTGGAGTAAAGTTTGTGCAGCCGATTTGCGCTCCAAGCCCTCCAGCACGAATCTCTGACGGGAAAAGATCCATGAGATAGGTACCGGCTCCTGCGTTTGTGCCGAGAACGCGGCCAACAACTTGCCCGCCGCTTGTTGGATAGGTCGTCTGGCCAGTATCGTGGCAATTGTTTCCTGCCGTCGTGCTGATTTGCACATAGTCATCTACAGTCGTGCTGCCGTCAAAGGCGCAAAGCACCTGCCCTCTGCGCTGGACGATGTTTATCCCCGAAGTGCCCGCTCCAGCTACAACAATGCCGATAACTCCGCCTGTGTCGCTTGTTACCGTGGAAACCGCTACCGTTCCAGCGCCAAGCGGAACGAGTTTTGCAAGTCCGTTAAGTACGGTACCGGCACCGCCGTTCGTGAAATTCTCAAAGTTCGTTGGATTGCCGGTGGCCACTGCTACCCCTCCAGATGTCAAGCCGGCAATGCTTGGGCTGATCAGCGTTGCTCCTGTGGCATTGTTGATGATCGGCGCGGAAAGCGTCTTGTTGGTCAGCGTCTGCGTGGCCGTGAGTGAAATTAGGCAGTCCCAGAACGTAGTGAACGCCCGGAAGCAGGGGATGTCTGTGCGGTAGGCCAGCTCGCCGGCGGTCCCTCCAGGGTCCGAGGTTGCGCCAAGCAGGAACAGGTTGGCGGGCGTGTTTACAACGGTCCATGCGCTTATTCCGTCAATGGTATATTGGGTCGTGCCTGTAGCGCAGGAAACCCCTCCGGCGGAAACCAAAACGAATCTGTATGTGGCATTTGATAGCCAGATATTCGCAAAGCCCCCACTATCCAAGATTATTGGGTTTGGATTCAAGGATGTTCCTGTGCTATCCTGGTATGTGGCTAACGGCGTACTCGTGCCGGTAATATAAGTTTGTAGGCATCCGGAAGCTAGAGGTGCTCCATTGGCACCGAAAAATTGTTGCTTTGCAACCGGAGACGGAGCTACAGAAACTTGAGCACACACCATGTGCGCTAGACCAAGAACCAGTCCGAGAATTGACAGGCCGTGCCTATATTGCAATCGCATTTTCAATGTACGCATCTCCTCCAAGAGAACATACTGTAACCGGGCGTGCTGGAATAAAGCGCCACGCGAAAGAATCCCACTTGAAGAACGATTCTGGAAGTTTGTCCATAAAACCGATGGATGTTGGTTTTGGATTGGCAGTGATGATGGGTCTGACGGTTACGGTCGAGTCTCCAGAGGCGGAGAACATATCAGTGCTCACATTGCATCTTGGGAATTGCATTTCGGTGCAGTCCCAGAAGGAAAGCAAGTCTGCCATTATTGCGATACTCCACCATGCGTTAGACCAGAACACCTTTTCATTGGAAGCCGCAGCGACAATGCAACAGACCGCTACAAAAAGGGCCGTTGGGAAGTTCCAGATAATCGAGGCGAGAGATGCGGAACGCACATTCTCATAGCAGACCAAGTTAAGGAAATCAGACATCTTCATGCTGCTGGTGTGGGCGGACCTTCCTTGGCAAAGCAATACGGAGTTCACCCACAGACTATTTACGGCATCATTTGCCGCAGAACGTGGAAGCACATCTAATCTCATGGATTCTTCAGTCTCCGGTTAATCTCGTTTTGGGCAAGCTTGTCGCCCCAGTCTGCCAGTATTTTCAGCCTGCCAAGTGGTGCTTGCGTCAAGTCCCCGGCCCTCTTCAAATCCTCGGCTGTTGGCTGTTCGCCGGGCTGAACGATCTTTTTGGTCCGCGTAATCAAATCCTGCGAGCTTCCAGAAGGTGTCTCCTCGGAAGGAACTTCCAGCCCGCCATTCGCACCCTTGGTAAATCCAAATGCCTCTGGCTGCTGCTTCATGGCAGCCATGATTTCACGCCCTCGCATCTCGTAGAACTTAGCCACAGAAGGAAGCGGTGCTCCGGCGGGTGGTTCAGGGATTCCAAATGCCTCTGGTTGTTGCTTCATCGCCGCCATAATGTCCTTGCCGTGATTGGCGTAAAATTCTTCAGCGGAAGGCAACGGCGCTCCGGTTTCCTGAAACTCGGGCTTATTGAAGAAGTCCATAACGTCGCCCTTGGCAGGCATCTTCCCTCCGCCTGCCCCATATACCCCACCTGCCAAGGCACCAATGTTCCCGCCAAGTTCTGGCTGGCCAACCATTCCACCCGCTTCCTTGCCTATAAACTTTCCCGCTACGGCTCCCAGAATACCTCTGGCTAGCGGGTATAAAGGCGCGAGACTTCTAGCGGCAATGGCTTCAACTCCCATCCCAGCAGTGCCAAGAGCACCGAGAGCAGTAGCAGCAACAGGAGCTCCCTCGGCGGTCTCGCGTTCTTCGCTGCCTCCGATGGGGGACGGGAGTGGGCGACTAAGCCGAGCCCATGCTTCTTTCCAAGAACTCGGCAGTCCCCATTTCGATTGCGGCGGCACAATTTCAAACTGATTGCCAGCCGCCGCAGTAGCTTGCGGTGGAGGGACTACCTCAAAAACTGGGTTTACGGTGCCACCCATTCGCCCCCCTTCGACTTGGCTACGTCTTTGCCATTCATTCTCAGGATGTGCCCGTCTTCCTTTGGCGCCGCAGGAGCCCCCGCAGGAGCTTGGAATTTCGTAAGAGGCGCACTGCCTTTGCTCCAATCTGGCGGATTCGGATCGCGCGCAACGTCGGTGACATAGTTTACTTCTGCTCCGAAAGCGGATTTTAGCGTTGGCCCATCCATCTTTTTGGCTTGCGCAAGGTCGTGCAAATTCTCTAGCAAATAAGGCCCAAGTCTTCCCGTGTGGACGGCTCCCAGCAAGGTGCTGCTAAGGTCCATCTTGGCTTTGAGAGCTGCATAGTCGGCATCGCCAGCGCCCCAAGTCCCGGTCATAAATTCGTTCCAGCGCCCGGCCAGCGGCCCTAGTTTGTCTTTCTTGTCCATCTTGTCGATCAGTTGCGTGATGCCCATGTCCTTGGGCTCTGCGCCCGCTGGCCCTTGCTTGTTGGCCAGCATCAGCCACTGCCGTCCACTGAGAGCTTTCTGATAGTCCTGAGAGGGAATCTCGGCAGCGTCCTTGACTCCCATTTGCTGCGCCTGCGAATAGGGAACAACCACCGTGCGCCCGGTCTTTGGGTCTGTGCCCTGGACAGGCTTCAAACCAACCTTGTCGATCTGGAAATCGAACATCTGCGCTCTGATACCGTTGCTGACGGCAAGCTGTTTTTCGGCATCTTCATGCGTGAGCTTCGCGCGACTGGCCTCCTCTGTGGATTGCAAGAGTTTGTCCATGCGTTCAAAATCAGTAGGGTTGGCTCCCGGTTTCAGCTGGAAATAATCAGGAGGTTCTTCGCCTGGATGCAGGACTTGCCATCGCGCTTTCAGTCCATTGTTAAGCAATGGAATGTTGCTGGGGTCGAGCCCGCTTATCTTCTCCCCTGTTACGGCATTAGTTAGTCCTCCAGCTACTGGCTTCCATGCCTCCAGAGCCAATTTTTGCTTCTCTTGCGCTTCTTTTACCAGCTGGCTGCCGAGCGCGAAGTTGTTGGCCAGCACGATGGCTTGCTCGTTGCCTGGGTAGGTGTGCGACATCGCTCCGGGCTTGATGGTCCCGGCCTGCTCTTCTTTCGTTACTTCGCTGTCCCAGGCGGCTTGCTGTGCGGCGGGGTCTTTCATGCCAGCAATGTTCAGCACTCGCCCGCGGTACTCATCGTTCTGCTTGGCTAGCGTGTCTGCGGTGTTCTGCGCGGTGATGGCATCGTTCTTGGCTATTTCGCTGGTTGTCTGCCGGGTTGCGAGAAGCTTTTGGGTTACTCCAAACACCGCCGATCCGCTGCCGCCGTTCCGCAGAACGCCCATAGCCAGCGAGTTGGGATCTTTCCCGTCCCAGTTCAGCATGGCTTGCGTGATGGCGTGCTGGTCGGTCAGTTGCTGCTGCTCCTGCTGAATTTGGAGCGTGCGCATTTGCGCTTCCTGCTGGCCAGCCTGAATCTGCTGTGCTCCCGCCATCTGCTGAATCGGAGATTCAGGGGGTTTAATCATCAGGGCGGGGAAACCTGTAGCCATTACGCTGGCCCTCCTGGGCCCAATCCTGGTGGCGTGCTTGCTCCCGGCCGATTATTCAGCAGGCTGGCCAAAAGCGCGTACTGGCTGATGTTTGAAATACCTCCTGTGATCGAATTCGCAATTCCGGCGTAGCCTGAAGCGTTTGCCGCCCCTGCCAAGTTCAAGTTCGCCCCTTGCTGCGCTCCGCCTGTCAGGTTGATGTTGGAAATGTTGTTTGCCGCCGCTTGCCCTTGATTTCCTAGCGTCGTTGCCGCGGTCTGCCCTGCTCCGCTAAGTGCCGCTAACCTGTTAAATGTGTTTGTCTGGTTCCCCTGGAAGATGTTGTAGCTCTGCTGATATTCGGCTAGAGCGCGGTTGTAGGTGTCGGAATACGTCTGCGAGGCTAACCCTTGTGAGTACTGATCAAGGGTTTTCTGGGCTCCAGTTGAGAGCAATCCGCCTTGTGCCGCCGCGCTGTTCTGGATGGAGTTCTCTCCTTGCTGGAGTGCGAACTGATAGCCTGGAGTCTGTTGGGCTTGTGCCGCGGTAGGCGCTTGAAACTGTTGCGTCCAAGGCGTCAGCAGCCCCTGTCCAGGAGTTCCAAGCAGTGCAGCAAGGCTGTTGATCCCTTGCGTGCCAGCTTGCAGCCAGGGCGCCATGTTGGCTTGCTGCGTGGCCCATTGCTGCTTCTGGAAGTCGAGCGAGGCTTGCTGGTCCTGATGTTGAAGCTGTGCGGCGGAAGTTGCAGCGCTAGCTTGTGCTCCGGCCGCCTTGCTGGCCATAACTCCGCCAACCGCACTGCTGGCGGCAGAAGCTACGCCGAGGCCGATTGCAAGGCCTGTGCTAATGAACGGCATCGAGCTCCTTCACAAAGGAAACTTCCAGTTGCTTGTAGCCAAACCGTTCGTAAATGTTTGCCACATCGACGTTTGGCGCGCTGAAGCTCATGTACTTTGCGCCCATTTCTTTGGCTTGCCGCTCCGCCTCCCAAAGAAGTTTCATGCCTCCGCCGCCTTTGCGTTCTTCCGGCTCGACATACCACATAATCTCATTAGCGGTAGGCTCTCCGGTAAAGTAGTGCGCAAAGATGATGAATCCGAGAAGCCCTACGACGCGCCCAGTGTCGTTTTCATAGATCAGCACTTTCCCTTTGGCGTTTTCAATGACTTCAAGAGCCAGCTTTGCGCTTTGCTCTGGAGTGTCTTTGATCATCCCGGCATAAGGACCGTTGACCAGCGAAAGACTGCCCAATCTCACCAGTTCCGGTATGTCTGCGGTCGTGGCGTCTCTAACCATAACGCTCCACGTACTTTACTACGTCATGCAAAGTGGTGAGCTTTGGCAGTTCGCTGTCAGGGATGTCTATGCCGAATTCATTTTCAAGCTCGAGCACCATGCTCGCCAGTTCCAGTGAGTCTCCAAGTTCGTGAACCTTTGCGTCCAGCGTAACGTTTCCAAAGTTCTCCTGTGCAAGCTGAAGAACGCGTCCCTCGGTTGAGGTCAGAATCATACAAGCGTCACCCAAATTAACCCGTTCCAAGCAAGGACATGGTTAGTGTCCGTCTCGAACACGATAGACCCGATAGCCTGCCCTTTCAATGCCAACCTCTGTGCATGAGTCACAGAGAAACCTTGCGGCATGGCGCTCAGAAACGCGCTAATAGCCTGAAACCATTGCTCCCAGGCAAACGTAGGCGACGGCTGCCCTTGCTTCTGGAAGTCGGTGTCTACCGGAGGCGCTGGGAACTTGCTCATAATAATAGACTTAACTAACTTCCGCGTACTGCTTCGTAAGTCTCTTGCTCGGCTGATAGCCAGGTTGACCGTTGACGTAGGCATCTACAATCCTGAATGGCACAGGATCGGAACAGCTGATTTCATACGTCCTGATGCGCGCTCGCCCAAGCCTTGCCCAGCGCAAGCGTGTCTTGTACGTCCCAGCCTGCCCGGCGTCCCGCGGCTGAGCATTAGACCAAGTGTGCCCGCCATCATCGGAGAACCTGAGCCAGACCAGCGGCCCTCTGGCAAACAATTGGTTGTTCTTTGAAGTCTGCAAGAGTCCAATTGAGGTCACGCTCAAATCCCATGCCGACGATGGCGCTACCATGGTGATGATGGTCGGATTAGCGGCAAAGGCTACCGAGGTCGTGGTCAGAAGGCCTGCGATCGTGACCCCCAACTGCCAGGTGGCTGCGCCTACGTTCAGATAGACCAGCTGGGCAGCTCCGAGCGAGCCTGAAGTTGTCTGAAGCAATCCACTGTCCTTCACCGTAACGCCCCACAGGATGCCGTTGGCGTCTTTCAGCGTCAGGACCGTAGGAGCTCCGCCGCCAGTCTGCAAGGGAGGTTCAGGCCCCAGCCCTGTCTCCATGTCCAGTTCAAACCGAGTGTGCTTTACGACTTCAAGCTCAGTTGAGATGTGCGGCGCTCTACGTACTCTGACAATCGGCACGCCAGCATTGTCAAGAAAGGCTTCGTCCATCTGGTAGAGATTCGACGATCGCCAGTCGCCAACAATGTGCGTACCATTCCAGAAGGAATGGTTCCAGCTGGGATGGCCCATGGAAGCGCCCGAAGTTACGTTTAGAAGATCGCGTTCGTGCCAAAGCCCTGTTGCTACGTCATAGACCCAGGTCGCTCCATTGCCGTTGTTAGCTGACGGAAACAGAACCTGCCAGAAGGAATGCCCGAATTTCTGGTAGGCATAGCTGACCGCATCGGAGGCTTTGGGATACTTCTGCCAGGCAAGTTCCGTTGCATGGGTCGAGATGCGCGAAGCGTTGTAGCCTACGGCTCGCCACGCTACTCGGTCGCCTTTGTCGTCCTGGCCAATCCATAGCAGGGAATTGTCTACCTTGTCGCAGGAGAATGGCGATGCGCCGCCTTGCTCGATAAATCCCCCTGGAACCACGTCAAAAACGTTCAAAGAGCCGGAAGCATAGTACACCACTGTCTTTTTGTTGCCTCTTAGCCACACTTGGCGGTGATCGGTCTTCATGCCAACCACGTTTTCAGGGAACACGCTGACAACGATTTGCCCGTTCAGGTTCCAGCTGGAGGCATCAAAGACATTCGAGATGCACACTGTACCGGAATTGGCAATCAGTGCCAGAAAGAAACTGTCGCAGAACTCTACTTGCCGGACTGGAGCCGGGCCAGTTGATAGCGTGAAATTCGATGCTGCTATCTGGCTGAAAGCGTTTGTGGCCAGAACCAGCAGGTAAACCGACCCTCCAGAAGCAACCAAAAGCTGCGTCTGGCTGCAAACCATCGAGGCTGGTAACCCGTCGTTTGCCAGGCCCGTCCCTCTTACCGTCACAGACACGGTGATGGGCACCCCCGTTCCGCCAGAAGTCTGCGTAATCTCGTATAGCTGGGTATCGGCTACGATGAATTCCCGCCCGTTGTATTCAAGTTGGCCCCGCGGCGCCCCGCCAAAAGAGGCTATCTTGGCGAGGCCTGGTGTGGGATTGAGCACCATCTTCGAGCGGCCGCTGCCGGATTCGTTGACCTCTGGATAGAGATTTCTGCAGATCTGGTTGTCTGCGTTCACAGCTTGAACGGTGTAACTGCCCGAACAGAAGTCGAAACGCGCCAATTATCGCCTCACTATCCACGTGTCCGAGCGCCAATCCCAAACCGCTGCTCCCATTCCACTTAGCCCCGGGTCACACTTCAGGATCGGCGCTGGCAGATTGGTATCCTTCAATGCTTGCAGTGATTTCTCCGCGGTCATCATTACATCTGGCGTTGGCTGGACGCTAAACTCCGGGCAAAGCCTAAGTGCCAAATTGTAACGGATGGCCTGCAAATAGGCTGGCGGGAATGTAACATCGGTTACCGCGAGGTCTGGCCAGGTCGATAGCGGCGCCCAGGAGTAGATGACTACGTTCGAGGTCAGGCCAGGGATGACCCAGAAATTCAGCGTCATCAACGGAAAGCCCTGGTCGTTGTAGCAGAATAGCGGATAGCTGCCAGAGATATTCTTCACGCGCACGTTGGCCCAGCCGTCCACGTCGAGCAAGGTAATCGGCACTTCGCTAGGCTGTGTTGGATTGCTTAGAATCTGGCAGCCCATCCTGGTAATCTTGGCTGGCCTGGCCATGTTGAAATTGCCGCCGGTGCCCAGCGTGTAAGTCTGCGTGCCAAGGACAAACGGGAAGGTATTGATCTGGTCGGTGAAGATCTTCAACCCGTCCGCCTGCCACTCATCCATCATCTGCTGAAGGATTATCAGGCAATCGGCGGGCTCGTTGCCGACAAGGTTTTCACCTGAAGCAAGGATACCGGCCAAGCGCGCCGCGCTTTGGAGCAAATCGACGCCCTTCACTGGTTATCCCCGTTTCTTGAATACCTCTTGAACGTGATTTGCGGAAGTCAAATGCTTCAATGCCGGATGCGGGCGGGCGCTGGGCTCGCGGTAGGCTTGGCGCTCTGCTGTATGGTCCTTTGAGCCACCTGCCGCTTGACGGGTGCTGCGTTCCATCGCTTGGGCTGCTGTCGCTGGGACAGGACGCATGATGGCTGCATCCACCACTTTGCTGCCTTGCGTTTTGTGCGGCATCAGTTCACCTCGACAACGCGCTCGGGCAATTCCAGTTTGTTGGGGCTGTCTACCCAGCCATCCTTGGCCAGTTTGGCTTCGTCCTTCTTGCAGTCCGCTTCGTCAATAGGCGTAGGGAAGTTCGGGTCCCAGCCAATCGGCACGTAGCAAGTCTCGTAGGGATGGACGATGTTCACGCCCTTGTCCGAGCCATGTCCGGTGACTTGTCCCTGGTAGCCGTTCTCGATGGCCAAAGCATACGGCATGGGATAGTTCGGGTTGATGCGGTCGCCCTTGTAGATCGGTTCCTCGAGATTGGGCTTGCCGTCTGTGCCCTTCTTGTACCTGATTGCCAGACGATAGAGAACCTTGGGGTAGAGCTTGTTTTCAGCGGCAATCTGCTCGGCATAGAGGCGGTCAGTTCCGGTGATGTAGGGAGGTTTCGGGTCGTTCTGCTCCATGGCGCGAATCTGCGCATCGGTGCGCCCGGCTGAGTCCCTGACTTCCCTAATCAGCACCATTTCGTTGTTGCGTGGCTGCATCCGTACAACTGGCATTATTTTACCTCTTGAATGGGTTGAGGTGGAACGGGCTTGGGCGGCGGCGGCGCTGGAGCCTTCGCAGGATCAACGGCGGCTGCTCTCGGAGCAGGCTTGCGCGTGTCCGGCAGTCCCTTGCGGCGCTCGGTATGCGGCAGCGGGCGGTTGTCGGTCGAGCCTTTGATGCGGCGTTCCGGCGGAGGCAGAAGCGGCGGAGGCCCGGCAGTCAGTTCAAACTCTTGATTAAGATCGTACAGGAGGATTTCTTTTTCCGGCGGCGGAACAGGCAAGGACAGTTCTCCATGCAACCCTTCTTCGCCTTTCAGCGTCAAGGTGAAATCGCCCCCGGGAGATTGCGTAACCTTCGTAACTTTCAGTTTCATGTCGTTGTCTCCACAGTGTAAAACACGGTAATGTGCAAGGTTCCGGTGCCAGCGGCAAAGTTGTTGGTGACCTTCGAGATGGTCAATGGAGCATTTTCATTGGTTGGCGGATTGGCTGCCGTCGAAGTCCCGCCAAACGCGAAGATTTGCTGGGAACGTTGCCCGGCAGTTGGCCCAGTAACGATGGTATTGGCTGCCAAAGCCGCTGTCATGGTTCCAACGCTGAAGGATACCGCTCCGCCAACGTCAGTGTATTGCGTTCCGCCAATCATCCGTAGAATGATGGTTTCCGGGCAAATCATGAGGCCCGGACCAGGTGCAGGGACTAGCGTTACCGCCGTTCCGAGCAGGGCCAGAAGCTGCGCCGAGGTCAGGGTAACGTCTGTCCGGTAATCCATCTGGAAGCCGGATTGAAGTCCTACGACGGCATCCTTGGTGAATGCGCCTTCTTTGTTCAGCGTGCCAATGAGCGGCGTTGCCGCCGCCGGTAGAACTGCAGGAGTCGCCATCGGTTAAGCCTTTCTCGACGGATACCACAGAGCCGCGCCGCTTGAAGTATCGAGAATGAAGTCAATGAATGTTCCGGCAGTCAAAGCTGCGACAGTGCCGGCGATTGCCGGCCCAGTTCCGCCGCCGCCTGTCGCCCACGCCGCCGTTGAGTCGGTAATGATCGTGATCCGCGTTCCGTTGATGTAGTTCTCTTCGGAGTTTGGCCCGGATTGACTCAAAAGCGCTGAAGTCGGCGGCTGCATGTTGGTGATCGAAGCCGCGCCGCTGACATGGAACAGCGAACTGGGGCAAATGATGCTGGCAGCCGAGGCTACGACCGGACCGGAAGTCTGCGAGTTGATGTCCGGCTGGACGCTCACAAAGGCCTTGATGGCCGGCACGAAGTTCAGGAAGTCCAAGCTGGTTCCGAAGATAAACGGCGTAAGCGTCGGATGTGGCATGGCGCGCGTGCCCATGACTCCGCGCTTGACGCTGACCGGTGATACGCCTGAGCCAAACGTTCCGCTGATGATTTGCATCATTTCCTGATCGACCAGCAGATACGTCTGCACGCCTACGGCAGGGTTGGTGGCGGCTTGGAAGACCGATGCGGTCACGCCAGTGCCTACGGTCAGCGAAAAAGAGGTGTCGGTTGCTCCTAGTGCGTTTGCGATTGTGCTATAGGCAAATGCCATGATTTACCTTGCCTTTCCTGTAGTCGCTGTTATATTACGCACATGCCAATGACACGTGCCGAGATTTCCAAACGCTATTCTGATTCTGACAAAGGCCGTGCTAAGAAAAAAGAATGGGTTGAGGCAAACAAAGAGCACCTTGTCGAGTACCATGCTCAGTGGATTAAGGACCATCAGGACAGAGCTTCTGCAGCGCTGGCCAAATGGAGACGTGAGAATCGAGCGAAATACAATGCCCAATACAAGCGGTATCGCGACCGCAACAAGGAAAAGTTTTCGGCGTACCGAAAGTTCAAGCGTGCGTTGAAGGCTGGTATTCTCGTCCGGCCCATCGCCTGCGAAAAATGCGGCGAGGACAAAAAAAGGATTGACGCACATCATCACTTGGGCTATGATAAGCCCCTTGATGTTCAGTGGTTGTGCCGTCAGTGTCATGTAGATATTCACAAGATTTCTACGCCATGACCCTACAGGCCGTCTCACCGTAAAGAGTCGCCCACCCATACAAAACGTCGAAACGTCCAGGCAAACGATCGGAGTTTATATCGTATGCTTTTATGTATCTCATGCTCAACCCCAGCTGATCACTGGATTTTCGCTCGGCCATGATGACTCCGCCAGTCGGCAGAACCATGTCAGCCATGCCCAAAGTGAAGCTGCCCTTGTGGAAGCACAGACCTTGCGGGGAGTTGATTCCCGCGGCGCCAAACACGTTGATGCTTGCGCCAGCGCCAGGAGCTGCTACCACGTTCTGGAATGGCCCCGAAAGCACGATGGCCGGGAAGATCGGCGCTGTGGCCGCGCCGCCCGAGGAAGTGACATCGGCAGTGACCGTGAAGCACTGCAAAGAGCCTGTCGAAGTCTTTTCCTGCGGGTTGACGGAGTAAACGCCTGTCGTCCCTGAACCGATGGTGAATACATTGCCCTTCTTGAGCAATGCGGTCACTGATCCGGCGTTCGAGAGCACCAGCGATGCGCCTGATTGCCCGCCGGCGTTGATGGTAATCGTTGTGGCGCCGTTCAAGGCTCCCACGGTGTTTACCGCTACGTTCTGATCCATGGCCCACGCTGCGCCGATGGCATAGCCCATGTAGCCTTCTTCGTACTGTTCGCGGATACGCTCTGAAGACTGGAACAAGCCCTTCAAGGCATCAACGATCGGAGGTTCCATGGCCTGGTTGATGATGATGGCTCGTGGCGTCTTGGCCGCGGCGTTGTCATTCAGCTTCTGCATGGCCTGCAAGTAGGTGAGCAAGGCGTTCGGCGGTGTGCGCGG
>Ga0210406_10000972_pt1 | contig 37080 bp, 65 predicted proteins | sample IncBWC30MmetaG_FD_155454 | JGI IMG/M metagenome (GOLD analysis project Ga0210406, IMG submission 155454) | Forest soil microbial communities from Barre Woods Harvard Forest LTER site, Petersham, Massachusetts, United States - Inc-BW-C-30-M | ecosystem: Environmental > Terrestrial > Soil >... | reverse complement strand
GACACGACGATAGGCATGCCCGTTCCGCCTATTCTTTGTGTAATCTCATAAAGCTGTGTGTCGGCTACGACAAAAAGGCGGCCATTGTACTCCAGCTGCCCCCGAGGAGACCCTCCAAAAGCGGCGATCTTAGCTATTCCCGGAGTTGGGTTCAGCACCATCTTGCTGCGCCCGTCGCCTGATTCATTGACTTCGGGATAGAGATTGACACACCTCTGGCAGTCGGCATTTACGGCCTGCGCTGTGTAACTTCCCCCGCAGAAGTCGAACCTTGCCAAGCTATCTCCCTATAAACCAACGCGCCCGATCAATCTGGATGTCGTAGCAAAAGCCAAAGGCTATCCAAGGTGTACGGATGGCCCACTGTCTGCCGTGGTTGTTTGTAATTCTGTACCGTTGCCATCGCTTATACATTATCGCCTCACAATAAATGTATCGCTGCGCCAATCGTACACGCTCGCACCTGTTCCACTTAGCCCGGGATCGCACTTCAGAATCGGTGCTGGCAGATTAATGTCTTTCAGCGCCGACAACGATTCGGCGGCCTTCAGCATAATCTCCGGAGCGATTTGCACTCCGAACTCCGGAGCCAGATATACGGCCAGGTTGTACCGGATGGCCTGCAAATAGGCTGGCGGGAAAGTGACATCGGTTACTGCAAGGTCTGGCCAAGTTGAAAGCGGCTGCCAGGAGTATAGTACAAGGTTACATGCTAGGCCGGGAATGACCCAGAAATTCAAATTTCTTAGCGGGAAGGCTCCATCGTCATAGCAGAACAAAGGGTAGCTTCCGGAGATGTTTTTGACCCGCACATTGGCCCAGCCATCGGTATCCAGCAACGCAATGGGCACTTCACTTGGCTGGGTTGGATTGCTGAGGATCTGGCAGCCCATGCGCGTAATCTTGGTCGGTCGCTGAATGTTGAAATTGCCGCCAGTACCCAGCGTGTAAGTCTGCGTGCCAAGAACAAACGGGAATATGTTGATGTTGTCGGTGAAAATCTTCAGGCCATCGGCCTGCCATTCGTCCATCATCTGCTGAAGAATCATCAAGCAGTCGGCAGGCTCATTGCCGACGAGATTCTCGCCAGAGGCTAGAATGCCAGCTAGACGCGCCGCGCTCTGCAAGAGATCGACGCCTTTCACGTGTTAGTTGACCTCTACGTTGCGCTCCGGCAATTGCAGATCGTTCGGGTTGGGCACCCAGCCGTCTTTTACGAGCTTGGCTTCATCTTTCTTGCAGTCCGCTTCGTCAATTGGAGTAGGAAAATTAGGATCCCAGCCAATCGGCACAAAGCAAGTTTCGTATGGGTGGACGATGTTGACGCCTTTGTCTGAACCATGGCCGGTAACTTGACCCTGATAGCCATTCTCAATCGCAAGAGCATACGGCATTGGATAATTGGGATTGACGCGATCACCCTTGTAGATGGGCTCCTCGAGGTTGGGCTTGCCGTCTGCCCCTTTTTTGTACTTGATGGCCAGACGGTACAGAACCTTGGGATACAGCCTGTTCTCTGCCGCTACTTGCTCGGCATAGAGCCGATCCGTTCCGGTAATGTAGGGAGGCTTCGGATCATTCTGCTCCATGGCGCGTATTTGTGCATCGGTGCGGCCAGCCGAGTCTCTGACCTCGCGGATAAGCACCATTTCGTTGTTGCGTGGCTGCATTCGGACTACTGGCATTATTTAACCTCCTGAACAGGCTGGGTCGCCGGCTTAGGCGCTGGCGCTGAAGGAACAGGAGGATTTGGAGGGGCAGGCGGAGGTACTGGGGGCGTCACAGGCTTCGCAGGCTTCGGCCCCGCTGTCAGCGTAAATTCTTGCCCCACCTCGTAAAGGAAAACATCCTTTTCAGGTGCCGGAACGGGAAGTTCCAGCGTTCCGCGAACTCCGTCTTCCCCGGTAAGCGTCAGCGTGAAGTCGCCATTCGGCGATTGGGTGTTCTTGGTTACTTTCAGTTTCATATCAGCTCCAGGTTCCGGTGCCGGTGGATGTCATCGTGATGGCTCCGGAATTCACTATCACAACAACATAATCTCGGAAAGATGTGGGGCCAACCGTATTGACTCCGGCGCCCCCAAAGGTTACGCCTGTCCCAGCCACTAGCGTCAGAGTGTTGGTGATGACGGTATTGACGACACGCAAGGTGTAGGCAAAACCGTTCAGATTTTGAATTCCAATCAGGGCTTGCAGATCGGCATACATCTGCGCGGCTGTGCGGGTGGTCAATGACCCGGGCGTTACCGCCGTGCTGACATAGAAAACGTCGTCTGCTCCGGTGATGGCATTGGCGACAAATGTCGCAGGGCCAGCCAGAGCGCTAGTGGTTATCTGCGAGCCATCCGTCTGGATGATGTCGGTTACGGCGCTCTCATCGAACGCTCCGCGATGCGTAATAGCCATTTATGCCAGCCTTGATGGATACCAGAGCTGTGCTCCGCTTGATCCATCCAGAACGAAAGTCACACAAGACAGGGCCGTAGTGGCCGTGCCTGCAACGGCAAATGCCGGTCCAGTGCCGCCGCCGGCCGCAGTCCAAGTCAACCCTCCGGCGGATCCCGCAAAGATGATTGTAACCTGGGTTCCGTTGACGTAATTCTCTTCTGAGTTTGGCCCGGAGCTTCCTAGGTTGGCTGAAGACGGCGGAAGCATGTTGGTCATTGCCACAGTGCCTGTGGTGCGGAAGATAGGGCCGCTGGCAATGATGGAAGCAGCCGAAACGACCGAAGCCGATAAGCCAGTAGCGCTCTGTTCCGGCAGCACCGCTGAAGTTTGTTTCGTGGCTGGAACAAAGTTCAGGAAGTCAACGTTAGTTCCAAAGGTAAACGGAGTAAGCGCAGCGTGCGGCATCGCGCGAGTGCCCATCATTCCACGCTTGATGGCGTAGGGATTTGTCCCACTGACGAGCTGCACCATTTCCTGCTCGATGAGCAGATATGTGATAGCGCCTCCGGAAACGGTTCCGGTGCTGCCTACGCCCTGGTAGTTCGAGACGCTAATGCCCGTCGCGCTGGTCAGCGTTACGCTGGTGTCGGTCGGTCCAAGAGCAGTTGCAATAGTTGAGTAAGCTAGGGCCATCGTTTTCTCCTTACGCCATCACGCGGCAAGCTGTTTCGCCGTAGAGTGTCGCCCAGCCGTAGAGCACGTCAAAGCGTCCAGGCAGACGGTCTGAGTTAATGTCATACGCCTTGATGTAGCGCATGGACAGGCCTAACTGGTCGCTGGACTTCCGCTCGGCCATGATGACTCCGCCGGTCGGCAGAACCATGTCGGCCATGCCCAAGGTGAAAGATCCTTTGTGGAAGCATAGCCCTTGCGGTGAGTTTACGCCCGCGGCTCCAAATACGTTGATCGAAGCGCCAGCAGAAGGAGCTGCAACCACGTTCTGGAAAGGACCGGAAAGCACAATGGCCGGGTAAATCGGCACAGTCGCTGCGCCGCCAGAACTGGTTACATCGGCAGTCACTGTGAAACACTGGAGCGAGCCAGTGGAAGTCTTTTCCTGCGGGTTTACCGAATAGCAGCCTGTAGTGCCGCTGCCAATCGTGAACACATTGCCCTTTTTGAGCAACGCAGTCACAGAACCGGCATTTGAGAGCACTAACGAGGCGCCCGACTGGCCTCCGGCATTGATCGTTATGGTTGTCGCGCCGTTCAAAGCGCCCACGGTGTTTATAGCTACGTTCTGGTCCATGGCCCATGCCGCGCCGATGGCATAGCCCATGTAGCCTTCTTCATACTGCTCCCGAATCCGTTCGCTGGACTGGAATAAGCCTTTCAGGGCATCAACGATGGGAGGTTCCATGGCCTGGTTGATGATGATGGCTCGCGGAGTCTTTGCCGCGGCATTGTCATTCAGCTTCTGCATAGCTTGCAAATAAGTCAGGAGGGCATTCGGAGGCGTTCCTGGAACACCTACTGCATTGGCTACGTTCAGATACTGAAGCAGGCCGTCGGCGTCAATCTTGTTGGCGATGCGCGCCATGGCAGGCTTTAGGAACCTGTCGGCGAAGTTCTCGATGTTTAGCGTGAAGTCTTCCGAAGTGAATGTGGTGTCTACGCCAAACTGCGTGGTTAGCACCAACTGGACTACCGTTTCGATGGCGTCTTCGGTCGAAAGACCTTGGCCCGAGCGGCCAGTATACTTGGGAGGCTTGCGAATGTTCAGAATGGTACCGATTTGCGCGCCTTGCTTGGCGAAATCCTTGTCGTATTCTCGAACAACTTCCTTGGTGAAGGTCAGTTCGTTCTCGAGGACTGGCAGGGATTCCATCGTGACCATACCGATGGTTAATAGCTGGTTCACTGAGGAGTTCTCCTTTCAAGAATAGAATCAGGTTCGATTCCGTCCCTGTCGGAGAACTGACTTTGGCGCGCAAGCGCGCTACGGGGAAATACAGAGCTACGATATGCCCTTTTACGTCAATGTCAAGACCTATCTGCGCATCCCGGAGCGTTTCTGCATCTTTCTTTCGCGCAGGTATTCGTCCGTCTGGTTTTGTTCAGCCAGTTCTTGCAGCGATGGCCGCACGCCATTGGTGTTTCCGGTGAGCCGGATTCCAGGACTTGGGGCATTCGAAACAAAATCGGAAGGTCTGACAGCTAGACGCTCGGCAATCTTACCCACTTCTGCCGATTGCTGGAGGTCGTCCATCTTCATAAACGTTCTTGCGGCAAGATCATTCTCTGGCTTGGCCAGCCAGTAAGCTACTTCCGGAACAGCTAAGCGGGTAATCGTCGTTCGCGCCATTTCACTCATCGTCAAGCCGCGAACGTGCGCCGCTTGCAGCGTGGCGTCGAAGTCCGGGTGAGCCACCACAAATTTCTTCCCATTTTCAAGAAACTTATCAAACTCCTCTTTTCGAACTTGTAGGTATTCTGGTTCTTTTGGAGGAGGTGTTGCCGCTGGAGCTGCTACGGCTGTGGGGCCGTTCTCTTTCGCTGCCCACAACGCCATGGCGGCATAGTATTGCTCCACATCCGTAAATTCATTCATCTTCGGTTGAGTTTTGGGAGTCTCAACAGAAGGAGTTTCTACTGGCTTTGTCTCTGGAGCCTTGGCGGCTAGTTCAGTCTTTTCCTTTTCGAGTGTGGCTGCTTTGGCCTCGGCGTCCGCTTTTTCTTTCGTCAATTCGTCAATTCGGGCCTGCGCGCCGCCGCGATTCTTGCGCTTTTTTGTCTTATCGCGCTCCGTAATGTAGGCGTCGACGGCCTGGCGATCGACCATTTCCGGAGGGATAGCGTTGTCTAGGACTGCTTTAATCTCTTCGGCCGATTTTCCTTTTAGCGGTTCAGGAATCGCGGCTGCCAATTCTTCTGGCGTGGCTGGCTTAGTTGTCTCAACGATTACCGGAGGCGGAGGAGCGTTGCGCTCTTTAGCTCGTTCAGCTATATAGGCGTCTGTCTCTTGCCGCTCTTTGACTTCCGGTTCCACCACAGGCACTACGGGCGTGCTCATATCCAGTCCACATCCAATTCTCCGGGAGCGGCGCCGGCGGTAACTACTTGGATCCCCACGCCAAAGAATTGCGGGGTAAGCAAGCCGGTATTGACTGTCAGCGTGCCCGGAGAGGTTCCTCCATAGTTGCTGATTAGTCCTCCTGCCGGGTTGGGGCCGTCAAAAAGCTGCAATGTCCAGTTGGTTCCAGCATTCGGAACGCTAAGCGCCCGAATGTATCCCGGCATGGTCTTGAGTTGGAACGTACCGCTCGTGGTGATTTTGGTTATGGCCATCTATGCTCCTTGTGGTGCTGCTGCGTTGGGATCCGGAGGAGGGGGAGTGGCCGCCAAATCCTTTTCGTGCTCTTGCTGGGAATCTTGCTGATCCGCGGCGGCCTTTTGGCCGACTTTGGCTAAAGCCAGTTCATGCGCTTGCGTAGCTCCCAATTCCCATTTCTCGAAATCCAGCCTGGCGGCATCCAGTTTGGCATTAAGCGCGGCTACTTCCACTTGCGCGGCCGTCTGCAGCTGCACGATGGCCATCTTGCCGTCTTGCTGAATCTTTTCTGTCTTGAGATCGTCCATCATCTGCTGGTTATGCTGCATCAGTTGCTGGTTGATCTGCTGGGCTCGTTGAAGCTGTGTGCCAAGCTTCTGGATTTGTGCTTGCGGGTCGGTGTCGTCGTCGCCCAAAGCTTGTGGCGGAATAATCCGCTTGATGCGCGCGGCAATTTCCTTGGCTCCCGGCATGTCGGAGTTTCCAATGATGACATCGCCGGCCACTTTCATAATCTCTCCGGTCTTGTCCGCTTGCGCCAGCTGCATCTGCATATTGAACGCCTCTTGGCGCTTAGTCGAGTAGCTTGGGCCTACTTCGATGACCACATCATAAGTCCCTACCGAAATGTCGTAAACTTCTTTGATTTCATCGCTAAGCAGCTGGTCGGCGGCATTGGCTCTTCCGGCATGCACTACCACGTGGTTAGTAGCGCCATCGGGCTTGATAATGCGCTGCACTCTGGGAGCATCATAGATAAACGGAGCAGCATCCAGGATGACCCGGCCGATATGTCGTAGGGTGCGGGACAGATTGTCGGTAAAGTTAAGATTAGTAAGGCCACCCTGCTTTTGCAGAAGATCAATGGCTTTGCCGCTTTGATCGGTTTTGGTCTGTCCGAGCGAGGGTTCATAAATTCCTGTCACCGATTTCAAATCCTGGTCAACTGCCTGGCTCATCGCTAGAATGGCTTGGATGGGCGGCTCGAACTGATTCCTTTGCGGAGGCGGAGCGGGCTGGCCAGAACTTGCCACCATGTCATATTCAAGATACGCGTAGTTCACCACATTCGCGTTTTGCCACTTGCCATCCTTGAACTGGCCTTTCGCTCCAATCCATGGAGCTTTAGGCGCCAGAGCAATAACTTCAGCTGCGTAGCTACGAAAATAGTTAATCGAGCGTTGCGCATCTTTGGCGTTCCTCACAATGCCCGACAATTCCCGCTCGCCATCCACGTCAAAATCATAAGCAATGAAAGGAATCAACGGGATAAAACCTACCGTGCCGGGAAAGTCATACTCATCGATTATTTCTATGGCATTGATGACCGAGCACGTTATGGTGCATTTCCTGTACTTGCGTTTCTTGATGATTTCGGGCTTTTGCTCCATGTCCGCGGTCATCTTGGCGTAGGTCTTGCGATCGATGATCTGCCCGCTAGCGAGATGCAGTAACTCTTCATCGTCCCATTCTTTGTGCCAGTACTCCGCGACGCGGATGGTCTTGGTATTGCCCCATTCCGGGAAATTGTCGCCTATCGAGGTAAAGTCGTTTAGCTGAGTCAATTGGCTTCCCGGAAACAGCGCTTTGTACTCCTCGAACGGGTAATCGCAAGTCTTGAACTTCCAGTTGGCATCCGATTCGTCGGCATACGTCGAACTGGGATCGCAATAAACTGTGAAAAAGTTCTTGATGCGCCGGATGTAGAGCTCCTGATCGAATGTCTTGCCTGGTAAATACTCTGCGCAAATCTCGCAATAACCCTTTCCAGCAGTGACCATGGATTCAAATCCGCAGTCGATTGCTACTTCGGAGTCGGAATTGACATGGATATGCCGGACAATGCCCTCAAGGATTTCTGCGGTATCAGTGTCCGCTCCATCCCCTACAGGCTTGACAGTGGCTTGCGGGCGCTGCGCTCTTTGCTCGTTTACAATCTGGCTGATGATTGCGGGCATCCGATTGATAGTGAGGCATGGCCGGTTCTCTTCCTGGCGTTGTACCTCTGTCTCGCCGGGCCATTGCTTGCCGACACGGAACCTCATGTCGTCTAAAGCTTTCATTCTGAACTTGTTTTCAGCGTCTACGGCTATTTTGAAACGTTCGCGGGCTCTGGCGAGGAAGTCTTTTGTCTCTTGCGGCGTGGCAGTGACAGCTCCAGCAATTGTGCGTGGCTGGTCGTCTAGAACGTCATAGGCCATCAGCTATTCCATGGGCCTTTAATCTCAATGTTCTGCATGAATTGCGGGCGGTCTTCGGTAATTGAGGCCTTGAAATTGAAATGCGGGACAATGGCGAAAATGTCCATGTCGGTGACCAGGTGAAGATTCTTCGCCATCTTGTAACTTAAAGGGCGTTCCAGCGGGCCCTGTCCATCCGCTCCTGTTCCTATGTTCTCGGCGTGCGCCAAGTCGTTCCAGCGACTATTGAACAGCACTTTCATGCCCGGCCGCACTGTATCAACTTCTGAACCAACAGCTAAAATCCTTCCCTTAATACTTTTCGGCGCATCGGTTAGCACGACAGCACTTTGCTCATCGATGCGCTCGACTAAGATCCGATTGTGGCGAGGCTCAATCATGCGCTTACTTGGATTTATGAATTAGGCCGGGATAACTGCGCTTGCCGCTGGTGTCGCCCTTTGGGGCATTATGGCGCAGGACATCGCTGACATGCTTGGCTTGCATAGCTGCGCCCTTTGGCGTTTGTTTATTACCATTCATGGCCCCAATGCTGTTCATCACCTTGTAGGGCACACTCGATTGAGAACCATATTCGGATTTGAGCTTCTTTTCAAGAAAAGCAGGCATGATCACACTCCCATCCAACCTTTTGGCTGGCGCGGCGGTCGCTGCCACGCATCTTGTGCCGATTCAGGCGCTACGTCAACAGCAAATGTCAAACACAATGTATCCGCGCTGTCTGGCGAGCGTAATCCACGCTTCTTCATCATCTCCTTGGCTTCGATGACCACTGAACCGTGAGCGCGTTTGCCTTGGGCGTAGTGGAATTGCGGGCCTGTCAGGTCAGAAGCCAACTCTTCTTCGTCTGGGATTTGAGCGCCCGCATCCAGCCAGCCTTTGCATTTGCCCCAAATCTCCGCACGTCGGTTAAAGTATTTGACGGCATCGAAGGCTGATTCCGATCCGTCGAATCCGATGACCTCATAGCCAACTGCTTTACAGTAGTCGACAACACCGCCGCCAACGCCGCCGGCGTCAATGACGCTAGCATTTGGCTTGAGGGCATTGATGTGGTGAATGACGCGGTTGGCGGTAAACTGGGTGTCCCGGTTTCTGAACTTTTCAAGCTGGACATACTTCCTCCCTTGCCGATAGCCTAGAACCGTCTGATCGTCACCGAACCTCGCTACATCACAGGCTAGGATTTTCGGAAGATACTCATAACCTTCTGCTTTATAGCGCCTTGCCCGCTGAACCACCTCACTGGATATGAATTGCGTGTCTCCCTGGCGGGGGAACACTCCTCGCACGCGCACACGAAAGAAATCACTATCTTCGCCTTCTTCGGATTCCCACTGCTTGTATAGTGCCTTATTAGTTCCTTCCACTGTTCGGGAGTCAATGTGACGGTGGCGCCATCTGTGCCCTTGACTTCCGAAGCATTCAAAAAATGGACCGTCGTTGAGTGTAGGATTTCCAAAGACAAGCCAGAGGATGACTGTATTCTCATCGGTTAGCGCTCCTTTCGTGACTTCCCAGATCGGCCGGTTGATTGCCGAAGCCTCATCAAATATAACCAGGATAAGCTTTCCAGCATTATGGAGCCCTGCGAAAGCCTCAGTGTTGTATTCTGACCATGTTTCGAAATCCGCTCGATAAGTCGCTCGATATTCTGCATCTTTGACGCTGATTCTGGTGGCTTGCACTTCCCAGAAGTCTTTGTCATAAGCTAACCTGAACCATTTGCTGACCTCCGGCTGAGTCTTGCTGCTCAGCTGATTTCCTGTATTCGCTGTAATGATGCATCTTGCGCCAGGCCAACAACTTAGCGCCCACTTGAGAATCATAGCTACCAGGGCGGATTTGCCAATGTCATGCCCCGACGCCACGGCGCTTTGATATGGCATGTAGCGCGTATCGAGATTGCGGATATGCTCGCCAATCGCTGCTAGTTCTTCTGCTTGCCAGGCGCGAGGTCCAGACGATGCCGCCAGTTCGCCTTCCCCCCATGGAAAGATTGCTTTGACAAGTCCAAGCGGATCATAGGCATAACTGGCAATTTCTTCAATGAGTTCTAGCGCACTACTGGCCACGTTTAGCCCGCATCTTAGTAAGGGCCTCGGTGTAATTCAGCGTCACATTAGCGTCAAGCGTCTGGGTCGGCATTCCGTGCTTGTAATTCATCAGCACGCGCCAGATATTTGCCGCAATTTCAGCAGCTTTCAGGCGAGCGGCCCAGTTCACCACATCGCGCTGGTCAGTGACTTGTCCTTCGTGGGCAAAGAACTTAGTTTCAAGAGCTTCATTGGCAGGATGGGTCATCAGCCGGCAGGCGAGACGTTCAAGGCTGCCGGTATCCGGGTTAGCCTTCTTGAGCATCTTCTCGATGCGCTGAACAAACAGCCTAGCCTCAGGAAGCAGGTTTTGTGAGCCTTTTGGCCGTCCCATATGGGTATTTAGGCATTATTTTTGAGTACTTGCAAGCGTAATTCGGGTACTACGCTCCCGATGGCTCTCTCTTACTCGAATTGCCCGCTCACTGCAAGTATCCGCGCTTCTTAAGTTCTTCTTTTTGCTGCTCAATGCTCAGCTGGGATTGTGGAATTTTAAATCTCGGTCCTGCCGGCTCAACAACTTCTCTGAGTTTTTCCGCATATTCTTCCCGCGCTTTTCTTTGCTCTTCGCGTTCCTCTGGTGTTGGTTCGGGATAGGAAATTTGCGGGACTCCCAAATAAATCGTGTCGTCGATCGGAGTGGTTCCTTCAAGGGCTTTTCGAATGTGCCCCGGTTTCGGGAATTGTTCCGCTGTCCGCGTCGCTTGGCGACAAGCTATTTCCAATTCTTCCGGTAGCAGGTCGTCTAGCGCTTCCGCGTAAGTCGCTATCTGCATCCGCGTCACTTCGTGAGTCGGGAAGACCTCGCTCCATTTCAGAAACCACTTGCTCAGCACGTCGGCGCACATCGCCAATCGCTTCCGCTGATTTTCTTCTCCGCCTCTCATCGAACGATTCTGCCTGTCCATTGACCTTCTCCTTTCGTATCGGCTTGAACGCAAACCACCCTCCGGCAATCGCCTGTTTCAAAACCTCAGCTACATCCTCGCCACCGTCCCGCAACTTCCGCAAATCATCCAGCAAAATGTCAACCGCTCCCGGAGTCAATGGCCGCTTCAGCTTCTCCCGCATCGCTCGATAGTCCCCCCACAAACTGAGCGGCACCCAATCGGCCAGGGCCTCTCTTGTTGGAGTATTTGAATTTAGTCTGGAGTCTGGAGTCTGGAGAGCATTGCCTTCGCATTGCGTTGGCATTGCGTTCGCATCCTTTTTCCAGCGAGCTTCGGCGCTTTGTTTAGCCTTATTACTTCTTGATTCTGTGTGCTTTATCTCCTCGTTTACCCGCTTGTGTGTATACCCACCTGATGCGCCAAGAATGAAAAAGTCGGTTAGCAAGTTCATGACCAGATTTTGACCAGAAGTTGGCCCACGCGAACGAATTCTGGTTGTGACTTGGCAAATTCGGAACGCAGCTTCTAGATTCTGGATAGGTTTTTCAGTGGAGTAGAGGTGATCGAGCAGGAGATTGTATGCTCCGTGCTCTTCGAGCGAAAGATGCTTTGTGTCGCGTAAATAGTCGCCGGGAAAACGCCTGTAGTAATTCGTAAGTCCCTCCTACAAGGGAATTGAGGATGGGGCAGTGTAGGCTGCCCCAGTCCCCAAATACTGACCGAAGCCGTTAGGCCGCGCCAGCGTGAGCGCTCAGCATAAATCATTCTGCTTTCCTGTCAAGCCCAAAATGTGCCCTAGCCCCGCCCTACCCACCTCGGCGTTTCGAGCGGCTCTTACCTAATGGCTTCTTTTGCTTGGTCAGCAGGTTCCAAGCGTCAATCAACTCCCCGATCTTGCTGAGCGCCAACCCATGGCCGTTGTAGAGCTTCGCAAAATCACCAGAGAACTCGGCTTGCAGATCGTTCAGCGCCGCCAATAGCTTTCCTTGTGACTCGGCGATGCCGTCCACTTTCTCTATCAGCTCGTCCAGCGTCTTCATGGCTGAAGGCTCCTAATAACGCAGAAATACAGAAACAGCATCGCGCCAAACAGCATCCCCGCCCCTATCCACAGCATGTCCTTGCCGGTCACAGCTTTCATGCCACCTCCAGCTCAATCGTCGTATGCCGCTTCTTGTGCGGGCACTTGGTCTGTACCACCTCTAAATCCAGGTACTCCGGCGAATCATCGAAAATCAATTGCCAGCGCTTTAGAGCGTCGATCACCGGCTTTACGGCTGCAAACGCGTTGTCATGGTCGTAGGCTCTAGAATGGGCTAGGATGATCGACAATCGCATCTTTACGACGGGTTTAAGATAGATCATCGGCCTTTTGGCCCGCACCCAGAGAATCCACTTCTCTTTCTCCTTCGCCACCGTCCGCCAATGCTTTCCCAGCACCTTATTCGGCGACGGCGGTACGTCTGGAATATCGAGTGTCACTTGGCCTTCTTTTTCTTCTGCCGGAGATGCCGGCCATTCTTCACATACCTGCACGGCCTGGCCCGGTAAGCGTCCCGCAAGTCCCAGGATGTGCCGTGGCAGATAGGACACAGTTTATGGCTCATGCTCGACGTCACCCTTGCGATAGCCATGGATTTTGCATTGTAGTTACAAAAAGCCTTATCTTTCCAGCTGATACCCCGCCCACACCAAGAGCCAGCCAAGTCCTGTCAGCCCTGCAATCACCCCAACTCCCGCCAAGACATGCCACAAACGGACCTGCCCAGGAGAAGTCCTGTCCCATTGCCGCTGGCGCTCTACCAAGTCTTCACACGTAAGCAGCTTTTTCATCAGAAGCACCTCCCGCTATGATCATTCTGGCGATGGCAATCAGGGCATTTGCATCTTAAATTCTCCATGCAATGGCATCGGCTAATCTTGGTGTTTCCCTTATGAGCCAAATGCCCGCCTGTCCAGCTCACTTCTTTGCCGCAGTCTACACACCTGAACTTGTCGCGCTCGAAAATAAGCTGCCTGCGCTCTCCCACATCCACTAATCCGCAAAGATACTCGCAAGCATGATCAGTACCCGGATGTACTCTCCGGCTCACGTAGCTGTAGCGCGAATGGTAGTTCCTGGCCTTGGTAGCCAGAGAATCAAGCTTGTGAGGACTTTTGTGCACGATGTTTCTCTAAAGCCTTAGTTCCCCGCTCAGAGCGATTTATCCATGATTTCAGCCACTCAGCGCGAAGTATGGCCCTCAGAGACCTCTTAGCCTCCCAAACCGTGTCTAAGGCCGCAAGCAGCACGTCCGTTTGCCACGTACAGGGGCGTCCAGGTTTCAGCGAAAGCTTATATTCCAACCAAAGGTGATGACCAGCCCGGATAAGCAGAAACTCTTCCGGAGATGTGGGCCTATTGTCGAAGCGCTTGTCTCTCATTGAGCCACCCATGATTTCAATTCTTCGTCCGTCACTTGCTCCAAAAGCTTCAGCATGATCTCGATGCCCAGGTCTTTGGTGCCGATCTCGATGAATCTGTTCAGCTGTTTGCCTAGCCTGAGTTTCTGATCCGGTGGCAGCTTGATGAGCATGGGCCGCTTATTCATGGCCTGTTCTCGGCGCCTGCGTTTAGGAACGTCCAAGAGCAGACCGTCCACAAAGCAGCCATCCGGCATGTGTCGTACCAGTTGAAGGGCTTCTTCACGGCTGTGCACTAGAGCCATATGAACTTTCCATCCGGTCCATGAGACGGCATTCTCTTCTTAGGTCTGCGATTGTTAGCTTGTTCTTTCCGCGTCGCCCATTTGCAATTCCCTGGTTCGTAATTTCCATTATTGTTGATGCGCTCCAGGGTCAAGCCATCAGGACGTTGCCCCATATCGGCCAGGAAGTTCGCAAAATCATTCCACGCCTCATGAACCTCAATGCCTCGTGCTCCATAATCAGAGAAGTTGCGGTTCCTGGGATTGTGACATCGTTGAATCATCTCTGCCCAACTGCAATAAGTTGCTGATTTTCCACTGTGCGCCTGACAGCCTCCATGCCTGAAGCGCCTTTTCCATCGGTTGCATGTACCGCAAGTCTTGGCAGTACCTTGCTTGACATTGCCCATCCTGAATAACTTCTCTCTACCACAATCACATCGGCAGAGCCACATGGTTACTTGTGCCCCTTTGTGAGCGCTGATAAACGTGAGACTACCGTACTTCATGCGTTGGCAGCTTTCAGTGGACGAAACTCCACCTTCCGCTGTTCAAGCTCGTATTTTAGGGATTCCAATTGGTCGGCATTGGCGATAAGGGCGCGAGCAGCGGGGTTCCATAGCTTCTTGAGCAGGTCCTTGTGGGCGGTCTTGAGCGACTCTGCTCCGGTAATCTCCGCGGTCTGCGATTCGTCGTACCAGACATAGAAAAGGGCTTCTTGCCCGTTCTTTTTGGCGTTGACGACGTCGATAGAATCCTTGAGCTTCTTGGTCAGATCTTCGACCTTTGCTTTACCTACCGCCTGCGCTGCCTCGCTAGTGCCCCTTCCTGAAGCGCTGTTGCCGTCGTCATCTTCAGAAGCGCAGCCGGTGATCGCGGCATAAGAATAGCGTCGGGCATAGGTAATAGAACTCCCGCAACTCTGAGCGGTGAAGCCGTCCCGGCCAGTCGCGGGCAGAGTCAGTCTTCCCCGCATCCATTCTCCGGATTCATGCATGAGGTAGGAAACCAGCGACATGCTTTTGGCCTCACTCGCCACGTCGGGCCATTGACTCACCACTAGTCCATTGCTGGCCAGAGCTTCTTGTGTAGCGTCAATGTATTCAGCCAAATCGGCGTATTTGCTGGCCTTGCCGCCACGCATAAAGGCCGCATTGTCAGTCTGTTTCACGACTGGCTTGAACTTAAGCTGAGCGGCGGCCAAAGCCTTGACCAGTGCTCCGGTCCACGCCGGTGACATTGTGACTTCCCAAATCTCTACCAGTTCTGTCTTCATTTCTTCGCTCATTGGTCCTCCGGCTTCAGCTTGGCCTTTTCGCTCTCGGCCAGCAACAAAATGGCATCGGTCCAGCGGTCCCATTCCTCGCTCGTTAGGGACTCGCTCCTGTGGCTTTTGCCTACAATGGGGACCAGCAGCTTGGCCACAGCAGCAAACGCGTCATTAGGGGTCAAGACTTCACCATCGCGTAGCCAAGGGTATCTTTCTCGGTTGGCAAGGCTATTTCTAGCCCGTTGGCATAAGCATCTCGCAGGCCGAGCGTTAATAAGTCAGCAGGGTCTTTGATCCAACCTTTTTGCGCAGCAAAAAAAACGGTTAGCGCAGCCCGCGCAGCCCGCGCAGCCCGCGCAGCCCGCGCATCCCACGCAGCCCGCGCATCCCACGCAGCCCACGCAGCCCGCGCAGCCCGCGCAGCCCGCGCATCCCACGCAGCCCGCGCATCCCACGCAGCCCACGCAGCCCGCGCATCCCGCGCATCCCACGCAGCCCACGCAGCCCGCGCATCCCACGCAGCCCACGCAGCCCGCGCAGCCCGCGCAGCCCGCGCAGCCCGCGCATCCCACGCATCCTCATATTTTTTGACAGTCCATTTGAGGCCGCGATGCGCAAGAGCTTTTTCCAGTGCTTCCACGACGGCTTTTTCGTTATCTTCAGGTCTGCCAAGCGCGTACCTCCAAGCGATCTGCTCGCCTGCCATCTCCTTCTCAAGGCCAGTAAAGACTTTCGAGAGAGACTCAATGCCCTGCCCGATCTCTACCTCGGTTGCAAAGCGCAGAATCGTTCCGCCAGACGACCGCCATTTATCGCCACGCTGGATTAGGTCCTCGCTCGGCTCAATAACTGTCACGCATGACGTCCTACCGTTCGGCCACATCCCGGCAATGCGCAGTCCTTTGGCTAGGTCATCAGTAAAGTTCCAGCCATAAGAGCACTCCGTCTCGCCGGTATCGAGCGTTACTTTCGGCAACTCGAATGGCAGCGAGCCATCAAAGATGGGATTGCCGCCCTGCAGCGGCGAGCAAAAGTCATGGGTGAATATCTTCCAAAACAGCCTATTTTCCTTCACGAGCGCTCCCTCACAAGAGAAGCTGGAACCAGGCCGAGCTTGAGCAAGCATCGCGTGACCTCGGCTCGTACCCGCTCACGATCCCGCTGCTCGGCTTCGTCCGGCTCGCAAGCGCAGCTATCCAGGTAGATTACGGTGTCACATTTGCCACAAACTCTGCCGTCCATCGTCTCTTCGCTCATGGCTTCCTCTCAGCGATTCTTTGCAAGGTTTGTTTAGCTAGTGCTTGCGGGCAGATTCCCGCTTTCCATTGTCCGTGCGTTTGGCAATATCCATGATGGTCGTAATGGCAGTCCTCGACATCAATCAGGCCACGCAGCGCTGTCAGCAAAAGATTCCGTTCGTCGGCGATGCGGTTGGCTGTGGCGTCCAGTTTGGCAATGGATTCGGCTAGGTCAGCCGCACTGACAGGTTCAGCTGTCCACGCTTGGCAGTTACACGGCCCCATCGCCATCGGCGCATACCCCGATTCGTGGGAGTCGCCGCGCTCGTGCGTGCAGCCCTCCGGACCGTGCTTTGAAATCTCGTGGTTGCAATCATCACAAATCAGGTCTTGGCGTGTCATGGTGCGCCTCGTTTCGTTTTCTAGGCTGCCTTGCTACTTGCTCTTACCTTGCTTTGGCCTAGTGTAATAGTCCTCTGTGATGCTTCCCTCATACGGTTGCTCTTGTATTTTGAATCGTTCGCCAGCCGCCACCGCGGATAGTTTGTCCTGTAGCCGTTGAATTGATGCCCACTTGCCGTGCGGGAATAGTTCAGGAAAATCCTCAGATTGCTTGAGAATCTCAACCCACCACGCAACCCATTGAGGCTCCATTTGTGGCTGGAACCACTCGAAATCGCGTCGTCGTGCTAAGCGTTCCCAATCGGGGTAACTGTGCATCTCGCGCATATTGATTGAGTCGCTCATACGTCCTGCTCGCGCTCGTCATATTCGTTTTCACGAACATCGAGCAATTTCCCAAGCCTCTTAACTTCTGCTTTCAGAGTCATTATTTCTCCCTCTAATGCTCCAGCATCGGCAATCCAGTATGCTGGCCAAGGACAGGCATGCTCACCGTGCCTTTCGCGGAACTTTTGCATACGCTTGCACAGAGATTCTTCCGCCATAACTAGGCCAATCCTTGGATGGAGTTATTCGCGCTATATTTGCGGTCAAGCGTTGTAGAAATGTGGAACACTCGGCCAGCAGGAGAGCCTTGGATGCCAGCCTCCAGAGAAGCTACTTTCCAGTAGTTTTTGGTCTGCCCGACGATGCGCCCACGGAATTCAACGATTCTGTAAGAGTTAGTGAATCTCGCTATTACTTCCTGCCCCACTTGGTAGCTGTCCGTGTTTGTCATCTGTGTTTCACCTCGCAGTAAGAGAATACGTCAATGTGCGTAGAAGTGTCAAGGGAAAAATGAATACTAGTACTTTTTTTCTATTGCAATCAGCGTTTCAGCATAGTATAAGATGGCGCATGGACGAGAACGGATTCAAAGCAAAGCTCTTACGGGAGATTCAGAAGTATGGAACGCAGAAAGCGACGGCTGAAGCCCTCGGCATCAGCGAGCAATTCTTGACTGATGTATTGAAAGGCAGGCGCGGGCCCGGTCCTAGGCTATTGAAAGCAATGGGCTTAGAGCGTCGCGTTGAGTTTGTCAAGCGATAAGCGGCGAGCGAGGCCAAGCTAATGGACCGGCTTTTGGACACACCTCAGGGCGGGCAGCATCTCAACTAACGTAAGGAAGGCCGATGGCTTGGTGCGCGATTCACGAAAAGACGTTCCCTGACGCCGAGCCATGCCCGCATTGCAAGGCGGAGGATGACGAAGATTTCGAGAACTGCACCTGCGACATCGACGGCGAGGACAACTGCCCGGTGCATTATTGGTTGGACTTCGGCGCGGTTCCGCAGGGGGCGCTGGGCAAACCAGCGTGAACGAGCGATGAGAACTAGCGTATGGGGGAGGGAGCATGAGTGAACATTGTCCAACGTGTGGCACGAACTTGAGCGAGTTTCAGCCGCCAAAGAAAACGCATACCTTACAGCAATGGTTCGATGAAGTGGCGCAAGGGGAATACAAGGGGATGAAGCTTCTGACGCCACGAGATGCGAGCACGTTGCTCGGCTGGACGTGGGTCGCAGATGACAAGAACCCTGAATGCTGCGGCCAACCCGTTCGAGTTTATTCAATCATTGGCTGTCCGTATCATGCAGAATGCGAGAAGTGTAAGAAGTGGATGCATAGCGTTACGGTGCAGCAAGGCAACTCGTGGATGAGTTTTCCGCCAGAGTACGTAGATGAAAATACGAAAGCGCAGTGGGTCGTAAAGCCAGCGATAGCTATTGCTGTTGCATCGTTTTGACCAGGCTTAGAAGCGGAGGAGGAGCGAGTGGCTGAGAGATTACCGTGGGGCCATAAGTCAAGACATTGCATTTACTGCGGGAAAGTTGGTCCACGATGCATTGTTGCTGGCGGATACGCGCACAAATACTGCATTCCCAACGAGCGAGTAGTTAAGGACATCCGGCCTGACGGGAGCGTGAAGTACATGACAAAGAAAGAGGAAGCTGAATGGCGAAGGCAAACGAAAACCAAAATAGCATTGTAGCCCCTCTGCCCGATCCGCGAGTGGTGGAGCGCAAGCGATGAGCGACAAAACATCACTTTCCACGATTGCCCAGAAAGTCGAATGGTTCCTAGCGCACCGCATTCACTTGGTTGGGAAATTCAATCTCCGCAAGGCCGTGCTCGCCATGAAACACGACGGCCTGATAGCCAAATCAACCTACTGGCCTGACGCAAAGACCGGCGTGGAAGAAGCCGCAAGGCAGGCGAAGCTGCGCTGGTATGCAGAACACAATGGCCGAGAGGTACGCCTATGACCCCGACTCCTCTCACTGAGCGACTAACGGACCTGCGAGTGGCGCTGATCACAGAACTGTACAAGCGCCATCCACAGCTAGGAGCACGTTCGATTGATGAGCTTGCTGACTTTGTAGCTTCGCTATACCCGCTCGTCTCCGGCCTCGACTCCCTGCCAGGCAAACCAGCCCCAGCGGCTACGGCAGCGCCAGCGGAGCCGCTACGGGAAGGCGATGAAGTATGGGTTCGCGGCGAAGTAAGCGTAATCGAAGAAGGCGATGATTGGATTGAAGTGGACTTTGACAGCGCGACGGGGCACGAACAGCTTTCGTTCAAAACGAAGGATATATTAAAGGAGGTACGAATCCAATGCCATTCGACAACGCCAAGCCCGGGCAAATAGCGGTCAACGCGCCGGGTTGCGACAGATGCGGCAAAATGTTCCTTGATTGCCAGTGCGACCGACCCGCCCCAGCGGACCTATGTGGTCACAAGAACAAGTACATCTGCAACTTACAAGAAGGTCATCTAGGGCAGCATGAATACCATACTTTCACGGGATTAACGGCATCATGGCCAAATCACGCCCCACCGTCCACGCCAGCCAGTAGGGAGCTGCCAGGCAAACCAGCGTTAGAAACAATAGCTGCCGCAGCCCAGCCTCCAGCCAAGGAGAGAGAAAAGCCATGACGGACCCGCGAGTGGTGGAGCGCAAGCGATGAGCGAGGCGCTGACCGGCGAGGAACTTGACGCGTTGGAGTATCTCTATGGTGGAGGCGATGAAACAATCGAGTGTCGGTCAATGGTTTGGGTGCGCACGCGGCAGAAACAAAAATGCGTGAGCGTGCTACATAAAGGACCGATGATGCAGCCAGGGGGAAGCCGCATGGTCTTGGAACGCGCCAAGGTTGAAGGTCGATTCGGGAGTTGCTATACATGCGATGCATGAGAGATTCAGCAAAGGAGCTGGGAGCATTCCGATGACAAAGCAAAAGTTACTGTCCGCACTTGAAGAAATATGCTCGGCGTACCGAGACGCGATGCGCCGCTATCAGGCTGGCGACGACCGGGCAATCGAATCGAACGCCCTCCAAGTGACTTACAAGGAAGCGGAAGACGTTGTTCGTTTGTCGCAGCAAGATATTGCGATGGGAGAATTTTGATGCCCGCTCCTCCCACTGAGCGACTAGCGGAGCTGCGAGTGGCGCTGAAGGCGCTGGTTGAGTTAGCGAGAACGTATGCTCACCACGCTGAGAACACAGGAAGCATAGTCACGGCCACAAAATTCCATGAAATTGCTCGCAAGCTTGAGCCGCTCGTTAGCTGGTTGGCGCCACTGGCACTGGTTTGACCGGTGGCGGCTTGTAGCACGGATTCACGAGCACTGTAGCTTCGCCTGGCGAGCCATAGCCTACTTCTGTGGGGTAGCGGTCGGTCATGGAAAGAATTGGTGGCGAGAGGGACCGGTTGTGACCGGTGATTGCCATTCTTCGGCCCCTCTGGATCGTTAGCGCTGGCTAGGCGCACCACCAAGCCTGTATTAGACCAACTGGTTGATGACGCCGCCGGTGGCCGGAGTCGTCAGCAAAGGCACTGTGGCCGTCGCTGTGACAGCCGTGCCGTCCGAAGCCGTGCCTGCCGCCGTCAAGGTATAGCTCGTGAGCGTGTCGGCTACCGCGTCGGTTGCGTCCACTGTGTTCCCTGTCGTGTCGGTCGGGTCGGTGACGAGTGTTAGGCCGGGATCGCTCGAAGTCCAAACGACCGCGGCGCCCGGCGTCATTCCGCCATTCCACACAACTTGAAAGGTGCTTGTCCCGCCTACTTTGGTTCCTGTGATCGGCATTGCTTTATCTCCTATAATTTGAAGGATTTGACCGAGTGTTGCTGGTTCTGGCGCTTCTGCCGCTAACAACTCGGCAATCTTATCTAGTTTCTGGCCGTTCTGCTGGGTGGCTCTGAGTACGTCGCGTTGCTCTTCGAGGATAGCCCGGAGTAGTTCAATCTCTTTCCACTCTTGCTCATTTAGTCCGCGGACGCTCACGTTAGAACCATGCCAGCGCGAAAATCTGATTCACGAACCACACCACCGTTACCACGATGAGGATGATCCTTAGGATTTGAAACATCCAGGCGATCTCCGGCTTAGCAAACTTCGCGGCAATGATGTCGAAGATCGACCAAATCCCCCAGATGATGATAATGCAGAGAATCAGTCCTAAAATTACCCCCAGGAATCCATGCAGGCCATAGAACCCGTAGCGGACTTGCCCTAGCAGCAAGCTGATCCTGTGCATAGCCTTATCCTCTCTCTCGCGCGAGGTGCGCGTCTGTGACAAACAACACTACTGCGGCGGAAGCTGTGCCTCTTGCGGAATCAAAGTCAAATCCAATGGCTTTCCAGTCTGCGCCTCATAGGCTGCCAACGCGTTGCTGAATATCTTCTGAAACGCCTGCTCGATCTGGATAGGCAGCCCAAGACCGGGAATGGACGCCAAGATCGGGAGAATGGTGTTTAGGATGTTCAGGATGTTGCTGAGCGTGGAAGTCCCGCCGGCGGGGGCCGGGCTTGATGTTGGTACGGTGCTCATGGCTTTCCGTTCTTCGCCGCTGTCAGGGCCGTAGTCTTGGCACTCACATCGGCGAGGGTTGCGCTTACTGTGTCGGATTGCTGTGTGGTGGCTGTGCCGTTCATGGCTGCGGCATGATAGATCATGTACGCCCTTTGCGCCACGTCGTAACTGTCGATCAGGTAGGCGAGCGTGTTGCGCACTCCTGGAGCGATGCTGGCCGGGTACGTGGCGCTGGTCGAGAGTTCTTGCTTCGTGGTTTCTATGATCGAATGGGCCACGAGCAACGAATCATACGCAGCCGAGTCAAAGCTATTAGCTGCGCCTGGATGGACTTTCTGCGCAGCGCAGCCAGACAGCGATAGCGCAAGAGCAAGTACAAATACTGCCGTTCTTTTCATTGCGTCCTCCCGGAAGTGGCTTGGCAGGTGATGATCGGATAGACTTGTGGGCTCCACGGAGTAATCTGCTGCTGACCGTAAACAGGCTGCGGCAGTGGCAGGTAGACCGGGTAGGGTTGGGGAATGAATGTCACCTTCTGTATCAAGGAAAAAGCGAGCATTGCAGACTTTAACTCGCTGAGTTCTTTTTCAAGCTGTTCAATATGCTTCTCAAGTTGTTTCTTCGTCATGTTGCTCCTCTATCTGAATCCCGTAAGAATCCCGACGATTGGCATTATGTAAACGAAAGCACGCTCTACAGGCCCGATAACTCTTAGTTGGCCCATAAAAACGTACATTGTCACCAGAAAGTTCATGGCCTCGCTTGCAGTGCGTTTGAAAGGATTTCCCATTGGCATGACCAGCCAGGATTTTATCCTGTATATTTTGCGCTCTGGTTCCTGCATAGAGATGTTCCGGATTTACGCACGGCGTGGTATCGCATTTGTGCAAAATCCATAGTCCTCCATCGTAATCCCCGAAGTGAATCCGATAGGAAAGATGATGGGCATAAATACAAGAATCATCGACGCGAAGTTGCCCATAGCCTTTAGCGGACAGGGTTCCAATCCAGAACCAACACCCATCCGTCTTGTAAACATACTTCCAGAAACGCTCTTCCGGTAAATTCATCGAAACCCCGTGAGCAATCCTGCCAGCGTGCCTAGCATGTAGAAAGACCAATCGAGCCAGCTTGAACCGCGATCGGCTGGCGATTCCCAATAATGATCGTAAACCCCTTCTTTCAAGCTCGCCCAAATGGTCATTCCCACTACTCCGATAATTAATCCCTTGTGTCCCCAGCGCCCGCACTGCGAAACGAGATAAGCCGCCGTAAAAAAGTGAGCGAATTGCGAGCTGACCTGAAACTCTCTGTCCGTGATGACATCGGTTATGGTGCTCATGGCTGTGCCGGTGGAATAACCACTGCGATGGGAGCTTGACCCGCCAAGTCTGTTTGCTTGTTCAACGCAGCTTGGAAATTAGGGCTTTTTTCGACGCTGCTATTCTGCGCGCGCGCGATGTTTGCGGCCAGCACGTTCAGAAACTTGAAAACGAAATTGTAAAACATGCTGGAAGTGGCTTGCGGTGCGGGAAGGGCACTGATAAAGGCGCTCCACGTGTACCCAGCCGCCAGCGTCGCCAGTACTTGATGGGCTTCTATGAAATTTACAAAGGAACTCACGCTGCTCCCTTATAGCACAGTTTATTTAACCGTGATAGCACATTCGCCGCGCTCCATCGAGCCTTGCGCCTGCTCCCAAAAGTCGTCAAAAGCGATGCGGGAATTGCCGATGTAATCCGTGCCAGGCATTGAGTTTCCTAGCAGAATGCAGCCGTCGGTATCCTCCGGAGAGTTTCCCCAATGCATCTCGATGTTACTGCGCCCCGGCACATCCACAAGCAAGGGCATTAGCCTGCCAAACTTTGGCGAGGGGTACGTCACCACCTTGTAGGTTCCCGCAGGAATGGCGCTACCGGGGCCACCGTCGCCAATCGGAAGTTCTAGCGTCCAGCAGAATGGTTTTTCGTCGATTGCCAGCGAGCCAATCGTGCTCTTGTCCGTGAAATTGAAACGCTCAAGAGTTAACTGCACATTCCTCCATTTTGAAGCCGTCGCCTAAAATCAATCGCACTGCTTGCACACCGTCCGCCGGGATGACGTGCTCTTGCTGATGGTCAAAATCAAAAAGCAGCCCGTCGCAAGTCAGCATCGCCACCAACTCGCCGGTGTCCGAAACTATCTGGTAAGTTTTCATCGGCCTTTTTAGAAGGCGACAGCGCCAGGCCATCGCCCTCAACGTGTGCCACTCCTCGCTTTCTCAGGGCTAAGATTTCTTCCGCTTATCCTTTGGCGTAACGGCTCTATAGGCTGCTTTGGCCCGCTCATCGCACTCGAAGCACCCTATGGGGTAGTCATGTCCGCCGATTTTCCTGTACCGCTGGACTTCAGGCTTCCGTTTCCCGCAGACCGGGCATTCCATCATCCACGGTTGCCCTTGTCTGGGCCGGTGCGAATGTTCTCTGCGCATAACGGACCACTTCTTTCGGCGTGCCCATGCGCGGGCAGCCACGCTCTCTCGGCTTTAATCTCTTCAAGCAATCGCTGGTTTTCTTCATGCTTCTTTTGCTGTTCGGCTTTGGCCATGTCCCGGTTGCGCCACATGTAAAGAAGGATTGGGCTTGTCACGGTAAGGAACAACTGCCCCACTTGATGCCAATCGATCATTAAATCCCCCGGGTCGTTCTGCTTTGTTCATCCGTTTCCTTTGCTTCGTTCAAGGCAAACTCCATGATATCAATCATCAGTTTCGCTTTTTTCCGTTGGTCATCGGTGATGTCCTCGTGCATGTCAGTGGCGCGTTCATTGAGCAGCACTTTCAGGCGGTCCCGTTCCCGCTGGGTGATTGTCAACGCCTCCAGCTTCTCTAGCAGCCCATCCATCTCCGCGTAACGTATCCGAGGGTGGTGGAGGTCGCTCGAAATTTGCGCTTGCACCCGCGCCCATAACGGGGAGACTTGCGTCTGCAAAACGCCGATGTCCCGGCCTTGCTGATCGATCTTCACGTTCATCCTGACCAGCAAAGCAATGATGGCCGTAAACGCCACGCCAAACAGCGTGATAATGAGGCCGGACTCTAGTGGCGTCACTGGACGCTCACCGTGGTGTCAGTCACTAAAGGCTGCAACCGCAGAGCCAGTTCCGCTCGGCCGGAACATTCATACTTTTCAAGGATGCTGGATATGTGAAACTTGATGGTGCTTACCGACAGATTCAGCTCGGCGGCAATGTTTTTGTTCTGCTTGCCTTGACAGACCAAATTCAGCACCTGGCGCTCTCTGTGCGTCAAAGGAATCCCGGAAATCTTGCTGCCATCAACAGCGGTAATCATATCGGTGTCGATTTCCACCGTGATCGGAACATGCAGCACTAGCGAGATGCGTCTCATTGGGCCACAAAGCTCATCGACTTGATGGCTCCCGCCGGACAAGTGGAGACGCATAAAACCACGCTGTAACTCATGGATTTGATCTTCGGCATCATAACGGACATCAGCACCGGAGAAAATACCAGCGGCTGCCCCACCGATTGATTGTTCAAAAAGAATATTGCATCGTACAGGACCGCAGGATTGTAGAGCAGCGAACTGCTGGTAGCGCCGCCAGGGTCGGGCAGCGTCAAGACTGGCGTTGCTGTCTGTGTGCCATCGGAGTTCAGCACGATTTGATTGACGACCAGCTGCGCGACAGGAATTGTGCCGTCTTCATTCGTCGGCGTGAACGTGATGCCCAAAGAGGGTTCGACCGTAACGGTCGTCGAAGCTGACAAGCTTCCTACCGTCGCGGTTACATTCGTTGTCCCTAGAGTGAGGCCCAGGACAGTTCCGCCAGATGCCGAAGCTATAGTAGCTGCGCTCGAAGCCCACGTAGCCGCAGAGGTGAGGTTCTGCGTTGAGCCGTCGCTGTAGCTGCCGGTAGCGGTCAGCGAGTCGGTCTGCCCGATCCCGATGATCGGAGAAGGCGTGGTAATCGCTATGGAACTGAGCGTGACCGACGGAGTAACGGTCAGGGTTACGGTGTTGGAGTTGAGATTCGCTCCGCCGCCGGCGCAGCCATAGAGTTCTACTTGAATTTGCCAGCCGTTCATCGCCAGGGTGGCGGGAGGCAGCGAGTAAGAAATCGTTGAGGCTACAGAGCCGTAATGCCCTGCTCCGTTGATGAGCCAAAATGACCTGCATGGACCAGCGCTCGCTGTCACTGTGAACGTAGCCACGGCGCCAACCTGCACTGTCTGAGAAACAGGCTGGGTCGTAATTGTTTGGCCGAGCAGTGGCCCAGCCCACAGCAATAGGAATAGAAGTCGTTTCATTTTGGCACCGCCAGATAAATTTTGTACCACCATGTAGTGCCCGGTTTCGACTTCACGGTGATGTGATCGTAAGACTCATCTACGACATAGATTGGGGTCTTGTTCGGAAGGCCGTAATCTTCATGCTCCATGATCTCCGGAGGCGCCGCGATCACTGTTTTCCCATCAAATTGTCCGGGATAGAAATTCTTGTAATCCAAGCGGTACTGCCCGTTCTTAGGAATAGTGAAATTCCCCAAGTACGGAGGAAGGACCGTGCAGCCGCAGCTTTGGCGTTCCGCAATACTCGGAAAATGCGGCCTAACGAAATGCAGTTGCAGGAGAAGGACTATCGCGGCGAGCATTCGATGCTCCCTGACAGCGTTCCTGTCGTGCCTGGCGCCCCGCCTGCCGTCCACGACCAGCTAACAGAGGTCGTTGTCCACAAAAGAATGCTGGTTTTAAGTACGGTAACGGGCGCCGTCCAAGCCTCTGTGCCATTGCCTAGTTCAAGATGACAATCGGGCGGCTGACCAGTGATTGTGTAGGTTTGCGTGAACGTGTAAACGATTGTTCCTGTAGCTGTCGGCGAACCTGCCGGCGTAATTGTAAACTTGGCGCGTTCGGCGGTATTGATGCCGGAATCAAGCGTGATCGTTCCAGTCCCAAAACCTGTGGCCGTGATCGTTGGAGCGTAGCCGAGAGTCGTGCAGGTGTAGGAATTTCCGCCAGTGTCCACTACCGTGCCAGCCGCATTCACGCTGCCGCAGTTCGAACCTGCTCCACTCGAATTGAATACATTGTCGTGCAGGAAGGCTTTACCTCCCGAGGCTACGTTGTAGACGCTCGACCCGGTGTTAGAGTTGATTCCGGTAGCAAACTTAGTGAGAAATAATTGTCCCGTAACAGAGAAACACGACGAATTGTTTGTTCCAAGGATGCACGATCCGCCATCGTCATAATAAAAGGAACCGCTATTTATCAGCACAGCAGGCCCGGCAACTGCACTGGAAAACCACGCGCAGCCGTTGCAGTTGAACACGGCCCCGCCAGTGATGTTTAGTGAATTTGAGCCGGAATTGTTCCCTGAAAAAATGCTATACACGCCGCCATGAGCATTGACAGCCCCCACACCCAGCCCGGACCCTACTCCGTCCACAATCCAATTAGAAATGATGTGATACCCGCCTTGAATGCTGACGTTTGTCGTCGAGTCTCCGAGTCCGAAAAAGGCCAAATTCGTATAAGTTCCGTCGTTCCCGGTCCTGAACAGTGGACTAGAAGACATGCCTAAGGTGTGTTGCCCGAAGCCGTTGAACGTAACTTTGTCCCACTGGCCGATGTTGCCGAAACAACTTGCTCCCGTCCCGACAGTGCAGCCAGAGGTTCCGCCAGCCACGTTGAACCACGGCGGAATGATAAAGGTCATGTTCCCGCCCATGCCGGTGCCGGTGATGGAAGGGTATTTTGAAGTGATTGCTCCGCCAGAAACGCCGTGGCAGGGAGCAGATTGAAATTCACCATTGTTCAAATTTGTAAATCCTGTTGGCGGATTGAGCGCCAAACAGGAGAACCCATCGAAAGCAGCTACTTTAGCGAGATGCCATGCCGCCGTGTCGTCCGACCCCCAAGCCAGCGTCCCATTGTTTGAGTTTGTGGTTCCTGCGTTGCCTGTGGCGCTTGCCGAGATGTGCACCTGCGTGTTGCTGTCCACCGAGCTGATCGTTACCGGCGTGGTGGTTCCTTGACCGATGACTGCCACTGCTGTGGGGTAGTTATTATCAAATCCAGTCCAGTTCGTGGCAAACAATTCCATGCCAATTGCGGCGGTCGTGGTGAAGTTGCAAGTGGTGCAGGTGACGATATTCGAGGCGCTTGTGACCGTAAACTCACTGCCGGTAGAAGTGACTTGCCAATTGGCTTTTACCCCTAAACTGGCAGGAAGGATGGGCCCTCCAAGCTGCGCATCCAGCACATAGCTGCATACACCGGCGTTAAAGAAGGGCACATAAACACCGAATGGCGCAACCGTGAGTTGAACGGGTCCGCTTGTAGCCGTACAGCTCCCTGGCAGCGAGCTTACCTGCGTGATGCCCCCGCCTGAGCTGGACCCGCCAATCTGTGTCTGGGCCAGCAGGGTCGAAGGTAAAAGCAAAAGGATTAGTAGTTTTCGCATGTTAATAGGCCACCGCTTTGAATACAAACACATCGTTTGCCGTAACCGAAGTCACGGTCAAAACGCAAGTCGTTGGGCTGTGCGAGGTTTGCTCGAACACATTTGCCCTGGTTGTTTCGTCCCACACATCGCAAACATAGCCGTTCGGAGCTGTTGGGAAGGTGATTGTCAGCGTGCTCGCTCCAGTGACTCCGGTGCATTTCGCATCGCCGGCAAAAGCTCCGCCATGCTGCGTCGTAATCGTCGCGCAAGCCCCTGTCCCGGTAAGTACTGGAACAGTCCCGCCAGCCGTCAAAGTCCCGTAAAGAGAAGTCTGCCCGGCTAGATTCTGCACTGTTCCGAATGCCGGAGTACCGGAATTCAGCGCCGACACGTTGGAATATAGATTCGATCCTATGCTTACCGTATCGTTGGTGCCGAAAGCGTATGCCGTTCCCCAGGAACTGAAAGTGTTTCCTTGCGAGGTCAGGTACTGTCCGTTCCCTATTGTGATTGGGATTCCGTTGGTTGATCCGGCGGGCTCCGAAATCAGACTACTGATGACGTTCAGGCCCCCAAATCCTCCGGTTACAGTCGGAACAGAAATGGCGGTAAACGCATTTGAGGAAGAAGAATTGGCCACAAATATTGTGCTAAAGGCAATGGAAAGGTCCTGCATGGAATTGTAGCCTCCCGTATAGCTCAGGAAAGGCACTCCGGTAGACCCGCTGTTGGGGTTCGAATAGCAGTGCGTGCAGGACCAATCGACGCTGGCATTCTGTATTGCCGATGTTGCGTAGGTATTGAATTCCACTTTGTCAAAGACCACGTGATCGCTAAACTCCGCGTTGTTTGTAGGTCCGGTGATGAATACGCTGGCATTTTCAAAGACTGTCCAGTTGTCAAAAGATACGAAATCGACCTGCTCAGCATTGATGATTGGCCCTATGGTCACTCCCGGTCCGCCAATGGTGCAGGCATGGCAGGAGATATTGTTGGCATCGTTGCCGACGCATCCAGCTCCCGCCGCGCAGTGTTTCATATCCCACATGGGGCCGGCTGTAGCTCCAGAGAATAGCAGTTGTACGCCGATAAACGTAAGCCCTACAGCCGACCTCGATGATAAGCACGCCGCTCCAACGCAAGTACCTGTAAACTTTATCGTTGCTGTGTTGGTCCCGGAAGAGCCTTGCGCGAAGCCCGGCCCCATGATCGTCACATTGATAGTGTTGTCGAGATTCAACGTGGATACTAAGCAGGCATTCTTGTTGGGTGGGATGAAGACCGTGCCTCCATTGAGCGATCCTGACCCGCTTTGGAATCTGGCAACTGAGTTTATGGCTGCCTGCACGGCTGTAGTGTCGTCTGTGACGCCATCGCATTTGGCTCCAAATGGAGGGCTCGTTACATCAGCCCATGGGGATGGCCCGTTAAAAGCGTTTGCCCCTATTCCTGCCGAGAACACCGGCGAAGCACTGAATACCGGAGCGGTACTAAAGGTCCAAATCCCGGTAACCGTGCAAGCTAGATTTTCAGCGCAAAAAATGTTGGTTTGGGCTCGCGCCTCTGGCGATTTGCTGAACCACATCTCAACCGTGGTAATGGCAAAGAGGCCAATCAGCATCGCCAAGCCAAGAATAAATCTTTTAATCAAAACACAACTCCCTTCAGCAATTGCCCCGTGACGCTGTTACCCGCATTGAGCGTGCCCATCTGCTCGGTAATCAGCAAGGTGTTGTTTATCGTTGTGTTCACTGAAATAGTCGGAAGCCCCACTACCCCATTGTTTCCCGCTACTGCCGCGCCAGGTCCGAAGATTTCACAACTGATATTGGCCGTCCCTCCGGCGCCGGAAGTAATTACCGAGAATTTAGCCACGTAGTTGAATGGCTGGAAGTTGGCTATTCCCGCTGAGTAGGTAGCCGCGCAAGCTGTCCCACCGCCAAGACTCATGGAAATCGTAATGGTCTGGCCAGCAGCGGAACTGACTACTCCTGTAAGATCAACATTTAATAGACTTCCAGCTGAAAGCGCATTCGCTAGGACAGAGCAGGAAAGCAAGTTCTGCGCCGCATTGTTGTTTGTGATCGTGACAGGGCCGATAGCTGTGCAGCCAGCCGCGGCGCCGTTTGTTGGTGCACAGCCAGTAGTCGTAGCTCCAGATTGGGCGTCAAGGCAAAGCGGGGCAGCAAGCGTTCCAGAGATTACGCCAGAACTCATAAGTTTAGCGCCTGTACCCTGAATGCCAGTGCCTGTCGCCGCGCCGTTAACAATGGGAGTAGAAATAGTTGGCGTGATGATTGTCGGAGTATTAATGATCGGCGCGGTCAGCGTTTTATTGGTCAGCGTCTGTGTGGCTGTCTGCGTCACAAAGCAGTCCCAGAAAGCTGTGAATCCCCGGAAGCAGGGAATGTCTGTGCGGTAGGCCAGTTCTCCGGCCGTCCCGCCAGGATCAGAGGTCGCGCCAAGCAAGAAGAGGTTCTGCGGACTGTTCACGATGGTATACGCTGAAATGCCGTCAATTGTGTATTGCGTCACTCCTGATGCACAGTTCACGCCGCCAGCTGAAACCAGCACAAAGCGATATGTGGCATTCGACAGCCAGATGGAGGCAAATCCGCCGCTATCGAGGATTATTGGGTTGGGATTGAGGGCCGTGCCGGTATAGTCCGAATAGGTTGCCAAAGGCGTGCTTGTCGTGGAAATGTAGGTAAAGATGCATCCGGAGGCCAGCGGCGCCCCATTTACACCAAAAAATTGCTGCTTAGCTACCGGGCTAGGGGCCACAGCCACTTGGGCTAAGACGGCGGTACTATAGCCAAACACGACCAGCAAGAGCAGTATTGCTCTAGAGGCCTTTATGATCCAACTAGCCCTGTACATTGTCGCCACTGTCATCTGTTTTTATGCCTTCCTCTGGGTAGTCGCCGTTGGCATACTCATTTCTGATAGTTCCGCCAAGGCTTTGCCCCCGCGTCCTCAACCATAAATTTAACGTTGTCAGGCAGCTCGAGGCCTCTACGCATCCATTCTCTAATCGCGTTTCCATCGCCGCCCATCATCTTCTGATAGAGCTCCTTGCCGGGAACGGACTGGTAAGTCACCTTTACATCGGGCGGCGGCGAGCTAGGGTCCACGATGCTTCCGGTCGTTTGCTTTCCAAATTTGTTCACATATTCAATCTTTGCCGGGGCTGTTGTTGTGGTGGCGTCTCCGAATGGCGTTGCCGAGCCTTTCGGGATGTCTCCTTTGATGTTGCCAAGGATCTGCCGCTGCTCGTCCAGCTTTGGAGCAGCATAGGCCGGTATGTCGGCGTCCGCTATCCCTTTTGGGATAGTTACGCGCGCTCCGTCCGGCGCCACAGCCCAACGAATACCGAGACTATCCATTATGACTTTTGGTGCCTGAGGGGCCGTGGATGTGGCACTGCCGAACGGCGAAGGCTCTGGAGTTTCAGGAGCATTTTTGGCAGCTAACCGCGCCGCAGCGGCGGCTTTTCTGTCAAGAGCATCCTGTTGGGCTTGGCGTTTCATTAGATCGCTGCCCTTTTGTTCGAGGGCGTCTTGCTCAGCTTTCGTTAATCCTGTAGCCGATGTGGGTTCAGGAATCACCTTGCGAAGCAACTGCTCAGGCAACTCCGTCGGGTGCACAACAGCCTTGGCCAGCGGAGACAATTCCCCTTCGGGGGTATACATCAACCGGCTTAGCGAACTTTTCAAGGCCGGAAGACTCGCTCCGAATTCTCCCAGCGCCCCGCCGGCAGCGAAACTCCCTGCTGTTTTAGCCGCCTCTACAGGATCTACTGTTCCCGAGGTTGCTTCTTGCCCTATGGCGTTTCCAGTTCCAGCCCCAATCCCAGTGCCAAGCATGCGCACAAGAGCTCCAAACAGGCCTCTTGCTGCCGAAATCTCCCCGCCGGCCGCTCCTCCAGCTAATTCCAGGACGGCTTTGCTATGCGATTTGACATCGCTCCAGTCCAGTCCTTCTTCCGGATGTCCTCTCATTTCCGGAGGGATTCTATTGCCTGGTACGACTCCGGGAGTTGGCGGAGTCTGATCAAGAGCTTCCGCCTTCGACATATCGAACAAAGGAACGGCTTTGCTCATGTCGAAAAGAGGTTGCGGAGCGCTGCTCATGGCACAATCCCCATGTCTACCGTTCCCTGGGCGTTTGTATAGTGCATTTTCCCGTCAGGGCCTTGCACTTTATGCGTAGCTCCCGCGGGGGGCTTCGATTGCAGTTCCGGCTTAGCCGATTTCCCCTTGACTTTGCTGTAATCCGGCGGATTAGGGTCCATGGCTTTGTCTTGCACGTAATTCACTTCGGCACCTAATGCCGCTTTCAGTGTTGGACCATCGAGTTTCTTTTGGTTGGCCAAGTCCTCGAAATGCTCAAGCATTTGCGCGGAACCTCTTGAGCCAACGTGCGCCTGCATGAGCAAGGTCGTTGAAAGTCCCATCTTGGCCCGCAAAGCTGCCACATCAGGGTCGCCAGCACCAACTTTTCCAGCCATGAACTCGTTCCACCGGCTGGCTACCTTCCCAAGCTTTCCTTCAGAATCCAGTTTATCGACCAGCTGCATGATGCCCATCTCTTCCGGCTTGGCGTCGGCCGGAGCCTGTGTGTTGGCTAGCGACAACCAATGCCGGGCAGCAAGAGCTTTGTTCACCATGTCGGCATCGGCTTTCATGGGGTTTTGTACGCCTGCCTGCTGTGCCTGGCTCAGCGGCGCAAGAACTTGACGGCCGTTTTTGTCTGTTCCGACAACGGGGTTCATGTCCGTTTTGTCGCGTTGGAGTTCGAAGGTTTGCGAACGCATGGCGTTGACTATATCTTGCTGGGCCTTTGTTGCTGCTCCTTTCTCCGTGGCTTCCAGAAGCTTGTCCACCCGGTCAAAGTCCGTTGGCGATGCTCCGGGCTTCAACTGGAAATAGTCTGGCGCGGTTTCTCCGGGATGCAGTACTTGATAGCGAGCGTCGAAGCCTTTGTTGATAAGCGGAATTTGGCTAGGATCGATTCCGCCGATGCGTTCTCCAGTGATGGCATTTACCAGCGTCCCGCCAGAAGGCTTCCAAGCCTCGAGAGACATTTTTTGCCGCTCTTGGGCTTCCTTGACCAATTGGCTGCCAACGGCAAAGCTGTTAGCGAGGATAGTGGCTTGCTCGTTCCCTGGGTAGGTATGCGACATTTGGCCCGGCTTGACGGTTCCTGCCTGTTCTTCTTTTGTGACCTCATTGTCCCAAGCGGTTTGTTGGGCAGCAGGATCTTTAATTCCGGCGATGTTCAACAACCGGCCGCGGTAGGCATCGTTTTGCTTGGCCATCGTTTCGGCGTTGTTCTGGGCGGTGATGGAATCATTTTTGGCGATCTCGCCTATGGCCTGCTTGGTTGCTAGGAGTTTTTGTGTCACGCCAAAGACAGCTTGGCCAGAACCACCATTTCTAAGGACTCCCATGGCGAGTGAGTTAGGATCTTTGCCATCCCAATTCAGCATGGCTTGTGTTACGGCATGTTGGTCTGTCAAGTTCTGCTGCTCCTGCTTTATTTGCAATGCCGTAGCTTGCTGCTGCTGCTGACTGGCCTTGATTTGCTCGATTTGGGCATACTCCGCGATAGGCGATGGTTGCTGATTATTAATTTGGAGAGCCGGGAATCCGCCCATCAGCCACCGCCCCCAAGGAGACTGGAAAGCATCGCAAACTGGTTGATGCTATTGATTCCGCCATTCACGGCGTTGGCGATTCCGGCATACCCCGAAGCGTTTGCCGCGCCAGCCGCCATCATGGATCCGCCTACCTGTTGGCCGGTGGTCCCTGAAATGTTCGCATTCGTGTTGCTTGCTTGCTGGCTAAGTTGTCCCAGATTCTGAGCGGCTGTCTGTCCTGCTCCGCTCAGCGCCGCTAACCTGTTAAAAGTGTTTGTCTGGTTTCCTTGGAAAATGTTGTAACTCTGCTGATACTGCGTCAGGGCATTGTTGTAGGTCTGTTGATACGTAGAATCGGCTAACCCTTGTGAGTACTGATCAAGGGTTTTCTGCGCTCCGGTAGATAGAAGGCCGCCTTGGGCCGCGGCGCTGTTCTGGATGGCGTTTTGGCCCTGTTGCTGGGCAAACTGATAACCCGGAGTCGCTTGCGCCTGAGCCGCGGTGGGAGCGTTGAATTGCTGTGTCCAAGGAGTTAAAAGCCCCTGCCCTGGATTTGAGAGCAGCGACGCTAAGGAGTTTACGCCCTGAGTGCCAGCTTGCAGCCATGGAGCAATATTCTGCTGCGTAGTGTTGAATTGCGACTGATTCTGATTAAGAGCCTGCTCGCCAAGATTGTATTGGAGCTTTGCAGCGTTATTGGCTGCCCCGGCCTGAGCATTGGCCGCTGCCGACGATCCAAGAATTCCGGAAAGTATCTGTAGTGGAGGCATCAGACTATGCCCTTCCAGACATCCCATGGCAGAAGCTTCATGCCGCAGGTTCCAGCTACCCATCGCATCTTGCGGCTAGGGGTAAAAGCATAATACTCAAGACCTTGAGGGAGTGCCGAGACTAGAGAAGCTTGAAGTTTCCTAATATCCACTTGCCCGCGGTAACTTTCATGCACCCAAAACGGCTCTCCGTGCAGAACGGGATGGAAGCAAAGAATCCCAGCTATCTGCCCGTCATGTTCAGCTACCGACAGCATGGAATTTTCCTTTGAAGGAAGTCTTTGGCCAAAAGTCTCTAGCGAGCTTTCCGCTCGATCCCACTCCTCGTATCTGAGTAACCTGTATTCCATTAGAATGAGGTTAAAGCGCTCCTCTTCCACACATTTGGCGCAACGCAAACATACACGAAATTCTGGTCGTAAGTGATGGAATCCTTCACCCCTGGCGCCGATGAGCTTTTTGGTGTCGCCAGTGGCACGGTCAGCTGATTGAATCTGCTGGTAATGGCTTGAAACCATTGCTCCCAAGGAAAAGAAGGCAAGGGCTGGCCTTTGGTTTCAAAGTCGCTGTCTACCGGAGGGTTGGCGAAGTTTGGCATTTACTTATCACGCAACTTTTTGATATTGGCGCGTTAGTCGCTCGCTCGGCGCGTAACCTGGCTGGCTGTTCACATACGCATCGACAATTCTGAACGCAATAGGATCTGAACAACTGATTTCATACGTTCGGATCCGCGCCCGGCCAAGTCGTGCCCATCTCACCCTTACTTTGTACTGGCCTGCTTGCCCGGCATCGCGCGGCTGGGCATTAGACCAAGTGTGGCCACCGTCATCTGAGAATCTCAGCCAGACAAGAGGTCCTCTAGCAAAGGTTGTGAAGTTCTGCGAGGTCTGCAACAGCCCCGCGGATGTAACGCTTAAATCCCATGCCGAGCCTGGCGCTACCATGGTGATTATCGTAGGGTTGCTGGCACTGAAAGCTACATTTGTGGTCGTGAGAAGCCCGGCGGTCGTGACACCTAGCTGCCAAGTGGATGCTCCAATGTTCAGAAATATAGCTGGTCCGGCGCCGGTGGCACCTCCCGCTGAGAAATTCGTAAGCTGAACATCGGTGGCCGGGTTGGAAAAAATGCTCAAGCCTGGCTTTCCAGAAACGATGCTTCCATCAACCGCTGAACAGACTTGCACTCCGTTTCGATAGCCGGTCAACTGCGTACCGACGGCTGTAAATTTGAACACATCGCCATTTGCCACGGTGATGGCGACAGGCCCTGCCAGCGTATTGTTGACTCCTGCCACATTCTTGAAAATACTGACAGTCTGAGTGCCTGGAACGCCCACAACGGCCATACTGTAATTGGAGGTATCCGTGCCACGCAGAATCAGCAAAATGCTATAGACATCGGCATTATTTACAGACGCTGCCTGCACCTGGCAGAACTGGTCGCTTGGAAACACAACGCCGGTGTAAAGCTCTCCGCTAAGCGAGGTCGTGGCAGATCGGCACGTATTGCTTACAATTTGCAGGCCAGAACCAACCAGAATCGACCAGTTTGCCGGATTCAGCGGGTTTTCGTTAGCCCTTGTGAACGTATCCGTAGCCAAAGTGTTGGAAGCCTGTATTTGCGCAGTTTGCAGCAGTCCCGTATCTTTGACGGTCAGTGCCCACAACCCAGCGCTGCTATCCTGGAGCGTCAGTACTGTTGGCGTTCCTCCACCTGTTTGCAGCGGTGGTTCCGGGCCCAGGCCAGTCTCCATGTCCAGTTCAAAGCGTGTGTGCTTCATCACCTCAAGTTCGGTTGAGATGTGCGGAGCTCGGCGAACTCTGACAATTGGAACACCGGCGTTTGTCAGGAAACTGTCGTCCATTTGATAGAGATTCGAGGATCGCCAATCCCCCACAATGTGTGTCCCATTCCAGAAAGAATGGTTCCAGCTGGGGTGTCCCATGCTGGCGCCGGAAGTCTCGTTAAGGAAATCTCTTTCATGCCAAAGATTGGTCGCCACATCGTAGACCCAGGTAGCTCCATTTCCATTATTGGCCGAGGGATAGAGAACCACCCAAAAGGAATGGCCAAAGCGTTGATATGCATAACTGACAGCGTCAGAAGCCTTGGGATACTTCTGCCAAGCTAGCTCCGTGGCATGGGTCGAGATTCTCGAGGCATTGTAGCCTGTCGCGCGCCACGCAACGCGGTCTCCCTTATCATCCTGGCCAATCCAAAAGATCGAATTGTCCACGGAGTCACAGGCAAATGCCGCAGCTCCGCCTTGTTCGATAAACCCTCCGGGAACCACATCGAAAACGTTGATGGATCCCGAAGCATAATACACGACAGTCTTTTTGTTGCCTCTCAGCCACAATTGCCGGTGATCTACCTTCATCCCCACAATGTTTTCCGGGAAAACACTGACAACGATTTGCCCATTCAGGTTCCAGCTCGAGGCGTCAAAGACATTTGAAATACAAACCGTTCCCGAATTGGCAATCAAAGCCAAAAAAAACGAATCGCAGAACGCTACCTGCTTGACTGGGGCCGGGCCGGTTGCAAGCGTGAAATTCGTTGCCGCAACTTGGCTGAATGCATTGGTGGCTAGAATGAGCAGATATACTGACCCTCCGGAAGCAATTAAGAGTTGCGTCTGGCTGGCAGCCATCGACGCCGGCAGTCCATCGTTGGCCAAATTCGTGCCTCTGACGGCGGTAGACACGACGATAGGCATGCCCGTTCCGCCTATTGTTTGTGTAATCTCATAAAGCTGTGTGTCGGCTACGACAAAAAGGCGGCCATTGTACTCCAGCTGCCCCCGAGGAGACCCTCCAAAAGCGGCGATCTTAGCTATTCCCGGAGTTGGGTTCAGCACCA
>Ga0210406_10000971_pt1 | contig 37095 bp, 27 predicted proteins | sample IncBWC30MmetaG_FD_155454 | JGI IMG/M metagenome (GOLD analysis project Ga0210406, IMG submission 155454) | Forest soil microbial communities from Barre Woods Harvard Forest LTER site, Petersham, Massachusetts, United States - Inc-BW-C-30-M | ecosystem: Environmental > Terrestrial > Soil >... | reverse complement strand
ATGGCTACCGTGGTCAATCCGGCGAGGGTGATAATGGTCAGTTCCCAGTACGCCAGTGCCACCAGACCTCGCCCGCTGCGAAGAATCAAAATGACGCCACCCGCTCTGGCGACTGTCTGAAACATCGTCACGGTACTCAGCAAGTCAAAGCGATGGATCGCAGCAAGTACTGCGCCAAAGACGCCGGAGACCAGGGTGACGGCAACTCCCAATGCGCAAAGGAGCACGGTTATCTGCGCCGCTCGTTGCAGATCGGCGGGAACTTTGAACAGATGGGGAAACGCGAATGCCAGTCCAATACTTAGAACCGCAACTCCTGCGGCGAGCAGCGAACGAATCCACAGGGTAGCGCTGATAACGTTTCTTGCTTCGTCGAGGTTGTTTTGCGCCTGCGCTTTGGATACGAACCGGATGACGGCGCTTCGCAGCCCCAGATCCAGAAGATTCAGATAGGACACGGTAGAGACTGCGAGAATCCAGATTCCATATGCGGTAGTTCCGAGATGGCGTATGACGAACGGGGCCAGGAAGAATGGAACGACCATGCCTACGGCCATGGCAATCCAGTTCATCATCACGTTGAATGCAAATCGTTTGGTGCTGGCCATTGGTATCTACACGCGCAAACTACACGATACTACAGCGTCATTGCCTCCATTTCCAGCTGTCCCCGAGACTCGTTATCTCCTTTCTGACTACCACTTTGGTGCCAAGATCGTTCCCTTTCCGCCGCATCAGGATGAGATATCATCAGAAGACGTGGAGCCCTCGGCTGAACCCGGCATCCTGCATCCCGCCCATGACAGCAATCCGCAAGAGGAATTTGTGACCACGGGAACCATCGACAACGCCATCATGATGCCGTCAGAGCGGGTCGCAACATGAAGCTGCTCTTCTGGCTTTGTCTGGCTATCGTGGGATATGCCTATTTCGGTTATGCCGCCTGGCTATGGGTCTACGTCCGCCTGCGAAGACGGCCTATTCTCAAGCGACCCATTGTCCCTGCTGTCTCTATCATCATCGCAGCACGGAATGAGGAGGCAAACCTGCCGGCGAAGCTGGAAAATCTCCGCTGCCTGGACTATCCCCGGGATCAGCTCCAGATCGTTGTAGCCTCAGACGGATCGACGGATCGAACCGCCGCCATTTTGCAGGAGCAGGCTGCTCATGTTTCCTCGGTTATCCTCTACGAGTCCAAGGGAAAGGCCCATGCGCTCAATGAGGCGGTGCGGCTTGCGACCGGGGAGATTCTGGTTTTTCTCGACGCGAGGCAGGCTGTAGATGAAAACGCGATCTCTGAGCTGGTGGTTTGCTTCGCAGACCCCGAGGTCGGCGCGGTCAGTGGCGAGCTCTTGCTGGAGGCAGCTTCGGCGGATGGTCTCGGCATCTATTGGAAGATCGAGAAGGTAGTGCGCAAGCTCGAGTCCGCGTCGGGGTCAGTCGTAGGAGTTACCGGCGCTATCTATGCGATCCGACGTGAGTTCTACACCGAGATTCCCGGGGGGACGATCCTTGACGATGTCTTTATTCCGATGAACGTGGCACGAATGGGAAAACGTATTGTCTTTCAGCCTTCAGCGATCGCGCGGGACCGGCTCTTCAGCGAAAAGGGCAAAGAGTTTTCGCGTAAAGTCCGCACCCTGACCGGTAACTATCAACTTCTGCGGCTGGCCCCGTGGCTGCTTTCGCCATCGAATCCATTGCTGTTTCGCTTCGTGAGCCACAAACTTCTGCGGCTCCTGGTACCTCTGTTGCTGCTGCTTATGCTGATAGCGTCTGCATTCGCCGCCGGCCCATTCTACCGGCTAATCTGTTGGCTCCAGGTGCTATTCTACGTCTCGGCAACCTTTGGAATGCTGAGTCCGTCCACTAAGAAGTTCAAGCCGGTCGGCATCGCCAGCACCTTTGTCATGCTCAACGCGGCGGCTGCACTTGCGTTCTATAACTTTGCAGCGGGACGAAACAAGGTGTGGCGTTAGAAAGAGGATCGGCCCGCCTGCGACGGGTTATTTTTTTTAGCTTGTTGACCATGGAGATTACATCTTGGGACTAGGGCTCATACATTATGTTCCGCTGATCGCTTACATCGGATTTTGGATCATGTGTCTCGTCTCGTTGACGGGGCGGCCTCTTCTCGGTTTTTATTACATGATTCCATTTATCCCGTATCGCACTCTGCGGGATCACTTCCTCGACTATCCGCTCGGCGGCAACATCCTGACCATTCTTGTCCTTGCGGTCATCCTTGGCGCGCTGATGCAGGGAAAACATCTTCCCAAAACCAAACTTTATTTGCTGTGGCTGGGTTTCGGAGCCTACCTTTACCTGTCGATGTGGCTTGGCTCCGCTCTCGGAAATGCTCCGGCTCCTTTGTGGATCACGGATCAGAACTTCGCCACGTGGAAAGACTACATGCTTATCCCGTTGATCTTCGTCGCGACGGGATTAGTCGTAGAGGATCGAAAGGCGGTCAGGACGGTGGTCCTCATAACCGCTTTGTCCCTTTTCTTCATTGACAGAAGCTGCCTGCTCGAAAGCATGTCGAGAAGCTGGGCGAATTTTGATGAGAACAAACGCGATGGGGGTCCGCTGGGCTACGGTTCCAATCAAACGGCAGCCTATCTCGCCCAGTTCGCCATGTTCTTCTGGGGAGCGGGACAGTTTCTCAAAAGGAGGAAGATCAAGCTGCTCTGTTACGGACTGGTTGGCATGACTGTGTTCGCAACCATGTACACGTTCTCCCGTGGAGCGTATCTCGCGATACTGTTCAGCGTCTTCGTGCTTGGGGTGTTGAAGGACCGCAAGCTTCTGCTGATTGGTGCGGTCTTCCTGGTGACCTGGCAGGCGGTCGTTCCGACTGCGGTTCGTCAACGAGTCACGATGACTCAGAACGCCAACGGAAAGCTCGAAGACTCCGCCAATGAACGGGTCAAGTTGTGGCAGGCTGCCGAGGAATCGATCCTCAGCGATCCGATCTTCGGAACCGGCTTTGCGACCTACCAGTTTACGCAGCATGTGGACAATTTAAAAGATACCCACAATTGGTACGTCAAGGTCATGGTTGAAACCGGGATTATCGGATTAATCATCGTCATGGTTATGCTTGAACAGATGCTGGCGCTCTCTTACCGTCTCTTCAAAAAAGCAGAAGATCCCCTATATCGAGGTCTTGGACTTGGCCTTTTTCTTGCAATCTGCTCCTGTATCATCGCGAACTTTTTCGGCGATCGATGGACGTATCTCGAAATCACAGGTCCCCTGTGGGTGCTCGTGGGAACCGCGCTTTGCGCAACTCATTTGCCCGAAGAAGGTCCAGCGACAGAACTGACTGCGAAGGAACCGGCTGCTGCCGCCGTAAATCCATATCTGGTTTACAGATAAACAGCCGGTTCGCTGGCATCGGGTTTCGATCGGTTCCCCTTGCCCACCTCGCCTCGAAAGTACGTGCATAAGTATGATCACAGCTTTATCGCTGAATGGATCGAGCCCTGAAGGCCCACAGGATACCGCGCTGCCTCACGTACTGCTCGTGCTCGATCAGTTTCCGAAGACGCTTGGGGGCGGAGAGCGCATTGTTCTGAGGCTTGCGGCGCTGCTGCCGCACTATGGATATCGCGCTTCGATCCTGACCTTTTCGGCTCACCCTGAAAGCGCTGGACTCGAATCACCGCCATGCCCGATCTACCTCTTGCCGTTGCAGCGTACCTACGATCTTTCGGCGCTGCGGGCTGCCTGGCAGCTGAAGCAATTCCTAAAACAGCAACGGGTTCAGATTGTTCAGACATTTTTTGAGAGCTCCGATCTCTGGGCGGGATTCGTAACCAAGACCATGTCCGATGCCAAACTTATCTGGAGCCGAAGAGATATGGGGATTCTCCGGGGCAACAAACACCACGTTGCGTATCGGCTGATGTCCCGTATTCCCGATAGAGTCTTTGCCGTCTCCGAAGAGGTCCGCCAACACTGCGTCGGGGTGGATCGAATCAAGTCTTCGCTGGTGGAGACGGTCTACAACGGCATCGACATTGCTGAATGGAATACGGTGCCGAAGCCCGCTAAAGTTGCAGGCGACTTCGTGGTTGCCACGGTCGGCAATATCCGCCGGGTGAAGGGACACGATGTCTTCATCAAGGCAGCCGCAGCCGTGGCGGTACAGTTTCCCCAAGTCTCGTTCAACATTGCCGGGGACGTACTGGAGCCCGATTATTTTGCGGAACTGCAAACCCTCATCCGCGATCTGAACCTCTCGGATCGGTTTCATTTTGTCGGCGGCGTAAAGAACCTGCGAGAGTATCTTTCTACGGCCGACATCTTCGTTCTCCCCTCACGCAGTGAAGGTTTTTCGAATGCCATTGTTGAAGCGATGGCTGCATCTCTTCCCGTTGTGGCGACCGATGTGGGTGGAAATACAGAAGCAGTAACCGAGGGTGTCAGCGGCCTTATCGTTCCCTCGGAAGACCCGGCAGCTCTTGCTGAGGCGATCACTCGGCTGCTCTCCGATCCGTCAAGGGCTCGGGAGATGGGGGCGGCAGGAAAAAAACTGGCGTCGGAGAAGTTCACCACCGACGCCATGATGCATCAGATCACGCTTGCTTATGCGAGTTTGCTTACCAGAGGGCCGGCCCAACCTTCGGCGTCCGATCGAGACCCGCAGTAAGGCCTTGCGAGAAGGCAGGATGAAATCGAGCATCGACTCGCGTAAGTAAGGTTCGCAGACCACGATTGTTCAACCAAGAAGCGCGAGTTCCTTGTCGGCGTCTTTGGCGGTCTGGGTATTGGGGGCAAGGGCTGCTGCCTTTTTGAGATGGGTGACGGCGTCGGTGCTGTTGGAGAGTTTGGCGTACGTCATGCCCAGGTGGTAGTGGATGGCCGCGTCGTTTGGGGCTGCCTTGATGGCCTCTTCGAGCAGGTCGCGCGCGGACTGGTAGTTTCCTTTCTGGTAGTAGATCCAGGCCAGCGTGTCGGCGGTGCTGGGCGAGGTAGGCGCGCCGCGGCGGGCGGTCTGAGCCAGAGAGAGGGCAACGTCAAGATTCTGCCCGGTCTCGACCATGAGGAAGGCGAGATTATTGGCCGCTACAACCTGCTCTGGCTGGATTGCGAGAGCTTTTTTGTAGCTGTCCATCGCTCCATTGCGGTCGCCCTGCGACTCCTGCAGGGAGCCCAGGAGAGTGAAACCGCGCACGTCGGTGGGATGGTCTTTGGTCCATTGCTGCCACTTGGCAACGGCTTTCGAGGGATCGCCGGCGGCGACCTCGGCCCGGGTGTAGGCAATTACAGCCGCGCTATCAGCCGGGTTCAGCTGCATCGCCTTTTCCGCTGAAGCGAGTCCTGCCTTGGGGTCCCCGGTGGCCGTCTGCAGATCGGCGAGCAGGTCGTACATATCGGAGTTTTGCGGAGACTTGGTGATCTGATCCTGCACGCGGGCGATGGCCTTGGCCGGCTGTTTGTCAAACACAAGAGCGGATGCGAGCAGACGCAGGGCCCGCGATGAGTTCGGGTTGATGGCGAGAGTTTGTTCGAGGAGTGTCATTGCCTCGGGAACCTTCTGCTGGATCAGACGAAGCTGGGCCAGTTCCAGGTAAGCAGCGGAGTTTTTGGGGTCGAGCTTGATGGCCTGATGGAAGTCCGCATCTGCCTTATCGTAGTTTTTCTTGTTACCCTCGGCCATACCGCGCCAGATGTAGGCGTTCGGAAACTGCGGATTGATCGCGATGGCAGAGTCGGCTATCTGCTCGAGGCTGTTGAAGTCACGGGTCTCGACGGAGATTTCAGCGAGCCCCGACTGCGCTTCGAGACTCTTGGGATTGAGCTTGATTGCGTCGCGGAAGCTCTGCTGGGCAACCGTCATGTCGCCCTTGGCGCGAGCCGCACGGCCGAGCCAGATCTTGACCACAAGGCTGTCGGGATTGGCTTTTGCCGCCTTCTGGAGTTCGGTGAAGGCTTCGTTGGTCTTGCCGTCGTTGAGCAGAAGCATGCCGTTGAGAACAGCGACTTCGGGAACGTTGGGGTCGGTTTTGGCGAGGTCAGCACCGACGGTCCGGGCCTTGGGAAGATCTTTATTCAGAATCAGGAGCCGCAGATACGCAACCTTGAGCGGCGTGCTCTTGGGATGCTTGGCAACGAGGTCGGCGTAGGCGGCTGCTCCCGGAACGAGTTGATTGGTCCGGATGTAATACGTGGCGAGCATGCCGGCGCCGCTCTCGGAGTCGGACAGGTCTTCGGATGTCTGACGGAGAGTCGCCTCTGCCTTGGCGGTGTCGTTCTGACGCAGGTAGAGATCGGCGAGGCTGGCGCGCGCCATGACGTTCTTCGGGTCGCCTGCGATGGCGGCCTTCATCTGTTCTTCAGCGCCCTGGATGTCGCCCTTCTTCTGCAGGAGCGAGGCCAGGACGAGGTGCGCGGTCACATTTTTGCCGTCGAGCGAGACCGCCTTGCGGAGCTGGTCTTCTCCCTGGGCTGATGTCGTCGGATCGGAGCTCTGGAGAAAGCCGAGGGAAGCATGGAAGGCCGCGCGGTTCGGGTCGATGGCCAGGGCCTTTTGGATTTTCGCGAGAGCTTCGGCACGGTCTCCATTGGCTATGGCAACGGCGGAGAGCAGGGCATAAGCATCGGCGTTGTTCGGGTCGATGGCAAGGACGGCGTTAGCCTGCTCGGCGGCCTTGGCCGGCTGTCTGCCTGCGACCAGAAGGTTGCCGAGGTCGATCCGCGCCGGGAGGTTGGCCGGCTGAAGATCGACGGTGCGCATCAATTCGCCGTAAGCGGGAAGCATCGAACCCTGCTTGATCAGGACTTTGGAGAGCTGATAGTGAGCCTCGGCGAAGTTACGGTCGACCTTGAGGGCATTGGCGAACTGGATCGTCGCTTCCTTCAGCTTGCCCTGGTCGGCATAGCGTTTACCGCTATCGAGGTACCGCTGCTTTTGCTTGTTGGGATCGCGATGACAACCCACGGTTAGACCAAGTGCGAGCGATACAGTCAAGACTGCTGAGACCCGACGTGTGGCCGAGGCTAGTAAAATTCTCATTGCCGATTCCCTCAAATAATTTTTCAGCGAACGTGTGCTTTCCGTACTGCAATTTTAGTGCTTAATTCCATCGCGGCTCTGACACAACTTGTGTAGGCCTTTCGGCGACCCGAACCTTAGTTCGGAATGAACCGCGGCAGATTTGGAGCCATCTGCTGGGTGAAGCGAATCGCGCGAGCCTTGGCGGTTTCGAGCGATTCGGGTGGGAGGACTTGGGTGATGACGCGGACCAGAGCACCGTCGGTCCTGTTCATGCGGATGGCATCGGCAACCATATACCCCTTGGCGACGTACTCATTGGGGATGCTGCGGCCGTGTGCCTGATACCAGTAGATGACAAATTGTTTTACGTCGCCATTGCCGATGACATACTCGCCCACTTTGTAGTTCTTGCCGTTGATGTCCTGGATCTCTCCGTACGTCTGCGAATCGAACGTCCAACCGGCGCCGGGCAGGCAGTTCTGCGGAGAGTGCATCGTCTGTCCGGTTCTCTGGCTGGCGAAGTAGCCGATAAAGAGGCTGATCGGAGGCTCTCGATGCGATCCGGATGGCGGCTCGAAAGTATAGATGCGATTGAGGAAGTCGCCTTTTCCAAGCACCTCCAGCGTGTCGTCGGTAAGGGGAATGTCCTGTGCGGTCCAGGCGCCAAAGTTCAGTGGCATCCGGCTAAGGGGTTCGCTGACGGGTACCTGGTCCACGTCTCCACGGCTCTGGAGGACGAAGATGGTTGAGATGAGGATGGCTATGATGACCCAGAAACGGGGCGATTTCATGACAGTTTTGCCTTTACGGGGGAGATGAGCCGCATGGCGCGGTGCACCAGGAAGAGGCAGGCGAGCGAGACGACAAACATCACCCAGCCAGAGAACTCGTGGAAGAAGCCGAGAGCTTTCTCCGGGTCCCAGTATTGCACGCAGAGGCCGGTACCGACGATACGGGCGACGTTGGCGGTGACGGCGATTGGGATGCTGGCCAGCGCCAGAATGACGCGGCGTTTCGTGGTCTTCTCCAGGAAGTAGCCGTAGAAGACGGCCAGGGTGAACAAACTCATCAAGGAGCGGATTCCGCTGCAGGCCTCGGCGACCTCCAGTTTCATCACCGGCAGTTCGATGACGTTGCCTTCATGAAGCGTAGGGACACCAAGCAACGGCAGTATGTCGCTGGCGATCTTTGAAGCCAGAAGTTGCAGGGGGAAGGTGATCCGGTTGAAAAGGATGGCCGGAAATGGGATCGCAAGGAGGAGAACCAGCAGAGGAAAGCGAAGCTCGCGGACCATGGCCCATCCGAAGAGCGTCGCTATCAAGCCGGTCATCAAGAAAATAAAGGAGATACGGGCGGTAAAAAGCTCCACGCCGTAGACGCCGAGAATCAAAACCATGATCGAAAATACGACCAGGGCGATTCCTGACCAGGTTTGCTTGATCGGAGTAGCTTTGAGAACCTTTCTTTTATCCCAGATCAGGAATGCCGCGAAGAAAGGCACCAGGAAGCCGTGGGAATAATCGGGAATCGTATACCAGTCATAGACGAGCTTGATCGCAACACGGTAGTAAAGAACCACCAGTAGGATGGCGATAGCAGCGTACGGAAGCCAGTCGAACGGGGACGAGGTGCTGGGCCGATCAGCCTGAGGGGCGGCCAGTTCTGCTTCCTTGGCGACGGCGTCGGGGGTGTAGGGCATGGAATGAGGTGTCCCTGTAGTGCTTCGTATGACGTTATACTTCACGTACAACGCGGTAAGCAATCAGCGTACCTCTTTTAGAGGGCCGGATTTCCCTTGTTTATGGTCGATCGCCACTAAAGTGGTAGACAACATGCATCACAAAGGGAAAAGCATTTCACACTTGGGCTGGTAGTCTGCATACTGGGGAGTATCACCAGAGGCCCACCCATTTGTTTTCAATCACAAGGTGAATATGTCGCAGTTTTGGTGCCGATAATTGAGAATACGTGACTTTTGGCACTCGTTTTGCATAGGTTTGGAATGCTTGGGATGACGAGACGGTCCAGCCGGAAAGATTTGAGACCTAGGGCAGTTCAGCTGGACAAGGATGCATCAGAGAATGAATGAGTCTACCTCAAGCTTAAGGCGAACGAAGATGGAAACTATTCAAATGAAGCGATTTTGCTCCCCACTGATTCTGATGTTGCTTTCGATTCCAATCTCGGGCGCGGCCCAGACAGCACAAACGACCCCACAACCAACAGCGGCTCCGGCGCCTCCCCCTTCGCCGGCGAAATCGGCCGCACCTGCTTCCTCAACAGCCACTCCTTCTTCAACAGTCACTCCTTCTTCAACAGTCGCTCCGGTCGCAGCGACCTCTGCCAATTACGCGGGACCGATCGATGCCTCACGTTACATCATTGGGCCAGAAGACTCGTTGCAGGTAACGGTATGGAAAGAGCCCACCCTTTCCGGCAACTTTCCCGTCCGGCCCGACGGCATGATCTCTCTGGTCCTGGTAGGGGATCTGCCAGCGGCTGGGTTAACTCCCATGGCACTGTCTAACGACATTACTCAGCGGCTGAAAAAGTACATTCAGGATCCGGTGGTTACCGTCGCGGTCCTTGGTGTCAACAGCCAGAGAATCTTTCTCGTGGGCGAGGTGGGCAAAGTTGGCCCGATCATGCTGACTCCTGGAATGACGCCGTTGCAGGCGATCGTCTCTGGAGGCGGGCTGTCGCAGTTTGCCAACTCAAAGCGCATCTATATCTTGCGAATGGTAGCTGGCAAGCAGCAGAAGATTCCATTCAACTATAAGCAGGCGCTGAAAGGCGAGAACACCGGGATGACCCTGCTTCCTGGGGATACGATCGTGGTCCCATGAGAAACGATATGAAAATCCGGATAGCAATATCGGCGCTCCTTCTGTCGGTGAGCTCAATCTCTCAGGGTCAGGCCGTGCCAACTGCTACTACCTCGATGGTTCCAAGTAATTCGGGCCTGAATTTCAACCCTCTCGATGGGGTCTTTCACTATGCTCTGAGCGGATCGGAGATCGTCCAACTTGGCTATTACGGACCCTCCCAAACGACTTACTCGACGGTCTTCTCGGGTAACGCCGCCTATACCGCGAAGAGTGAAGTGCGGCCGTTCAACATCCTTTTTGGAGGAGGGGTCTCCTTGGGCAATCAATCGGGACAGGGAACGACGAGTTTCTGGAATGTGGCGGTTTCGCAGGGCTACGTTACCCGGAGTTGGATCTTCAACATCTCCGACTCCTTCAACTTCTTGCCGCAATCGCCGACGACAGGTCTATCGGGTATTCCCGGGGTCGGCGACCTGGGCGCCGTACCGATACCAGGCCCAGCAACAGGGCCGGCCGGGGGAGTCTTGTCGAACTCCGGAAATCGAATCGGAAACAGTTTGAGTGGTAGTGTGGAGCGGCAACTCGACCACGCCACTTCGATCAGCGGCAATGGCTCCTGGACCATTCTTCGCTTCCTTGACCAAAGCGCGAATACCGCGAATACCGGCGGACTCGACAGTACGCAGATTTCGGGCAACCTGGGGCTCAACCGGAGACTGGACGGGCGAAGCTCGGTCAGCTTGAATGCGGTCTATTCGACGTATTCGTATAACGGCGCCAGCAGCTTCTTTCCCGGCACGACGATCTCATATGCCCAGCCGGATGTTGAAACCCGGGGCATTAACGTGTCCTACCAGCGTACTCTGAGCAGGTCACTCAGCGTGAGCGTTTCTGCTGGTCCGCAATGGGTCTCCAGTTCCAACAGCGCACTGATTCCATCGAACGTTAATGTGTTTGCCACGGCAGGCGTAACGTATTCGCGCGGACTTACGAACGCATCCGTGAGCTACTCGCACGGAGTCAACGCCGGTTCCGGGGTACTGCCGGGCGCGCTGTCCGACAGCGTCACGGGCTCGCTGGGCCATCCCTATGGCCGCGACTGGGTGGCGTCTATCAGCGCAGCGTACACGCATACCGCGGGACTGACGCAGGTGGCAGCCTTGGTTCCAGGCGCTCCACCCAATTTGGTGTATGACACCGTTTTCGGCGGCGGCCAGGTCACGCGGCGAATCAGCGCGCATTTCTCCGGTTACATTAGCTACCAGGCCCAAAACCAATCGAACAATTATTCCCTCACGGGGCAAACCGCAGTGCGGAATGCATTGAACGGCACCTCGCAGACATTCGGGGTCGGGATTACCTTCAGCCCGCGTTCAACTCGTTTGGGACAATTTTAAGGAGTTATCATGCTTGGCCATCGTGCATTGACGTTGCAAGACTACAGCACCATCTTGAAACGAAGGTGGTGGATCATCGTCATCCCGGCGATCATCTTTCCCATCGTTGGATTTGGCATTACCTTCTTCGTGCAGCCCGAGTACATGTCGCAGACGCTTGTTCTGGTCGAGCAGCAGAAGGTTCCGGAATCGTATGTTAAGGCTATCGTGACCGAAGACCTGAACGGCCGGCTCGCCACAATGAAAGAACAGATCCTGAGCCGATCCAGGCTGCAACCGATCATCGAGCGCTTCAATCTGTTTGCGAACTCCAAACTGTCGATGGACGATCGCATCGACCTGACACGGAAAAACATCGGGATCGCGCCAATCCAGTCGGAGATTGCGCGAACCAATGGGCTGCCGGGATTCTACATCTCCTTTAAGTCGAGCGATCCACGCACGGCCCAACTGGTGTGTGGAGAGATTCAGTCGCTTTTCACGAGTGAGAATCTCAGCGACCGGGCGGCTTCCGCGGCCGGAACAACCGACTTTCTGAAGGGGCAGCTGGCCGACGCCAAGGCCAAACTGGATGAGCAGGACGAAAAAATGCGCAAATTCCAGCAGACCTACGTCGGCAAGCTGCCCGGTGCAGAGGCCTCGAACATTAACATGCTGACAACGCTGAATACGCAGCTGGATGCGGCGACACAGGCGATCGCACGCCTGGAGCAGAATAGGACTTATGTTGAGTCGATGGCCTCCCTGCAGCAGCAAAACCAGGCCTCGCAGATGGGCGAACACGGCGGCGGCACTCCGGAAGGTCGACAAGTCGAGCTGCAACAGTTGCTGGCCCAGGAGGCCGACCTGACGTCCCGCTACACCGACGACTACCCCGATGTGGTCAGCGTAAAGAGAAAAATAAGGGAACTACGGGAGCAGATAGCCAAGGCACCAGCGCCAGTCGCTGAAAAGACGCCAGCGGCTTCGACCCCGAAGCCTGCGGATTCGATTGCAGCGCTCCAAGTGCGCACGCAGCTTAAGGCTATGGACCAGGAGATTGCGCAGAAGAAGCGCGACCAGGCATCGATTCAGACACAGTTGCACCTCTATCAGGAGCGCGTCGCTTCCAGTCCCGAGGTGGAGGAAGAGTACAAGAGCATCACCAGAGACAACCAGATGGCCCAGGCGTTTTACGACGACCTGCTTAACAAGATACAAACAGCCAAGATGGCGGTCGACCTGGAGAAGCGTCAGCAAGGCGAACAGTTTCGCGTGATGGACGAGCCGAATCTTCCCGAGTCACCTTCCTCTCCCAAGCGCCCGGTTTATGTCGCAGGAGGTCTGGCCCTGGGCTTAATCCTGGGTTTGCTCATCGTAGGCACGCTGGAATATATGGATACTGCCGTACGGAGTGAGCGCGACATCTGGGCGTTTACCAAGCTGCCGACGCTGGGTGTCATCGCCTTCATCGGAGGGCCGGAGCCGGGTGAATCAAAGCCAAAGCGAAGATGGTTCGGCCGCAGGACTCCAGATCTAACGGCGGGCACCAATCCGCTGATGAATGCGGGTGGCTAAGATGTATAAAAGCTTCTTCAAACTGCAAAGCAACCCGTTTGGAACAAGTCCCGACCCGCGGTTTCTTTATATGATGCCGCACACGCGTGAGGCGCTCGCGTGCCTGGAGTATGGGATCTCTGCACGGAAGGGCTTCACGGTGCTTACAGGCGAGGTGGGGACCGGAAAGACGACCCTACTGCGCCGGGCGTTGAGCTCGTTCAGCAATCGACGGGTGTCGACGGCGTTTGTCTTCAATCCGCGTCTGGAGGTGCTGGACTTTCTGGAGTTCGTGCTGACGGACTTCGGGATTATACCTGCGACGCGGACGAAGTCGGGGATGCTGCTGCAGTTGAATCGATGGCTGATCGAGCGGTTCCGCATGGAAGAGACGTGCGTCGTGGTGGTCGATGAGGCGCAGAACCTTTCGTGGGAGCTGCTGGAAGAGATTCGGCTGCTGACCAACCTTGAGACCTCGTCGGAGAAGTTGTTGCAGATTGTTCTCTCGGGACAGCCGGAGCTTGAAGAAAAACTACGTCACCCAAGCGTGCGGCAGTTGCGGCAAAGGGTTTCGTTATGGTGCAGGACGCAGGCGTTGACTGAGAACCAGACCTACGCCTATGTCACTGAACGTCTGCGGATTGCCGGAGCAAGCTGGCAGCTTTTTTCTCCCGAGGCGCTGGAGTTGATCCACCGCTGCAGCCGGGGAATCCCTCGCATCATCAACCTGCTGTGCGAACACTCGCTGATTCTCGCGTATGTGGAGCAGGTGCAGCAGGTCACCGCGGCCATTGTGGAAAGCGTGGCAACGGAGCTGGAGTTGGAGACGCAGCCATTCATGGTCTCTTCGGCCGCGCTCGGCAATGGAGGATCATCGTCGTCCCGGTCTGCAACGGAAAACAACTTTATGGCGGGTTTTAGTAGAGAGACTCCAGGAAGGCAAGATCGATGAGCCGAATTTACGAAGCACTCCAGAAGGCAGAATCCGAACGCAAGTTGGACCGGCGCGAACCCGAGTTGGGGATACCGGACCACACGGTCAGCACAACTATGGCGGCTGCGGTGGCGGAGTCCGAAGATCCAGTGTTCGCGACGCCCCGTTATGCCGAGGCGCCGATTGTCACCGAGCCCTATGTTGAGCCATCCCCTCGGCGCGCGGGTGTAGAGTCGCTGGGCCAGTCACTCGACCTGAGCAGGATTCAAGCCCGACCCTGGGCGCTTTCTCTGGAGCAGCTACCCGCCTTGCTGGAGCGGGGCCCCGCGGTGGAACAGTTTCGCAGCCTGCGTTCGCGGATCTTTGAACTTCGCGACATCAGTCCGCTGAAGACGATCCTGGTGAGCAGCGGTCTGCCGCAGGAGGGCAAAAGCTTTATCTCGACGAATCTTGCACTCAGTCTGGCGCGCCACAAGAACAGCAAGGTGCTCTTGATCGACGGCGACATGAGACGGTATTCGCTGCACCAGATTCTGGGGTGCGAGTCGCATCCAGGCCTGGCAGACTATCTCGCCGGCAAGGCGACTGTTATGGACGTGCTGCAGCGGCCGGAAGCGTTCCAGGTGGCCACTGCGGCCGTCACGCCGATATTGCACAACCTCACCTTTGTTGCGGGTGGGAATGGCGGAGATAAAGCTGCTGATCTTTCGGGCAGCCCGCGTTTCGGCGAATTGATCCGTCTGATGGCGCCCCATTTCGACTGGATCATTGTGGACTCTTCGCCCGTGTTGCCGGTCTCCGATGCGGTTAACCTTGCCCGATGGTGCGATGGCGTTCTCCTCGTGGCGCGCGGTGGAGTGACAAAATTCCCCATTGCGCAACGTGCGCAAAGTGAGTTGAAGGCCTCGAACATTTTGGGCTTTGTGCTCAATGCCGTTGAGGAGACGCCCCAGGTTGGCGGTTACTACAGTTATGACGCCACCGCGAAGTAGGGAGCGATTGAAACGATGATCCGGCTGTTCAACGTGTACTACCCCACCCGCACCATCGTTCTCCTGCTGTGCGAAGCGCTGATTATCAGTGGTTGCTTCCTGCTGGCGACGGCGTTGCTGCTGGGACCGGACACCTATCTTGTCCTGAACTATGAGTATGGCGGTCTGAAGATTGTCGGGCTGACGATTCTGACCCTGCTTTGTTCCTATTATTTCGATCTCTACGAGCCCCAACGTATCTCAGCGCGCTGGGAGATCTACTTTCGCCTGCTGCTGGTTCTGGGCTTTCTCTCTTTCCTCCTTTCCGCGATCATTTATCTTTTTCCCGGGGTAGACATCGCCCACTACGTTTTGCTGCTTGGGCTCATATTTCTTACCGCAGCTCTGGTCGCATGGCGTAGTGCGTATGAATGGATCATTGGAAGGGAGATATTCCGGGAACGGGTGTATGTTCTGGGCGCTGGACAACGGGCCCAGTCGATCGTGGAACTGCTCCGGACGCGTAAGGATGCAGGCATGCATGTTGTTGGTTGGGATGGCGTACTAGCCGACAAGAACGAGCGCAAAGAGGCGTTCAATGCAGCCATCGAGGGATTTTCCGGCCCGAAGCCTGGGATCGACCGGGTCATCGTCGCCCTCGAAGACAGGCGCGGTGAGTTTCCAGTGAACGAACTGCTCAACCTGCGATTCAATGGAGTGCTGATTGAAGAGGCCGGAAGCCTCCTGGAACGGCTGACCGGAAAGCTGCACCTGGATGGACTGCACCCCAGCAGCTTTATCTACAGCGAAGGGTTTCGCGTGAAGCCATCGCAACAGATTGCGCGGCGCCTTGTCTCGACGCTGACGGCGGCAGTCGGACTGCTCCTGTTTCTGCCCTTTTTCCCGATCGTGGTTCTCATGGTCCGGCTTTCCTCTCCCGGTCCGATCTTCTTCCGTCAGACGCGGGTAGGCCTCGGCGGAAAAAACTTCAGCGTCTATAAGTTCCGTTCGATGCGGACCGATGCCGAAGCGGCCGGTGCCAAGTGGGCGACCAAAGACGATCCGCGGGTAACCCGCGTCGGCATGTTCATGCGGAAGACGCGGCTCGATGAGGTGCCGCAGCTATGGAATGTGCTGCGCGGCGATATGGGCTTTGTCGGTCCACGCCCGGAGCGGCCCGAATTTGTGCCTTGGCTCTCCGAGCAGATTCCCTACTTCAACCTGCGGCATATGATTCGTCCCGGACTGACGGGATGGGCGCAGGTGCGGTATGGATACGGATCGACGCTGGAACAGGCCCGCGAAAAGCTGGAGTTCGATCTGTACTACATCAAACACATGACCCTGGGGCTCGATCTGCTGATCATGTTCGAGACGGTGAAGACGATCCTTCGGCGGCAGGGCGCGCAGTAAATCGGCCGTTGGGCCTCTTGTTCCACCCACACCAGCTGGCCACCCACCAACAAAGTCGTATCGCCTTGTGAGCCGGAGAGGATCCGACTTTTGAAGATCAGAAGAATTGCTTCCGACCCATCTCAGGGCAAGCGCCCGGCGAAGATCAGCAGATCAATAGATTCGGGTTCGGGAGGAGAGAGCCGGTTTCAGCGTCCGCTCCTCTTTCTTGACCAGATGAGGAATGCGAAGGGGCCGGGGCGGGACCTCCGGCATGCCGACCTCGCTCAGCTTATAGAGCAGAGACCGATAGCTGATCTGAAGCCATTTTGCCGTCTTCTGCCGGTTCCAGCTGTTTTCCTGCAGCACCTTGAGGATGATCTGGCGCTCGAGATCCTGGGTCGCCTTCTTGGTAATGTTCTTGAGGGAGACCGGCTCGCTCAGGTCGATCTCGGTGACGATACCTCGCGGCGTCTCCGGCATCAGCTCCGCGACCAGTGCCTCCTCGCTCCCGATCAGCACATAGCTGCGGATGAGATTCTCAAGCTGGCGGATGTTGCCCGGCCAGTGGTAGTTCTGCATCAGGCGCACTGCGCTCCTCGACAGCAATTCGGGAGCGTTATGGAAAACTTTTGCATAGTGATCGATGAAGTAGTCGATCAGGATTGGCAGGTCTGCGATTCGCTGACGTAACGGCGGCAGGTTGATGGTCACCGCGTTGATTCGGAAAAGGAAGTCCAGCCGGAAGGTTCCGTCCTCCACCTGGTTGCGGAGATCGCTGTTCGAGGCCGAGACCAGCCGGGTGGCGATGGAGCGGGGTTCATGGCCGCCGACTCGCACGAAGGTACCGTCCTGCAACACTTGCAGCAGCTTGGATTGAACGGCCAGATCCAGGCTCCCGACCTCGTCGAGAAAGAGTGTGCCGTTGTGGGATTGCTCCACCCGGCCGAGTTTGGTCGACATCGCGCCTGTAAAAGCGCCCTTTTCGTATCCAAAAAGCTCGGTTTCAAGCAAGGAGTGGGGTATGGCAGGGCAGCTTACTTTGACCAGGGAGCCACGCGCACGCATAGAGAACGCGTGCAGGAGTCGCACACAAATCTCCTTGCCGGTGCCGCTCTCACCCTGGATGAGAACGGGGACATCGGTCTCCGCTACCCGCTCCAGCTTGTTTCGGACGGCCTGCATCGCTGCAGTCTTTCCGAAGATAATGTCCAGCGGCGGCAGGTTGAGAGAGGCGGCGGATTCGGCGTTATGGACCAAGGTCATTTTTTCCTATCGGCGTTAAGCAGAAACCGCAAAATTTGCAATATCCTTCACACTGCACGTTGAGCACCAATCGTTAGATGCAGAAACAAAAATCGGAGGATATTTTAGACCGAGAGCGCGAATTTATCTACCAGCAGACTTCAACGCAGAGGCGAAGATGCAGTTTTTAGTGAAATTACGGGGTCACGCCGCTCTCTACAACCAAAGTAACCTGTACAAAAAATATCACTTTTTTTCGTTCTAAGTTGGTGGCGACCATGTAAGCTAGGCCTACTTGGGATGGGGAGTGGAAAACCTTTATCTCTTTTGTCAGCAAAGTTCTTAACATTTTTATGCCAAAGTGACGTTGAACAATCTAGAATTCGCAAAAGATGAAGTTGTGAAGACTCCCCACTTCGCGACGGCTTAGCATTGTTGAGTTATATGAGTTGGTCGGAATTCGAGATGGAGTCGGATTCAGAATCGTCGCCAGGTTGGGCAATAGAATCCAAACCGGCGAAATAGGGGTATTTGTATGTCCGCTGCGCTTTCGTATCCAGTTTCTGCCTTGCGATCGAGTGCCAAGTCGCGGGCTCAGATTTTAATTCTGGAGCCTGATCTTGCCGTACTGGACTATCTTCGGTTGACTCTCGGGTCTCAGTATTCTCTCAATCTGTTTTCAGAGGAGCAGGCTTTGCTCGACCGGCTGGAAAAGACCGAGCAGCCCGATCTACTTCTACTCGCCCTGCACACCAGCCGCGATCCTCTTCCGCTGCTGACTCACATTCGTTGCACCAAGCCGCATCTTCCGGTCATCGTCCTGTCGTGCTCTGCCGAGTTGCGGGATCTCGAGATGGTGATCCGGCTTGGGGTTCGCGCCATCGTGATGAAGCCGTTTATCGGCAGCGATGTCGAACAGGCCATTGAGGAGCACCTCGCTTCCGCCGACAAGAATGTACCGGCCGCCGATGCCCTGAAGGAGATTCCGCTCAACGAGACGCACTCGTTTGTGCGTTCGAGCAAGCGGATGCGCGATCTGGAGGCACAGGCAGCCCTTGTCGCCCGAGCCGATATACCGCTTCTGATTCTAGGAGAGAGCGGCACCGGCAAGGAGATCCTTGCGCTCTACACCCACAAGATGTCCGCCCGCAGCCAGAACATCTTCCTGAAGGTCAATTGCGCGGCGGTGCCGGCTGATCTGCTGGAGAGCGAGTTGTTCGGTTATGAACAGGGCGCTTTTACCGGCGCAGTGAAGACCAAGCCCGGCAAGTTCGAAGTTTGCACGGGTGGAACGATCTTTCTCGATGAGATCGGCGAAATGCCGGCGATTCTGCAGGCCAAGCTCCTTCAGGTATTGCAGGATGGAACCTTCTCTCGCCTGGGTAGCCGGTCGCCGATGAAGGTCGATGTCCGCGTCATCGCCGCCACCAACATCAATATGAAAGAGGCGATGGCGAACAAGACCTTCCGTGAGGATCTGTACTATCGCCTGAACGGCTTTACCCTCAGCATTCCGCCGCTGCGTGAGCGTCGTGAGGAGATTCCAGTGCTGTCCGAGTACTTCATGCGCAAGGGAGCGAAGCGCTATGGGCGGGAACCGCTGCAATTTTCGGCGAGTCTGCTGAGCGTGCTGGACCAGCATCCGTGGCCCGGGAATCTGCGTGAGTTGGAGAATGTGATCAACCGTTACCTGGTGCTTGGAGACGAGAGATCGATCGTTGAGGAGCTCTCTCCTTCGACCGCCTACCAGGGTGCGGCGGCGACAGCGGCCCAGGAGACGCCGAGCGGCGCGGGGCTCAAAGCAATGGTCCGCAACCTGAAGGGTGATGCGGAGTCGACGGCAATTGCACAGGTGTTGGAGGGTGTTGGATGGAACAGGAAGGCCGCGGCAAACGATCTGCAAATCAGCTACAAGGCGCTCCTGTACAAGATCAAGCAATACGACCTGTCGCCGCGGAACCACGCGTCATAGGGTCGAAGAGGGGCGACCAGGAACCGTCAGGTAGCTATCGCGTCGTTATCCGGTATGAGAACCACGCCGTCAGGGGGCTGGCGGAGCCGAGCGAGCTGGGGTCGATCGATCAGTTGCTGCGTAACGATCCGGTGTACCCGCTTGATTCCATTCGTCTGAAGCTGCTGGACTCCGGGACCGTGGAAGATGTCTCGACCAAGGACGCGAAGGCGGTCTTCTTCGTCAAGACCTTCGATGGAGATCTTCGTCACCGAGCGCTTCATTTTCATGAGCATGCCCCGATTGTGGCGGGCTTGTGGGTGCGAGTGTATTTTTACGATGGCGAGATGATTGAAGGAATCATCAGCAATACCAAGGATTTTGTGCTCGAGACGGGCTTCTTTCTGAGGCCGACCGATCCCAATGGAAACAACCGGCTTGTCTACGTGCTGAAGGCTGGGTTGAAGGATTTTCACGTGCTCGGGATGCGGAATTTTTCAAAGAATCCTGCCTAATTTTTCAGAAAAAATTCTGAGTATGGTTGCGGGGGAGAAAAGGGCGGTTTTGCCTCTGTTTTTAAGGGTGGTTTCGGAAATGTGGTGCGCAGAACGTGGTTTTTTGCCGGTGAATCTGTGGTGATTCGGTGACATAACGTGGCTGCTCAATACACGTTTTTGCGCGGCCTAAAATTTTCCTTCTTTTTCAAAATTTATTTTTGCTTGTCTATTTCTACACTCTACTCGTGTCGCAGGGCCTGCATTGGATCTATGCGGGAGGCTCGGCGTGCCGGACCGTACCCGGCTGCGATGGCGACGACGAGTAAGAGCAGCGCGGCAGGAATGAGCGTAGCGGGATCGGTGGGCTGGAGCCCGTAGAGCATGGAGCGGATGAAGCGGGTGAGGCCAAAGGCCGCAGCGAGACCGGCGGCGATGCCGAAGAGTGCAAGCGAAGAGCTTTCGCGAAGGACCATCCACAGGACCTGCCGGGTGCGCGCGCCGAGTGCCATGCGGACGCCGATCTCGCTGGTGCGGCGTGCCACGTTGTAGGCCATGATGCCGTAGATGCCGATGCAGGCGAGGATGAGAGCGAGAATGCCGAACCCAGCGGTGAGGGTGGCGAAGAGACGCTGCTGCGAGATGCTGTCTTCGATCTGTTCGGTCTGGGTGCGGATGTCGCGGAGTGGAAGGTCCTTGTCGATGGACTCGACGGCATTGCGGAGAGCGGGGAGGATGGCGGCGGGAGAGAGTTGCGTCTTGATGGTGTAGGTGAGGAACTGCTCTCCTTTGCCCTGGCGGTAGAGGGTGTAGAAGGTTGGCGGCGGGTCTCCCTGGAGCCGATCGTATTTGGCGTCGGCGGAGACGCCGATGATCTGGTAGATGGTTTCAGGATCGCCCTGGTTCCGTTCCGTGACGAAGGTTTTGCCGACAGGATTGACGTTCGGGTAGACGCTGCGGGCGAGAGTCTGATTGATGACGGCGACGAGCGGAGAGGTTGCGGTGTCGGTTGGACCGAAGCTTCGGCCATAGAGGATAGGGATGCGGTAGGTCTCGAAGAAGTTCCGGCCGATGGTGTTGACGTCGCGATACCGATTGTCGCCTGTAGGTTTGGGCTGGTCTGTGGGTTCAAAGGTGGTGTTGGAGATATTGTGGGCGAGCAGGGGGTTTTCGACGAGTGCGACCGACTGGACGCCGGGAACTTCGGCGAGGCGGTCTTCGATGCGTTGGTGGAGGGCGATGTTCTGTGGCGCGGGATAGCGGGTGGGCGGGGCCTGAATGGTGAAGAGCAGGAGGTTGTGGGGGTCGAAGCCGAGGTTGGTGGTGTTGAGGTTGACCAACGTGCGAGCGAAGAGACCTGCTCCGACAACGAGGAGCATGGAGAGCGCGACCTGGAAGACGACGATGGATTTGCCGGCGAGGCCTTTGCGGCGGCGGGTGGCGGAAGAGGCGGCGTCCTTGAGCGCGGTGTTGACGTCGGTGCGTGTGGCCTGCCATGCGGGGGCGAGGCCGAAGAGGATTCCGGTGAGAATGGAGACTGTGGCGGTGAAGGCGAAGATGCGAAGGTCGAATCGGGCGTTGAGGGGCGCGGGACGCCAGGCAGAGGAGAGCAGATGGGGAATGATGTTGCGGCCGAGGTAGCCTAGTGCGAAACCGGCGATGCCTCCGAGCGAGGAGAGCAGGAGGCTTTCGGTCAATACCTGGCGAAGGACGCGGGAGCGGCTGGCTCCGAGGGCGAGGCGAACAGACATCTCGCGCTGGCGGGCTGCGGAGCGCGCGAGCAGAAGGTTAGCGAGGTTAGCGCAGGCGAGCAGAAGAACGAAGCCCGTGAGCACGGAGAGGACATAGATCGGCGCGGCATAGTCGTGGGTGGCTGCTGCAAGACCCTGGCTGCCGGATTCGACGACGAGGTCGGGCATGCTCGCATCCTTTGGGACGGGGACGGTGGCGCGGATGTCCTGTTCGAGCCAGACGGCGAAGGCGGCACGGATGGCTTCGTCGGAGACGCCGGGGCGAGCGCGTCCCATGATCGACATCCACCATTGATTGGGATCCTGGAGGAGAGAGCCATTCTGCGCGGGCATCAGGGTGGGCTGCATGCTGAAGGGAAGGAAGACGTCGGGTGAGATCTGGACGCTGGCGGCTCCGGTGAAACCGGGTGGGTTGACGCCAACGATGGTGATCGGGATGAGGTTGAGCTGAATGGTTTTGCCGATGACGGAGGGAGAGCGGCCAAAGAGGCGGGCCCAGAGGCCGTCGCTGATGACGGCGACGGGGCCGGAGCCGGGCGCGTCGTCGTCGGATGGCTGGATGGCGCGGCCGAGAGCGGGTTGAACGCCGAGCTGCTGGTAGAAGTTTCCGGAGACAAGCTCGCCCGTGACGGTGCCGGCATGACCGTCGACGGTAGCGGTGAAGCGGTTGAAGTCGCCGAGATATCTGAAGGCGAAGAGGTCTTCGAGGACAGGCCTGGCAAGGTTTTGCTGACGCAGAAGCTGGTAGACAGGGTAGGAGATGGAGTGAGTGATTGAGCGGCCATCGGGGGTTTTGTAGAAGTCGCCCCAGAAACGATGGAGGGGGCTGTGATTGTCTCTGATGATGGCGAAGAGGCGGAGTTGGTTGGGCTGCGGGACGGCGAGGCGATCGAGGAGGATGCCTTTGGCGAGGGTAAAGATGATGGTGTTGGCTCCGATGCCGAGGGCGAGCGAGGCGACGGCTACGGCGGTGAAGCCGGGACATCTGCGGAGCATGCGAACGGCGTAGCGGAGGTCGGTGCGAAGTTCGTCGAGAAGACGCAGGCCGAGGGAGGAGCGGATGTTCGCTTTGTGGGTCTCGATGGGGCCGAACTCGATGCGGGCGCGGCGGAGAGCTTCGGCGGGGGTGAGGCCGGTACGCTCGAGGTCTGCGGCGCGAAGTTCGATGTGGGTGCGAAGCTCGGCGTCGATGGCGGACTCGACGGTGTTGCGATGGAGAAGCGCGTTGAGGTAGGAGCGAAGTTGGGACTTCATGGTTAGAGCTCCTCTAGATCTCTTCGGGAGTGGTGGTGAGGATGCCTGCGATGAGGGCGGTCATGCGGTTCCAGTTGTCGGCTTCGGTGCGGAGCCGGGCTCGGCCGGAGGCGGTAAGGCGATAGAACTTGGCCTTGCGCTTATTGTCGGACTCGCCCCACTCGGCGGCGATGAGGCCCTGATGCTCGAGTCGGAAGAGCGCAGGATAAAGCGAACCCTGCTGGATGGCGAGCTGGCCGCCGGAGATCTGCTGGATACGGAGGAGAACGCCGTAGCCGTGGAGCGGGCCGAGAGAGACCGCCTTCAGGATGAGCATGTCGAGGGTACCCTGCATAAGGTTGAGCTGGCCGGGCATGTTCCCTCCTTGATGGTCTAGGAGAGACTAAAATGAGCTCTCCTAGACTGTCAAGGAGAACCGCCCCGGAAGATCATCCGCAGAAAAAATACGCCAGCCTTCGGGAAATATTTTCTCGGCGCTTTCCTCTATTTCCTGAGCGAGTTCGCGGTCAAAAAACTCACTTCAAAGTTTGCAGGATCTGTTGTTTGAGGCCACGCCGGTCTGCCTGCATCGGCTGTAGTGGGCTGTGACGATTCATCCTCCCATTGCTCCAAATGAGCCATTGCCTGGAATCGAAATTTCGAGACCCTACATCAAACTTTCAGGCAGCGAATCTGCGCACTGCAGAGGGAGTCTGGGCCATCAGGGGACAGGACTTGGCAACATTCAAGGGTCGTAGTTTTGGGGAAAGTTCATGGTTGAAACTAATGGGCGTCTTAGCTGCGAAGCGGCGTCTATTTCTTGGGTTGTCGGTGTGGCTGATTTTGGCGTCGCATGCCTCGGCGCAGGAATCGGCGGTGCAATACATTGAGTACCCTCAGATTCTGGGGAAGGAGCAGCCGCTGCAGTTGAGCGGTGTTCCGAAGTGGGCGACGTTTGACGGGCAGCTACGCGCGCGGTTCGAGGACCAGACCTCTGACGATTACATTTCGGGCAACAATCAAGCTTATGTGCTGACGCGAATTTATGGCGGCATGCGGGTCCATCCGTCGGAGTATCTGACCGGCTATATCCAGTTCATCGATACGCATGCGCTGGGTCTCCCACTGCAGTACACCCTGGCCAATGAGCGGGACACCTTCGATGCCCGGCAGGCATACCTGGACTTTCACTTCAAACAGTATTCGATCATCGCGGGACGACAGGAGTTGAAGTACGGGGGCGAGCGTCTGGTCGGTATCAGCGACTGGACCAACAACAGCCGCTCCTGGGACGGCTTTCTGGGGCGGGTTGGCGATAAGAACCGATTAGATGTTTTCGCGACATCGGTCGTAGCGGTTCATCCGACTTCACTGGATACGCATGGCGCTGGACTGACCTTCTTCGGCGCTGTCGGCACGGTGGGGACGTGGGTCCCGCATGCGGTGATTCAGCCGTTTGTGTATGTCAGAACTTCCCCGCGGGTGCAGAGCCAGCAGGGAATCTTCGGTTCGGAGACTGTAGTGACGCCCGGAGTTGAGGCGGCGGGCAATCTTCCTAGTGGATTTGATTTCGATGGCTTGATCGCCCTTCAGCGAGGCAGCTTCTCGAACGACTCGATCGACTCGAGCGCAGGCTATATCAAAGCCGGGTACACGCTGAAGAACGTGTTTCTAAAGCCGCGCTTTCTTGGCGAGTATGACTACGCGTCAGGAAATACGCGCCAGAGTCTGAACAAGATCAATACGTTCGATCAGCAATATCCGAGCAACCACAATGCGTTTGGCCTGACGGACCAGTTCGGGTTTCAGAACATCAAACAGGAGCGGATGAACCTGGACCTGACGCCGGCCAAACATGTGACGCTGCTGATCCAGCAGGAATGGCTGCAGGTCGCTTCAAGGTTCGACAACATCTACAGCGGCAGCGCGGCAACGGTGGTGAAGGCCCCGACGACTGGATTTCTGAGCGGTGATATTGGCCGAGAGTTCGACGCCTCGGGGAAGTGGGTGATCACCGACTACCTGGTGATGAACGTGGGTGTGGGACATTTTTCTCCGGGAACGGTGATGCGGGAGAATGCGCATGGCGCACCGCTGACGCTGGCATATTTTGGATTGACCTACCGCTTCAAGCTAAGCCACAAGGATGCGGGCCCCGCGCCATAGGCCGAGCATTTTGCAGAACAGCTGGCTTCCAGTGTCATATTTCATATATCAATAATGAATTGAAGCTTTGGAATGATTGAAGCTTTGGGGATTCGAAAAGAAAGGAACGAACATGTCAGACGAGAATGAGCAACAATCCAAATTAAGCCGGCGTAGATTTCTGGAGGCCGGATCGGCTGTTCTGGTCGCAGCAGCGGGGATGCAGGCCCAAGGGCAGCAGAGCAAGATTTATCCCACGGATCCGCATACCGGGATCAACGAGAGCCAGCCGGGACCGAAAAATAACACGGTTCTCGATGGCCAGAACCAGGATTCGGTTTGGCCGCCGGAGACTGACGCGGGCGGACAGGTTCCTTTCAAGTATTCTTTTTCGCTGTCGCATAAGCGGGTCGAAGCAGGCGGATGGACCCGACAGGTGACGATGCGTGACCTGCCGATCTCGAAGACGATGGCGGGCGTGGAGATGCGGCTGATCTCCGGCGGCATCCGCGAACTGCATTGGCATGTCGCGTCGGAGTGGGCGCTGATGCTGTACGGCTCGGCGCGGATCACGGCAGTGGATCAGCATGGACGCGCCTTTGTGGACGATGTGCATGCAGGCGACCTGTGGTTGTTCCCCGGAGGCGTGCCGCACTCGATTCAGGGGCTGGGCGAGGATGGATGCAAGTTTCTGCTGGTGTTCAAGGACGGCAACTTCAATGAGTTCGGAACGTTTCTGTTGACCGAGTGGATGCACCATACGCCGAAAGAGGTGTTGGCGAAGAACTTCGATGTGCCGGAGTCCACGTTCGACAAAGTGCCGAAGAGGGAGTTGTTCATCTTTCAACGGGAGTTGCCGCGTCCGCTGGCGGAAGAGAAGCGTCAGGTTGAGGCGGGGACGGGAGCGGTGCCGAATACGTTTGCGTTCTTTACGGGCCAGATGACGCCGAGCAAGGTGTCCAAAGGCGGCGAAGTGAAGATCGTCGACCGCAAAAACTTTCCGGCTACCGACATCGCGGCGGCGATTGTGACACTGAAACCGGGCGGCCTGCGGGAGCTGCACTGGCATCCGAACGCAGACGAGTGGCAGTACTACGTGAAGGGCAAGGGCCGGATGACGGTCTTTGCGGCAGGCGGCCTGGCGCGCACGATGGACTTCGAAGGCGGCGATGTGGGATACATCGACATCTCGATGCCGCACTATATCGAGAATACGGGGGATGACGACCTGGTGTTTATCGAGGTCTTCCCGACGCCGTTCTACGAGGACATTTCGCTGGCGGAGTGGCTGGCGCATACGCCTTCGCGGCTGGTGAATGAGCATATCCAGGTCGGCGAGGATTTTCTGGCGAAGATTCAGAAGAAGGAGATGGTGATTACGCCGGAGTAGATTGCGTCCTCGACCATATCGGGAAACTACGGCGGCTGGTTACCTTATCCGCGTCTTCACTTATCAGGATGCTCAGCGGACCAGTCGTCGGAACTACTTCTTCCAATGCGAAGCCAGCGGAAGAGAGCAATTCGCGATATTCCCTTTCCGTTCGTTCACGGCCGCCGGTGATCGCCAGCATGAGCAGATCGATCCATTTGCCGGGCACAGGTTCGGATGTTTCAGCAATGAGTTCCTCGAGGAGGATAAGGCGCGCACCTGGTTTCATGGCCTCTCGTACTCTGGTCAAGAGAGCCACTGCCTCGGCCTCAGACCAATCGTGAATGATCCATCGCAGGATATAAGCGTCGGCCCCGGCGGGCACGCTTCGGAAGAAATCTCCGCCGATTGCCTTCAGCCGCTCATGAGGGATCGCCTGCTGCACCACCTTTGGATGATCAAACAGGATGCCGCGGCATGACGGATAAGCGTTAAGAATCTCCACCAACAGGCCGCCGATCCCGCCACCGATATCGGCAATGACCGGGAATCGGCCCCAATCGTATGCCCGCGCGATTTGGGGAGAGTTATGCTTGCCAATCAGGCGCATCGCCTCGTTGAAGATAGCGCCAGCTTCCGGATTGCGTCGGTAATACTCCCAGAAACCACATCCGAGTATTTGATCGAAGGCAGTCTCGCCCGTCTTGATACTGCCGCCCAGTCCCGACCAGCCTTCGTACACACCTCCACCAACGGAAAGCTGCGCACGGACCCAGGCCCACTGGGTATTAGGCACGTCCTTGCGAAGACAATCGCTGGCAGGAGTATTGGCGAAGACGAGGGGTGAGACTTGTAAAAACAGGCCCACGGTTTCAAGTGCCCGCAGGAGACGAAACAGACTGGAGGCGCGAGTCTCTGTGCGGCTTGCAAGGACATCGATATGCAGCGGACCTGCGGCGAGCAGATCGGCTAGCTCTAGTTCAGCGGCTACTGCCAGAGCCCGGCTCTGCCAAAACCCTGCAGTGATCGCAAGGATCTGCTCATGTGGTGCGGTCGGTGTGGAAGAGGTCTTTTGCATGAGTACCTATCTTGGTGCAAGAGTTTGAGCGTGCCGGATCCATCGGCCTGTCTGTGTCTGGATGTGCGAGAGCATAAGCAGGAAGAGAGCGGTGAGCGACGAGCTTTTTCAATATCTGTCCAGTGCGGGTGTGATCAGCGTCCCGAGCCGAATGCTGTGCAACGTATGGGTGCCGTCCGTTTTGGTGGCAAATTTTAACGAGAGGGTCGAGAGATTAGCGCCAACTTCGGCCGGAGAAGCGATCCACGTAAGGGACATTTTCGTGTCGGTTTTGCTGGAAAGTGTTAGAGCGGAGTGATTCACGGCGGATTCCACCCTATAGGTACCTGCCGGAAATGCCTTTCCGCGGCTCTCAAAGTTGAACGGAACAATGACCGTCACCCTGTCAAACGCAAAAGCAGCAGTCGCGCTCGCCCAAACGATTGCAAGAACAAACATACGAACTATCGGTCGCATAGCTTTCTCCTTACTTATAAGGACACCTCAAATCACTTTTTATTCCGACCTTCGATTTCGGCGGGTTGACCAGAAGGAGATGGTGGTTACGCCGGAGAGATTCCGACTCCACCGATATCCGGAAGGAGTGGCGCTGCGTTACCTTTAGTTTGTGCGCCCCCATCTCGCCACGTTGCTTGACGACTTTCGACGTTACGGCCGCGAGACCGCGATCGTTCGTTATGTTGGCGTTCGGCGCAGAGTTACAAGCTACGAAGAGATTGCCCGGTTGGCAGGGCGTTTTGCGGCGCTGCTGGCTGGGCGACGCATCGGGCCGGGCGACCGCGTGGTGCTGTGGGCGGAGAACAGCGCGGAGTGGGTCGCTGCATTCTACGGATGCATGCTGCGTGGGGTGATTGCGGTTCCGTTGGATGCGTACGGGACGGCGGAGTTTGCTGCGCGGGTGGCGGCGGATGTGCGGCCATCGCTGCTTGTGGGCGATGCGGAGCTTCTGCTGACCCTCGACGGTGAGTGGCCGAAGGTCTGCTTTGAGGATTGGATGGATGAGCTTCCCCTGGAGGAAGCTGGTCCCGTCGCGGAGCTTTCGCACGAGACGCCATTGCAGATTCTGTTCACCTCGGGCACGACGGGCGAACCCAAAGGCATCGTTCATACGCATGGGAATGTGCTTGCGAGCGTGGAGCCAATCGCCGATGCCGCGCGTGGCTACATGCGTTATGAACGGTTGGTTCATCCGCTGCGTTTTCTCCATACGCTGCCGTTGAGCCACGTCTTCGGGCAGACGATGGGGTTGTGGATTCCGCCGATCTTTGCGGCGGAGGTTCACTTCGAGAGCCGCTTGTCGGCCCCGCGGCTGATCGAGACGATACGGCGTGAACGCATCTCGGTGCTGGCTGGTGTGCCGCGTGTGCTGGCGATGTTGAAGAGCCATCTGGAGGGCGCGTATCCCGATCTGTCGGCGCGGCTGGCTGCAGCGCAAGGGATCTCCGCAGGAAAGCGCTGGTGGCGTTTTCGCGATATTCATTCTGCCTTCGGGTTCAAGTTCTGGGCATTCATCACGGGCGGCGGTGCGCTGCCGCCAGCGGTGGAGCAGTTCTGGAACGGCCTTGGCTTTGTGTTGGTGCAGGGTTATGGCATGACGGAAACGGCTGCGCTGATTACGCTGAACCACCCTTTCCGCGTGGCCAGGGGAACCATGGGCAAGCCTCTGCCCGGCCGCGAGGTGAAGGTGCAGCCTGACGGAGAGGTGCTGGTGCGCGGCCCGATGATCTCGCCTGCGACGTGGAGCGGGGGCTCGTTGCAGCGGCGCGCAGGAGAGTGGCTGGCGACGGGCGATCTGGCCGAGACTCAGGCGACTGGAGAGCTGCGCTTCCTTGGCCGCAAGAGCGAAACCATCGTCACCGGCGCCGGAGTGAATGTCCATCCAGAGGATCTTGAGGCGGCGCTTGAACAGGAACCCGAGGTGGCGGCGTGCGCCGTTGTGCCGGTCCAGACAGCCTTGGGTCCGGAGGCGTGTGCTGTTCTGGTCTTGCGTGGAGGACCGGAGCGAGCCTCCGCAGTGCTGCAGAACGCGAATACGCGGCTGGCTGAGTTTCAGCGTCTTCGCCGTTGGGCGCTCTGGCCGGAGCCGGATCTTCCGCGCACCTCGACGGGCAAGGTGAAACGGGCGGCTGTCTCTGCATGGCTGGCGAGGCAGGAAGGGGAAGCGGGAAGGGCGACTTCTGCTGAGGGGACGGATTGGCTGCTGGGTTTGATCACTCAGATCACCGGAGAAGCTCTGCCGGGCGATGAGGCGACACGTAGCTCGAATCACGATCTTCGCTTGTCGGAGGATTTGCGACTGGATAGCCTGAGCCGTGTGCAGTTGTTGGATGCGCTCGAGGAGCGGCTGGGCGTTGCGCTCGATCAGGAGCAGTATTCGCGAGTGGAGACGCTAGGCCAACTCCGGCAGCTTGTGGATCATGCCGGCAGGGCGGAGGTTGCGGTGAGTCAACCCATCGTGCACTCAGCCGGCGCGCATCTTTCCGATGTTCCGAATGTCACAACCGGCGCGCGAGAGTTCGAGACGCAGCCGGAAGCTGTGACCCAGCCGCGGCCCGAGCATGGAACGGGGAAAGTTACCTCAAGCTATGTCTATCCTCACTGGCCGTGGCTGCTGCCTGTGCGTTGGGTTCGCGCCGCCTTTGTGGAGTGCGTGATGCGGCCGCTGGTGTGGTTGCTGGCTGCGCCTCGTGTCGTTCGCACGAGCCCGGCCGAGATGTCAGCCGCAAACGATACGATGCTGATCATCGCCAACCATGTGACCGCATACGATGAGCCGCTATTGCTTTACGCTCTACCGCGGGACACGCGCAACCGCATTGCGGCGGCCATGTCCGGCGAGATGCTCGAAGACGTTCGTCACGGACGGAACCGCGAGTTTCGCTGGCTCGCCCCGCTCGGACCGATTGTATGGCTGCTGCTTACAGCGCTCTTTAACGCATTTCCGCTGCCTCGCCAGCGTGGGTTTCAGCGCAGCTTTGCCCATGCCGGCGAGGCGCTGGACCGGGGCTTTCATGTCATCGTGTTCCCCGAAGGGACACGTTCCGCGGAGGGCGCACTCGCGAGCTTCCGGCCTGGGATTGGACTGCTGGTCAAGCAGTCTTCGGCTGCGGTCTTGCCGATGGCGGTGCGCGGTCTGGGCGATCTCAAAACGCGCAAGCGTGGCTGGTTTCGCTCAGGAACGCTCGAAGTGCGTGTCGGGCAGCCGATTCGCTTTGCCGCAACCGAGAGTGAAGCCGCCATCACGGCGCGGCTTCACTCCGAGGTGGAAAAGCTCCTTACGAGCTGAAGAACTCTTCAGGATTGCCTGGCAGACGTTGACTGCTGCGGCGGCAAGGGCGAGATACCCCATAGCGCCAGCGCTTCTTCTGCGATCACGTCGGGCATCTCTTCGGGAAAGAAGAGATTCGCGTCTTCCAGCTTTCGTACGCCGCGCGAGCCGGGCAGCGTCTTGTCGAGCCACTCTGCCCATTGCGCCCCGAAGAACGGATCCTTCAACCCCCACACCATGCGCGCGGGCCCCTTCCATCGATGCAGGTCGTCTCGAATCGCAAGAAGCTCGTTGGTCCCCAGCGAGACCGTGTACTGGTCCAGCTGCGATCTCCTGAGCGGAGTCTCGACCAGCGGCCGAAGGTAAATTTCGATGGTTTCATCGGTGAGCCGATCGGGATAGGTATACGCTCCTCCCAGTCCTCTGGCCGAACGCGCAAGCTGTTTGTCGTTCAACTGCGGAACTAAAAACCTGTCCGCAAGGGTTTGGTTCTTCGCCAGGGCAATAAGCGGCAGAAACTGCGGTGGCGGATTGTTTTGATCCACGTCGCAGTTGGTCAGCAGCAAGGTGCGTACGCGATGAGGATATTTTGCCACGAAGACCTGCGATACCAGGCCGCCGCTGTCGTTTGCGACGAGGTCCACTGAATCGATATGCAGCGAGTCGAGCAGCTGGGCCAGCATTTCGGCCTGGGTTGCGGGTGAGATCGGTTGTCCCTCAGGCGTCTGCGTATGGCCCAGACCCATGACGTCCGGGGCAATGCACCTGCGGTGCGCCTGCAATCTATCAAGTGCGCCGCGCCACTGAAACCCATTCAGCGGATAGCCGTGAACAAACAGCGCGGCGATCCCGCGGCCGCGTTCCACATAGGCAACCTTGCTGATCGGGAGGTTGGCAAACTTCCGCGATGCATCAAACGTCTTCACGTCGAGGGGCTTCGTGTTTGCGGCTGCCGCGTATGCGGATGTTGTGGGCACGAACGCCGCACCCGCCGCTGCTGAAGAACCGTACAGAAAATCTCTTCGCGTCATACTCTCTTCTCCTTGCATGATGTTTGTGTGCGTCTCGTTGTGCCTTCGATTGTCTCCGGTCCGAGCATATGGGGCGCGCACGTTCGGACGCGAAGGAACACATTCGGAGGAGAAAGCAGAGCTGGGGGATTATTTTGATTCGAGGGAGGGAGTGTCTCCGAACAATCGCTTCATGGCGCGGGGCGAAAGTCCTACAGAGCGGCGCATGTGACGCGCCAGATGGCTCTGATGGGAAAATCCGGTTGCCAACGCAATCTCTGCGATGGAGAGCTTGTCCTGCATGAGCAGATCTTTGGCGCGCTCGATCCGGCGTTGAATGACGTACTGGTGCACGGGAACGCCGGCGGATTGGCGGAAGAGCGTTTTGAAGTGTGAGGCGCTGATGCCCGTGATCGCAGCGATCCGTGACAGAGACAGATCTTCGGAGAGGTTGTCTTCGATGTAGGCGAGCGTCTGCTTGAGCCTGCGTCCACCAAGGCCGCCGTTTTGCGCGGGCCTTGGGTGCGCGATGGAGCTATGGGTCGAGACCAGGCGGGAGGCGACGGAGACAGCGAGGCTGTCCGTATAGAGGCGGCCCGAGGGATAGTCAGCTTCCATCTCGGCCTTCAACGCCCAACAGATATTTTCCAGTTGCGCGTCGCGGATCTGAAAGCGATTTCTGATCTCCACCCGGCGGGAATCGAATCCTTGTTCTTCGGCGACGGTGTCGAGCAGGGAAGGCGGAAGGGCGAGAATAAGCGCGGTGTCGTTCTGGTCGTGAATCTCCCAACGGGCGTCTGTTCGAGCAGGGATAATGTCGATATCGCCGTGTACCGCGGAGCCGGTATGGCTCTCTCCTCCTCTGCGGCAGGAGATTCTTGCTGCGGCCCCCACGTGGATGGCGACGAGTACGCTCTGCAATTCGGGAACGTCCAGGACTCCGGCGGGATCGGAACGGAGTTGCAGGGCGAGACCGTCTGCTGTCTGGCCATAGGGGAAGATCCGCGGCAGTCCCGTGTTCGCTGCGACATTCGGGGATGATCTGGATGGACTCATCTTCTCCCTGCAAACCCTCTAAGCGCCTGTACGCTCGGAAGCCGATCGGCGTTCCCTTCCGCTCGATTTTTATCAGTGTATCGAAAGGCCGAGGGGTCATCGCATGTCGTTGGAGGTATTCGACAGAACGGAATGGCTGGCGTTCGATGCGGGGCGGCGGTTGCGTATGCGGTAGAAGGTGTAGCCGATGATGTTGCTAAGCAGGGTCGTGCCAAGGATCTTGACGGCGTAGGCGCGCGGGTTGACGACATCGACGAACGGATAGGCAGAGATGATGAAGCTGAAGAGTGTGGCGCAGAGGCCGGCGATGGAGGTCCAGCGAAGCCAGCCGGGCAGACGCGTGCGCAGGGCTTTGGATCCGATGAGCGGGACGGCGAACATTGCGATGTAGGCAATCTCGTAGTGGGTGATACCGGCGTTAGAGAGAACCTGGAAGGCCTCCTGTGCGTGGACCCCAATGTTGGCGAGGATGAGCAGGAGCAGAACAAGCGCGCAGGTGAAGGCGACGGAGTTGATTGGAGTGCGGAAGCGGGGATGAAGGTGGGTGAACCAGACGGGGATGAGATGGTCCCAGCCGGCGGCCATGGGGAGACGGGTGACTCCGGTAAAGATGAAGCTGGCGGCGGCGATGAGGCGAAACTGCACAAGCAGGATCGCCGTCATGGCGAAGAGATTGGCGAGGCCATTGTTCCCGAGAGCGTATCGCAGGGTTTGCGGAATCGGCGCGATGAAGTCGATAGGTCCGCGCGCGAAGGCGAGAACCGAGCTGGTGCCTGCGATGAACATCGCGCAGATGATGGGTGACGCCAAGACGACGGACTGGCCGATGGAGCGCGCCGCATCCTTGCTCTCTCCGGCGAGGATCGCGATGTATTCGAGACCGCAGAGAGCGCCGAAGAGCATCTGGCCGAAGAGGGCGAGGGAGATCATGTTGAGCCGCGGCAGTTGCAGGGGCAGTGGCTCGTAGTGGATCTGCTGGTGGCGTGCCATGGCCCAGAAGGGAAGCACGATCAGCGCGCAGTAGACGATGAGGATGGAGATGCCGCCGATGTTGTGAATCCATTTGCCGAGTTCGAGGCCGCGCACTGCGGCGGCAGTGATCGCCAGGACGACTACGGCGACTATGGCGAAGGAGGCGAGGTGGTTTTCCGGAAGCCAGGCGGCGGAGGGGCCGATGAGATAGGAGAGCTCAGTGGGGATGGGATAGAGGATCGTGGCGGTGATGGCGACGCCATAGAACCAGAGATTCCACGCGGTCATGAAGCCGCCGAGATCGCCAAAGGCAGTGCGGGCCCAGACGTAGAGGCCGCCTTCGAGAGGCATCTCGCGGTTGAGGTAGATGACTGAGACCGCCATGGGCAGGTAGAAGAGGATCATGGCGGCGATCCACGTCAGCGCCTGCGCGCGGCCTAGGCCAGCAGCGATACCCACCCACGAGCTGCCGACCACGCAGAGCACCTGCGTGAGGACGAGGTCGCGGAGACGGAGCTGGCGATGGAGGCTGGCCTCTGGAGTCGGGGGAGTGGAGGGCATGTGCTGGGTATGGTCGCACAAGGCGGCTCCGGTTCGCCGCCTATTTTTCAAAGAATGTTTCGCGTCATGGGGTGGGGTGGTCGGGATGGAGGTATTTCGCCAGGAATTCGTATATCTCCTTGCGCGATTGGAGCGCCAACGGCGTGTCCATGCGGTTGAAGTAGTGGCCGCCGGGAGCGTTGTCGTAGACCTTGTAGTCGAACTTCTTGCCTTCGGCTTTGAGCGCCTGGATGAGGTGTTCGACTTCGAGGTAGTTGACGTCTTCATCGTTGGTGTTGGTGTGGATGAGCAGCGGAGTGTCGAGCTCCTTGGCGTGGGTGACCGGGGAGCGCTTGCGATACTCGGCGATGTCGTCGTGGACATCTTCCCCGAGGTGATACGGCGCGGAGTAGAGCTGGCGATAGGCCTCGGGCTCGTAGCCCATGCGTGCAACGAGATCGCTGACAGGGACGCCCGCATACGCTGCGGCGTAGTCGTGCGGGTGGGCAAAGATGTTCATGAGGCTGATGAGGCCGCCGTGGCTCCAGCCGACGATGCCGACGCGCTTGGGGTCGAGGAAGCTGTAGCGCTCGAGCATGAACTTCATGCCGATGTAGACGTCGTCCACCTCGCGGCCGCCGTAGTCGATCTCCTGGTAGAAGGCGGTGCCGTAGCCGGTGCTGCCGCGGTAGTCGGTGGCAACGACAGGATAGCCCTGCTGGATGAGCTCGCGGACGAGGTGGGCGTCGATGGTGGTGTCGAGCGAGGAGTGGACGCCCTGGTGGACGAAGACGATCAGCGGCTGTTTACGGCTGCGGTCGAGATTCTTGGGGAGGAAAGTGTAGCAGTGGAGGAGGATGGGATTGGCGGCGCCGGGAGCTTTTTTGTTCTTGGCGTGCTCGTTGGGTGGGCCGGTGTACTCGTCTTTGTCGATCTCGGCGATGTCGCCGAGTTTCTGATACCAGAGCAGATCGTCGATGCGTTTCAGGATGACGTCGGAGTTTCCGGCAGGTGCGGCGAAGCCCTGGGGAGCGGAGGCCGCAGCTGGGACTGGGGCGGCCGGAACGGGGGTGGGGCGGGCCGGAGGCTCCTGCGCAAAGGCGAGGCTGGTGAAAAGGAGCACGGGCACGACGAGGTGAAACGTCGTCAGGAGGAAGCGGCCTGGGGCTGGGCTCAAAGTGGAGCTCCTTTTTTTGAAGGGTGTGTGTCGCAGTGTACCGCAGGTTCTGCTTGAAGCATGCTGTCAAATTAAAAAAAATAAGAGAGGCAGCCGCCATGGCTGCCTCTCTTATTTGTAACCTTGGTAGTAGCTTATACGCCGACAGGTTCCGCGACCTTCACCTTGACTGGAGTGAGCCAGTTGTGGCGGTCGGGGCGGGTGCCGTTGACGATGCCGAAGAACTCGTCGTGCAGTGCCTTCGTGATGGGACCCATGCTGCCGTCGCCGATGAGGATGCGGTCGACCGAGCGGAGATGGGTGACCTCGGCGGCGGTGCCGGTGAAGAAGGCCTCGTCGCAGATGTAGATCATCTCGCGCAGCAGCGCCTGTTCGACGACTTCGATGCCGAGTTGCTTGGCCAGCGTGAGGATCGAGTTGCGGGTGATGCCGTTGAGCACGGAGTTCGCGAGCGGCGTGGTGTAGAGAACGCCGCCGCGGACGAGGAACAGGTTTTCGCCGGAGCCCTCGGAGAGATAGCCGTTCGTATCGAGGCCAATGCCCTCGGAGTAGCCGTTGATCTCGGCCTCCATGCGGATGAGCTGCGAGTTCATGTAGTTGGCGCCGGCCTTGGCAAGCGTAGGCATGGTGTTGGGGGCGAGGCGGGCCCAGCTGGAGATGCAGACGTCGGCGCCCTCGTTGCCGTGAACGTATTTGCCCCAGGGGAAGTTGGCGATGTAGATCTCGACCGGGCTCTTCAAGGGGTTGACGCCCATCTCGCCGTAGCCGCGGAAGGCGATGGGACGGATGTAGCAGGGTGTGACGCCATTGGCTTCGATGACGTCGATGACGGCAGCAGAGAGCTGGTCTGCAGTATAGGGCAGAGGCATGCGGTAGATCTTGGCGGAATCGATGAGGCGCGCCATGTGTTCCGGCAGGCGGAAGACGCCCGCGCCGTTCGGCTGAGTGTAGCAGCGGATGCCCTCGAAGACCGACGAGCCGTAGTGGACGACGTGGGACATGACGTGAATCTTCGCCTGATCCCAGGGGATGAGTTTTCCGTTGTGCCAGATGTTCGCGGTGGTCTGTAAGGTCATTCGAGCGCTCCTAGGGCCTTAGGCTTAATTATAGCGGGATGAATGGCATGGGAGAATGGGGAGTGATCTTGGATCCCCATTCTGTCAGTCTGGCAGGTCTGAAGGCCTCGGCGTATGTGCGGTTTTCCGTGCTGGCGTTGAGCTCCATCTTCTTTCTGGTCGACCCCTTTGCAGCGCTCCCGACCTTCCTTGCTGTAACGGCTGGGGTGAATGCGCCGCGGCGGCGGAAGATGGCGTGGAAGGCCTCGGTGACGGCGCTGGTGGTGCTGAGCGCGTTTGCCGTGGCGGGGCAGTACATCTTCAAAATGTTCGGGATCACGTTGCCGGCGTTCGAGATTGCGGGCGGAGTGATTTTGCTACTGATTGGGCTGGACATGCTGGAGGCGAAGCGATCGCCGACGCAGGAGTCGCACGAAGAGGCGGCGGCGGCGGCGCTGAAGGAGGACGCGGGGATCGTGCCGCTGGGGATTCCGATGCTGGCGGGGCCGGGCGCGATCACCAGCGTGATGGTGCTGGTGGGGCAGGCCGAGAACAAGTGGCAGATGGTCGCGATCCTGGCGTCAATCTTTGTTACGGCGGCGATCTGCTACCTGGTGCTGGGGAACTCAGACCGCGTGGCGCGGGCGCTGGGCGAGACCGGCGTCAGGATTCTGGTGCGTATTATGG
>Ga0210406_10000969_pt1 | contig 37183 bp, 39 predicted proteins | sample IncBWC30MmetaG_FD_155454 | JGI IMG/M metagenome (GOLD analysis project Ga0210406, IMG submission 155454) | Forest soil microbial communities from Barre Woods Harvard Forest LTER site, Petersham, Massachusetts, United States - Inc-BW-C-30-M | ecosystem: Environmental > Terrestrial > Soil >... | reverse complement strand
AACGTTGATTTCAAGGGATATATGACGTAGTAACTCGGACAGCAGAATAACAAAACGCGAGAAGCACTTACTTCGACCTCGGCCGAATCGCAAATGCGTGTCCCGGCTCAGAGTCGGGCTATGCCCAATGTTTTCAATATGGAAATATTGTCAAACGCCCAATTTGGACGCGAATGATAATCGCGCACAGAGTTGGCTCTCACCTCTGGCTTGGGTTCGACCTCCGCCGGTGATAATGCCGTAGGTTCAGGGGGCTACGGCGGTGCTTCGACCCGGGGCTCATCGCGACCGTTAGAGACCGCCCGCAGTTTGTTCAAGGACTGCCATGAACATCAGGAAGGTCGCGATCCGGGCCGGGCTGGTTCTCATTGGCCTGCCAATCGTCTTGGTCTTGATCCTCTTCGGGTTTTTCTACTCCGTTTTCTACTTCCCGAATTGGACCACCGCCACCACCGGTACCATCATTTCCGCCGGCCAGAAGCGGGAGTACCTGCTGTACATTCCAAAGGGTTACGACCGTGCGAAACCGGCGCCGCTTGTCATTACCCTTCACACCTCGATGTCATGGGATAGCTCCGCAATGGCCATCAGCCAATGGAACCGAGTGGCCGACGAGAACGGGTTCATCGTCGTTTATCCCGAGGGAACCGGTTTTGGTCCCAAGTCATGGGAAATGACAGGCAGCGAAACGCCATCGCATATGCCCGATGTCATCTTCATCTCGCAGTTGATCGACAAGCTGGAGGCTTCCTACAACATTGACAACGCGCGCATCTACGCAAACGGGATGTCGAACGGCGGAGGCATGGCGTTCGTACTGTCATGCACACTGTCCGATCGGATCGCGGCGGTCGGGATGGTTTCGGCTGGGCTCGACCCCGGGTGGAACTGGTGCACGGACGATCGACCGGTGCCGGTGATTGCTTTTCATGGAACTGCCGATCCTGTTTGTCTATACAACGGCGGCTGGTCGAAGCTCGCCGGCGGCGCATTTCCGAGTGTTCCGGGCTTTATGGCGAATTGGTCTCGGCGAAACCGGTGCGGACCGAATTCCATCGCATCGACAATCGCTGCCAATGTGACGCGCTTGCAATACACCGACTGTGCTGACAATGCGGGCGTGGTGTTGTACACAATCAAGGGAGAAGGCCATCAGTGGCCCGGCGGCAAGCGGGTCGCAGCAGAATGGATGCTCGGGCGGTATAGCCAAAGCATCGACGCGACCAGGCAGATGTGGGCGTTCTTTCGTGAGCATCAACTCAGGAGGAAGTAATCTCGACGAGGGTGCGTCGAGTGGCGAGCGCCGGGAGGCAGCCTTCCATGATCCGTTAAGGTAAGGCTTGCCGACGACACGTCCAGAATCCGGTTTCGTTCTTCGGCAACCCCGTTTCCCGCGATCCAAGTCGTGGCGGAAAAGCTTGAGCCCCATGCCCTCTTGCGTCCCCCCCAGGTAAGTTTCAAGCTCCCTGACGAAGCAAATCCCGTTTGACGCCAAAGAATAACAGATGTATATACATATACTATGAGGACTCAACCGTTTGGAGAGCGACCTGCAGATGCACTTTTTGAGTTGCCCTGCGCGTGTCAGAACCTTCGCCGCCTCAGCCGGGTGGTAACCCGGATTTACGACCAGGAACTGCGAAGTGCAGGCCTTGAGATCACGCAATTCGGCCTGCTCACTGCACTGGCTGCGGTGGGAGAGGCTAATCAAAAGCGGCTGAGCGCTGGCTTTGCCATGGACAGTACGACTCTGACGCGAACCTTGGGGCTGTTGGGGAAACAGGGCTGGGTTCGCGCCAGGCGCGGGAAGGACCGACGGGAGCGGCTGTTCCGACTGACGGGTGCAGGCAGGCGACAGATGGCGATGGCTCAACCCCACTGGGAGCGAGCGGAGCGGAGGTTGCGCAACCAACTCGGCGATGCGGGCTGGAAGAATATAAGAGAAACCATATTTCAAATGACGGAAGCCGGGATGCGGGCGTAATTGTTCGCAACCATTTAGATGTATATACATCTACATGGTTAGCGAAAGGAGCCAGCCATGAAAGTCCCAATTTATTTGTCGGCTGTGCTGCTGCTGACGGTTCTCCTGGCCACGTCGCGGGGAGCGCTTTTCACCGAAAGCAACGGAGTTCAGTCTTCGTCCGGCGCACGTCGCCCGGAGCTCGAATACCTAAAAGCCGTAAACGCAGTCGCGCCACCGCGAGATCCACAGTTGTTGTTTTTGCTGATGGCGCAGTACTCGAATGTGAACCTGCAGGATGAGGGCGCGGAGTTCTTCTCGGCGCGACTGAAGGAATTTGGCCCTCGCCTGACCGATGTACAAAAGGCGCTCTATCTGAGCGCCATTGGACTATTGCGCGCCCAGCACGCGTCCTCCGTCCCGTTGCTGCACCGAATCGGCTACGTGAAAGACACGATCGCGATCCTGGATCAAGCCAAGCAGCTTTCCGGAGGGCAAGTCTTCGTTGTGAACTGGATTGCCGGCATTGTCCGAACCGAGCTTCCCAGCTTCTTCCATCAGAGGGCGGCCGCGAAGAACGAGTTAACCTGGTGCGTGGAGAACGCTGACAAGGCCCCTCATGCGGGTTGGCTGCGGGAAGTCTATTCCCACCTCGGAAAGCTGGCGCTTGCTGACGGGGAACAGGCCAAGGCACAGGACTATCTGCGTCGGAGCGGCTACAAGAGTTTTGACCGGCCGATTACGCTGATCACTCCTTTTTCGGAAGATGTCGCTTGGGGACATACCTTTGCGCCGCGGCGCATCGCCGAGATCGTGCCGGGCCGCGTATATGCCCTCTCGGGCTTCGAGTTCACGGAATACTATTTTGTGGTTTCCGATGATGGACGGCAGTTGATCGGCATCGACGCCGGTACCCGAGCGGATTCCGCCAAGGTTGCCTACGAGGCACTGCGAGCGTACGCGCCTGGCCTTCCGGAATTGACAACCATCTTCATTACACACTCCCACTGGGACCATGTTGGAGGCCACAAATATTTCCGCACCCTGAATCCGCGCTTGCGCTTCTATGCCAGGAGCAACTATCAAGAAGAAATTGCTCGCGACTTCGATGCGCCGGGAAAGTTTGGTGAGCAATTCTTCGGTGAACGCTTCAGTCTCGACGACGTGCGCAGCTTCAAGCCGGATGTGATGATCGACGGCCACACGGACTTGAAGATTGGGGGGACGCGCATTCAGCTAATTCCTGTGCAGGGAGGAGAAACTCACGACGCCATGTTCATCTATCTACCGGATCAGAGTGTGATGTTCGTGGGAGATTTCATCATGCCGTATCTGGGGGCACCCTTTGCGGAGGAGGGCGATTTTCAGGGACTACTCGATGCGATTGACGTTGCTGTTGAAAAGCATCCCCAGCACCTGCTGCACGGCCACGAGCCCCTCACCCGTAATTTCGCTTCCGCCACCATGCTGGCGCAGCTCAAAACCGACCTGGTGTGGCTGCACGAACAGGTACTGACCGCGGTCCGCCGCGGCGATGAACGCGCCGCGATTCACCAGGCGAACTTGATTCCTCCGGGTCTGCTCGGTGGCCAGCCTGACGTCTATCAGCCATACCTTATCCTGCGCGAACACGTCATTGATCGCCTATACGACCAGAACGTCGGCTATTGGCAGCCGGATCTCGAAGGCCTCGACCATCTCGGCCGGGCCGACCGCGCGGAACTCCTGGTCGACTACCTCGGTATATCGGAAAAGCAGCTCGTTAAGACCGTGGAGCGCCTGGCCGCCGACGGCAAGTACGAACTGGCCGCCTCTCTGCTTGAATCGTCCGGAAGCAGGTTCGAGCACAGCACTTCCGTGGCTAACGCCAAACGGTTCGTGTACCTCAAACTGATGGAAGAGAGTCAGAATACGGACCCGTTCAAATTCATCATTTACTCTGGAAAGATCGGAGAACAAACACCGCCGATGGCCAGTGGCAAATGATGAAACGCTGAGCCGACCGAAATCCCATTGGAAACTTGGCACTTGCTCCCCTGTCCTGAGCGGATGGCGGACAAACCGGCAGTCGTGCGCCGTGAACGATGAAGGCGGGCCGCCTGAGAATTTGCTGATGAAGTAATGAAGTGGCGAAGTCACGCTGGCCCGGGATTCAATCTGTCAACCGTGTGTTTGCCCCTGCACTTACGGTTCGAAATCATTTGGCGACTATGTGGGACTTCAGGCCCTTGGTCGCGGAATTGGAACAGGCCGTCGGACGCAAGTTCGTGATATTGCAAGAGAAGGAAAAGTTTGGCGGGTTGCGCATCCACCTGAATCACGCAAACGATGCTATTGGCTAGGGCCTCGATGCCGCCAGGGAGGAATCCCTCCACACTGCGAGATTTGCGGTGAGTTGGGCGAATGGCGGGAAGGCGATTGGATCAAGACTCGGCGCGATGAACACATGGGCGCACCGGGAGCAAGAGAACATGGCTGAGCTATCAGACGAGCAACTTTGGCAGATAAGCCGGCAGAAGCCTCGCGACTTGCAAACGAAGAAGGCGGCTTTCGCCGCCTTCTCGGGCAAAAGGATGACCGTTCTATGCTGTTACGAGTTCGGGAGCGGCAATCTTGTGGAAGGTCGAGTTGACAACGTCAAAGGTGTGAACTTTAGGCGTTCCTTCGACAAATCTTGCCAGCGTCTTTAATACGTCGGGGTAGGCATTCGTATTGTATTTCTCGGCGTCGGCCTTGTTTTCCCACAGACTAATTGCCGTCACATCAATTCCACCGGAACCAGCGAAGATAATTTCGTCCTTAAATCCATTCTGTTTGCGGAGTAAAGGAAGAACGTCTTTTTGAAATGCTTGCGTGTAATCGGCCAGCATATTGGACTTCAGATGAATCGAAACATTGCGTGCAAACATAAGGCAACCTCCTAGGGTTGGGGTTGCTAAGAAAGACTACTTCAGATGGGCTGACTTAGTTCAGAGAACCTGAAATGAGGAGAAGGTGGAAACCACCTCGACTACAACCCTAGTCTTATATGATGGGACTGTCAAACCGCAGCGATTGCGCTTCTGCGATGGACGCCATCCGGGCTGGGTCTGGCCCCTCCATACTCTGGCAGCGTCGAATGCGTAAAATGAGCGGGAACGCCGTCGCAGGGTAAGGGGCAGTCGGATCGAGCAAGCGAAACGGCAAACAAACCCAATCCCGACCATCAATCAACCGATGCCGAAGCGCATATCAGAAGTGTTCACCAGATTCTTAAAGCTCTGCCAGAGAAAATCGGAGAGCACCCGGAGATCGGCGCGCCGATCGCGAAGCTGGAAATGGCGTTGGATGATCTGGCAACTCAGACTGGCGGGCTGCTGTAAGGGACGGGGTAAGGAATCGCGGCGATTTCAGCGACGACCTCAACTGGGCGATGACGCCGCCTTGTTCATAACTTTTTCCAGTCGGTGAGCGCCACCAACTCGTCTAAGATTTCCTGTAACCGCTGAAGGCGGCGTTCGTGATCCCCCGCTGCGCCGTGTGGCTTCCTCTTGCCGCCCTGCAAGTACAGTCGGTTCGCCTCACTGATTTGCGCTATTTCGTCCCGTAAGTTCGCGATGCGTTCTTTGACGGGATTCTGCATGAGGATAGGCTAGCAGAGACTTCCGAGCGGGAAATTCAAGAGCTGGTTCGCGCTCGCGCCACACCAGAAAACGACCCGCTCCGCCACTGTTTTCACCCCGTCGCTGCGGCTACAAGTCCCAACAACCCGTCGCTTTACGCACTTTCTCTCAAACCAAGGTAACTGGAAAGTGATGAACATCATATCGGGCAGGAAAGGCAGCGGGTATCCTAATCATGATGTACACGATCAACAGGGTGCCCGGAAGTGCGAGCGAAGTGATCCTCACGTGCAACAAGTGCTCGCACACCGTGCGCGTCAACCAGTTCGATGACAGAATCGGCAGCCGTCGCACGCAAGCTGCCCGTGCCATGCTGAGACATGTACGCAACGAGCACTGCCAAGAACCGATAATTAAGCCTCTGCCTCCGATCGTGGAACGATGGTGTTGAGCTAAACGCGCTGGAATCGCCCCGAGAGAACCTGCTCTGGGCTTTTGTGTGCGCTCCCATGTCATCGGAACCATCTCGAGTCGGATCATGGCACGATGGTTGATGCGAAAAGCAAATGGCTCACGCCGCGAGTCTCAAGCTCGCACCGCCAGAACCTTCTCTTGACCCACTCGCTTTCCCGTTCCTAGGTAAGCACAATCGGGAATTCCTCCAGGGCTGAAAAACATTCACTGGTTTCCGGTAGACCTGCCTGACTTGCGACCTAGACGCGTAAGGATGCCGACGCCCGGTAATCGGATGGCGAATCTACTCGTGATTCGGTTCGTGGCCGCCAAGTTGAAGGCTGCCACCCACCGCATTGCGGAATCGGACCAGGAGCAGCGGAGCAAGCAGTATCGCCAGAATCCAGAGAATGCGAGGGTGTCTTTCTGGCTCTGATGGCAGCACATCAGAAATCCAGGTCAAGCGGCGGGAGGATGAGCCGATTCCGGACGGTTCAACAACGTTGAAAGCGGTCTGCGGCACTCTCACGCGATCATCGCGCTCAAAGAATCCTTGCGGTTTTTCAAACGAAGCGTCAGGCCGCCGCGTGAGGGCAGCTAGCTCGTCGAAAAATGCATTGCGTTGTCCCCGATCGGGGTATCCGGGTGGGGCAGAGCGCCCCAGACATCCCAACATAGCATCTCGACCTGGTTGAGGAACTTGGAAGGACAAAGATCGGTTTTATGAATGGCTTAGCCAACTCGCTTTCACTTCCCCAGTGCTTTCCAGGATGAGTCCGTTGGGCAACTCTGTGGAAATCAGACTGACCCACTACCGCAGGCCGGAACAAATTGACTTTCGACACCAAGGGTGAAATCATTATTTAGTCGAGCGAATAGCAGTCTTGCTCGCAGGCTCGATGTACCTCTCGTCGCCCCGCTTGCGCATTCATTCATTTCTCATCCCAGGAAGTTGCCTTCTGCGCATTCGGAACCCTTGAGAGGAGGGCCAACTTATGACACTCGTGGCAGCGCCCCAGAAACTCATCAAATTCGACACCAAGACATTCCTTTCGACCATCAACGGCGGTAGAACGATCACAGCCGTTGCCAAAAAGCAAACCATCTTCGCTCAGGGCGACTCCTCCAATGCGGTTTTTTATATAAGGGAAGGAAAGGTAAAACTCACTGTCCTGTCGAAGAGCGGGAAGGAAGCGACCATTGGCATTCTGAACGAGGGCGATTTCTTCGGGGAGGGTTGCCTTACGGGGCAGCCTCTCCGCCTGTGCTCCGCAACCGCGATGAGCGATTGCTCTGTGATGCGGATCGACAAGAAATCGATGATGGAAGTGCTTCACCGGGAACATTCGTTCTCAGACATGTTCGTGACTTATTTGCTGACCCGAAACATCCGATACGAAGAGGATTTGGTTGACCAGCTTTTCAATTCCAGTGAGAAGAGACTAGCCCGGATATTGCTATTGCTGGCTCAGTTCGGCAAGGAAGGTGTACCCCAGACGCTAATCGCCAATATCAATCAGCAAACGCTAGCGGAGATGGTGGGTACAACTCGCTCGCGGGTCAGCTTCTTCATGAACAGATTTAGAAAATTGGGTTTCATTGACTATCACGGCGGTGATGATTTGCAGGTTCATAGTTCACTTCTCAACATTGTTCTTCACGACTAACTTCCGCGCCAAAAAATCCGAGACCACCGCAATATCTTCGGTTCTCGATCTTGCCAAGTCAGTCCCGGACACGGCCAACTCTGGGGTTCCTGGTGCTACAGATATACGTGTACTTCGCCCTAGGCCAACTTAAGTTCCACTCATTCCACGAACCACGGCGATTCAATCCCCGAATTCGGCGGAACATTTCACGATCCTGCATCCCACCGATTGTGGATTGTGGCATCTGGAGTTCTTCACCCATTACAAACCCTGAACCCCCACCATACTCCGAGCAGCCGATTCCTGATTCGGAGAACGCGCACTCTTTATTTGAGGTGATCAATTTTGAACAGACAGGCATTCTTCTGCTTGCTACCGTGTTTGGATCATAGTCGTCCTCTGACGCACGGCCTGTAACTCGCACACGCCATGAAGTGGCGGCGAATGTGTTGTGACGGTGAGCCGCCCACCTTAGTAACCCTACGGCAAAGCACCAAGGAGAATGTGGCCATGGACTCTCCCACTCTGCTGTGCATCGACGACCGTCCACAAATATTGGAGCTTCGCAAAGCGACCCTGGAATCTCAGGGTTATTGCGTCAAACTCGCACTGAGCGGCTACGATGCGATAAAGACGCTAGAGCAAGCGTCGGTGGCTGCGGTTCTGCTGGAATACAAACAGGAAGGTATGGACGCGGAAGCCATAGCCTGCCATATCAAACAGAGGTTTCCCAACCTGCCGATCATCCTGCTCTCAAGTTATTCCGAGATGCCAGAGAGAATCCTGTGGTTAGTGGATGAATTTGTGATGAAGAGCGAACTACCGGATCGGCTGGTACCGATCATCGAACGAGCGCACAGGCTCGCGCCAGGTTCTAGCGAAGTGTCGTCCCGGAGGCAGGGAGCAGCGCGCTGAAACTCTTTTGTTGCAATCCTGCCGGAAGCTGTCCAGATAAGCTATTCTAATAAATATGGATCATCTACGGGTTCTTCGGGATAAGATTGGGCGTCTACGAGTGGAGATCGCCAACATCCAAGAGTTGAATGAACAATTTCGCCGCGGCGGCCGAAGTGGAACCAATGCTCAAGTCGCTCACGGACAGAGGAATGAACGGCTACAAGCAATCCAGCATGAGCTTGTGCAACTCGCGGACCTTGGGCGCAGAGTTGTTTCGACAGAACAGGTGAGGGAAAAGCACCGCTCCCGGCTGCATCTCGTCGACAAGAAGCGCGCAGCCTAGCCGTTTAGCGTTTCCACGTAATGGGCTGAAGGAGCTGCGCGCTGGCGGCCGGATGAAAGCCATTTCCAGCTTCTTTGCGATGTCGGCTTGAAAGGAGCCGCCCGGCGCTATCAGGGTGGCGATTCGGAACTGTTCTGATGTCATGATTCCGGGTAGGAAGCCCGAAGTAGTGGGAGAGTTTGCGGAAGCGATACGTCTCGCGGTTGAGAGCTTTCTTTACCGCAGCCTGGCACGAACAGTCAGCATCGGAATTGCTGCGGCTCCAAAGGACGGCCGCACTACCCATGATCTGACCGATAAGGCTTACGCAGCTTTGAGGCGGGCTAAGACGAACGGACGAAACCGAGTCGAGGTCGCGTAGCACAATTGCGGGATTGGTTGTCCTGTTCCAAGCCGAGATCGGTGAGCGCAAACATCTGTTTTATGATAGAGCCGCGTGGCAGATTCCAGATTGGTGTTATCTATATTCCACGGAAGATTATTACGCCAAAAATGTCGGACCATGGGTGCGCGATCATTCCCGGTCTCAGACTTTTCCGCCATAGAGCAAGCAGCCCGAACAGGACGCCGAACAGCGTGATTCTTGCTACCGGACTCACTCCTTCGTATAGATAGCCAATGCCGAATGCAATCGCTTGGATAAGAACTGCCCACCCAGCGCTTCCTGTGATCGCCTGAAACCGCTTCTTCCACACGTCATAGGCGAGCTGCATCCGGAGAAGGTGCTCTATGTCCGGGCCGAACGCCTTTTCGATGCGCAGGGCCATTTCCGGAGTCAGCGCGGCCTTGCCGTGCAAAAGATCGGAGAGCGTTGCGCGGCGTACTGGCAAAATCTCGGCCGCCTTCGACACGCTGAGGCCGAGAGCTTCGATGACTTCGGTTCTTATAAAAGGTCGCGTTCACTTCGCTGCTCGCGTTAATGAATGGATCGCTGCTATCAAGAGCCAATACAACAGAGCACTCACTTGGAGGAGTGTGCGATGCGATCATGCAACTGCCGATTGCACGATCGAAGTGGGACTAGGTCCGCACCCCCCTCAGCCGAAGTAGTCATCCTTAGGGAGTAGTCATCAGGGAGTAGTCATCCCTAGGCAGATCAGTTTGGCTACAGAATTATGCGGTCACGGTATCTAGATGCAACCGCAATTTTCTTGAAAGGAGACCCGCAGGGTGTGGCATAATGCGCCCCGCCTCTCGAAAGAGTAGTCCCTCCAAGTAGAGACGCAACACCCCTTGAGGCGAATGGGCTGATGCTGGGAGGTTGTCGTGAAGTTAAGATGCTACCTGTTGTCCCTTCTGAGAATCCACCCTCTGTCTTGCGAACATTGCAAAGCTAGTGAAAGGTCCGGGCTTGAAATGCGAGAACGGCTGAAAGAATTGAACCGGCAACCGAATTCGCTCAACCAGGAGATTCATAGAGAGATTGTGGAGGGTTCTGATTCCAAACCCAGCGAAGGTCTAGCAAGCGCTCCCATTTCGTCGGCAAAGCGAGAGAAGAAAGCTGGTTAGAGTCGAGCGTACTGCGATCGCGCAACTCGATTCTACAAGCCACGAATTTTGTCGCACGCACTTCCGTAAGTAACGCCAGTCGAATGGGTCGTTCGCGACTTCAACGGAAAATCATGGGGGTTATAGATTGGCAGTTGGCTCTTCTCCGCTTCGCAGCAGTCGGGCGCAGATTCATCGCGCGCCCTTGGAACTCGCCTCAGCCTTGCGCAGTTCGACTACCAGTCGGGCTGGATTCGATTCCGAGCTCGCGGAGAAATCTGTGTTGGCCTTTGTCTCCAGCACAACGCGTGTCGTGCCGGGCACTGGTTGTGCCGCACGGATACGTTTGAGCACTGCATCCCCCACCTCGACTGATTTCCCTGCAAGGTTAGATGCCAGCTGCGTGTGGGGCAGATCGATGTAGATGCGATCCGGATTGGCCAGGCGGTGCGCTTCATACGGCACCTGATCTTCAAGATTGAAAATCACGGTACTCGAACCGGCCGACGACGAGTGCCGGATTTCGGTGACCATGGGAAGTTTCAATAAATCCTGCAGCTTGAGGCGCGAATCGGACGCATTGTCTTGAGTGTGTGCCGCACCCGGATTCATACTGGCGAGGTTCGCTGCCTTCGCGGCGGATGGAACAGGCGGCGCGTCCTTCGTCGTGCCCATCGGTTTTGGGGCCATCCCTTCCGTACGCACCATCTTCCTCTCCAGTGACGGCTTCAGCCACACCCTTCCCGCCAATGCTGAGACAATGACAATGCAAACCAACAGAACCAGCATGCCGGCCCTGGCGATCACGCTCTCCGGCTCCCCGGCTGCCATCTCGGGTTCAGCGACGGGCGCGGCTTCTGGCTCGCCCGGGGCCTCTTCCAACTTCGTTGCCGCGACCTTCGCAATCTTGCTCAAGCGCTCCTCGTCCTCCGGCGTGAAGGCTCGCATCACCAATTCAGCTAGGTGGCTTAGGTTGCGGACATCGCTGTCGTTGAATCCGAACGGCTGCGCTGAAAACGCCTGCAGCAAACCAACCCCGCGCCTCTGCGCGCAAAGCGGAACCGCGACCATGGAGCGTGTGCCCAAGCGCCGGCACGCCTGCCGGTTGACCCGCGCATCCGTCTCAGTGTCTTCGCAGCTCGCGATCTGGGCCGTGCGGAAGCAGGTTCCGGAGAAGGCCGAAGCGCGGTCGATGCGCGCGCCCAAGTCGGGCCGGACCGCCCCCGCTACCGTTCGCAAAACAATCTCATTGTTGTCCGCCAGCGCAATTGCCAAGCCGTCCGCGCCAGTGATCGCTACCGCCCTGTCTGCGACAAGTTGAAGTACCTCATCCAGAGTGAACTGCGTTCCCTCTTCAAGCTCTGCCTCGCGAACCGCTCCCTCGTCGCCCGCGCCATGAGTTTCCAGGGTTTTCCTCCGGCTCAACTGCCGATGTAGCTCCCAGAACGCCAGTAACGCCTGCAACGTGTTGCGCAGCGGTTCTTGCTGGGAGTCCGCAGAATGATCCGAGGAGAGGCTCGAAGCGGTCTGCGCCGGCGCGCCGAAGGGTGCTACAACCCGGCCAGGCAGAGTCTTCCCTTCAAGCCTCGGGTTGGTTTTCGCTGTTGCCATTCCAAGTCCGGTACACAATTCAAGCCGTAAAGTATGAACACCGAGTGAAGCATCAGTCAACTAGTCAGTTAGCCTACTCCATTGGGGGAATTCCGCCCGGTCTGGCTTTGATTGGTTTGATTGGCTGAAAATCACGAGGACCGCCACGCTATATCGCGCGCCGAAAGTGCCCGGGAAGAAGTTTCCGATTCGCGGCAACTTGGGGACACATCGCTTCGCAATGGAACGATCCTATCAAAGCGGGTGACGTTTGTGACTCGCTACGCTCGTGTGGGCTGCCTGAATCAAGCGTGATCCGGTTCGAGTTTGACGCCGGTCAAATGTTCAGGGTAAGACGCGCACTCGGAATAATTACGGGGCACCTGCGACGGTCCCGCAGCTGCACACGCCCTGTCCGCTTCCGAGTGTGTGGGAAAAGGAACACTGGCTCTGCAAGGCAGCGAGTTCGTCGTCGCCAAGCGGCCCTGGCTGAAACGTAGTTTCCGTGATGGTGAAGGCGGAGGCGGCCTGTTTTTGGATGTTGGTTGACCATGCCGCAAGGGAAGCCTTCGGCGCGATCACGGTTGGATCGCACGAGGGATTGACGGATGCATCTGCGGGTACAACTTTGACCACGCCAGTTCTTGACTGGACTCCAGTCAGTGGATTGCTGGTCAAGTCTCCATTCACAGAAAGCGTTCGCAAACCGTCGGGCGACACCAAACAACCACAGCATTCGGAAAGTTGTTGGCTCTGATCGAAGACGTAAATCTCAGCGCAGAGATTGCCACCGGTAACGCCTGGATTCGTAAGCCGGACGGTCGCGTCAGCGACGCCAGAAGTGTGGGCATTCGAGAAGTAAGAGAGTGCCATCAAGGGCTTGACACCAACACTGGCGGTGCCTCCAACCGAGTCCGAAGAGACGGAGATCGTCGTATTCCCGACCTGCTTAGCCAGCAGGAGCCCCTGATTATTGACATTCGCAATCGTTGGATCCGCGGTACTCCATGACACGCTCGCCGTCATGTCCTGGGTTGTGCCGTCGCTGAAGTTTGCCAATGCACTCAACTGCTCTTGCGCTCCGAGAGCCAGGAGGGAACTTGCGGGTACAACAGTAAAGGACACTACGACCGCTGTGCCCACTTGCAATTGATTTGTGGCGCTGATCGTTCCCGACGTTGCAGTCACCGTTACCGATCCCAGTGAATCCGCGGTGGCCATGCCCAAGCCGCTCAAGCTGAGAATCGTGGGATCGGACGAGGCCCATTGGACTGAGCTCGTCAGATCCCGTTTGCTGCCATCGTTGTAGGTTCCAGTGGCAAACAGTTGTTGGTTTTCTCCCAGCGGAATCGATGCGCCGCTCGGAATAATGGAAATGGAGTTCAGCGTCGGAGCTACAACCGCAACCGTATCCATGCCACTCACAGCGTTCAAGACTGCAGTGATCGCCGCCCCGCCGAGCGCCTTTGCTGTGGCCAGACCGCTGCTGTTGAGGGCGACAATCCCGCTGGGGCTCGCGCCCCACGTGACCATGCCCGATATATCCTGCGTACTGGCGTCGCTGTAGGTTCCAACCGCTTTCAATTGAGTGGAATGCGCCGGAGTCAAAACAATGCTTTGCGGCGACAAAGTGATCGACCGCAGTGTGGGCAGCGCGACGGCAAGCGCGTCACTGCCGGTGATCGATCCCTGACTGGCGGTCACGGTGGCGGCGCCGGGCGCCTTTGCTGTGGCCAGACCGCTGCTGTTGACGGCGACAATCCCGCTGGGGCTCGCGCCCCAGGTGACAGTGCCCGATAGATCCTGCGTACTGGCGTCGCTGTAGGTTCCAACCGCTTTCAATTGAGTGGAATGCGCCGGAGTCAAAACAATGCTTTGCGGCGACAAAGTGATCGACAGCAGTGTGGGCAGCGCGACGGCAAGCGCGTCGCTGCCGGTGATCGATCCCTGACTGGCGGTCACGGTGGCGGCGCCGGGCGAGTTCGCGCTTGCCAGCCCCGTGGCGCTGATGGTGAGTACGCTGGTCGGAGTGCTCGCCCACGTAACCATGCTTGAAAGATCCTGAGTTGTGCGGTCGGTAAATATTCCGGTTGCAGTCAGCTGAACGGAATGTTTGGGGTTCAAAGACGGGGTTTGAGGCGTGACTGCAATCGAAGCCAGTTGCGGCGGACCGACCGTAAGAGCGGAAGATGCCCTCACCGATTCATAGACGGCGGAGATGGAGGTCGCGCCGACCGTCTTGCTGATAATCATTCCGCCGGCATTGGCCGAAGCCACTCTGGGTTGCGCCGAGAGCCAGAGGGCAGTGCCAGTCACGTCGCCCTGGCTGCCATCGCTGAACAAGGCGGTGGCGCTAAATTGCTGGTTATTGCCAAGAGCAACAGCAGCAGTATGCGGGACAATCGCAATGGAGCGAACATGTTTGCTCGCAGGATCGACTTGACTGTTTCCTATTCCTACTTGGGTTGCTGCGCAGCCGGTCAAATTCGCAATGAGCCACAAAATCAAAGCGAGTACAACGCACGTCCCGGACCGTTGGCGGAATGAAATGAATGTCATTGAGGTTACTCCCAAAACGCACTCGGCTAGGAGGAGTGTTCCGAGACGCTTTGTTCGCGCGGCATCGACTTACGCTTTTCGGCGTAACCTGCTTAACCTGCATCTTTTGAGGCTGCTCCTTCAATCTCCGCAGGGTCTAGTCCGAACGGCTTAGTTACAGCGAAGTAGTCATTTTGGTTAGACCAATGAGGTTAAGCACCGAAAGATTTTGCGCATGCTGTATTCACAGCACGAATTGGAGACCGGTGACATAGGTGTCGGCCTGCAGGCTTTGTTTTCGCGTCCAGCGTACCTGCATCAAGGTGGGAATGCTGACGGGAATTTCTGAAACGCCGATTTCACAACGCACGAGACAAGATTGCGCCATAGGCTGAGGGCTGACGAGGCAGATTCCACCTCTACTGACGTTCTGCACTCGTCCGATGACCGCCTTTTCAATCTCGCTTCTCGATCCAACCGTCTGAACTTCACGAGCTTGCAACTCAAGTAACTGCGGGAAGCGGGGATGTTGCCTGCGGTCGCGTTCTACGATTCGTTTCACGAGCAGGGATGATTACGCGACTGCTGCATCGCGTAAACTGCTCAAATGGGCTAGCCCAAGCGTAGGTCATTTCATGCAGTGGATCGCATCACCCACCCGGGCCGATAACCTTGCCCAGGATGCCAGAACGAGTCGAGACTCCCATCTTGACCATGACTATGCGCAGGAATGCCTTAACGGTATTCGGGCTGATTTCCATCCTGGCGGCAATCTCTTTGCTGGTGAGTCCTTGGATGAGAAACTCTACTGTTTCTTTTTCGCGTTGGGTTAACTCGAAGTCCTGTCCGATTTGCGCCAGAGCCATTGTGCTCGAGGAGCATCGCTCTAGCAACAGTGCGGCAGTCAGCGGCAGGCCTTTGCCATTGCTATCGACCAGGAAGCTGCGACAAAAATATCTCCGCCTGCCGGACTTGAATTCCTTTACGAACTCAAGACCCGTAGAGGACTGGCGGCTCACAAGACCGGCGCGGATTTTGTCGCCGAGAAACACATCCATTCGCTTGATGCGCTCGGGCAGATTCGGGTAAGTGAGTATTCGAATGGCTTCATGATTCGAAGCAACCGGACCTAAGGATTTGTCGAGCAATAGGAATCCAGATTGCGAAATTGCCGAAAACACAGCATTCTCCTCTGCTCAGGGCGAGGGAGGTGGCCCCTTCGAAGTGAGTTAGAAATCTTAGCTGGAGGTCACAAAACAGCTAGCGAAGCCAGGGGAGGAACAACGGGCGTCGCCTAGAGTATTCCAATACCGCAAACCTGCTGGGACCCGACAGCCATTGAAATCTGATCGGCTCGAAAAACAACCGGGCGATTCCGGTGACGACGCCAAGCCATTTGCCGGCACCGATTCGTCCGAAAAACCGTTACCTTGCCAAGTAACCCAAACCAGAGGTCTATGCGCGCGTACCCAAGTCTGCAACCTGAATCGGAGGAAAGTCAAGGGCAATCTGGGTTCCGGTCAGGCGAGGTCCGTTTGGAGTAGGCCAAAAGCATTAGTCATCTCTAGCCGGAGCGGTTAGCCCACCGGTGGCATTGCCAGTTCTTGGACGGGGTGATTAAATCCAACGTTTTGGATGAGCGCACGAGATGGGAGCACGAGCATGAGGGCGAAAGTCAGTGCGAGGCACCGTGGATATATACCTCGATGGCGCTTGCTTGGATGGGAAGGGTTGATCCTCGGTGTCGTGGCGGTTTGGCTTTTCACGAGTTGCCTTTCGATGCAGGCTGAGGATCCGAAGCCGGACGAACATCCCCAAACGGCTGCAGTTCAGCAGAACGCCCCGACGACAAAAGACAGCAAAAAGAAAATTGCGAACGCTGCCGTTTCGGCTGCGTGCAAAATTAAGTCCGATGATTCTGCGATCGTGACCAATCCAGGAGACGTTGCTTCGCCGGGAGAGAGCGACGGCCAGGAGCAAATCAGTAAGGCAAGCAATAAAGCGTCCTCTCGAGAAAGCCTGACTTTGCAAGCCCCCTCGCGTGAAGAATGGACGAAAGATGAAATCGATGCGAGTGGAAGGACAACTTTCAGGAAAGAGTCCGGCAGCGATAAGTCTGAAAACCCCAAGGCTGGATCTGACCTGAAGTGTACGCCGCATGAAGCGGCATCGAAAACCGAATCCACTACCATACCTGACTAACTTTATGTGCCTCATGACAGCTCGGAAAACCGTCTTTTGGAAAACACGGCCGGACGTCCAATTCGCTGCGGTTTTGCTTTTGGCCTTTCCCAGGCTTATGTGCGCCCAAAGTTCACAGCCCAGTTCGCAGCCAGCCGGATGCAACATGGATTCAGACGGATTTTGTATTGCCGGAGCAGTACAAGCCTCGGCCCGTGTAAGTTCCGCGTCGCAGATCAATGTACAAGTCGAGTCGAGTGCCGCACCACAGACCGAACTGAAAGTCGAGTCGAGTGCCGCACCACAGACCGAACTGAAAGTCGAGTTTCGCGACAACTTGCTGCGAATTGACGCCGAGAATGCCACCTTGCGAGATACGCTGAAAGCCGTAAGCGCCCACACGGGAGCCGAAATGCAATTTCCCGCCGGGGAGTTGCAGGAACGCGTCTTCGTTCACCTCGGGCCTGCTTCGCCGCGGGATGTAGTGAGTCAACTGTTGAATGGGGTGCCATTCAATTACGTGATTCTGTCCTCCACTTCGGAGCCAGCCGGGATAACACGCCTGATCCTCAGCAGGGCGAGTGTCGCACGGGAGAGTGCTGTTTCTGAAAGACCTGCGATAGCCTCAACCGACTCGACCACGTCTCAGGTTTATGGCGCCGCTTTCGGTGTTGATTCTGATGTCCCTGCCACCGAACCGATGGCCAGCCAAGTGCCTGCAGGCGGTGCCAGTCCAACTGCGAGTTGGGTGCACACGGATGGACCCAAACTCTCGGGAGAGTATCTCGATCAAATGCAAAAGGCCCAGATCCAGCAGGAACAGCAACAATTCGCGCAGCAGTTGCAGCAACAACGCCAGCAGCAACAGCAAGCGCAGCCATCGCAGAGTTCGCCACCGCAGTAACTGCAGCTCAATTTTCCCACTACCATTTCTCCGTCATGCCCTTCCAGCCTGAAGAATCCCCTTTCGGTACGCCAGATTAGCCCGTTCGGTCTAGTTCTTTGATTTAGTGATTTTGGTTAGGCCACGTGGGTAGTTGTAAAGCTCAATGCAGGAAGTAGAGTACCTCAACAGCGCGCCTTCAGGCTGAAATTATCCCCCGAGCCCGGCTCGCAATTAGGAGGATTCTCAAGCATGAAACCGCTGTGTCGAATACTGCCCGTACTAGCCATTGCGTTGCTCGTTCTGGGTCTCAGCTGCGCCGCAATGGCCCAAGATGTTTACAAAGTCAACTATTTCTCGAACAATTTTGCTCCCGCTCCGGATGCCACGGTGAGAATCGATAATCCCGGTCTCACTTACGGCAACCTATGCGCGATGATTTATGTGTTTGATGCCGATCAGCAGTTGTCCGAGTGCTGCGGCTGCGTCGAAACGCATAACGGTCTTCGCACGCTGTCAGTCAGAACTAACCTAACCTCAAACCCGCTCACTGGCAAGGTTTCGACGAATGGCGTGATCAAGATTGTCTCTGCGGCCATCAACAACTCACCGTGCGATCCCACCGCGAATGTGTCGCCCAAGGCCAACTTGCGCGCCTGGGTCACTCACATTCAGAACCCGGTCGGGGTAGCATTTCCGATTACCGAGACAGAATCTTCGGATTCGACACTGGGTGCTACCGAACTTGCGAACCTGCAGGCTCAGTGCGCATTCATCAATATTCTCGGTAGCGGACAGGGCATCTGCAGTTGCGGAACGGGGGACTAGTTGTATTGAGTATGGGACATGCGCTCAAGCATGTCCCATTTCACTTAAATTGGCTAGTGGAGCGACGAAAAACTGCGCGCGGATCACTGGTCAAAGCAAAGCCAGATGGTATAGCCCAGCGGGTTAATCGTTCAGGCTAGTAAGTTAAGGCTACTGCAAGCAAACTATTGCCGAACTAATCCGATTGGCGTAGGTTCTCGGGTCTAGTGCTCCTGGTTAGGCCACGTGGGTAGTTGTAAAGATCAGGACGGCCAGTAAAGTAAGTTCCGCCGTGCGGCACCCGCTGAACTCCTCCCCGCAGCAGGGCACGCGACAGGAGGATTCCAAGCATGAAACCGCTGTGTAGAATACTGCCCGCACTCGCCGTTGCATTGCTGGTTCTGGGTATCGGTTCAGGCATCGCAATGGCACAAGATGTTTACAAACTCAACTATTTTTCCAACAACGCGGCTCCCGCTCCAGATGCCACGGTGAGAATCGATAATCCCGGTCTCACTTACGGCAATCTCTGCGCCATGATCTACGTATTCGATGCAGATCAGCAGCTGAGCGAGTGCTGCGGCTGCGTTGAAACTCACAACGGACTGCGCACGCTCTCGGTAAGGCGCGACCTGACCAGCAACCCGCTGACCGGGCGCGTTTCCACCAATGGCGTGATCAAAGTCGTGTCGTCTGCGATCAACAACTCACCCTGCGACCCGACCGCGAATGTGTCGCCCAAGGCCAACTTGCGAGCCTGGGGCACTCACATTCAGAACGCGGTGGGGGCAGCATTTCCAATTACCGAGACTGAATTTACGGATTCGACGCTGGGTGCTACCGAACTTGCGAACCTGCAGGCTCAGTGCGCATTCATCAACATTCTCGGTAGCGGACAGGGCATTTGCAGTTGCGGAACGGGGGACTAGTTGCACGTGTGTGGGACATGCCCTCAGGCATGTCCCATTCCACTTATCGCGGCAGGGCAGACGGAAAACAGAGCCTGTGCGAATCATTTCAATCGAAAGCCACGCGGAGGGAAGTAAATGAAGAAGAGAGTGCAAGTGCAGGCGTTTTGTTTCGGACTTTTTCTTGCTGTCGGACTGAGCCTGCAAGCGCAGGAGACCCCAGACCGCGAGCAGGTGATTGCAGAGGTTGGCGGCCAGAAGCTTACGGTCGCGGATTTACAACAGCAACAGGGTGGCAAGCTGCTGCAAGCCAGGTATCAGTACTACATGAACCAGCGAAAGGCTCTAGACCAGCTTATCGATGACAAACTCATCGAGATCGAGGCGAAAAAACGGAATCTTTCTACTGACCAGCTGCTGAATACAGTTGTCTTCAAGGAGCTCAAAGACCCAACCGAAGATCAGCTGCAGGTTTACTACGAGGGCATGGACGCAACCGAACCGTACGAAGCCGTTCGTGACCGAGTGCTGGAGCACATTCGCGATTTACGCCGGGAAAAGGCTCGGGCTGCGTACGTGCAGAAGTTACGCAACAATGCCAGCGTTCAGGTTCTTCTCGCGCCGCCATTCGCCGACGTGAATGTGAAAGATGCTTATGTACAGGGCGCTAAAAATCCCCCAGTAACCCTGGTTGAGTTCGCCGACTATGAGTGTCCTTATTGCCAGAAGATCACGCCGGAGCTGCAAAAACTGGAAAAGGAATATGGAGACCGCCTGGCGGTTGTGTACAAAGACTTCCCGCTCCCCATGCACCACACTTCGCAGAAAGCGGCTGAGGCGGCCCGATGTGCTGGCGAACAAGGAAAGTTTTGGGAGTATCACGATGTCCTTTTTTATAGCAAGCAGCTTCAGGTCGCGGAACTGAAAGCGCACGCCCGCGTGCTCAAGTTGGATGGCGACCGCTTTGACAAGTGTCTGGACGACGGCGCTGAAACTGCGCCTGTTAAGAAAGACCTGGAAGAAGCGCACCAGCTGGGCTTGACGGGCACCCCCAGCTTTTTCGTAAACGGGCATTTTTTCAGTGGAGCGGCCGACTATACCGTGCTCAAAGAGATGGTGGAATTGCAACTGGCTTCGTCGCCGCGGCCCGCTTCTCATACCGAGCTCTCAAAAACCGCACCGGATCGCGCCGGCGCCAGCAATATGTCAGGGGCTAGCAAGCAAGAATAGCTGACCTTGGAATCGCGCGATTGCGGTTCGAGGTTGGGGATTGACAAGATGAAAAGCCTGTTGGTTGCTGCATCGATGTTCTTATGCGCAGCGCTCTCAGCAATCGCGGCGCCCGCTGCCGTATCGCTCTCGCTCTCGCCTCAAAACGCGCAAGTGTCGGTGGGCGGTCAGTTGCAGTTCGTCGTGACTGTCAGCGGAACTAGCGATAGTGTTGTGATCTGGAGCGTCAGCGGTGCAGGATGCAGCGGGCTTGCGTGTGGAATGATCAGCGGCGAAGGTCTTTATACCGCACCCGCAGCCGCTCCTTCCCCATCCACTGTGACGGTAACGGCAACGTCGCTGGCCGATGTGACAGTCCGCGCGAGTTCCACCCTCACGATTGGCTCCCCTTCAATCGTCTCCGTTTCGGTATCCCCGAACCAGGTTGTAATCGCGACCAGAGGGCAGCAGCAATTTTCCGCCAAGGTTGCTGGTACCTCGAACACCTCAGTGACGTGGAGTGTCAGCGGTATTGGTTGTGTGGGTGGTTCTTGCGGTTCGATCAGCCCGGCTGGACTTTACACTGCCCCGAACAGCGTTCCCGCATTTTCAGCAATTACGGTCACCGCAGTATCGGTCGCCAATCCCGCCAAGTCGGGTTCGGCTTTGTTGATCGTGCAATCCGCGTCATCGGTTGCCGTTTCATTAACGCCGAAGAGCGCCCAAGTGGCTTCTGGCGGACAATTGCAGTTCTCTGCATCGGTCTCTGGAAGCACGAATCCTGCCGTGGTGTGGAGTGTCTCAGGACCAGGGTGCAGCGGGACAGGCTGCGGCACGATCACCGCAGGCGGGCTTTACACCGCGCCTGCAAGCCTACCCACTCCGCCAAGCGTGACGATAAAGGCGACAGCGATTGCTGACCCTTCGGCTTCCGCTTCAGCGGGAGTCACGCTGGTGGCGGCTACCTCGGTCAGCGTATCGCCGCCTTCGGCGCAAATCAAACCGAGCGCCCAGTTGCAGTTCACAGCCAAGGTGGGTGGGAGTTCGAGCGCTCTGGTCATCTGGAGCATATCGGGCAGTGGATGTAGCGAGTCTGCTTGTGGCAGCATCAGGGCTAACGGGTTGTACACCGCTCCTGCAACTGCACCCAATCCTCCGATCGTTGCGGTGACCGCAACTCTGCTGTCCGATCCGACCAAGTCAGGGTCGGCCACGGTGACGATCACTTCCGGATCTGTCGTTGGGATTTCCATATCCCCGACCACAGCTCAGATAGGTGTGAGTGCACAAAAGCAATTCACCGCTACGGTGACCGGTTCCGCGAGCACCTCGGTGACATGGACGATCACTGGGACGGGTTGCGCGGGCAATACCTGCGGCACGGTGAACTCCTCGGGATTATTTACCGCTCCTGCCGTGCCCCCGAACCCACCCTTTTTCTTTGTAACGGCAACGTCGCAAGCCGACACTACAAAATCTGCAAGCGCCACCGTGACCGTCGTACCGGTCGTCACTGTTACGATCTCTCCAACCTCAGCCAAAGTTGCACCATCAGCTTCCCGGCAGTTTTCTGCGCGAGTCACCGGTAGTGCAAACACATCGGTGACGTGGAGCGTTTCCGGCACCGCGGGCTGTTCAGGCTCCGGTTGCGGGACGATCTCGGCGGGAGGCTTGTACACGGCTCCGGCAATCGTAACCACTCCAGCAGTAGTCAGCGTCAAGGCAACGTCGCAGGCTGACACGACCAAGTCCGCCTCTGCGCAGGTAAGCATTGTCACTCCGGTGTCGATCACAATTGCGCCGACATCTGCGTTGATCACCGTCGGTGCCCAGCGGCAATTTCAGGCGACGGTCACAGGCAGTGCGAATCTCGGAGTCACCTGGACCGTCAGCGGCGCGGGCTGCGCGGGGTCCGCCTGCGGCACAATCACTTCCGTTGGCTTGTACGCGGCGCCGGCGACGGTTCCGAATCCGGCAGCAGTAAAGGTCACAGCCAGAGCCCAGGCCGATACGTCCCAATCCGCATCGGCAGTGATTACGATTACTCCCACAAATAACAGCAAGATGCAAGGACGATACGCGTTCCTGTTTAAGGGGTTCGACAGTGCTGGTGTGTATGAGGCTGCTGCTTCTTTCGTCGCCGACGGCAATGGAAATGTTACTTCCGGCATTGAGGACATCAACCGGACGTCCGGACCACACCCGGGACTCGCGATCTCCGGAACGTATCAAATCGGCGGAGATAATCGCGGGACACTGACTCTAAAGAGCAACTTAGGTACGTCTACATTTGCGTTCGCGTTGAATGGCTCCGCTAGAGCTGGCAGTTTAGTTGAATCTGACAATTCCGGGATTCGAGGTTCGGGGGCGATGAAGCTTCAGGATCCAACAGCATTCGATCCTTCTGTCTTCAGCGGTGGGTATGCGTTGAGTCTGACCGGAGCCGATGCGGCAGGCGGTAGGATTGCCGCGATCGGCTCCATTTTCCCGAGCGGAGTCGGCACCATTTCTGGAAGCAGTCTCGATGTGAACGATGCGGGAGATATGATGCCCACGTTCGGCACGTTCTCAGGAACTTACGGTGTGGATGGTACCGGGCATGGAAGGGCCACTCTCGTTATTCCCGGTTTTGACGGAGGCACGTTTAATTTCGCGTTGTGTGCGATCTCGGCAAGCGAATACTTTATCCTATCGATCGATCCGCTGAGCGCTAACAATCCGATTTTTGCTGGAACGCTGGAGGCGCAAACGGGATTGCCCTTCCTGACCTCTTCATTCAAAGGAGCGTCTATCTTTGATTCAACCGGATCGAGTGGGAACCTCGCTCAGGTAACCGTAGGTCGGATGCTGTTCGATGGAACGGGAGACATCCAAGTGCAATTTGACCAGAACCAAGGGGGAAACATAACCATTGCCGGCTTGCTCACGGGTGCTTATTCGATCCAACTGAACGGACGCGGTGTTCTGAATTTGGATAACGCACAGAACGGCGCGCAAAGTGTTTGGATTCTATATGCGATTGGACCCAATCGAGCCTTTGTGCTGAGTTCGGATGGTTCGGTCGGCAGTGGAGATGTGAAGCCGCAAGCTCTGGCGCCGCCCTTCGAGACTGGGGATCTGGAAGGCAATTTCGAGTTCGGAGCAGGAGAACCCGCGTCCTATCAGGCGGCATTACTGTCCGGCACAGTTTTCTTCGACGGTGCCAGCACTTTCTCCGGAGCCGAGGATAAGAGCTATTCTGGTACTTTCGCCGCAGACTTGCCGCTGACGGGCAAGTACGCGATTTCACAGGTGTCCAACAACGGCCGCGGAGTTGCCATGCTGACTTCGCCGGCTGCTTCTACCCAAGCTCTATGGGTCGTGAGTGGATTGGAAGCTGTGGGATTGGATGTTAGTTCGGCGAACACGACTCCAACGGTTCTGCTATTCGAGCAGTAGTTTCGAGATCATGAGATCAGGGAAGCGGAGCGATTGAGGGAGTTAGGAATAAGGTTTCGAGGGAGGAAGAAATGAAGAGAATCTTTCTGGCTGGTGTGATGGTTCTTCTTGGCAGTTGGACGGCAGCATTCGGCCAAGATGCAGACTTGCTGCAAAAGGCCAACGCGGGCGATGGGGCCTCACAAGTGAAGATGGGAAACCAGTATGCGTTAGGTCAAGGCGTAGCGCGCAATTCTCAAGAAGCTGTCAAATGGTTCAGACGGGCAGCGGAGCAGGGCTATCCCGACGGTCAGTACCGGCTCGGCGGGATGTATGAGGTGGGCTTTGGAGTTCCGACCGATTTCGCAACGGCCGTGAAGTGGTATCAGCTAGCGGCAAAGCAAGGATTCGTAGAGGCGGAGTACCGGCTCGGCATCATGTACGAACAGGGTCGTGGCGTCGCGCAGGATGATGCGCAAGCAGCGAAGTGGTATCAACTGGCGGCGAGCCGCGGTCGTGCCCAAGCGCAGTTCAAGCTGGGAGAAATGTATGAGGCTGGCCGCGGACTGCCGCAGAGTTATAAGGACGCCTGGAAGTGGTATTTCCAGGCTGCCCAACAGAATCGCCCCGAAGCGCAATTCAAGCTTGGTAAGTTGTACGAGCAGGGCCTGGGAGTTCCCCAGAGTACGTCGGAGGCGATCAAGTGGTATCAGCAGGCCATCGCCAGGGGAGATTCTGAGGCAGAGGAATCTCTCAGAGCTTTGCAAAAATAATTGTCGCGTTTAGAAAACAGGTAAATGACACAAATTTGAACGAGCGAACTCGAGAGTATCGGTGATACGGCCTGTGGTCTTTTGTCGTGGGTTACGCCAGCCCCTCCCTCCTTTCTCCGACGTCGTGGAGCGCGATGTGACGCTCCATCGTTTTGGTTTTCAGGAGGTAATATGGACGGTTGGTTTCAAGTAAAGGCCATTCAGTTGACTCCGCGCGAGCGGGACGTCGTCGAGCTCCTGCTTCTTGGATGTGACAACACAGAAATCAGCAAAAGCCTCAACATCGCTCCACGCACAGTGAAGGCTCATTTCAGCCGGCTCTATCTGCGATTTGGGATCGCCGATGGGATTAAACGCGTCAAGCTTTGCAACCATGTTGCCGCGGAGGCATTTATCCGAACAGATCATTGTGACAAATCATTTGCTCTCAGTGCACGAAAGCAGCAAGTGGTCGAACTTGTCGCGCAGGGGCTCAACAATCGTCAGATGGCAGCTGTTATGGGGACTTCGGAATACGTCATCAAAAACTACCTGCGGTCCATCTACGACAAACTTGGACTGTGGAACCGACTGGAACTCGCGCTCTGGTACGAAGCCCGTCGGCATCAAGAACTGGACAGTTGACGGCTAAGAAGGCCGAATCACGGGCGTCGGGACGAGATGAACTCTCGACTCATCCATTTGGGCTAGGAAAAATGTGCTATTCCACTCCGGGCAGCGTTGTTAGTACATTCTAGGCCCCCGTTTCTTTGCCGAGAACGATCCCATGGGCCCGATCTTATGGTTAACCACTCCATATTGCGACAGAGTTCTCCAGTTCCCGACTCCTTAGATCTCGCCCGCCGGGCCGTGGAAGCTGGAGGCAATTCGCAAGCAGGAAATGCCCCCGCAGTTCGCGAAGTATCCGGTGCGCCGTCAGAACGGATCGCCAGGGCTCCGGAAAATGCAACCCCGGAATCAGTGAGCGATGTTGCCCTCGCCTTGGTGCTAAACGAGATTGCGCACCAGGCGCGCTCAATCACCAATGCCGCCGGATCCGCGGTCCTGCTCATCCGGCGAGGAGTTCCTGTCTGTCGGTCGACTTGCGGTTCTACGGCCCGAGACGCGTCCGCTTACCTAAGCGAGTGTTCTGGGCTTGCCTGGCGGAACGGTACACCGCAATTCTGCCATGACGTCGAAACGGATTCTCGGTTCGATCTGGCGTCCTTCCGACGGCTGGGGATCCGATCTTTCCTGATCGTTCCGGTTCAGGACGACAAGAAAACGGTGGTGGCAATTGTCCAGACTTTTTCTGCGAGTCCGCAGGCAGTGAACGATCGCGATCTATTAGCCCTGCAGGGTCTTGGCCGCCACATTGTTGATCACATCGAGGCTGCCGACCGGACTTTCTCTTCTATCCCAAAGATCATTGGAAATGCGAACCCGCAAATCGCGCCGGGGAAAAAGACCCTCTTCCCCTTCGCACAATGGTTCAACACCGCGAAGCTGGCGTTCTTGCGCGGGCAATGTAATCTGATGTTGGGCGTATTGATCATTGTTTTGGCAATCGTCTTGGGCTGGACAATTGGCAGGAGCGAGCGCGAGAGCGCGCGCCAGAACCGAGGCGTTGCCGCTGCCCCCATCGTGAACCACCCGCAAATTGCGGTCACGACTGCAACATCCGATAACACTCGCGCTGTTCAGGTCGCGAAGGAGAGCAACCAGGCCGGTCCCTTGAACGATGCCCTCCTCAAGGCCAAAGAGGAGCAATCTCCTTCCACGACTGAAAGGCACGGAAATCGTGTGAGGTCGAGGCATTCCTTGATTTCGCAGTCTGACGCGACGTCCAACGATCTGGTGATCTTTGATGATGGAAAACGGGTGTTTCCAAAGAAGGCGGCCCAATCGCAACCCTTCAGCAAGGCTCCGCCAAATAGCGAGAAAGAGCGGGCCACTGCAAAATCGAAGAATCAGGAAACCCCGGTGATCGTCAGCGAGGATGTTGCCGAGCAACATCTGCTCGACCGGGTTGAACCGGACTATCCGGAATTCGCCCGAGAACAGCGGCTGCAAGGCACGGTAATTCTTAGCGTGAATGTCGGCAAAGACGGCGCTGTACATAGTCTCAGTCGGGTTGCCGGAGATTCCCAGCTTACGCTGATCGCTGCCAAGGCGGTTCGACAGTGGAGATTTTCTCCGTTGGTTCGCGACGGTGCTCCGATAGATTTTGAAAGCCAGGTGACATTGAGTTTCGCATTGCCATGAGGTTTATTCCATCCCAACAACCGATTCATCTCTGGCTGCGGCGCTCCGGAAATCCAAGGCTTCTGCGCCAAAAGCCGCTTTTGTTGAAAGTGCTTTTGCAAAAAACGGCTACGCTTCTGAGTCTTCCGATAGTTTTTCTCCTGACTGTATCCGGAGGAAAGGCTGACAGCGCCAGGCTCAAAGCACCCGAGTCGTACGGCGCACCGAATGATCCCGCGACTGTGTTGCGCGTGAAACTTCAGCTCCAAACGGACTCCCCGATCTTGGAGATTATGTCTAGCCGCCCGGTCAGGCCGGTGATCACGAAAACTCAGCACCCGCCGGGTCTGCGGATCGACCTCGGCAACGCACAAATGTCCGTTCGCCATAAGGAAATCACCGTTGAAAACGCTCTGATCGACGCAATCCAGCTGGATCAGACTGCGCTGAGTCCTCCTGTTGTGAGCATCATAGTGAACGAACGAAAGCCACTGAGTTATACCTGGGATGCCGCAGGCAACCGGCTCAGAATTCGACTTCATATGGAATCGGAAGAAGCAAAGGCCAGACCACTCTCTGTGCCCGTATTAACCCGACATACGGAAGTCGAACCTGTTGCCGTTCCGCTAAGCACAGGCGGACCTGTAATGTTCGCGGACCGGCAAGCCTCCGGCTCATCGTTCTCGGCGGGCTTCCGTACCGAGACGCTTCGCCTGTCGCGTGGAGGCGAAGTGCATATCTGCCCAGGAACCACGGTTTCTATCATTCACCCACAAAATGGAGGAGATTTGCTGCTGGCCATGGGCGTGGGCGCACTCGAAACTCACTATGCGCTGGAAGAGTCCGCAGACACCATCCTCACGCCGGACTTCCGCATTCTGCTGCGCGGCCCAGGCGAATTCCATTATGCGATCCGTGCCGATTCGCGGGGGAATACTTGTGTACGGGCGCTACCTGGCAACACTGCGCCGGTTGTTGTTTACGAGTCCATCGGCAACGGGCAATTCGAAGTTGTGCCTTCGGAGAAGTTGGTCTTTCACGCGGGTCATTTGAGTGCCACGGACACAGCTTTTCATTCCGGCCAACTGTCCGAGATTGAGACCGTTATTCCAGACGATTGCGGCTGTCCGTCGCCAGTGCCGGTTCTGCGTGCGGATTTACCAGCGGCGTCCCTGCCGGTGGAGAATAATATCCCTTCCAAGTCTGCGGCTCCGCAGTCAACGGCTGAGGCAGCGTTAACTCGCCCGACCGAGCGTCAAAACGTGCCCGATGGTCCAGAAATTGCGACTTCGTTCCCGCTGGCTTCCAAAGAAAAAACAGCCGATTTCGAAGCGACCTTGGTGTTTTCCCAAAAGGGTCCTCCCCCGCCGATGCCGGTAGACTTGCCGCTTTCCAGCCGCGGAATTTCCTTTCCAGATGCCGCTGTTGCACCGCCAGCTTTGCCTCGAGTCATGAACCAGAAGGCCCACAAAGGCGTGCTCAGAAAGGTGACCAGATTCTTTTCGCGGATTTTTGGTTAGGAACCGCTATCAGTAATGGCTGGGTTGGAAGAAGTTTGCGCGGATTGCGGCAAACCGTGGAAGGAGTGCAGCAAGCCCGTACGGCTCGTATTGTGTGGGGATCACGGACACGTTCATCTCTCCGATCGCACCTTTGCTGACGAATGTTTCTGACGCCAGTGGAAGGGTAGCTCAGCAGTTCCTATACGGTGCCAATGAGTTCGCTGAGTGTCTTACTCACCATCTGCGCCCATCAGCCCCGAGCGCGAACCGTGCGCATCCTGCAGAAGGCGGACCTCGAGCAGCGCAACGGAATCCGATGGTATTCAGACGCCCCAGTAATGTAATCGACTTGGCAATGTGTGAATCAAAAAGGTGCCCCCATCCTGTTTTTTAGGATTCGGATCCGCAAGTCTGAGAAACAAATGTTCATGTCCTGAGATTCATTCTTGACACTGCCGCAATCCAGAAACAGCTTACTCGGAATTCGCCGAACACCGTTAGGCGCCAAGGCTCTTAATTAGGCCTTAGCCGGCCAGGGCAACTGACCACCGCGATGGTAAGCCAAGTTGCCAATTTGACCGGCACGCGCGGCTGCGATCCCGGTTTCCACGGGCGCGTTCGGCTCTTTGCGCGTTTTGATGCACTCAAAGAAGTTTTCCATGTGTGAAATAGTGCCGTCACGAAAACTATGTTCTACGAGCACGGGATTCTGCCCAATGGGAACGCCTTCGCGGTGAACCGAGAAGCCGCCGCGATCTATCTTAAGTGTCGCTTCTGTCCCGCGGAACTCGATGCCACCATCGTCGATAGAGGAATTCATCATCCCTTCGTAGACCACATCAAAGCCGGGATAGCGGAAGGCGGCTTGAATGGTGTCAGGGCAATCCCACTGATCGAAAACATATTTATCCGCCAGCATCTGCGCCTGACGTGGCGTGTCGAATTTCATGGCCCAGTGCACCACATCGATCCAGTGGGTGAATAAGTCGGTCATGGCGCCGCCGCCAAAATTCCAGAACCAGCGCCAATAATTAAACTTTTCCTCAGTAAAGGGCTGATCAGGCGCGGGCCCGAGCCACATCTTCCAATCGAGAGCCTGCTCGTCGATGGGTTTGGCCGGCCAGTTCCTGTGATAGTTCTGCCACCAATAGGTTCGCACCTGCGTAACCCGACCGAGGCTGCCCGCCTGCACCAGATCAACGGCATCGCGAAAATGAGTCCAACTTCGCTGCTGCATACCGCATTGCAGAATCTGCTTGCCGGAACGTACCGCGTGGGTGAGTGTGGCGCCTTCTTCGATTGTGTGGGTGACGGGTTTTTCCAGATAGACATCTTTACCTGCCGCCAGAGCATCGACCGCCATGCGGACGTGCCAGTGATCCGGCGTTGCGATGAGCAATGCATCGACGTCCTTCTCGAGGACTTCACGATAGTCCAAGTGGGTCGTTGCGAGGCCATTGGACCGTTCTTTGATGGCATCGCGACTGGGCGCATACACGTCACTGACGGCCACGATCTGATAAGGGCCGACCTTGTCAGCGGCATCGAGAAGGCCTTTCATCCGATGGCCGGCTCCGATGACGCCGAGGCGAACGACATCATTCGCGCCGAATACTCGTGTTGAGGCGAGAGCCGTGAGTCCGCTTGCGATGAGAAAACTTCGACGACTGATCATGTCTAGCAGGTCCTCCAGTCCGTTGGTTCGGACTGATCCTATCAAGTTTCAGCCTGCCTGCAATCCCAGAGTGAAAAGTAGCGTTTTGTTGTGGGAAAACTTTTGCAAAAGCCAGCCTGCCGTACGCCGCCGTGAGGGGGTCACTGGCGGTGATGAAACGGTCTTGCTTCAATCGGCACAATATCTCAGGTGGGTCGAAAATGCCATCCGCCGTGAAGTGAGGAAGGAAGGTAAGCGAATCGTCACCTCCTCTGCTGCGGCGATCATGGCGACGGGAGAAATGACATGTGGATGAGGTCCTGTGCTGTTTGCAAGGCCCTTCTGAAGAAGCTAAGGTTGTCCGATTCCGTCCGCTGTCAATGCGGATGGGAGTGGTAGGAACACGCATAAGCCAGGGCCGGGGAGCACCGAAACTGAAGAAAACGAGACAAGAACTGAAGGGCGGGGAATAGCTATGGCGAAGGTAATTGAGTTTTATATACCGAGCAACTTCCAAAAGCGCATGCCGTCGATTCCGCCGAAACATCGGGGCAAGGTGATTGAGCGCCACGAAAACGAAGACGAAAACGGCCTAAAGTGATCGAAGGTTGATGGGCTCACGATGGGGTTTTTCCAGGGAATGTAACCGATGAAAAAAGAAACCAAAAAGCGACTCAAGAGAATGAACAAGGCGGATAAAGAAAGGCGGCTTGATGAGCTTACGACAAAATTTCGCATTACCAATTCCGGGCTCGTGAACAATGGTCAACCGCGTACAGGGACTGAGCCCGAGGATATGGAAGAACGCGAATGGCTCAAGAAAGACCTAGGCTATTAGCAGGCATCGGACTGGATCCGTGCCTGAATTATGGACGCCATGGGAGAAGAATCTGCATGAAACGTAGCCTCTACTCGAAGCCCACGAGAGGTTTCGACTATTTCCGTCAACTGGGTGGAATTCCGTTGTGGTGCAACCAATTTCGCCAAAGGCGGATGGCCTTCGCGTACCCGTTCCAGTCGGAATGACCTATTCCAACCGCTGGCTTCATCCCATGTGGCATCGGTGTTATCCTCCCGATTACAAGCCGGCCAGACACCTGTCGACAGTGAACGATTGCTGTTTACAAGGAACAGCGCGCAGCACGCCCTACGACTGCTCGGCAATGCGTTCGAGGGTGTCCGCTGTGGCCACGGCTAGGGGTAACGACCGGCGGAAGATCTCCGGGGCTCCTCAACATAACGGCGATATTGGTTCACACATTGAATCTATCGACCCACGGTAAGCATCTGTATTACGAAACTGTGGTAAAGCACCTGATAAAATTGAAATCCACGAAGCAGTTCGTCGAGAAAAGCCTCTAGATCACAAAACGCGCTGACGATGAAATCGATTTGGTGCCTGGCCGGAGGAGTCTGATGGATGTTTGAGAGTATTCTCTGCCAAGTAACAGAATACGATCCTGACGTTCTTGAGTCTCTCATTGGCCTCGCGGTCGAGATTGCACGCGAAGGCCGAGAGGGAAGGCGTGTTGGCACGCTGTTTACGCTTGGTGATGAGGATGCAGTGCTCGCCAGATCGAGATCTTTGATTTTAGATCCATTGTTGGGACACCCTGAGTCTGTGCGCCACATCAGCAATCCCAATGTTCGTGGAACCATCAAAGAATTGGCCCAGCTAGATGGGGGATTTGTGGTGAGTCACGGAGGAATTGTCCTTTCCGCCTGCCGCTACTTGGACTCAATCGCGGCAAATGTGGACGTTCCGATGGGGCTTGGCAGCCGCCACCTTGCAGCCGCCAACATGAGTGCCGTAACCAAGGCAGTAGGCATTGTGGTCTCAGAGAGTTCGGTGGTGCGAATTTTCTGTCACGGAAAATTGGTCGGAGAAATCATTCCCGAACTATGGATGATGGAGCATGCTTCCCAGCTTCGTGGCACGGTGAAGAGGGAACAGGTCGGCGAGTTGACGGTGTTGACACCAAATTCAATTCGCGCCTCAACTGCGAAATAAAGGCAAGACAGGCCTCAGGGAATAATCTATGACAACTTTGCAGGAATTCAGATGTGAGGTCTGTGGAACCGTGACTAGTGAGCCAATCCACTGGTTCGTGATTCGATGTGGAGATTCCGATCTGACCGTGCATCGGTGGAGTTTGGAGGCAGCCAATGCAGCTGGGGCGCGGCATTACTGCGGTGAAGCGCACGCCGAGGTCTACATCAGCCGGTGGTTTGACTCAGTGTGCGCACCGCCAAGACCGAACTTCAACAGGGCCACGCCGGCAAAGTGAAATGGCAGCCGCGCAGGTTTTGACTCTCAGATCGGTCGATGCCGTAGCGATCGCAAGCTGATTCCAGCTGCCCGTGCCGTTCACCGGGGGCGTCACGCACGCGCTTTGTCGAGCATCGCTTCCCAGATGCCTTTGGATTTGAGAACGAGTTCTACAGCTTCGCGGATGGCTCCGTGACCTGCGAGGGCTTTTGTCGTGTAGTGCGCGGCTTCTTTTACTTCCGGAACGGCGTCGCCCACCGCAATGGCCAGTCCAGCGCGGCGCATTAAGGGAATATCCGGCAAATCATCGCCGATATAAGCGACAGCAGAATCGGATAAGCCGGCTTTTCGAAGAATCTCCTCGTAGGCGGGCATCTTCACTGGCTGTTTCATATAAATGAACTCCATCTTCATTTCGTGTGCGCGGCGCAGCAGTGCCGCGCTTTCTCGGCCCGTGATGCAGCCGGTATGGAGGCCGGCGGTTTGCGCGAGGGTAAGGCCTTGGCCATCGTGCGCGTCGAACGTTTTAATCTCAAGGGCGGTTCCGTCGGTTTGAGAGAGCAAGGTGACGCTGCCGTCCGTCATGGTGCCGTCCACGTCCATGAGGAGCAGTTTGATTTGCACGGCGCGTTTCTTGAGAGTGGAAGAGATTTTCGGAAGACGAGCCAGAGGAGCCTCCAAGAAAAAAGGTAAGAAAGAGTTTAGATGAAAGCCTTATACTTCTGCGACAAAAACCGCTCGAGAGCTCTCAATTAGGTCGAGTTGGACGCATGAATTCAATTGCTGAAGCAATCAAATAATTTCGCGATGATCGGCCTAATCTGCGTATTCACTCTCCGAGAGGAATCCAAATCAAGCATATTGTTTCACGTCATGCCCTAAGCAGCCTCGGTATTAACGGTGATGGCAGGGCAATCGTCACGGGCGACCGCCCCTCAATTGTCTTACTGCTTTTCGGCGAACCACCGTTCGAACCATCGCAGCATTCGTAGGTTGTAGTCGCGGGCATCGGCGGGCTTGTAGAACATGTGTCCTTCATTGGGATACACCACCATCTCTGCGGGGACCTTTAACGTTTCAAGGGCGTGGTACCACTCGATCGACTGCGGCATCGGTACTTCACCGTCGCTGTCGCCCACCAGGATCAGGGTCGGCGTCTTCACGTTCTTCACGAAGCGAATCGGATCCGACTTCTGGTACACAGCCGGATCGTCGTACACTGAGGCGCCGAAAAAGGGAATCATCCATTCGTCAATGTCGTTCAGCCCGTAATAGCTCTGCCAATCGGAGAGCCCAGCGCCGGCCACTGCTGCTGCGAACCGGGACGTTTGTGTTTCGGCCCACATCGTCATGTAGCCTCCGTAACTGTGTCCCCTGATGCCAATCTTCTTCGCATCGATCGGATAGTCTTTGATCATCGCGTCCACACCGGCTATGATGTCGCGATAGTCTCCTCCGCCGAAATCTTTCACATTGCCTTGCGTGAAAGCCTCCCCTTGTCCATAACTGCCCCGCGGATTCGGGCAAAGAACGAACCAACCCAGCAGCGATGCAGTCGTCGTGTCGCCCATGCCGCCAGCTTGCCACTTCGATGTGCATGCCCAAGAAGGGCCGCCGTGTACGCTTACAATTAGGGGATACTTTTTGGCAGCATCGTAATCCTTGGGTAGCGTCAGCCACCCTTGCACACGAGTGCCTCCGTTCATCCAGTGGACGTTGCGGCTCTCTCCCCAGTTCGCCCTGATATCTTTGTTCACATGCGTGATCTGTTTCCACCCAGCAATGGGCCCAGCCCACACTTCGGGCGGTGTGATCGCAGACTGCCGTACGACAGCGGTCACTGCTCCATCTCTGGAAAACGAAGCTGCTGGAACCCAGGCGCCCGTGCTGATGCCGATTACTTCTTCTCCGATCCAGCCTTTCCAACTGGTACCCCCCGCATAGCCCGCTGCGGGGAGAACGGTGTATCCAGAGTTCCCGTCGACGTTCGCCAGGACGCTGATGTGATCCGCTCCTGTCCAAGCCATGGACGATGGCGAGGCTTTAATTTCCGGCGTCAGGTTGCGGGGGGCGCCTCCAGCTACCGGCACAACGTAGATATCTCCTCCTGTCAGTCCTTCATCGCTCATTACACCTTCGATAAACGCTACGGACTTCCCATCGGGAGAGACATGCGGCTCCGCGATCTGCCAGTTCGGCTTGTAGATCTCGCGCATTTGACCATTTTCCGCGTCGACGGCATACAGTCGCGCGATCCACCAGTTGTTGTCGCCTGATCCGTGTGCGGCAATCGCCGCCCAACCCTTGGAGTCCGGAGTCCAGTCGAATTCGTAAACGTAGACATCCGTTGTCGTGATCTGCGTTAACCTCCTCGTGCCCAGATCGACTACGGCAAGCCGTTGCTCGTAGATCTTTTCCCCAACCACGCCGGCCAGCGGCGTCATCGGTTGCAGGGGGCCGGCCACCCGCGGCATGTCCTCTGTATAAAGGACAGCGAGCTTCGTTCCGTCGGGCGAGTAGCGCGGCGTCTGGGCGTATCCCTTTAAATCGGCAAGTCTGGCGAGCCTGCTGCCGTCGGGGGAGGCGGTCCAGAGTTGTGCAGCAGGGACATCTCCCGGCAAATCGGCCAGCCAAGCGATGTGGCGGCTATCGGCAGACCATGCCACATCGCGTGTCGCCATTTTCTGGTCGGCCGCAATCCGATGCGCGGGGCCACCCGACACCGACGCCACGGAGAGTTCGCCCTCCACGATGTACGCGACTTGTGTCCCATCGGGTGAGATCGCAACCTGGTCGATCTTCTTGACGGATGGCAACGAATCGAGAGCGGCCGCCACCCGGTCCTGCGCGAGCGCGACAGCACAAACCAGGAGCAATGGGAACAGCAGCATTGAGCGGAACTTTGGATGATTCATAGTGGCGGTAGAGTATACACAACCGCAGCCGGCGGATGCCATGAGATCGGACGCGCTAGATGGATTCGACGGCGCACGGTAGTCTTGCGTGCGGGTTCGAGCACTAGCGTCCTTAATGTTTCGTCATCGACGCCGCGCCGAAGGCAAGTTTGGGCGGGTACTCCGGTTCTGCCGAGCCATCTGTTCGCGCGTCGGAGGCTGCGAAATTAAGGCCGGTCTTTGTATTGTGGTCGATCGCCTGGCCACGTCCCATGTAGAGTGAGAAATCGCCACGCACATCGAGCTGATGTCCCATGTTTGTGAGCTGCTGGCGAACGTCAGATGGCACCCGATCCTCAATTGCAATCTTGCAGGCGATACCGAAATTGCTCCGCACAGTAAAACGAGCCGTCTCCATTGCCGCCTGCAGGTTCATGCCGTAGTCGACCACGTTGGAGACGAACTGTGCGTGCGCAAGTGGCTGGTTGGCGCCGCCCATGATTCCAAACCCAATGTGGTTGTCGCCCCGCTCCATGAAAGCCGGAATGATGGTGTGGAAGGGGCGTTTGCGACCGGCGAGCCCGTCTGGTTTGCTGGGATCCAGCATGAACAACGCTCCGCGATTCTGCAGCGTGAATCCCATGCCTCGCACCGTGATGCCTGAGCCAAAACTCGAGAAGTTACTCTGGATCAGCGAGACGATATTGCCCGCTCTGTCGACTGTCGTTAAGTACGTCGTGTCACTCACTGGAGGCTCTCCGGCACCGGTATCGCAGTCGGCCTTCTGCGGATCGATGAGTTGAGCACGCCGCTTGGCGTATTCCTTGGAGAGCAAGCCAGTCACTGGCACCTTCGCGAACCGCGGGTCGGCGTTGAACTGGGCCAAATCGGCGTATGCCAGTTTCATCGCTTCGATTCTCTTGTGCAACTCTTCGGTACTGAGCGGACCGTCCTTCGCTGGAGGGAACTGCTCCATGATGTTCAACATCTCCAGCGCCGCCATGCCTTGCCCGTTTGGCGGTAATTCGTAAACTTTCCATCCCCGGTATGTAATTGAAATAGGATCGACCCACTCCGCCGAGAAGTTGCTCAGATCCTCCGATGTCATCGTGCCGCCGAGTTCGCGCGAAGTGGCAAGAATCGCTTTCCCAATCTCGCCCTTGTAGAAGGCTTGCGGCCCTCCTGTGGCGAGCAGACGAAGTGCTTTGGCGACATCAGGGTTTGTGAAGACATCGCCGGCTTGAGGCGCCTCGTCATGGACGAGGAAAACGCGCTTAGTCTCTGAATCATTCTGCAGCTTGGCGCGGGCGGCCCGCCAATCCATGCTTATCATCTCCTGGACAGGGAATCCGTTTTCCGCATAGAACATAGCCGGCGCAAAGAGATCCTTCCATTCCATGCTGCCGAAGCGTTGGTGCAACGTATTCCAGCCCTCAACCGCGCCTGGAACAGTTACCGTATCGATTCCCTCCGCCGGCATTTGCGTAGCGCCCTTGGATTTTAAGTACTCGATGGTAAGCGCCTTAGGAGCCCACCCGCTGGCGTTCAGACCGTAAAGCTTTCCAGTCTTAGCGTCCCAATAGATTGCGAACAGGTCGCCGCCCAAGCCATTCATGTCTGGTTCCATCACACCCAACACGGCGTTGGCGGCGATGGCAGCATCCACCGCCGAACCCCCACGGGACAAGATCTGTGCACCGGCCTGCGAAGCTTGGACCTGGCTAGTGGCGACAATGCCGTACGGCGAAATAACCATCGAGCGAGCATTAGGGCGGTCCTGCGAGTACGCCAAAGTGCTGAGAGCTGCTAGCAGGAAAAATCGAAGAAACTGGTGCATGGTTTTGTCTCCTGTGCGCCGGTTAAACCGGCGAGGTGTAGTGAATGAAAAAGTCACACGAATGTGAAGTAGCGACCCACATCGGCCCCGAGTCATGCGGAGC
>Ga0210406_10000968_pt1 | contig 37205 bp, 39 predicted proteins | sample IncBWC30MmetaG_FD_155454 | JGI IMG/M metagenome (GOLD analysis project Ga0210406, IMG submission 155454) | Forest soil microbial communities from Barre Woods Harvard Forest LTER site, Petersham, Massachusetts, United States - Inc-BW-C-30-M | ecosystem: Environmental > Terrestrial > Soil >... | reverse complement strand
TCCAGCGGCCTTGTGAACAGCGTCATTGGCCTCGCCCAGAAAACCGTTCATCTTGAACGGCCCCGGTCCGAATCCCCGCACGACAAACTTGCCGTTTCCGTAAGCGGCGCAATAGAGGTCGGTCTGATCCGCTGTTCCCATGTCATTGCCGCCGATGAACACCCCGTAGGGATGCGGATGCGTGTTCAGGTTCATATATTTCGGCTCATGGAATGTGGCCTTCACCGTGTAATTTCCGGAGGCCTTTGCATCGTTCATCCAGTAGGTCGCGGCGGGACCCGTGGTGGCGTGGAGGGCATCGCCTTCCTGCGCCAGCTTCGCATCCCTGATGCTCATGCCGGCCTTTTGTTCCGCGGGATCCACGTTGCCGGACCAGCCCGCAACTTTGACGCCGCCATCGGTAACAGCGCGCGAGCCATCCGCGGTGGTGCTCCCTGGAAAGCCTACGAAGGGGCCTTTCAAGTAGAACAGCGCGGCAACCAACGCCACAACCGCGAACAGGGAACCGAAAACGATCAGGGCGATCTTCTTTTTCATTTTGTGCTGAGTCCAAAATACCACCATCAGTTCGCGATGTCGAAGCACCCAGGGAGTGGCGGACTATTGTTGCGATCTTCTGCGCCACTGCCCGGCGCCTCTTCGACTGCTGCCGCAGGCGGTCGGCCTCGATCAGCATGTCTTGCGGACCTCTAAGCTTCTTCTCCCGCTGGTCGCGAAGTCGGCCAAAGTAGGTCCAGTCCCTCTCTTCGCGCTCCGCGAGCCGCACGACCAGTCGAAGTTGACCTCGGGCGGTTCTACTCCACGGTGTTGATGGCAGGCGTCATTGCAGCGGATAGAGCGTTACGATCTCACAAGCTTTGTTGAACCATTCCAAATAGAAAACTGAACCGTTCAGCGCTTTGTTTCGTCCAATGGACTGTGGGTACGGCAACTGCAGCGAGGGATGTGCGGCAAGCCTATGAGCGCGCATTTCAAGAGTTTTCCGAAAAGGTGCGAGCCCTACAATGTTTGACCTTGCATCCTAGTCCTAATGCCGCCGCCATCAATATAGCGCTGCTGGAGCTGGAGAAGGCGCACTGGGCGTACGACCGCTGCCGCGATGCGCTAGCTGTCAAGCTCTTGCCGGCGTCCAGGCGCGGTGCGTTCCGCCACATGGAATTCAATTCAGCCGAAGTGTATGAGGACCGTGTCCGCGCCGTCGCGCAATTGTTGTGGGAAAGCGTAGGCAGACCGGAAGGCACGGCCGACGATGACTGGAATCGAGCCGAGCAGATCGTGCGCCGTGCTGCGGCAGCATGAGCTGTGAAGGCAACACGCAACTTCAATACCGAAATCGCCGCGAAGCTCTTTGTTGCCCGAGCCAACGTTCACGCCGCGTGTAGTCGGGGCGAAGTGACGCTTGAATTTATCCAGTCGAGACGCTTCCGGCGGACGCCTTCGGAAAGAAGCCACCCTGATAAACTTCCATCGTCTCCCACACTCCTCTTGCCGGACCAGAACACTCCTGAGGTCACACTCGCCTCGACGTTTCATCACGCAGCTCTAGCCCTTACGCCGAAGACTCGCCCTTAACGGCGCTAAACGCCGTTCTTCGTGTGGGTCGCAGATTCGTTCATGTCGATCTTCACAAGCCCCATGACATTCGCCAGCTGAGCGGCGTGTCGAACCCGGCGAGCCACGCATAGACGCTCCACTGACCGTGATGGATCGCCTCGTGTTGCACAAACTCCCATGTGAACAGCGCGAATGTAAAAGGGGTTCCGTCCCAATCGATCGGCACGTCGGTGTCGACGGTTTCCAGTGTGGCGAGCAAGTGTCGCTGCTTGTCATCAAGCGCCGCGAGCAGCGTCTCCCGAGTCAGCGGACCGAGATAGTGCTCGTGCTTTCGCGTCCAATCCACTTTTCTCGTCGCCAGCGCGGCGGTGTAGACACCGCGGACACAGACGACGTGCCGCAGTTGCTTGCAAAACGGCGCGAAGCCGTCGCCAATCCGATGCGGTGCCGGTGCTCGCCCAGACTTTCCGGGCCGGTCAGGCGTAAAGTCCCACTTATCCTCCGGGACTGCGCGCACAAAATCGGCGGTCAAAGCATGGAGCACCTTGCTGTACCGCACAAACTCATTGATCGACATCGCATGATTTTAGCAGCCCGTTTCACCACGGGCTGCAAGGGCATTGCGGAACGATGGGTGGGAGGCTGTCGGCGCGAGTTACTGGATCATGTGATTCCGCTAAACCCTGCCGCGTAGCGGCTGCGCAGGTTCCTTCGCCCTCGTTCTGCTATCGTCGACGGCAGTGCGCCTCCTGGGGACGGCAGGGCCGTCCCGATATCCAAGATCACCGTACAAACTCCTGGGATCACGTGGCTCGGCATGACGCCCATCAGGAAATTAAACTACTCTTCAATCCCGCAATCCCGCGCTCCATATAAATGATGTCCCTAGTATCGCGCGAATTAAGTATCGAGTACACACAGGGTGTTTGCAAAAAAAATTGAGTCATGGGCTAAGCGACGGCGTCATCCACTTACAGAATGCCAACAGTTCTGCACCGGAGCCGTTATGAGATCTCGCGAAACCAGGATGTGGGTGACCGCTAGCCCGCTGGCGCTGGCCGTGACCGCAGTCCCCGCAGCCGCACAGAAAAAGCTCAACGTCATCGTGATCTTTGGTGACGACGTGGGCCGGGGTGATCTTGGCGCCTATGGTGGTGGTGAGACTCGCGGCGCTCCGACGCCAAATCTGGACCGTATGGCAGCGGAAGGCGCGCGTTTCACAACGTGGTACGGCCAAGCCAGCTGCACCGCGGGCCGCGCCTCGTTCATCACCGGACGCATACCAATCCGATCTGCACTCTCGGTGGTAGTCGGTCCCGGCGACCCTAACCACCTACATGCCGAAACACCGACGATAGCCGAGTTTTACAAAAAGAACGGATACAAGACCTACATGTCCGGCAAGTGGCACCTCGGCGACAAGCCGGCTGACTTTCCCACTGCCCATGGCTTCGACGAGATGAAACATTTCCTCGCATACTACGCCGGTGTTTACGCCTATAGAAATGCGGAGTTGCATCCCTACTTCCCATCATGGGATCCGGCATTTAAGGCTCAGTACAACCAGATCGACGATGGTGAGTGGAACTGCATCGCCGGACAGCCGTGCCAGCGTATCGTCGACATCAGGTTCGTGGCGGAGGCAGGAGCATTGCACTCGATGTAGAGCAAGACCGAGCCGACTTGATCCATACCGGCCTCGTCGGAGTGACAGCCGGCCCGGCCAGTGAACGACGCCAAATGGAGTAATCACATGATGGTGAAAGACGCTAAGCAAGTCCTGGCCGTGGGGCTCAGCCTCGTTTTAATCGCGACCTCATCATACGGGTATCGAAACCCGGAGTCGGTTCCGGAAACCGCAGGTGGTGCCACGGATGGCGCGCCGATGAGCGCGAGCGAATTGGAGGCATTGGTGGCTCCTATCGCGCTGTACCCGGACGCGCTCGTCGCTCAGATACTAGCCGCCGCTACATTTCCAGATCAGGTCGCTATTGCCGACTACTGGCTCCACGAGAATCAGACCCTGACGGGAGCATCGCTCATGCATGCGGTTGACAAACAATCGTGGGATTCGAGCGTGAAGGCGCTTACCGAATTTCCGTCGGTCCTCGACAATTTAGCGAAGAATCTCACTTGGACTTCCTCTCTAGGAGAGGCTTATCACAACCAGCCGTCGGAGGTAATGGAGGCCATTCAGACGCTGCGCGCCAAAGCCAAGGCTACGGGCAATCTCAAGTCGAGTTCTCAAATCACGGTCGTACAACAAACGCCACAGACAATCGTCATCCAGCCGGCGAACCCGCAGATCGTCTATGTCCCGGAATACAATCCGGCAGTAGTTTACGGCACGCCCTACGTGACGCCGGGATACACCGCGGCAGATGTGGCGGCAGCCGGCGTGATCGGGTTCGGCGCTGGGATCGCTGTTGGTGCACTAGCGGGCGGCGGCGGATGGGGATGGAATTCGTGGAACTGTGACTGGCATGGTGGCGCGGTGGTCTATAACCACAACAACTTTTACGGAAATGCCGCCTGGCACGGCGGTTACTACCACGGGGGCTATCATGATGGCTACGGCTACCACAACGCCTACAACAGAACCACAGTCAATAACTTCGCGGGGAGTACGAACCGGGTAAACAACTTCAACCGCGAGAATCAGAACATCAATGCCAATCGCTCGAACTCTTGGGTACACGATGAGAGCGCATTCGGAAGATCGAACGCGTTCAGTGGCTTGGGTGATCGCTCTGGTGGTTTTGGCGGCTGGTCATCGAGGGCCGACAGCTTCCGCGGTTGGGGGAGTATGCGCGCTGGCGGCTTCGGCGGGGGCCGGTTTGGCGGTGGAGGCTTCGGCGGTGGTCGTTTCGGCGGTTTCCACGGCGGTGGGTTTCGACGTTAAGGGTCCGCTATGGGAAGGATACTTATGTCGCACTTAGCTTCGAAACACAAGATTCTGATCCTCGGGCTGCTCACCTTACTGGCCTCGTGCAACAAGCCGGTCGAGCCTTCCAAGCCCTCGGTGGAAAAAGTGATCCCCAAGACCTTCACATCACCTTCTGACGCTGGCGCTGCGTTGCTCGCGGCCGCTCAGTCCGGCGATCGGGCGGCTTTGCTGGCGATCTTCGGCCCAGGTGGAGAGGAAGTCCTGTTCACTGGAGATGGGGTGCGGGATAAGGCGAGTCTGCGGGATTTCGTCACCGCCTACATGCGAATGAATCGTTGGGGAAAGATCAAGGCGGGCGGCCAGACACTCTACATTGGGCCGGACAATTATGCATTCCCGATTCCTTTGGGCCAGAATCCCTCGGGTCAATGGTACTTCGATACCGCGGCCGGCAAGGACGAGATATTGGCGCGCGGGATCGGCCAGAACGAGTTGACCGCGATCGCGGCCTGCGAAGCTCTCGCGAGTTCGCAAAAGCACTATTTCAGTCAGACCCATGATGGTGGAACGGTCAAGCAGTATGCGCAGAAGTTCGTGAGTGACCCGGGCAAACAGAACGGGCTTTATTGGCCAGCTCCGGAAGGTCGGCCCAGCCCCCTCGGCGAGCTTGCTGACTTCGGGAAGGCCGTGGCCTCTAACGCCGGCGATCAGCCTCCCCTTTTCAACGGCTACCACTATCGGATCCTCACCAGACCAAGTGACCTAGTGAACGGAAAAATAACACGCGGATTCGCCATTCTGGCCTACCCCGCGGAATACCGGAAGTCCGGAATCATGACGTTCATCGTTGGGAAGGATGGCGTGGTCTATCAAAAAGACCTGGGCGAAAAGACCGGAGAGGTAGCCATGGCCATGACCGAATTTAACCTGGCCGACGGCTGGAGTCCGGCTGTGCCGCACACTGGCAACGCATTGCGTGCTCAGCGGTAACGAAAAAATACCGTTGACAAGTTCTTTCAACTCGACCTGGCGTGCGTCGCACAGCGCCATTGTCTATCAGCCTGCAGGAGCATGGGCTCTTGATGGTCGGCACGGGATTGGTGGTGATGTTCCCGGTGGCTGGTCACAACGTCCGGCCGCAGATCGCGCTGCACGCTGAAATACCGCACCCGAACAAAATCTGGTCAGTCGCCATTCTTGGCATTCTGACATTGACGGCGGTCATCTCCAAGTGCTGAGGACAATGATTCTTAAACGAGTAATCCCGTCCGAGCTTGCGCAACTGACGTCAACGAAAAGCTGACGTCTTGGATGTCGGCCGAACTGTGAAGTATTGCGTCTATCAAGTTAAGCCGCGCATCTTAGTTGTGACGCAACGGCGATAGTCGTAGTTGTTAATCAGGGAACTCAGCAGGCGAGTCCTCGCGTACGAGCATCTCTCGTGGTCAAGTAAATCAACGAATGAAGAGGTATTTCGCTAGTATGCGACAGACTGTGTACTCTTGTGCTTTCGCACTGGCGGGAGCGGGATTGATATTGGCGCAAGGAGCTCCGGACGATGGAAAGTTATTGACAACCTTTCAGAACCCGATAGGCAACCTCATCAGCGTGCCATTCCAGAACAACGTCAATTTCCCGATTGGTCAATTCAGCCGCGTCCAGGATGTGTTAAACATTCAGCCCGTGATCCCGATCAGCCTTAACGAAGACTGGTTGCTCATCACGCGATGGATCACCCCCGTGGTTTATCAGCCGAGTATCTCAGTTCCCACAGGAGGAGCGAATGGATTGGGCGACCTGAACCCAAGTTTCTTCTTGTCCCCAGCTAGGCCCGGAAAGCTAATCTGGGGCATTGGCCCGACCTTCCTGCTCCCGACGGCGACTGACCCCACTCTGGGGCAAGGCAAATGGGGAGCCGGTCCTTCGATCGTTCTGCTTCTCCAGCCGGAACATTGGACCATTGGCTTCTTGTCCAATAATGTTTGGTCCATCGGCGGCGACCGGCGCCGCCCACTCGTGAACCAGTTCCTGACTCAGTACTTCATCAACTACAACCTGGACAAAGGTTGGTTCTTGACAGAATCGCCCATCCTCACGGCGGACTGGATGGCGCCAGCTCACAACCGATGGGTCGTCCCCTTCGGTGCTGGTATCGGGAAAATCACTCGGGTCGGCAAGCAGCCCGTGGTCTGGCAGGTCAACCTGTATTACAACCTGATTCGTCCACAGGACATTCCATCCCCCAAGTGGCAAGTGCGGCTACAGGTGGCTTTGCTCTACCCGAAAGAAAAGTGACATCAGTATTTCGAGGCGCTAGTGAAAAAGCTTCAAGGCGATCAGGGTGATTTCGCCTCCGCGTGGTGGCTCGCTTAGTTCCATCGCGCACCGGGCGATTTTGTCGCGTGCATAAAAAAGCCTTCGGCCGCGACCCTGGCCGGCCTACTTCTCACTCTCGGCCTGCCAGCCCGAACGCCGGACTGATTCCGCCGTTGGCCAGAAGCCGGGATTGTCGTTTGCATGGGTGAGGTCCTCGGTGTTGCTGAACTGCGGCGGGACAGAGAGGACTCCAACGGTGTCGAAGAACACATCGTAGGGCCATGCTGAAGCAGGGACGGTTGCTTCTAAGCTTGTATGGATATACAATAGGTTAGGTATATCTTTTATGCAGGTTTCCAAATGGGGAAACAGTTTGGCTGTGCGTCTTCCCGCTGTGGTTGTCGAGGCGCTCGATCTCAAAGAGGGAGACGAAATCGAGATTTCCATCGCAGGTAAACGCGACTTCAAGGTGGCCCGCGACCGGTCCAAAGAGAGGGCGCTCGAGCAGCTTCGTCAAATGAAGTGGTCCTTTCCTCCTGATTTCAAATTCAATCGCGAAGAGATCAATGAACGATAAGCCGTTCTTTGATACCAACGTCATCCTATACGCCTTCAGCCAAGACGATGCGCGCGGTCAGGTGGCCGAAACTCTGCTGGCGGCGGGAGGAGCGCTATCAGTTCAGGTCCTTAACGAGTTCGTCGCTGTGGCGCGGCGCAAGCTTGACAAGAGCTGGGTGGAAGTTCGCCGCGCCCTCGACATACTTCGCGTCTTTTGTCCAGAGCCCGTGCCTCTTACGGTTGAGACCCACGAGCGAGCCGTGCACATCGCCGAGCGATTCGGGTATTCAATCTTTGATTCACTCATCATCGCGGCTGCGCTCCATGTTGGCGCCAACACACTTTACTCGGAGGACATGCGAGATGGCCAGGCGATCGACGGGCTTACAATTCGCAATCCATTTTCACGCTAGACATACGGATGACACCCCACGGGTTAGCGGCCGCCACTTGAGTTTTGGGCAACGAACCCGCGTCAACGTATATGGACTGGTCACTGAGCAGAAATTCGGCGATCTAGTACCGCATACGCTTTTCCCGCAAAGGCTGCGATGTTCCGAAGTGCCTGACGATTTTTAGCGGCCTTGGCCGCCATTCTTATTCCAGCAAGCGTGCTCTCAAAGAAGTCTGCCATGCTCTCAAGGTCAGCATCTGGACTCAGCTCTCCTTGGTTTTTTGCACGAGTGAGGATGCGCATTAGGGTCTGGCGTTGCATGCGCCCAGCGTGACGCGTGATACGCGTTATGTCGGCATCTCGCTGTCCAAACTCACAGATTGCGTTGAGCCCCATGCAGCCCTCTGGGCTCGACAGGTCACTCCGTTCTGCGAATGCGACAGGGGCGTTTTGAACCGCCGCGAGCGCCGAGCCAGGCCTTTCCAACTCCACGTTGATGGAGCGGACACTCTCTGTGACGTAAATCTCCAGGGCTTTCAAGAACAGCGCCCGCTTGTCACCAAGGGTGTCATACATGCTCTGTCTCCCGATGTCCATGGCGCGCACCAAGTCATCGGTGGAAGTGGCGGCAAAACCTTGCTGAGAAAAAAGCCGTATGGCAGCTCGAAGAGCTTTATCTTGATCGAACTCTCTCGGTCGAGCCACGTGTCTTCTTATTGCTGCTAGGCAACATATCCACCGTCGATCGTCAGGTTTGCACCGGTGATGAAGCTTGCGTCCTCGGATGCCAGGTAGCAAACCAAGCTGCCGACTTCCACCACGTCTCCCATCCGCTTCAAAGGGATGAGCGATTTTAGCATCCCAGCATGCGACGAACTCATATCAGTGGCCGTGGGGCCTGGCTGAACGTTATTGACGGTTATCGCGCGCGGCGCCAAATCGATTGCTGCGCCACGAACGAGCCCCGTAAGCGCAGTTTCGCCATGCCGTAGATACTTCCACCGGCGAATGCGGTAGGGATGGCGGTGTTGCTACCGATTACGATGATTCGCCCGCCATTGTTCATCTTCTTGGATGCCGCCTAACGGCTGCACAACCACCAGGCCGGCGCCGATCCCGGCCAGGCTCATAACGACATGAAACAGGTGAATGCGCTTAAAATCATGATCTTTCCCGATCTCTCAACCCAACACGAAGTCTGAATCATTGGCCTTGAAAAAGAATCACAAAATAGGGCGAAGTGCCCGTACCATCTTTGAGGTGACTCGGGATAACACAACCGAGGTATTTTTGCCAGGGTTTAACCAGTTGTCTTTGTGTCATCGTAGGAGGTAGATTTCTGCCATGAGCCGGGACGAGAATCTATTGAAGATTGCGGCGGCCGAATCGGCGGTCGCACAAGTTACCGACGGCCTGATCGTAGGTCTCGGATCGGGATCCACCGCGGCGTTCGCAGTGGACACTCTCGGAAGGCGTGTACAGGAAGGTTTACGCATCTTAGGCATCCCAACATCAGAGCGTACGGCTGCGCAGGCACGAGCGCTGGGAATTCCGCTCTCCAACCTGGAAGATCACCCTCAAGTGGACATTACGATTGATGGCGCGGACGAGGTGGAGCAGAAGCATCTGGATCTGATCAAGGGGCGCGGTGGAGCGCTGCTGCGGGAGAAGATTGTTGCTAGCGCGAGTAAGAAACTGGTGATCGTCGTTCATAGCGACAAGCTAGTGACCCGTCTGGGCGTCAAAGAGCCCGTGCCCATAGAAATCGTGCCGTTCGGCTGGCAAGCGGCGGCGCAACGCCTTTCCAACCTCGGCGCCAAGCCGCTCCTCCGCCGAAATCCTGATGGCGCTCCCTACCGTACCGATGGCGGCAACTATATTGTTGATTGCGCCTTCGAAACGATCGACTCAGCCGAGTCGTTGGCGCGCGAGATCGATCACGTGGTTGGCGTCGTGGAACACGGTCTTTTTGTTGGTTTGACGGCGGAGGTTCATGTGGCAGGAGCCGGGGGCGTACGTATTTTGAGCTGATCCTCCCCGCCTCCTCATGCGGCCTGTCTTCGAGCGCCTGACCATATGGGCTTCAGATGGCGTCGCATCCCGGCTCGGGCCCGAGACAACCGGGTCTTCGTGGCCGGCAAAGTGAGCCCCAACTGCGCTGCCACTTCTTTTAGAGATAAATCTGAAGCTGCGTAGAGACCGTACGCTTCGCTTAGCTTCTTCGGAAGGTTGTCGAATGCTTCCGAGAGTGCCGAGGCGATCTCCCGGGACCAGGTGACGGTTTCAGGCGAAGGGAATTCAGAAGCAAGAACGTCCGGCCCTTGCGCGCCATTGAGATCGTCCAACGGGACCCAGGAAGCTCGACGCCTCGCGTCACGAAGCTGCATAAGACAGCAATTCACAACGATGCGGGTAATCCAGGTCTTGAAACATGCTTCTCCGCGAAACCGGCGGAGGTGCCTGAAGGCCAACAGATACGCCGCCTGCACAGCGTCTTGGGAATCGTCTTTGGAACGCAGAATACCGCGGGCGACCCGGAGGCAAGACCCGTAATGACGGCCGAATAATTCCGCTAAAGCGGCTTGGTCCCCCTGTCTGCCGTGCGCGATCAGTTCGATTTCCGATTGTTCTCGCATATAGATCCTATGCAGCGCCAACCGCGGCGGCCCGTTCGTGGACGATTCCCAACTTCCGCATCCGAGAGATCAGAGTCGTCCTCGGCATACCCAGCCGTGCGGCGGCGCCATCGCGACCGCCCACCATCCAACTAACCTCCCGGAGGACCTGCGTGATATGATCGCGCTCAGCTTCGGCAAGGGTCCGGACCACAGATGGCTTGTCACCTTTTGCTACGTTCTTTACTACGTTTTTTAGTTTGTCCGTAGGGAATCGTAAGTCCGGCCCCGGACACAGAATCATGGCCCGCTCAATGTAGTTCTGCAACTCACGGATATTTCCCGGCCAGTCATGCTGTTGCAAGGGCTCCATGACTTCGTCCGGGATGTAGCTGAACTCCTTGTTCATTCGTCGCGCAAACTTGTTCACGAAGTGCCGCACCAGGAGCGGAATGTCGTCCGGACGTTCTCTCAACGGCGGAAGCGCGATCGGGAAGACGTTGAGCCTGTAAAAGAGGTCGGCCCGAAAACGGTGATCCTGTACCATTTGCTTTAAATCCCGGTTCGTGGCTGCAACCACGCGAACATCCACTCGAATCGTGCGATTGCCGCCGAGCCTCTCGAGCTCTCGCTCCTGGAGAACTCGTAAGAGCTTTGGCTGGAGTTCCAATGGCAGGTCGCCAATCTCATCCAGGAATAGCGTTCCCCGGTCGGCGAGTTGAAAGCGGCCGGTGGTCTGGTTCAGGGCCCCGGTGAAAGCGCCACGTTCGTGTCCGAAGAGCGCACTTTCGATCAGACCGGCAGGCAGTGCGGCGCAGTTCACCGTTACGAATGGACCGGATCTCCGCCGGCTTTCCTCGTGGACGGACCTGGCAATGAGCTCTTTTCCAGTGCCAGTCTCGCCTTGGATGAGAACTGCGGAATCGGTTGGAGCGACCATCTGCACCATCCTCTGAACTTGCCGCAGTCCGAAGCTGGAGCCGATCAGTTCGCTTTCGTACCTTATCGAGTTCGCCTGTGCGGTATCTAACATTGTGACCACGGTAGCCATACTCAAATCTCCTGCGGCCCCGGCGTTTCTGCTGTGCGAGGGCCTTGTGCTTCTACAATACGCGTGACGCAGAAAATAGACATCACGAGATCGAATGTTTCTTGGCTACCGCCTCTGGTGGGGGGCCGGCATACCGCAATAGTAGTAGTGGGCGCCTCGTTGTTACCTTCACTGAGATGCTACCGGAATGTTCCAGCGGTTCTTTTGCCCGAACTTCCTTTGCAGATCGGGCCAGAACTATTTCAGGATATTGGCCGCCATATCGACACCAATCTGCATACCGAGCTTGGAGGCGGCGTCGCCAGCCGTACGGGTGTTCACATGGTGGGCGCTGGAAGTCGCCACCGCTGCGGAATTTCCAAACAATTTCCGAGTAGTTGGATTGCACCTTCGACTTCCGTGGTTCCGGTATCTGGAGTTGGAATCCGTCTACGATCGGATCACGAGCGGCGGGAAAATAATTTCGCGGCGTCCGAACAGGCGAGCGTCCACAGAAAACGCGCCGGGCCCAAGGGTCACAATGGCCCATAAAATCGTCAGCCCAAATACGGCTGCGGGGCTTGAATCGAACAGCGTCGGCGTACATGCCGGGAGGAGCGAGAGCCAGATTCCAAGGGCGCCCAGAACTACAAAGCTGGCGGCCAAGGGCGTCAGGAGGCCGATCAGCAGCAGGCCGGCGGCAATTATCGAGGCCGAACCAACAGCCCAACCTGCGAGTGAAGGATCAGGCTCACTCACATAGTAAGTGCCCTGAACCAGAATTGCCAGCCCGATTACCGCCCGCACCACCAGCAGACCGACGCCCGGCCATCCGCCGGGAAAGGCAAAAAAGAGGCGTTGCACGAGGACTCCAGGGCCCACATAAAACAGGCCTACCGTAGAATACTAACTGTTCCAGCTTGGTGAATCACCCCCTCTTGGAATCTTTAGATACCACTATCAGGGGATCTACAACTGGATGATGCCCCGCCGCACTGCGATCGCGATGGCCTGCGTTCGATCCCGTGCCCCCAACTTATCCATGAGGTGCTTGATGTGGACTTTGACGGTCTCCTCGGAGATAAAGAGGTGATCCCCGATATCGCGGTTGCGATTCCCGCCGGCAATTTGCCGGAGGACCTCGATTTCGCGCGGAGTGAGCGCTTCATCGCTCATGTGTTCTGCTAAATGCGACACCACCTCGGCAGGAAGCTGTTTCTTGCCGGCGTGCACCTGTCGAATCACCTGCACCAACTCGCTGGGCGGCATGTTTTTCAAGAGATAACCTCGAGCTCCCGCTTCCAGAGCGCGTTGGATCTCGACGTCACCTTCGAAAGTCGTCAGCATGATGATGCGGGCTTCGGGAAATTCGGATCGGATAGCAATGGTGGCATCGATTCCGCTCAGGTCCGGAAGTCTCAAGTCCATCAGGGTCACATCCGGCCTGTAATCCCGATGATATTGAATCGCCTCGGTGCCGTTGGTGGCTTGCGAAACCAGCGTCATGTCCGGTTGGTTGTTGATAATAGTGGCAATTCCCTCCCGCAGAAGCGGATGGTCATCGACGCTGAGAATACGGATCTGAGATACTTCAGTCATATGCTTCTCTCATTCTGAACCGGCGAATGTCCAGCATCCGCTTTTGACCACCAGTTTTTTCGGAGCCGCCGAAGCACGCCATCCGGGGGACGCTCAAACGCAACGCGGCTTGGGACCGATAGTTCGACTTCGGTTCCGGCAGACGCTCTGCTGAAGATCTGAAACCGGGCTCCGATATGATCCGCGCGCTCCCTCATTCCCGTGATGCCCCAGTGCCCATCCTTGCCTTTCCGCAGTATGCCGGAATCGATTCCCCGGCCGTTGTCGCGTACCGACAGGCGGAGCCGATTGTGCGCGTATTCCAGTTCTACCTCGATTTGGTCTGCCCCGGCGTGCCGAAAAGCGTTGGTTAGCGCCTCCCGGCCAATCCGATAGACTTCGTCACGAAGCAGCGGACGGAGGGGTCTTTTCCTGCCTTCCACAATGACACGGTACGCGACGCGCGAAGCTTTCGTGTTTTCTAGGCCGAGCTCCTCCTGAATTCCGGCGAAAGCCTGTTCCAGATCAAGGGACATGGTGCGCGATGAGCGAAGTCCCCGAACAGCATTCCTGCCTTGTTCGATCACCTGACCCATCAATTGAAGCGCTCGACTCAGGGTTGGCCTGGCTGGAGAATTTGCGGGCAATAGGTCGGTTGCGACGTGGACTTGCATGGAAGCGCTCAGAAAGCCCTGCAGCAAAGTGTCGTGCAGTTCCTGCGCGATACGAGTGCGCTCGGCCAGACGCTCATCGAAGCGAGCATTAATTCCGGCCGCGACTTGCCGGACCCGAAGCGCATAAAGCAGCGACAGCACAACGATAGCGCATAAAACGAAGAGCAGACGGAACCAGATTGTTTGGAACCAGGCCGGCGACAGATTGAAATTCAGCGTTGCACCTGTCTCGTTCCAAACGCCGTCGTTATTGGCGGCAATGACGCGGAACTTGTATGCTCCGGGCCGAAGCTTGGTGTAATACGCCTGGCGGCGGCTACCCGCGCTCTGCCATCCGCTATCCACGCCGTCCAGCTTGTAGCGAAACCGTACGCGCTCGGGGATGGCCAGGCTCAGGGCAGTGTAGGCAATTTCCAGATTCTCAGTGAGTGCCGGAAGAACAAGTTTCTTTGAAACCGCATAGCTTTTCGAGTTCGAGATAACCTCGGAGATTACTACGGTGGGCGCCAGGCGATTACGGTTTTGTGCGAGGGCCGCCGGGTTCAGCCATGCGATTCCCTTGGTGGTCGCAAACCACAGGCGCCCGTCGGATGCTTCCACCACGGACGGCTCGGGGAGTTTTTCTCCAGAGAGACCCCGTAGACCATCCCTTTCATCGAAGCGCTCGGCGGAAACTGCAAAACCGGGATCGCGGAGCCACTTCTTCAATTCGGCGGCGGGGACATGCGTGATGCCTGAGAAACCATTCAGCCAAAGATCGCCTGTTTCAGTTTCGACCAGGCCGGACACCCTGCCAGGCATCTCCGGATCTGCCCATTGCATCGTGTAAAAGTGGTCCCGCGTAAACAGCTGCACACCGCCCGGTCCTCCCAGCCACAAGCGATCGCCCCGGATCGACATCGTCGTTTCTGAGACATCCCGCGCGTCGCGGATGAAGGTGCGGTAGGTGGATCCCTCCCACTCGACGACCTTGTTAGAAAATGCAAACCAGATGTTTCCCGCCAGGTCATCGGCCATGGCGCCAATAACGCCAGGCTTTCTGCCGAGAGCTTTGTTCTGGTTGATCCATGCTCCGTTCGAGAGGTGATAGATTCGGCCGCTCCGAGCCAGAATCCATGGGTCGTTATTGCGATCGACCGCCACTGACACCACGGCGTCAAGGTTCTCCTCGGGATAGTGCAACGGAGAGAAGCCCGCGCCGGAAGACCGCCACAGGTGGAAGCTGCCGGCGCCGGCGGACCAGATTGTTCCATTGTGATCGCGTCGAATGCATATGGGATTGGCGGTATTGGGAAAACTCAGGATGGCGCTGTCGGCGGTGACCTGAGTAAGCGGCAAGCTGCTGTTTCCGGTCCATACAGAAGCCCGATCTCCAGCCGCGATGTTAAACTCACGCTCTTGCGCTGGCGGAAGCGCAACCGCGAAAAGCACGTTGCGCCGCAGCCGGTCGAGACCGGAGTTGGTTCCCACCCACACGCTGCCCTCTCGATCGATCAGCACTTTCCAGGCCGCATCTGAACTGAGCCCTTTGCCCGGTGTGAAGCTCTCGCTTGCAGCAGTTTCCGTCGCTAGGGGTGTTGACCATTGCTCCACATGGTCAAACCGTTGCACACCCTTGTCGGTCACCGCCCACAAAGAGCCGTCCGGAGCGAAGGTGAAATCGCCGAATTGAGGATTCCGTTTGTGCGCTTGGCCGGATGGCGGCGAGTAGGCGTGTGCATTCAACTTGCTCGTGACCCGGCGAAGCCCCTGATCGTCCGAAAGCCAGATCGTCCCATCCGGCGCCGGATGCAGGAACGCATAACTGGTCGACGGGCCGTTGCCATACTCGCTTTCCTGAAACTTCGACTGGCCGCTTGGAAGAAACAAGAGCGGACCCTTGCGAGTCTTCACCCATAAGGTTCCATCGCTATCCTCGAAGAGTCCCGCGGGGAAGCCCCCCGGGTATCCCTGTTTCGGCCCAACCGTTTCACATACCGACCCTCGCAAATGGAACAGGCCGCCCGCTCCTTGCACCCAGAGCGAACCGTCGCGGTCCTCGACCAACTTTCCCATCTTCCGCGTCGGAGTACAGCGCCGGTCTTGAAATTCGGTGAGCCGCCCGTCCTTCCAGAAAAGCAAACCAGCCCCTTCCGTGGTCAGCCAAAGTCCGCCGGAGGACGAGAGGAAAACTGAGTCGATCTCGTTACTGCGCGCGGCTCCTAGCGTCGCTTCAGCTACAGACTGAAACCGAACTCCGTCGAAGCGCAAGACCCCGTTCGATGTCGTAAGCCAAAGATATCCCTCAGAAGACTGCTTGATATCGAAAACCGCGCCGACATCGTTCCACTCCGTGTGGTGGAAGTCTGCGGGCGCGCCGGACTGGGCTACAGGTGTGCCGCGAACCTCAGAAACCAGTCCCAGAATAAGGGAAGCGCTAAGCAGCCATCCGAACTTCTGGAGAATTTCCCACATGATTCGAGTTTTTGCGCTTGTACTACAAGGCTGTTTGTAAATGTTAGCTTAGTTGGATGGCAGAGCGAATCCCTCTGCTGCAGGGTGTTTGCAATACCTCTTTCGAGGTATTGCAGGCGGGAAGCCGGCCTTTGAGAAAATCCTGGATCAACGCGAGGGTAGGCGGGACTCATCCCAAGGCGCGATGCCTGGAATAAGCGTGTCCCTGACAACCAGCCGGTCAACTTAATCGGGATAGCGCCCCGCATTGCCTGCGTTTTGTTGTCGTAAAACGCCGTTCGGACGGGACCAGCCGCCGATGCCCCGAGTTTTCCTGTAGTCATTGTGCCTAGCTTACCGAGCGGATTAATGGCCGCTGGAATCGCCTCGGCGGCTGGCCTCAAACAGAAACCAGATCCGTCGCTCAGTTTCGTCAATCCACACTTCTATGAGACTCGTCGTGGCCACGTCATTATGGTCCTCGCAGACGTTATGAGCCTCGCGAAGGCGGGCGACGAGGGCCTTACTGTCGTCCATTAGCTCGGCGAGCATATCCTCGGGTTCCACGTACTCCGCATCGTTGTCCAATACCCGCTGGTTCCGGGCGATGTGGCCGATCGACCTCATCGTCGTGCCGCCAATCTTACGGATGCGCTCAGCGATTGGATCGGTCATCGCGAAAAGCTGGTCGCCCTGCTCATCCAATAGCAGATGGTAATCCCGAAAGTGCGGTCCGCTCATGTGCCAGTGAAAATTCTTAGTCTTCAGGTACAGTGCGAACACATCGGCCAGGATGGCGTTCATCGCTCCGGCAATGTCTTTGGTTGCCGCGGCCGTTAAGCCGGTAGGCGTGAGAAGTGGCGCCTCCTGCCTATGCTTGAGGCCGTCGATTTTTTTTGCGTCAGTGCTTTTCATCGAGTCGCTCCTTTATTCGTCGGGCCGCGTGTCGTCGCGGCTTAGGCGTTACTTAAGTATGCGTGATGGAAGCCGTGAAATCATCACTCCATCGTGTTAGTTCGGCATGGCCGCTGCGCGTTTCGTGTATGTTCACCTTGACGCCGTCCATCACTGAAGAAGCTTCCAATGCGGATCAGATCAATGCCGATCTGCTCGCCTTCGTAAAGGATAACGGCGCCCATTCCTCATCTCGCGGTGCTGGCATCCTGACCACCGTTTAAATCTGAATGATTCCGCGGCGCGCAGCGATCGTGATGGCATGTGTCCGATCGCTCGCGCCTAGCTTTCCCAGGATGTGCTTGAGATGAGTCTTTACCGTGTGTTCGGAGACAAAGAGCCGAACTGCGATATCGCGATTCCGATTTCCCTCGGTGACCTGGCGCAGAACGTCGATCTCGCGGCTTGTGAGTTGTTCATCACCGAGATGTTCGGCGAGCTCAGAAGCGATCTCCGGCAAAACCGGCTTCTTCCCCGCGTGGACTTGCCGGATCGTCTCGATCATTTGTTGAGGGGGCATGCTCTTCAGCAGATATCCACGAGCGCCGGCTTTCAGAGCCCGCTGAATCTCGACATCGCGGCCAAACGTCGTCAATACGATGACACGGGCCTCTGGAAATTCTGCCCGGATCGCCATCGTGACCTCGATGCCGCTAACATCCGGGAGATTGAGGTCCATCAGAGTAACGTCGGGCCGCAGCGAGCGAAATGCTTGGATCGCTTCCGTGCCGTTTGACGCAGCCCCCACCAACGACATGTCGGCTTGGCAGTTGATGATTGCGGCGATCCCCTGTCGAAACAACGGGTGGTCGTCGACGCTCAAGATTCGGATGGGAGAATCATTCGTCATAACTGCGATTGTGGGGTAAGTTTCTTCCCCAAGAAACCCCAAAATCGCAGCGTTCTTCGACTCTTTTGAGCTAGAAAACTAGCCCTGTCGATCTCGAATGTCGATGCGCTTCCATCCAAAAAGCCGCGCATCAGCCGACCAGGCGCCGGGTCCGAGCAACCCCAAAGCAGCGCCGATGGTCGCCAACAAGATGTCGGCCCATGGATCTAAGGGCTGTCGCGACAACATCTTCCAGAGCTCAACGGCCGCTAGGAGCGATCCCGAGACGGGTGTCCATAAGCCTGAGAGAAGAAGGAGAGCAGCAACGATTCCTAGCCCGTCGACGAGCAAAAATCCTTTCGTAAGTTGTTGAGCAATCACGGCAATCGCGGCCACCAGCCGGAGCAAGAGGAGACCCACGCCAGGCCACCCTTGGGCAAATGTTGAGAATAGACGTCGCAAGAGCCTAGCTCAGGGTCTCAAGAAAAGTGTGCGAAACGAAGCCCAAAAAGGTAATTTTAGTTACTCTTTTGAGTCTTTAGGCTCGATAATTCCGCGCCGTACGCCTATCATCGCGGCGTGAGTTCGATCGTTCGCGCCCAACTTGGAAAGGATGTTCTTGACTCGTCCCTTGACGGTTTCTTCCGTGATAGAGAGTTGCGCGGCAATCTGTTTGTTGGCGTTCCCAGCGGCAATCAGCCGGAGCACATCGACTTCGCCCGGTGTCAGGGCATCATCGGTGGCATGCTCGGCAAGCTCATAAGAGGCCTCAGCGGCGAGCACCTTTTTTCCGGCATGAACGGCTCGGATGGTCCCCAAGAGTTCCTTATCCAACAGATTCTTGAGGAGATATGCCCGCGCCCCGACCTGCATCGAACGCATGACCTGGACATCGCCGCTGTAAGTAGTCAACATTATAATACGCGCTTCCGGAAACTCGCCGCGAATCGCTAGCAGCGCATCCAGACCATTCATCTCGGGCATCTGCAAGTCCATCAAAGTAACGTCCGGCCGGTGAGCACGGAATTGCTGAATCGCCTCTCTTCCATTCGAGGCTTCCGCAACTAAACTCATGTCCGGCTGAGTGGACAATAGAGCGGCTATCCCGTTGCGGAAGAGGGGGTGATCGTCGACTGCCAGAATCCGTATTGAATCGGGGCCCGGGTTCATGATTTCATCCGGCGGATTGCCCCTGGGAGTGCGCCTCTCGCGCCACGGGCCCTTTTGCGTAGGCGATTGCGGCGGAAACAATCAGCTCGATCTCGGTACCAGAATCGGGCTGACTCCAAATAGCCAATTTACCGCCCACCAGTTGGGCGCGTTCCTGCATGCCAGGCAGGCCGTGATGCGCGGCGCGACCGCCTTGGTCCAGAACCTGTGGGTCGATACCCTTCCCGTCGTCCCGGACGTTCATCCGAAACTGTCGTTTGTCGTAACAGATATCCACTTCGATCCGCTTGGCGCCGGCATGACGGAAGGCATTGCGCAGCGCCTCGACCGCGATCCGATATATTTCGTTCCGGAGGATAGGAGCGAGCTCCCTGGGTAAGCCTTCCACGTGCACACGAAAGCCGGACTGATTCCGGCCGTCTTGATCAGCGGCGAGCCCTTCTCCAAAAGTGCTGATCGCCCGTCCCAGGTCGTTGGTGACCACCGCGGAAGAACGCAAACCTTGCACCGCATCCCGTCCCTCGGCGATCGCTTGTCTGGCTTCCTCGATGGCGCTATTCAGCGTCCGCTGGGCTTCGGCCGGGCGATCCGGGAGCGTGTAAGCCACCGCATGGAACTTCAGCAACACGCCTTGAAAATTCTGGAGCAGGGTATCGTGTAATTCCCGCGCGATGCGCGTGCGTTCGTTGACGCGCTCCTCCATACGAATGTGCAAGTACCGCGCCGCCTGTCGCAACCGCAGTTGATAAAGCAGTGCGAGCAACGCCAGAACGGCGGCCACGCTCGACAAGCGGAACCAAGCGGTCTGGTAATAAGCCGGGGCAACGGCAAAATCGAGCGCTGCGCCGACCTCGTTCCAAACTCCGCTGTTGTTGCAAGCGGCGACGCGGAACCGGTAGTTGCCGGGAGATAGGTGGGTATAGAATGCCTGACGACGAGTCCCGGCTTCCTCCCAATCGCGATCCCAATCTTCCAGTTTGTAGCGAAACAGGACTTTTTCCGGCGCTACCAGGCTGAGCGCGGTATAGTCGATCTCCAGATTCTGCACCAAAGCCGGCAGGGACAATCGCCCACTGCCGGAGGAAGCCAAAGAATAAGTTTTGCGGTCGGCGATGATCTGCTCGATGTGCACCGGCGGAGGGAGCCGGTTAAAAGGAAGGTGATGCGGGTCGATGACGCTGGCGCCGTCCGACGGCAAGAACCACAGTTTTCCATCAGAGGCTTTGGCGACGTGTGGCGTGTAACCGCCAGGATCCTCCACGGACCTTACTCCGTCGGATCTATCGAAAACGGTGCTGTGGATTGCAGGCTTCGCTGCGCCGGCGTCTACTGCCGCGGTCCAAGCGTCCAATTCGGAGCGTGCAACGCGTACCAAGCCGCAAGTCATGTACAGCCAAACGGAATGGATATCGTCTTGCATTACCCAATGAGCGGAATCGCAGGGCAATCCATCCTTGCTGCTGAGCGTGGCGAAGCGGCCGTTCTTCAGCCGGCTGAGCCCTCCCTCAGTGGCAGCCCAGAGCGTTCCGTCCGGATCAAATCGAAGGTCGTTCACACGGCCCTCGCCCAACCCGTCGGCAGTTGAGTAAGATGCCCGAACTTGATCATCGGCGACATAGGCGATGCCACCTTTATAAAATCCAGCCCATAGGCCCCGCCGCAGAGGATCAACCGCTAGAGCCAAGGCGTAGTCCTCATGTCCCATCGTGGTCCACGGAGTCTGTTGGACTTGGCGGGATTGGAGCAAATGAATAAGCCCGTGGTCCTTGTTGGCAATCCACAGGCTCCCGGAACTGTCCTCCCGGATGGAATACACTGGCCCGCCGGGGACGTTTTCTAGCGGAATGAACCGCTCGTTCTCCAGGTAACCGAACTCACGAAGCGTGGAGGCCCAGATGCGCCCGCGACTGTCCTGAAACAAAGTTCCGGCGTAATTTCCATTGAGTAGGCCGTTCCCGCGGCTGTTGCCGAAGATGGTAATGTGTCCGTTATTCCACCGGTTCAAGCCGCGGCGAGTGCTGAGCCAAACGCTGCCATCGCGGTCCGCGAGAACGGACAGAATGCTGGCATTCGACAAACCTTGGCTCAAAGAGACAGTGGAGACAGCAAACTCGCGAAAACGATCCAGGCCGCCATCGGAAGCTACCCAGATGTTGCCTTCGCGATCAATCAGGAGAGCGGTGATGAAATCGCCCGAGAGTCCATCGGCCTGCGTAAGAACATCCGCCCTCCCACCATGAATATGCACCAGGCCAGCGTCCGAAGTTCCGATCCATAGATTCCCATTGCGATCGCGCAGCAGCCGCGCGGCCGTGAAGTCCCCGACAGTGCCGGGAAGCGGATATGGCTCGATCTTCCCTTCAACGATTCGCCTGATCCCAGTGCGCGGCCCGAACAGGAGCGCCCCGTCGTTGGCTTCCGCCAGACCTTCGATTCCATTCCCAGGCCCGATTTCGGAATAGAATTTCGAAAGGCCAGGTTTCCAGTGCCACACTCCCTCCCGCAGTCCCACCCAGAGATTGCCCCCATGGTCCTCGAACAAACCGCGAACCCCATTGCCAAGACTGCCGTCCTCTCCGTAGCACTGGACGCTGCCCTTTCGAATGGCGCAGAGCTTTCCCGGAGGTGGAAACGCCAATCCGCCGACCCAAATCGTGCCTTCATGATCTTCAAGAATGGGTGCATGAATCGACTCTCCCGCGAGCTCCGGGTAGTGAGTTAGCCTGCCGTCCTTCCAACTTGCAAGCCCTTTAGTAGTGCCAATCCAGAGAGTCCCGTCGCGTTCGGCGAACAGGCTGAAAATACTGGTGGAAGGGAGACGCTGGCCCGGCGGTGGCTGCCAGGGGACGGCCCTGACACCATCGAAGCGCAGTAATCCAAATTCCGTACCCAGCCAGAAATAACCGTCCGGCGTCTGGGCAATGGCGCTGATGGTTCCTTTGGTGAAACCATCGCGGACTCTCCAAGCCGTATGCGCGTACTGACTGATGTCGAGGGACAGGTCCGACGAGAACGCGCAACTGCGTCCCGCCGGGAGGAGAATCCCTGCCAACAGAATGCTTAGCGCAACGCCATCTTTTCTTCGCCCGCGGGCTTTTCTCATGAGCCCCACATGTTATTTATCGCATTATCTCATCTATACTTCTTTTAATGGTGGGGAAGTGGTTGCTACACCGCCTATAGATGAATAAACCCGCGCCGGGCTGCGATCGTGATGGCGTGCGTCCGATCGCTCGCCCCCAGCTTGTCCAGGATGTGCTTCAGATGAACCTTCACCGTATGCTCGGACAAAAAGAGCCTGTCGGCGATATCGCGATTGCGATTTCCCTCCTTGACGTGGCTCAGAACGTCAAGTTCACGAGTCGTGAGCCGTTCATCGCTAAGATGCTCGGCCAGCCGAGTAGCGATCTCGGGCAGGACACGCTTTTTTCCGGCATGGACCTGCCGAATGGTCTCGAGTATCTGGTCGGCCGGCATACTCTTCAGCAAATACGCCCGGGCTCCCGCTTCGAGGGCGCGCTGAATTTCTACATCGCCTCCGAACATGGTGAACAGAATGATATGGGCTTCGCGGAATTCCGCGCGGATCGACATCAGGACGTCGATGCCACTCAGGTCCGGAAGCTGAAGATCCATCAATGTAATATCCGGTCTAACGTCTCGGTATTTCTGGATGCCTTCTTTGCCGGAGGAGGCCGAGGCCACGAGGTGCATGTCGGATTGGCTATTGATAATGGTCGCGAGCCCCTCACTCAGGAGTGGGTGATCATCGACGTTCAATACGCGAATGGAGTGATCGTTGGTCATGGTGTGCTCCCGTCTTCGCTTGGGATCTGAGTCGAAAATCAGTCGTAATGCCAGCCATAGCTTACTTGCCAGCTCGTCACGAGCAAATGAAGTGCCAGTTGTAAGTTATTGAAAATAAGTAGCGCGAGGCCGACTAGTATCGCGAATTTGCGATTTTTTCGCGACATCGCAAAACGCTTCGCGAAGTTGGCAAAAAAGGACGGAGCGTCAGACTTTCTTAAAGCGGAACTTATTGATCTTCAGCGACCGGATCTTTGATTCTAGAGTGGAAGGCGGCATACTGAGTTGGGCTGCCGCACCCGACGGTCCCGAGACGCGGCCTCCAGTCGCTGCCAATGCCGTCTCTATTACGTCCTTCTCTTGATCGGCTGACATCGTGGCGATTGGCGCGCCACCCTGCCGAGAGGATGAAGATTCAAAAGAGAGCCAGCTTGGATCCACAGAGAAGAGATCCGTTTCACAGAGGATGACCGATCGTTCGAGGATGTTCTGCAGTTCTCGAATGTTTCCAGGCCAGGCATATGACTGCAGCAGCTCGATCGTCCTCTTCTCTACGGTTCCAATTTTCTTCCCAGCCTTTCTAGAATAGCGGTGGATGAAGTACTCGATCAGCATGGGAATGTCTTCCTTCCGGTCGCGGAGAGGCGGCATCTCGATCGGGAACACGTTCAGGCGATAAAAGAGATCCCTTCGAAAGGCGCCGGCGGCGATCGCGTTCTCCAGGTCGCGATTAGTTGCGGCAATCACCCGCACGTCCGCGCAAATCGGCTGGCTGCCCCCAATGCGCTCGAATTCGCGCTCCTGCAGCACACGCAAGAGGGCAATCTGAGTCTCCGCAGGCAGCTCACCGATTTCATCCAGGAAGATCGTCCCTCCCTCTGCAAGCTCAAACCGACCCAGGCGCCGCTGCAGGGCTCCGGTAAACGCTCCTTTCTCGTGACCGAACAGCTCCGCAGCAATCAATGTTGCAGGTGTCGCCGCACAATTCACACTGACAAAGGCTCTCGAGGAGCGCCGTGACCGCTTGTGGATAGCACGGGCGATGAGCTCCTTGCCCGTGCCTGTTTCACCAGTGATCAGGACGGTGGAATCGGTTGGAGCGACCTTGGCGACACGTGCGAGGACAGCTTGCAAAGCCGGCGACTCGCCCACGATGTCCTCGAACATGGATGCTTTGTCAATTTCTTCTCGTAGCACGATGTTCTCTTTATAGAGCTGGTCCTGCAATTTCTTGATCTCATAGAGAGCCTTCTGGAGATCAGCTTCAGCCCGCTTGCGCTCGGTGATGTCCGTAACAGCTCCCACGAACTCAAAGCTGCCCGACTCGTTCTCCGAGGAGTGACCGACAACCCGGACGTATTTGACGGATCCATCAGGCATTAGTAACCGATGTTCGAAATCGAAACTCTTCCTCTCGCGTAAAACGCGTTCGATTAGTTGCTGCACAGCCAATCTGTCTTCCGGATGAGTTCGTTGCACTATCAGGTCAATCGGAACCTTGGCGACCGGTTCGTATTCAAATATCCGAAAGGTTTCTCGAGACCAGTAGATTTCTCCGCAGGAAACATCCCAGCCGAAACTACCTGTGTGGCTCAATCTCTGCGCTTCGGCTAAGTAAGTTTCGCTTCGCCTAAGCGCCTCCTCGGCGCTGCGGAGCTCGCTTCGCTCCACGGCTTCCCGCAATGCCCGTTGCACCGAGGGCACGATCCTCGACAGTCTGGTCTTGAAAACATAATCGGTCGCGCCGATCTTGAGTGCTTCGATTGCGACTTCTTCGCCCAAGGTTCCAGAGACAAAGATGAATGGCACATGCGGCCAGCTTTGTTGGGCAATCTTCAATGCAGACAGGCCGTCGAAGGAGGGCAGGGTATAGTCTGCGAGAATCAGATCAAAGTCACCGCGCTTGAGTGACGCGATGAAATCCGTCTCAGTCTCAACACGGGTTACCTGGCAACTAATAGCGTCTGCCTCGAGTGTTTCCTGCAGAAGCTCTGCGTCCGTGGGATCATCTTCAAGATACAGAATACGCAACTTAGATTTCATTTCCGGACTACTTATTTTTTTATGCTTCCCGGTGGCGGTTCGTTGATGACCGCCCAAAAAACGCCGAGTTCCTTAATAGCGTTCACGAATTCGTGGAAATCCACGGGCTTCACTACATAGGCGTTCACGCCCAACCTATAGCTCGCGACCATGTCTTTTTCTTCATGAGAAGAGGTGAGCACGACCACGGGAATCATCTTGAGCTGCGCATCGGATTTGATCTGCTGCAGCACTTCCAATCCGTCGACCTTGGGTAATTTCAGATCGAGCAGAAGGACCGCGGGATTCTCGCCCGCGCGCGTCATGAAGTTTCCGCGGAAATAGAGATAGTCCAGGGCCTCCTCGCCATCACGCGCGACCACAACCTCGTTGGCGAGATTGTATTCGTCTAAGGCCGTTAGAGTAAGCTCCACGTCTTTTGGGTCGTCCTCGACCAGTAATATACGTCCTAAGGTGCTCATAGGTTAGACTCCATCGATTTGGAAAGTGAGAAATAGAAGGTTGCGCCCTGATTCACCAGACCCTCAGCCCAGACTTTTCCACCGTGCCGATGCACGATACGTTGAACGGTAGCCAACCCGATACCCGTTCCTTCGAACGCCTCAGGCGGGTGAAGACGTTGGAACACACCAAACAGCTTGTTTACGTACTTCATGTCAAATCCGACTCCATTGTCTCGAACAAACACCACGACCTGATTGTGTTTGTGGTCCGTACATCCTATTTCGATTTCGGCCTGCGCGCGGGTGCGTGTGAATTTTACTGCATTCGCGATCAGATTGACGAGTGCAAGCCGCAGCATAGAGCGGTCGCCATACCAGGACGGCAATCCGCCAACCTTCCAAACAATATTGCGCTCGCGAACGTCCTGCCGGACCTCAGCCAAAGCTTCTTGCACAAGCTGTTCGAGGCTGACCATGGTCTTATGCGTCTCAGCCCGGCCTATGCGGGAAAAGGCGAGAAGATCGTCGATCAGGTTGCCCATCCGTTGCGCAGATTCCATTATCATCGTCACGTATCGTTGGCTCTTCTCATTCAAAAGTGAGGCCGTGTTTTTTCGGAGGAGTTCTGTAAACCCGGCCATGTGGCGAAGTGGCGCGCGGAGGTCATGAGCTATGGAATAAGCAAATGCCTCCAGTTCTTTATTAATGGATTCAAGCTCGGCGGTTCGCTTTCCAAGCTCTTCGTTGAGGGTACGAATCTCCAGCTCCCGCCGCTTGCGGTCGGTAATGTCATTGTTTGTTTCCAGGATCGCAGCGGGCCGCTGCTGTTCGTCTCGCCGCAACGACCATCGGCTCGCGACCGCGACCTGGGTTCCGCCAGACCTGGTCTTCTCGAGTTCGCCATCCCAACGCCCGGAACGCAGCAACTCGGCGTGAATCTCCTCAATCGGTTCCGGAAAGACCGTGTGCAAAAGCTCGTGAGCGCGCTTTCCGATCGCTTCCTCAGCCGTCCAGCCATACATCTCCTGCGCTCCCCGATTCCAGTAAGTGATAACGTCGCTCATATCACGGACGAAAATGGTGTCGTGCGTGAGATTCAGCAAGCTGGCCTGCTGGGTTCGTTCCGCCACTTCGATCTCGAGCTTGTCGCGCGCTTCACGAAGCTCTCGTTCGACGCGGCGGCGGCCGGCGCCAAACGATCCAGTCAGCGTTGCGAAGCATATAAAGACCACAAAGTATGGGAGATCGGAGACACTGATGGAAAGACTATAAAGCGGCTCGACGAAGAAGTAATCGAAAAAAACGATTGATAACAGAACCGTGACGACCGCAGGGCCCGGCCCGCCATAATAGGCAGTGACAGCGATGGCGAACACGAAAAGCGCCATGTGCCCGCTGCGAAAACCGTAGTGCTCCGCGATTAGCGCCAAGCCCAAGGCAATCGCGAAGGAGGTGACTGCAAGGCCATACCGTTGAACCTCGGAGATGGGCCTCGACAATTGGCGTTTCGACTGCACCATGGCCTGCGGTTCGATACCTGCCTGATTCATGCGGCGCCAATTGGATGAACCATCATAACGCGTCTTGCTTCGCGCACTGCTGGTAATCCGCCGAACCTCGAGGTATCACCTTGTTCTTGAAACACAGCTAGGTGCTTGGAAAGGACAGGTTCTCGGCGATGAGGGCGGCCCGGGAGGAAAGGAACAAGGGGATGAACGTGACGACTCCAGACCTTACAAGAATCCCAGCCTCTTCCAACGAAGCTCGGATCTAGTTATTGCGGAGCACAGCCGAACTAAAGCAGCGCAGATCGGGATGCGCCGCTATCGGCCCAGCGGAATGCATCATCTAACGAGAACCTCACGTTCGCACGGATACCGCCTAAAGATGAATGAACCCGGCCGCCCTGCGATAGTGATGGCGTGCGTCCGATCGCTGGCTCCCAGCTTGTCCAGGATGTGCTTTAGATGAACCTTCACAGTCGTTGCACAGTTTCATCCAGCTCCTTTTCTCGAAGCTATCGATCGTCGCCCATCGGACGATTTTGTGAATGCTACCGAGCCTGGAATGCTCAGCTCGATTTCCGTACCGGAATCGGCTTCACTCCAGATCGCCAGCTTACCGCCCACGAGTCCGGCGCGTTCGTGCAGGCCTGGCAGGCCGTGATGTCCGGGGAGGCCGCCTTCGACGAGAACTTGCGGGTCGATGCCCTTTCCGTCGTCCCGGACACGCAACCGAAGCCGCCGTTTATCGTAGTGGATGTCCACTTCGATCCGTTTCGCCTCTGCATGTCGAAATGCATTGCGAAGCGCCTCGGATGCAATCCGGTGGACTTCGTCGCGGACGAGCGGAGCGAGATCCCTAGATGTGCCTTCCACTTGCACACGAAATTCGGGGCAATTCTGGCCACTATGACCGGCAGCGAGCTCTTCTCCGAGCGTACTGATCGCCCGCGCCAGGTCGTTGGTAACCACCGTGGAAGAGCGCAATCCCTGTATCGCATCCCGGCCCTCGATGACCGCCTGCCTAGCCTGCTCTATGACTTTTTCCAGCGTCTGCCTGGCTTCTTCCGGGCGATCCGGGAGCTGGTAAGTCACCGCGGAAAACTTCAGCAAGATCCCTTGAAAACTTTGCAATAGGGTATCGTGCAATTCCCGCGCGATTCGCGTGCGCTCGCTTACTCGCTCTTCCAGGCGAAGTTCCAGGATGCGTCGCGCTATGGACCATCCGAAGAATGCGGCGACGAAAACCGTGGAGATCGCCGTTGCCGGCACGATAAGAAGGATCCTGCGCTGGACATCTCTCATGTTCGCGACGGCACGTGGCAGCTCTTCATCGAGGTCCCGGTCAATGCTCTTGACGTGGGCAGAAGTCGTAGCCTCGATTCGCTTTAGTTCGTTGTCAAGCCGAAGGTGAACGGCCTCCCAGTCGCCTGCCGTAGCCAGCGCGGCGATGTCCTGGAGCTGAAACGGCAGAGTGATCTCAATTGTGTCCAGAGCGGTCAGAAATGCTGGATCTACACGGAATTCAGGCGGCAAGTAAGCGAGAGTTCTCCTCGTTTGCCGAGTCTGCTCCCGGAGAGCCGCGCGTAATGGCTCAGCTTCGCTTACCAGGCGGTTCGCATCCTTGGACTGTGCAAGTTCATTCAGACGCTCATGAAATGACAGAAGACTTTCCTGAAGCCGCAAGACCGCGATCAACTGCTGGCTTACGCCGGTGAGGCGATCGGTTTGGAGGCGAGCTCTCTCAAACTGCAAAATCACGAGCCCATTTCCACCTAAAATCAAGGCGATCAATAGAGCCAGGGGGAGGGTCAGACGCCGACCAACACTGAAATAGTTGCCGTCCGCTGACTTCATTCGAATCTTGCTTAAACCGTCTCGGCCTGACGTTCATGGCAGCGAGACGTGCAAACCACCAATCGTTGAACCCTAACGCACCTCTTAGTCTACCGTCTAGGCGGAGCGGCACGGAAACCAGTGATTTCGATCAGTTGCTTTTCCAGTTCAGCCGCGACCTCAGCCGCGCTTCTCTGTCCGGCCAGAACTGAATGCACTGCGTCGAAGTAAGCTTTCGAAACTTCCTTATAGGTGCTGCCGGCCGGGACGGAGGGCCGGGCGACTATGCTCGCGCGTCGATTCATTCCTGTCGGAGAAACGTAGGGCTTTGAAATCGACGGCGTGTCGGAGAACTCAGTCTGCATAGGGCCGCCAGCATCGCCCTCGCTCGCCTGCATTAGGGCACGAAGCTGGAACCGGAGGAACGCGATCGCTTCCTGGCGATGAGTCGAATGTAAGGAGACGCCCGTGCCGGTACCTCCTAGTGTTCCGACCGATCCGCCGGCTCCCCCAGGCATCCTCGAAAAGCCGGTCTTGACCACCGGGGGCGAGAACGCTCGCCGGCCGATCTGGCGAGCTTGCCCGCTGCTGGTCATCGGCGTCAACAACCAGATGCGGTTAAAGGCGGCCCTGCCGGAATCAAAAGCAAGTAAGGAATCAAGCTCCCGGTACGCCAACACGCCGGGCGGTGATATCCAGCCAACCCAACGCTTGGCTTGCCGCCATGCCCGAATCGCCGCCGGATTATTCACGCTGATGGTCCGATCCTGCTCGATGATCCGCCCTCCTCCCTCGGAAGCCTGCCATTCCAGAGCATTGCAGGTCAAAGCTTCGCCAGCTCCTCCCTGCCACACGTAGCCCCAAAAATCTTTGGTGCCTTTGGCGCGCTCACCCGCCTGGATTCGCTCGGCCATGCTCTCGAGTTCGTTCCACGTCTTGGGGGGATGATCATAGCCATATTCGCTGAGGAGATCCGTTCGATACTCCAAGCCGCCAAGCGGGACGTTGAAAGGAACAGCCACAAGCTTTTCGTTCACTGTATAACTGGCCAGCAATTGCGGCTCAATTTGCTGGATTTCTGCCGCGAGGTAGGACCGCAGGTCGATCAAATCAGGTTCGAGAATCGGGGACCAGATCAAATCGATGTTCAGCAGATCAGGGCCGGAGCTATCCTTCAGGAGCTGGCGTGCAAGATCAACGTAGTTGCGACTGTACTCCGGAATGGGAATACTTTTGACGCGAATACCCGTTTCCTGCGTGAACTGCTGCAACAGAGCCTTTTCTTGAGGTCGATCTTCGTTCCAAGAATAGGTATATCGTAACGTCACCGGCTCGCGTGGAGACTGCCGGCAACCAATAAGAGCGATCCCTAGCAGGAAAACCGCTAAGCTCCCGATCGTTCCAGGCGAAATCCGTCGCCTGGTCACGACCCGACGACAACTGGCGTTACCGTCCATCAGAACTTCCAGATCTTCAAGCTCTCACTTGATTCCATCCATGGTACAGGATTCGCCTCGCAAAGGGCCCGCCGCCCCGGGTTTTGCCGCCGGCCCATGCGTCAACAACAGGCATGATCAACCGTCTGCGATGCGCAGATCGTTCATGCCGTAGACCCGCAGTTTGCCGTCGAGCACTGAAAACTCGTCTGGCCCGGCTGGGCCCTCAGCGCGGACGAGTAAGGCACGCGCGCCGCTCCAGTGACTCGGCGGACTGTCTTCGCACAATTCGCCGCGCATCTCGAAGGTGATGAGATTGCCGCCGGGGCGAACGAGACTGAGCATGGCCAAGGGTCCGTCGAGGACGAGGTGGGTGAGCGACGTAGGCGCGCCCGTCTAGCCCTTTCATAAACGCCTCGTCCTTCGATCGCTGCGCTAGCACGGGGGTCGATCGCCGTATCGAAAAGACTGGCTGCCAATTCGTAATCAGCAGGTCGCCGGTTCGATCCCGGCGGGTGGCTCCAATCCTTGCTTGGACCTGGCGACGGTCCATTGGCCGGATACACTGTCTTGTGAGTTCAATCGAGCGCTGGTATGACGGCGCTAGTATGATCTGGCATGATCATTGACCTTCGCCAAACCATCCTGTAAACTCCGGCAATGAAGCTTTATTTCCTGGTTGTGATCGCCCTGATTTCGAGCCTCACCTTTGCGCAAAATGCTCAGAATGAAATCGATGCTCATCTGACCGCAGCTCGCAACGCCGCCGGATTTGATTTCACGGGCACGCTGGCGCGTTTATGTGTCGCGCCTCCCTTTACCAGTGGCATTCGCGACGTTGCGCCCGGCAAACCGCCAGCCCGCGAAACCTGGTTCACCGAACCGGCGAAGGTCTTCGACAACCTCTATTTCGTAGGCTCGAAAATCCATTCCTCCTGGGCTCTCACCAGCAGCGACGGCATCATCTTGATGGACACGCTGTTCACGTACAACTCCGAGGAAGAGATCGCAGGTGGCTTAAAGAAGCTGGGCCTGGATCCCGCAAAAGTGAAATACGTGATCATTACCCACGCGCACGGCGATCATGTAGGCGGAGCTAAGCTGATGCAGGATCGCTTCAAGTCACATATCGTCATGGGCGGGCCGGATTGGGATTCGATTGAGAAGTCGGTAAACGGTTATCCAGAAGGCAAACCCAAACGCGATATAGTCGCCGACGACGGACAAAAGATCACGGTGGGAGATACTTCGGTGACGATCGTGACGACACCGGGCCACACTCCCGGGACTCTTTCGATGATTTTCCCGGTGAAGGACCGCGGACGAACGCTCTATGTGGCCTATTCGGGCGGCACGGCATTTAACTTTCCGAGCACTGTGCCGAACTTCGACATTTATATTAAGTCGCAAGAGAAAATGGCTGCAGCCGCTGGGGCGGCCGGCGCAACGATCCTTATGTCGAACCATTCCGAGTTTGATTACGCGACGACTAAGATCAAACTGCTGGCCGCACGTAAACCCGGCGAGCCAAATCCTTTTGAAGTCGGTAAAGGCGCGGTCGCCCGCTACTTCACCGTCACCGAAGAGTGCGCCCAAGCGCAGCGGCTCAAGGTGATGCAGATGGGACCGAAGGGGCAGTAGACTGCTTCCTACGCGCCAACCGCTTTATTCTCCAAGTCAACAAGTGGTGAGCAATCGCAATGAGTTGCCAGGCGCATTTCCCGGATCGCCTCTCAAGTCAACTTCGATGTGACGGTGACCGTTATTGAATTGTAATTCCGTTGGCGATCCTTTCGGCCTGTCTCCTCGTAAACTTGCCAGTGATTCTAGCGGATGCGCCGATAGGCGTTCGAAGCACTGGAGCCGCAACAATCTGACCATCTAGCAGAATTGCCATCTGTTTCCCGATGTGATTTTCCGTAGCTGCCCGCATTTTCTCAGCGCCGGATGCATTGAACTCGACATCCACGCCATATTCAGACGGTCCACCGCCCTGGACGACTCGCGCGCTCACGATGTCACCATTGGTGACGATAACCTCGTCGTGAAGGTAAACGGATCGGTCGGAGTCTGCTACTTTCGCCTGGTGCAAGCCAGGACCCGGTTTTTCTTCAGCCAGTTTTACTTCGAAGCGAACGGCCGCCTGGACCCGCAGATCGCTAACGAAGAGAGACCACACTCTCGCGCCAACTAAGAACGCGGCGATCATCACTAAGGCAGCTAAGACGACGATCCGCCACCGTCGTGCTAGAGGCGTGGGCTTACAGTCATCAGTTCCCGCGGCGAGGGCCGCTTGACCATGGAAATCACGTTGATCCGGCGGTGCTTCGTATCGAAGCGGGTCTGCGTCTCGCAAGAGTTCTTTAATAGTTTTCATTGGGCATCTCCCATATAGGCCTTCAGTGCGTGAGTCAAATCATGCCTACCCCTCGACAAGTGCCAACGAACAGTGATTGCGGTAATTCCAAGAAGGGACGCAATCGCGGGAATGGCCAATCCCTCTAGTTCATGCATGACGATGATGGCGCGACGGCGGGGAGGTAAGATATCGAGTGCTTTCCATACCGCGGTCCTGGCGATTAGCGTTGCTTCCGGATTTGCGCTGCCAATCGCTAGTTTGCTGCCCTTGGCCTGCGATTTGTCGTGGCGGTCACGAACGGATGCCTTCCGCCATTGGTCACGGCGGATATTGATGAGCACACGAACGAGCCAGGCCTCCTCTTCCCGAGCGCCAATTGGTATAGACCTCGGGAATCGTGCCGCTTTTAGAAAGGTCTCCTGGATGAGGTCGAGAGCATCGTCAGCGTTTGGTGTAAGTCGCCTTGCTAAGCGGTAGAGACGATCATAATGCAGATCGAACAACGATGCGAGTCGGTCGACCGGGTTGTTCGCGGCGACGGCAGGAGAGGCGCGGACGTATTGTGCGTCCATATCTCCTTAAACGGTCGAGCACCCAGTTATGTTGGTTTCCGACCCAGAAAATTGCCTGACGCTGACCTGGCAGCCCGCACACGGTCTATCGTGATTAACGGAATGTCGATTGCCGTTGTCTCATCCTCACTGAGGGCACGCGCCTTACCTAGTTTCTCGAAGCAAGGCGGTCGCGGGAGTTGACGCCACGGCTAGGTCACACATGCCAATCGAACGACTACCCAACCGTCGAACCGCGCGGCCAAAATCTGCCCATCCGCGAATTGCGAATAGCTGCCCAGAAAGTACAATAACACCTTGTCAGCCGCTAATGCGCGAGGGAGTCGCGATTATTTTCCCTGGGTTGATCCTGCTAACAGCAATCGACGCAGTTCGCCAGGCAAACTTCAAGCCACCGCTTCTAAATGGAAGGCAGTTCTTTAAACCAGAAGAACCGCTCAGACGCCGCACTGAAGAATATCCTCAGTTGGTCATGGCCTGATAGACCATCACTCGCGTTTGTCGCCAGATCACATTAAGCATGGCTTGCGGAGACTGTGCCATCAGGACAGCCACGAGCTTGGTCTGCGGATCAACCCAGAACAGCGTGCCGGTAATTCCTCCCCACGAGAAGTCGCCGACTGAACCAGGCATCGGATTGCGGCCAGCATCGACACGCACGGCGAAGCCCAATCCGAAGCTCGTGCCCATTTCAGGAACCGGGCCGAAGGACCCGATCGCGATGGCGACGGGTGTGTGCCGTTCCACGTTGGCCGGCAGTTGATCGGACGTCATCAGCGCGATAGTCTTCGGCGCCAGAATGCGGACGCCATCGAATTCCCCGCCATTGAGCAACATCTGGCAAAAGCGCGCGTAGTCGCCCGCGGTAGATAACATGCCGCCACCACCGGAAAATATATTGGGCTTCTGCGTTGCGTTTTCGAACGGGGCGTTCACTTGACCGTCGGGCTTGGCAAGACGGGAGGCCGCCTCAGGTTTAACCCAGAAGCCAGTGTCGTTCATCTTGAGCGGACCGGTGATGCGTTCTCGCACAAAGCTATCGAGGTCCATCCCGCTCACTACTTCCACTACGCGGCCGAGAACGTCTGTCGAAACGCTGTATTCCCAGAATTCGCCGGGCTGGTGTAGCAGCGGCATGCCGGCGATGAGCTTGACCATCTCATCGAGAGATTTGGCGCTGAAGATGTTTGCCTTTCGGTACATCTGGTCGATGGGAGAGTTCCCAAACAAACCATAAGTCAAGCCGGATGTGTGTCGCATTAGGTCCTGAATGGTCATCGGGCGTTTCGGCGAAGCTCCCTCGGGGCCAACTTTGACGTCTTTGAACTCCGGAAGGTACTGCGCTACGGGCGCGCCCACGTCGAGCTTGTTTTCCTCGGCCAAAATCATCGCGGCCACCGTGGTGATGGGCTTCGACATAGAAGCGATTCGGAAGATGGAGTCCTTTTTCATCGGGGTCTGCGTGGCGCGGTCTTGATAGCCTACGACATCGTAGAACGCGATCTTGCCATTGCGCGCCATCAGCAACACGGCGCCGGGCAAGCGCTTAGCATCAACGTCAGCCTTAAGGACTTCTCTGGTCGTTTCCAGGCGTTTGGAGGAAAACCCGACGTCCTCCGGGCGGCTGGCCATCGGGAGGGGTTGAGCGGACGAGGTCGCGCAAAAATAGAATGCGACAACGACAAAGAGTAGTTTCGGTTTCGAGCGGAACATGGGACTAGTCTAGCGCGTGTTCATCTGTTTGAAGCCAGTTCAATTCCGAATCGTATCCGTCTGAGGGCCAGCATGTTCGCCACCCGAGATGGCGTACTGGTGATTTCGGCGGAACAAGATGTTCTTCTCGAGACTAAAGCTGTTAGGAGTACAATGGCCGTCTAAGCAGGTTGCGGAAGATAGCTTAAGGAGGACGCATGTGGCTTGACAGGATTACTCGGCGCGATGCGCTCTATGCGCTCGGTGCGGCGACGGTAACGCGGGCTCGCGCGCAGGAAGGACTGCTGCGCGTAACGCGTGTGGATCATGTTGCACTGGCAGTCGGTGACATTGACAAAGCCATGATGTTCTACCGTCGGCTCTTCGGGAACGAAGTCCTGAAGGACAGCCGGACACCGCGTCGTTACTTGCGCCTTGGCCCGTGCTATATGGCGATTGCCCCCGCCGCGGCTGATGAAACCAGGCGCGTGGAACATTTCGCGGTCGGCATTGAAAATTTCAATGCGGCCAGCATGAAGCGTGCGCTAGAAGACGCGGGGTTGAAAGTGCGCGAATCGAATGTCGGTCTCTTTGTCCTGGACCCTGATGGCGCCAGCGTACAGATCTGGGCGGACCACTCGTGGAACCAACTGAGTAACGCCGCGCCCGAACCGGGCCCAAAGCAGGAAACTCTCTTTCATCCCCGTGGAATGCATCACGTTGCGATCCAAGTCAGCGACATGCCCCGGGCGACGGCATTCTATCGAAGGCTATTCGGCGAGCCCACGCCAGGACAGGGTAACCCGCCGCAGCCCACTTTCCAGGCTGGCGAGACCAGAATCCTGCTCTACAATCCCGCGCCCAATAAGCCGCCTAAAATCGACCACTTCAGCGTACTGGTCGATGACTTCGACGCCGCTTCAGCGTTGAAGGTCGTTAAATCACTCGGCGCCAACGCGGACTTGTCGAAACAGGGAACCTTGAATGAATTCTTCGATCCCGATGGCATCCGCCTGCAGGTGACGTTTCCGGGACAGACGTACGGGGGTACAACGAAGAAGTAGGAAAACATGTTCACGGGTTGCCGCCGAGTCGAGAAAGGACCGACTCAGGCCTCGCCGTTCGCGTTTTCCATTTGGTGAGGGGCGCCTTTGGCAGGGAAACTCGAGTATCAGCCGATAATGATTACTCACAACAGGCCGGTCGACCTGCCACATGTCAACGAAGCTATGGAGACTCGGCTCAATCTTCGGCGATCCGATCATCGCCACGGCGAACAAGGACCGAAAGCTTTATAGTTCTGGACGTTCGCCCTATTCAGCAGCGGGGTTCGACTGCTGGTTGGAGTGCCGGCGGAAATTAGAGCGGGCGCTTCAGAAGTGAGGTTCACAACCGATCCTGTGGCTAGCTCCTCGGGACGGAAAGACCCTATTCCTGGCAGTGCAGCCTACGAGCTAGTATTTCGTATCGCTTCCGCCTAAGGTGAACGTTTAACCAAGCCGATGTCGGTAAGCCCGTTGAGCATGAACTGAATGGCTATTGCGGTAAGTAGCAGTCCCATCATTCGCGTCAGAATCCGAATTCCCGTTTCCCCCAGATACCCACGCACTCGATCGGCGGCGGAAAGAGTCCAGTAAGACAACACTGCCGTAATAGCGATGGCGATCAGAATCGGGATCGCAAACCACCACTGTGGAGCGCCACTCATCAAAACCATGACGGTGGAGATCGAGCCGGGGCCAGCGAGCATAGGAACGCCAAGGGGGATAATTCCGACATCTTCTTTTTCCACGCTCTCTTCGGTTTCGACGGGCGTCTCCTTGGTTTGAGAGCGCCGCGCCTGAAGCATATCCATCCCAATCAACAAAAGGATCACGCCTCCCGCGATCTTGAAGGCGGGTAGCGTGATTCCAAACAGCCTAAAAATCAAGGTTCCAGCAATCGCGAAGCTGCATAACACGACGAAGCATGTCCAAGCCGCGCGCCGGGCCATCCGTTGTCTGTGCCGCGTGCTAGCATTCGCGGTGATGATCAGGAAGGCTGGCACCGCGGCAATCGGATCGACTAGAAAGAAAATTGAAGTCAGGGCAACGAATGAAAACTGCAGAAGATTTGCCAAGGGCCCAAACATTCAAGTTTCCAGGGTACCGCCCTGAATCCTCCCGTGGCAGCTCTAGATGAGCTGTGCGCTCCATTTTCCCACCCCCCGCCGTTACGTCTCTCGGACCAAGCATCTATACGTGCGCGGACGCTGACCCTTGAGACTCGGCATTCGCGGCGACTTTGTCGAGTTCTTTTCAAATGCGATGGCATTTGACAGGCATCCGGCCGCGCCCGCGTTTGACCAACCGCCCCCCACGTTTCCTTCGATTACCTTAGAATAGAAACTCCGGTTCTTAGGAGACTTTTATGAAACAAATTCTGACATCGTCATTGGCTCTGGCGGTCCTGGCCGCGGCGCCTGCGTTTGCGCAGCGCAAGGCAACCATCGAGAATGTGCATGAGATTGAGTTCTCATCGGTG
>Ga0210406_10000967_pt1 | contig 37213 bp, 33 predicted proteins | sample IncBWC30MmetaG_FD_155454 | JGI IMG/M metagenome (GOLD analysis project Ga0210406, IMG submission 155454) | Forest soil microbial communities from Barre Woods Harvard Forest LTER site, Petersham, Massachusetts, United States - Inc-BW-C-30-M | ecosystem: Environmental > Terrestrial > Soil >... | reverse complement strand
CTTGTACATCCGCCAGGCCTCGTCGCAGGTGAAGCTCAGGATCGGCGCGAGCCATTTCAGGATCGCGTCGCAGAGAATGTCGATGGTGGTGAGCGCCGCTTTGCGCGCCACCGATGAGGGCGGATCGCAATAAAGCGTGTCTTTCCTTATGTCGAAATAGAACGCCGACAATTCGGTGTTCAGGAACGCCGACAGCGTGGCGACGACGGTCTTGTAGTCGAACTCGGTATAGGCGAGCCGCACGATCTTGGCCTGCTCGGCAAGCTGATGCAGCATCAGCCGCTCCAGTTCGGGCATGTCAGCATAGGCGACCGCATCGGCCGGCTTGAAGTGATGCAGCGTGCCGAGCATCCAGCGGATCGTGTTGCGCAGCTTGCGGTAGGTCTCGATGGTGTTTTTCAGGATTTCCGGGCCGATGCGCTGGTCATCGGTGTAGTCGCTGGCGGCGACCCACAGCCTCAATATATCCGCGCCCGATTCCTTGATCACGGCCTGCGGCTCGACCGTGTTGCCGAGCGACTTCGACATCTTGCGGCCGTGTTCGTCCTGGGTGAAGCCGTGGGTCAGCACCACGTCATAGGGCGCGCGCCCGCGCGTGCCGCAGCTCTCCAGGAGCGAGGAATGAAACCAGCCGCGATGCTGGTCGCTGCCTTCGAGATACATCACGGTGTCCGCGCCGCCATCGACCTTGCGCCGGATGCCGGCGAGCCCGGGAAAATGCACGGGGTCTTCCAGCACGAAAGCGTGCGTCGAGCCGGAATCGAACCAGACGTCGAGGATGTCGTCGACCTTCTGCCAGTCTTCATTGGCAAGCGGGCCCAGGAAGCGTTCGCGCGCGCCGTCCATGTACCAGGCGTCGGCGCCTTCCTTCTCGAAGGCATCGCCGATGTGCTTGTTGACGTCCTCGTTCTGCAGGATCTCGGCGGAGCCGTCGCCTTTCTCGCGCACGAACACCGCGATGGGTACGCCCCAGGCGCGCTGGCGTGAGATCACCCAGTCGGGCCGCGCCTCGATCATGCCGGTGATGCGGTTCTGCCCGGCCGGCGGCACCCATTGCGTCACCGCGATCGCCTGCAGCGCACGGGCGCGCAGCGTGTCGCCCCTCTTCGCTTTGCCGTTGACCGCAATATCCTTATCCATGGCGATGAACCATTGCGGCGTGTTGCGGAAGATCACCGGCTTCTTGGAGCGCCAGGAGTGCGGATATTGATGCTTCAGCCTGCCGCGCGCGAGCAGCATGCCGGCATCGACCAGCGCCTTGATCACGGCCTCGTTGGCGTCGCCCTTGTCGCCCTTGTCGTTGATGACGCGCTTGCCGGCGAAGCCGGGCGCCTGATCGGTGAAGGCGCCGTTCTCGTCGACCGTGTAGGGAATCGCGGTCGCGATGCCGCGGCCTTCCAACTCACGCGCATTCGCCGTCCAGACGTCGAAGTCCTCGCGGCCGTGACTGGGCGCGGTGTGCACGAAGCCGGTGCCGGCGTCGTCGGTGACGTGATCGCCGGGCAGCAGCGGCACGGTGAAGTCATAGCCGCCGCCGAGGCCTTTCAGGGGATGCGCGCATTCGACAGCATCCAGCGTATCGGCCGGCACGTCGCGGACCTTCTCGTAGGCCGTCACGCGCGCCTGTTTGAAAACGGTCTCGGCAAGTGCGTCGGCCAGCACGAGCAGGTCGCCGGTCTTCGCCCAGTTGTCGTCGGGGGCGTCGGTGACCTTGTAGAGGCCATAGGCGATCTTGGGCGAGAAGCTGATGGCGCGGTTGCCGGGCAGCGTCCACGGCGTGGTGGTCCAGATCACGATCGCGGCCTTGGCAAGCGCGCCATGCGCGGGCGAGGTGATCGGAAACTTCACCCACACCGCATCGGATGTATAGTCCTCATATTCGACCTCGGCCTCCGCGAGCGCGGTCTTCTCGACCACGCTCCACATCACGGGCTTTGACCCGCGATACAGCGTGCCGTTGGCGGCGAACTTCATCAGCTCGCGCGCGATCTGCGCCTCGGCGGGATAGCTCATCGTCGCATAGGGATGGTCCCAGTCGCCGATCACCCCTAACCGCTTGAACTCCTCGCGCTGCACGTTGAGCCAATGCGTCGCATAGGCGCGGCATTCCTTCCGGAACGCCACCATCGCGGCGGAATCGCGGAAATCCGGCTTGCTCTTGCCCTTCCTGCGGTAGTTCTCCTCCTCGACCTTCCATTCGATCGGCAGGCCGTGGCAGTCCCAGCCCGGCACGTAGTTGGAATCGAAGCCGAGCATCTGCTGGCTCTTGGTGACGAGATCCTTCAGGATCTTGTTCAGCGCCGTGCCGATGTGGATGTTGCCGTTGGCATAAGGCGGCCCGTCATGCAGGACGAATTTCGCCCGGCCGCGCGCCGTCTCGCGCAATTTCTCGTAAAGGCCGATCTCGTTCCAGCGCTGCAAGAGGCCCGGCTCGCGCTGCGGCAGGCCGGCGCGCATCGGAAATTCGGTCTGCGGCAGGAACAGGGTCTTGGAATAGTCCTTGGCATCGGACTTTTGCGGCTTTTCGTGCGGCTTTTCGGACATTGTGGACTGGCTGGGCTGAGGGAGGCGCTCAAACGCGATGATTTATTCGCGGGTTCTCTGGCGGACGACGGAAATCCCGGACTTGCGCCGAGCGGGATGCTCAGACGGAAGCCGGGCCGCTAATGCCTATGGTGCGCCGCGCCAACATGTGCGCCCTCCATAGCAGCGCCGCGCGGAAATCGCAAAGCCTTCGCCCCTATCACGCCACCGCTCCGAGCTTCGGAAAAGCCTCCGGAGCCGCGGCAAGCGCGGCGCGGGCGCGCGCGCTGTCGTCATCCATCTGGCGGACCAGCGCCGCCACGGTGTCGAATTTCTGTTCCTCGCGGATGAAATCGATGAAGGCGACATCGAGGACTGCGCCGTAGAGATCGCCCTTGAAGTCGAACAGGAAGATTTCCAGAAGCGGCGCGCCGTTGTCGAAGGTCGGGCGGCGGCCGAAGCTTGCCACGCCGTCGAAGCGCCGGTCTGCGCGGCCAACCCGCACCGCATAGATGCCGTGCTTGAGGGCGCAATTGCCGTCGAGGCGGATATTGGCGGTCGGATAGCCGAGCTCGCGGCCTCGCTTCTCGCCATGGACGACCTCGCCGGTCACGAACCAGGGACCGCCGAGCATCGCGGTCGCGTCCGCGATCTGTCCCTCCGCGAGCGCCATGCGGATCGCGCTGGAGGAAACCGGCCGCTCGTCGATATCGACATGCGGCTGCACGTCGACTTCGATGCCGAGCCGGGGCGCCTCGGAGACAAGCAGGCTCGGCGAGCCGACCCGGCCTTTGCCGAAATGAAAATCGTAACCGACCGCGATGCCGGAGATCCCGAGCCGCTCGATCAGGTCGTGGCGAATGAAATCCTGTGCGGAGGTGCCAGCCCTCTTCTTGTCGAAGGTCATGATCACGGCGCCGTCGAGCCCGGTTCCGGCCAGAAGGCGCAGCTTGGCGGTCTCGTCGGAGAGGCGGAACTGTGGAGTGGTCGGGCTGAAAAAGCGCCGCGGATGCGGCTCGAAGGTCACCGCCAGCGCCGGCCGGCCATGCGTCCGCCGCATCTCCAGCGCCGCGGTGATGACGGCGCGGTGACCGAGATGGACGCCGTCGAAATTGCCCATCGCGACCACGCTTCCCTTCGGGATCGCTGTCGCGGGCGTATTGTCGCGGATGACGATGAAAGCAGGTTTCATTTTAGGGATTATTCCAAGAATTCATTGCAAGATTCGGGTGCAAAGATCTCACCCGGGCTCCCTTAGGCCGGGGCTCGGACCCGTTGTTGCGGCCGGACCGTGGCTTGGCTCGTGCCAGGAAGTCAAGCAGGCCGGCGGAACCGACCTGTCGTTGCAACGAGAGAATATTCGACCCAAGGTCGGTTAACGGGCTGTTTAAGGGGCCGATGCTAGTTCTCAGAACAGGCTTGCTGGGGGTTTTGCGCCCCTCGGCAGGATGGTTTCAGGCATGCGCTCGCGTGGTCGCGTTTGGGGGAGTCAAGATGGCGGTTGATTTGTCGATGCCGGTTCTGGTCGTTGACGATTACAGCACCATGATCCGGATCATCCGAAATCTTTTGAAGCAGCTCGGCTTCGACAATATCGACGATGCCAGCGATGGTTCGGCCGCATTGAACAAGATGCGCACCAAGCGCTACGGGCTTGTGATCTCGGACTGGAACATGGAGCCGATGACGGGCTACGACCTGTTGCGCGAGGTCCGCGCCGATCCCAATCTCGCCACCACGCCCTTCATCATGATCACGGCGGAATCCAAGACCGAGAACGTGATCGCGGCCAAGAAGGCCGGCGTGAGCAATTACATCGTCAAGCCGTTCAACGCGGCCACGCTGAAGACCAAGATCGAGGCCGTCTTCCCCGACATGGAAAACGCCTGAGGCCGCCTCGGCCAGCCATCGAATCATCTATCCACTGTCATTCCGGGATGCGCCGCGAGGCGCAGACCCGGAATCTCGAGATTCCGGGTTCGATGCTAACGCATCGCCCCGGAATGACGTTGTAGTCAAATGATCGCCACGGATTGCCACCCTCGTTTCTGCGACGACAGCTACCATTTCAATTCGCGCATCAACGCTTTCGGCGGGTGGCCGAACAATTCCTTCACCGATGCCGGGTCGAGCTGATCGACACCCTCGAATTCGTCCGAGTGGATGCCGCGTGTCACAAACAGGCAGGCGATCCCGAAGCCATGCGCGCCGGCCAGGTCGGTGCGCACGGAATCGCCGATCGCAAGCACCCGGTCGCGCGGCATGTCGTGACCGCGACGTTCGGCGGCGAGCGCCATGGCGCGCTCATAGATCGGCCGGTGCGGCTTGCCGTAAAAGATGACGTCGCCGCCGAGCTCGCGGTACAGCTCGGCGATCGCGCCAGCGCAGTAGATCAACCGGTCGCCGCGCTCGACCACGATGTCGGGGTTGGCGCAGATCAGCGTCAGCCGCCGCTCACGCGCCTTCAGCATCATCTCGCGATAGTCCTCGGCCGACTCGGTCTCGTCGTCGAGCAGTCCCGTGCAGACGATGTAATCGGCCTTCTCCAGCGGCGCGAGCACGGGATCAAGGCCGCGATGGATCGAGCTGTCGCGCTCGGGGCCGAGCCAGAACAGCTTGCGGCCGGGGTGGTCGGCGACATAGCGCCGCGTCAGATCGCCCGAGCTGACGATCGCGTCATAGGTGTCATCGGGCACGCTGAGCTTGCGCAATTGGCGCTGCACCGAATCCGCCGGACGCGGCGCGTTGGTGATGAGGATGACGGTGCCGCCCTGGTCGCGATAGGCGCGCAGCGCCTCGCAGGCCTCGGGAAAGGACTCAAGCCCATTATGGACGACGCCCCAGATATCTGACAGCACGACCTCCACGCCATCCAAGAGATCGCGCAGCCGTTCGACAAATCGCAGCGTGGTCATGGCCGGGACGCGACTAGCCCGGTCCCGCGACGCGGCGGACCAGGGCGGCATTGCCCGTCATCCGCTGCTGCGGCGGCGGAGACGGAAGCGGATTGCCGGCCGCAGCCTCGGCCGCGACGGGCTTGGCGGCGCCATTGGCGCCAAGATTGGCATGATTGGCATCGTTGGCCTCTCGGGCATGGCCTGACGGCGCAGCGTTCGCGGCTGCCGCGTTCGGCGCGGCCGCGCCCTCGGGGCGCAGCGGGCGCGGCGGCGCGAACAGAAAGCCCTGTCCGAAGCGGACGTCGTAATCGAGCAGATCGACCACCGATCGTTCGCCCTCGATGCGCTCGGCGATCAGGTCGATGCCGAAGCGGCCGAGCAGGTCTGAGAGGTCGGAGGGATGGATGTCGGAGGCCGAGCTCTGCCGCGGGTCGAGCAGCAGCGCGGCCGGAACCTTGACGAAGCGGACACCGCGGTCGGCAAGCTCGCGCGGCTCGATGCGCAGGTCGGTGACGTGATCGATCGAGAAGCGGTAGCCGCGCTGGGCAAGCGCGGCGAGATTCTCGCTCTCGACGGCCCCGAGATTGCGGAAGGTCGACTGCTTGAATTCGAGGATGAAAGAGGGCGCCAGCGCGCGGTTGGCTTCGAGGAAATCGAGGCATTGCGAGAACGTGCCGGGATTGCCGAGGGTCGCCGCCGAGACGTTGCAGAACACGCCGACATCCTTGTTCCGGACCATCAGCCGCCGCAGCACCTGCACGCAACGCAGCATCACCATGTGATCGATGCGTCCGACGAGGCCCGAGGCTTCCGCGGCCGCGATGAAGTCCTCTGCGGCGAGGATCTGCTGCTTGTCGTCGCGCAGCCGCGTCACCGCCTCATAGTAGCGCACCTTGCGCTGGGGCAGGGTCACCATCGGCTGCAGGAAGATGTCGATCCGGTTCTCCTCGATCGCGCTCCGCATGGTGGCGAGGAGCTGGCTCTGGCTCCGCGAGGGCGCGGCCTCGGATGCGGGCGGGGAAGCGGCCGGCACCGCGCGGACCGGCGCAGCCGGCTTATCGGCAACCTGCTTGTCAGCGATTTGCTCCGGCGGCTCCTTTGTTGGCTCAACTTCCGGTTGATGTGTCGCGGGTGTCGGGTCGAACGCGGGTGGTGTGGGCGCCTGCAATGCGGCGATCTGATCCTCATGGCTCGCGACCGAGGTTGCGAGCTGCTTGACCAGCCCGCCAAGCTCGCTGATCTCGCCGATGACGCCCTGGATGCGGTCGCTTCCGGCCGAATTGGCCGAGACCAGACGGCCCTCGACGGCGGCGAGCCGGCGTCCGAATTCCGCGACCTGGCGCGCCAGATCGGCGGTCCCGCGCGACAGATCCGAGATCTGGCTGCCGACATCGGTGCGGTCGCGCAGCCGCATCGAGACGGCGTTGTACAGGATCAGGAAGGTCAGCGCGGCAAGCGCGACGATCGCGGATTCCGACCCGCTGATGCCGGCGAGCGAATAGAGCACGAGCCCCAGCGAAGCTGCGACCAGCACCATGCAAATAGCGATGAAAATCGTGGAAATGCGGATCATGTTGCGCGCAACGCCCCCCAAGCGCTGCAACCTTAGCACCAATGTTGATTCGAGAGGATAGTGGCTCGTTTGTGAAGTAAACGCTCCGGAGCCCTTCTCCTCACACAGTTCGGAGAGCAGAGCGATCGGCCTTGAGGTCGCGGTAGAGCTTCAGGGTCCCGATCGGCGCCATCAAAGTGGCCGTCATTCCGGGGCGATGCTAGCGCATCGCCCCGGAACGACAGCGGAAACCGCCTCAAGCCACCGCCTTGATCACCTTGCCGACCTTATCGACGATCTCGCCGATCTGGTCTTCGCTGATGATCAGGGGCGGGGTCAGCGCCAGCGTATCGCCGGCAATCCGCAGCATCAGATCGTTATCGTGGAAGGCGCTGGTCATCGCCTCATAGCCGCGCTTGCCGACGACCTCCGGCTTCGGCGCAAGGTCGATGCCGGCAGTCAGGCCCACGGTGCGGATGTCCAGCACATTGGGCAGGCCTTTCAACGTCATCACCGCGTCGGCGAATTTCGGTTCGAGCTTGGCCGCATACTCGAACAGCTTCTCGTCGCGATAGATGTCGAGCGTGGCAAGGCCGGCGGCGCAGGCGAGCGGATGCGCCGAATAGGTGTAGCCGTGCGTCAGCTCTACCATGTGCTCGGGACCCGTCATGAAGGCGTCATGGATGGTGTCGCGCACCAGGACGCCGCCCATGGGAGCGGCGCCATTGGTCACGCCCTTGGCGAAAGTCAGCATGTCCGGCAGCACGCCATAGCGCTCGGCGGCGAAAGCTCGGCCGAGGCGGCCGAAACCGGTGATGACCTCGTCGAAGATCAGAAGAATGCCGTGTTTCTGGGTGATCTCGCGCAGCTTTTTCAAATAGCCCTTCGGCGCCGGGATCACGCCGGTCGATCCGGCCATCGGCTCGACCATCACGGCGGCGATGGTGTTGGCACCATGCAGATTGACGAGGTTCTCCAGCTCGTCGGCGAAATGGGCGCCATAGTCGGGCTCGCCTTTGCTGAACGCCTGCTTCTCGCGATCATAGGTTGCAGGCAGATGATCGACGCCGGCAAGCAGCGAGCCGAAGATCTTGCGGTTGTTGACAATGCCGCCGACCGCCGTGCCGCCGAAGCCGACGCCGTGATAGCCGCGCACGCGCCCGATCAGGCGGGTGCGGCTGCCCTGGCCGTTGAGCTGATGATAGGCGAGGGCGATCTTGAGCGCGGTGTCGGCCGCTTCCGAGCCGGAATTGCAGAAGAACACGTGATCGAGGCCGTCGGGCGCGAGCTCGACGATGCGGCTTGCGAGCTCGAAGGCCTGGGGAATGCCGAACTGGAACGGCGGCGCATAGTCCAGCGCCTCGGCCTGCTTGGCGATCGCGGATGAAATCTGGGCGCGGCCGTGACCGGCATTGCAGCACCACATGCCGGCGGCGGCATCGATGATCATGCGGCCGTCGACGGTGATGTAATGCATGTCCTTTGCGCCCGCGAGCAGCCTGGGCGCCTTCTTGAAGGCGCGGTTGGCGGTGAACGGCATCCAGTGCGCGGCCAGATCGTTGGGCACGTTGACACTGGGAGCGGCGGGATTCTTGTCCAGCATAGGGACCTCTCTGCAGTTCGAGCGAAAAGGGATGGCTGACGCGCAAACTATCAGCTTCGCGATGCGACGGAAACGTCAATCGCCTGCGATATTGCCGCTTCGCTGAGCGGATTTTGCACAGGTACCGCGCTCGAGAGCCTCCGTTCTGATTGAATCGGAACGGAGGCTCTCGTCTCTTGTTTTGACGCGTTTTCTTTACGCGAGCCGGCACCCACCTCGCTCGAAAACGCTCTAGCCCAGATCGGCGGCGGTGATCCAGAACACCTCGCCTTCGGACTCCGCGCTGTCGAGCCAGAGCAGCGGTGTCTGCGGAAATGCCAGCTCCAGAAGATCGCGGCCGCGGCCGATCTCGCAGAGCAGGCCGCCCTGCGGCGTCAGATGTGCGGACGCCTCGTTCAGGATGCGCCTGATGATCGCGAGCCCATCGGCGCCACCGTCGAACGCAATCTTCGGCTCGGCGCGGCATTCTGGCGGCAACGCCGCCATGCCTTCGGCATCGACATAGGGCGGATTGGAGATGATCAGGTCATAGCGTGCCTCGCCAAGCGGGGCGAACAGATCGCCGCGATGGAGCGTGATCCTTTGTTCGAGCCCATGTTTAGCGATATTCCGCGCGGCGACGTCGATCGCACCCTTGGAAACGTCCAGCGCGTCGATCCGCGCATTGGGAAAATGCCGGGCGGCGAGGATCGCAAGGCAGCCGGAGCCGGTACAGAGGTCGAGCACGCTTTCCACGCTTGCGGGATCGCCGATCAGCGACGCGGCATCGCCGTCATCCTCGCCGGTGAAACGCGAGTCCAGTATTTCGCCGATGAAGGAGCGCGGCACGATCACGCGCTCATCGACATAGAAGGGCAGACCCCGCATGTAGATCTTGTTGACGAGATAGGCGGCCGGTTTCCGCGTCGTGACGCGCGCGGCGATCAGGTCGAGAATGCGGTCCGCCTCCGCCGCGGTGACGCGCGCGGTGATAAAGCTGTCGAACTGGGCGGGATGAAGATGCAGCGCCTCGCAGACCAGGAACGCCGCTTCGGCAACCGGATCGGTCGTGCCATGGGCGAAGGCGAGTTTCGCTTCGACAAAGCGGCTGACCGCATAGCGCGCGAAGTCGAGCAAGGTCTTTAGCTCGCCGCGCGCGACTTTCGGAGGTTTTGGCGCGGCTTTCTTGCCGGCCGGCGCCTTGATGCGTTTCGCCATCAGGAGCGGGTCCAGCGCGCGGCCGCGGCGTCGTCGTGGGTCCGCGCCTCGACCCAGCTCGATCCGTCGGCGCGCTCCTCGCGCTTCCAGAACGGTGCGCTGGTCTTCAGGTAGTCCATCAGGAACTCGGCCGCCTCGAACGCCGCCTGGCGGTGCTGGGAGGCCGTCACCACCAGAACGATGTTCTCGCCGGGCTTGATGCGGCCGATGCGGTGAATGACCGTGAGCCCCTGCAGGGGCCAGCGCGACATCGCCTGTTCCGCATGCCGCATGATCTCGGCCTCCGCCATGCCCGGGTAATGTTCGAGCGTGAGCGCCGCGATGGCCTCGTCCCGTTCGCTGCCGCGGCAGATGCCGGAGAAGCTGACCACCGCGCCGATGTCGGTCCGCCCATGAGTCAGGCTCGCGATTTCACGCGCCGTGTCGAAATCGGCTTCCTGGATACGGATCGTCATGATGGCGGTCATTTCGGCTTGTGCTTGGGAGGCTTGTCTCTGGTCTGAGGCGTTGTCTTCACGCTTCACACGATCGCTTTTGTCTCAGCCGCCGGTCATCGGGGGAAAAAACGCGATCTCGCGGGCGCCCGCGATCGCCGTGTCGGGCTTGACATGGGCGTGGTCGATCGCGGCGCGGATCACCTTGGGCTTCTCGAACGCATAGGCGTAGCTCTCGCCGCGCGCCGACAGCCACGCGATCAATTCGTCGATGGTGCGAACATCAGCCGGCGGCTCGATCGTCTCTTCCGCCTTGCCGACCCGCTCGCGCACCCAGGCGAAATATTTCACCTTCATCCCTCATCCTCCTTGATGAGATGATGGATGCCGGCGCGGAAATAATCGTAGCCGGTGTAGATCGTGACGATCGCCGAGGCCCATAGCAGCAGCAGCCCGATCTGCGTGACGACGGGAACCACCTGGTCGCCGGCCTCGCCCGCGAGTAGAAAGCCGATCGCGACAAGCTGAACCGTCGTTTTCCATTTGGCGAGCTTGGTGACGGGCACGCTGACGCGCAGCGCCGCGAGATATTCGCGCAGCCCCGACACCAGGATTTCCCGGCACAGGATCACGATCGCGGCCCATAGCGACCAGCCGTGAATGATGCCGTCGGCGGCGAGGATCAAAAGGCAGGATGCCACCAGAAGCTTGTCGGCGATCGGATCGAGCATACGCCCGAACGCCGATTGCTGGTTCCAGATCCGCGCGTAATAGCCGTCGAGATAATCGGTGACGCCGGCGGCGATGAACACGGCGACCGCGACCCAGCGCAGCCACATCGGACCGTCCATGATCGATTGCGCATAGATGCATCCGACCACCACCGGGACGGCCGCGATCCGCGCATAGGTCAGGATATTCGGGAGGGACAGCGAGCTTTTGGCCGCCCCCCGGGTCGTTGCAATGTTCATTCGTTGTACCAATACCCCCGCGGCAGGAAGGTCAACCGTGCAAGCCAATCCGAATTCTCAGACATGACATCTTATGGAGAAGACACTCTCTTGGACATGACAACTTGGACATGAAGCTCTTGGCCATGAAGCTCTTGGACATGACGCCAATATTACGCGAATCGCACGCGCCATACCTGCGAACATAGGGACTGATGCCATGACGGCAACAACGCAGGGCGGACATCGTGAAGCGAGTCCTTTTCCTTAACCCGCCACTTCCGCGCCCATTGCCGAATACCGACGCCAGACGCGCCTTCCAAGTGCGCCTTTAGGCGCGGTCCCCGACTGACAATACCTCACCTCTCATCGCGCGATCGCAGGTGTTTGACTGCGGCCCCTGCCGGCTCCGCTGTGGATAGGTATCGCCCAGGTGAACCATCACCCGGGGGTGAATTATCATCCGGGTAATATTTGGGCCGGCTGGGGCGCGGAGCTAATTCGGCTGGGAATGGAAGAATTCGAAGATCTTGCGGGCGCTTTCGGCGCTGACGCCGGGAACCTTGCCGAGGTCGGCGATCGAGGCCCGCTCGATCTCCTTCAGCGTTCCAAAGTGCAGCAGAAGCGCGCGCTTGCGCGACGGGCCGATGCCGGGAATCTCCTGCAGGCCGGCCTCGCGGATGTCCTTCTTGCGCAGCTTGCGGTGCGATCCGATCACAAAGCGGTGCGCCTCGTCGCGCAGGCGCTGGATGAAGTAGAGCACGGGATCGCGCGGTTCGAGCTTGATCGCCTCGCGGTTCGGCATGAACAGGGTCTCGCGCCCGGCATCGCGCTCCGGCCCCTTGGCCACCGCCATCAGCGACACCTGCGCCAATCCGAGGCTTTCGAAAATCTCGCGCGCCGCGTTGAGCTGGCCGCGGCCACCGTCGATGATGACGAGGTCGGGCCATCGCGGAACGGACTCCTCGTCAGCCTTGTCGTCAGCCTTGGCTTTGGCGGCGTCGCTGTCGGACGGCGCGAGCAGCCGCTTGAAGCGCCGCTGCAGCACCTCGCGCATCATGGCGTAGTCGTCGCCGGGAGTTAGTCCCTCGGACTTGATGTTGAACTTGCGATACTGGTTTTTGACAAAGCCGTCCGGTCCCGCAACGATCATCGCGCCGACGGCGTTGGTGCCCTGGATGTGGCTGTTGTCGTAGACCTCGATCCGTTTCGGCGTGTTCGGCAATTGCAACGTCGCGGCGAGCGCTTCCAGGAGCCGGCCTTGCGTCGCAGTGTCCGCGAGCTTGCGTCCCAGCGCCTCGCGCGCATTGGTGAGCGCGTGCGCGATCAGCTCCTTCTTCTCGCCGCGCTTCGGCACCGAGACTTCCACCTTGAAGCCCGCTTTCACCGAGAGCGCATCCGCCAGCAGCTCGGCTTCCTCGATCGCGTGCGACAGCAGGATGAGCCTGGGCGGCGGCTTGTCGTCATAGAACTGCGCCAGGAATGAGGACAGCACCTCTTCCGGCGTGAAGGATTTCTCCGCGCGCGGGAAGTAGGCGCGGTTGCCCCAGTTCTGCCCGGTGCGGAAGAAGAACACCTCGACGCAGGAATAGCCGCCCTCCTGATGGATGGCGAATACGTCGGCTTCCTCCACGGTGCGTGGATTGATGCCCTGCTGCGACTGGATGGCCGACAGCGCCGCAAGCCGGTCGCGATAGAGCGCCGCCGTCTCAAATTCCAATTCGCCCGACGCCTTCTCCATCTCGGCCGCGAGCAACTCCTTCACCGCATGGCTGCGGCCGGACAGGAAGTCGGTCGCCTCGCGGACGAGCTCGGTATAGCCGGGAAAATCGATCTCGCCGGTGCAGGGACCGGCGCAGCGGCGAATCTGGTAGAGCAGGCAGGGGCGGGTGCGGCTTTCGAAGAAGCCGTCGGTGCAGGAGCGGATCAGGAACGCGCGCTGGAGCGCCGTGATGGTGCGGTTGACCGCGCCTGCGGAGGCGAACGGTCCGAAATAGCGCCCGGGCCGGCTCTGCGCGCCGCGATGCTTGAGGATCTGCGGTGCCCAATGATCGCCGGTGATCAGTATGTAGGGGAACGACTTGTCGTCGCGAAGCTGCACGTTGAAGCGCGGCCGAAGCTGCTTGATCAGATTGGCTTCGAGCAGCAGCGCCTCGGTCTCGGTCGTGGTCGAGATGATCTCGACCGTGACGGTGGCTGCGATCATGCGCAGAATGCGCGCCGGCTGCGGCGCGTTGACGCGCGCATAGGAGGTGAGCCGCTTTTTGACGTTCTTGGCCTTGCCGACATAGAGCACGTCGTTTGCCGCGTTCAGCATGCGGTAGACGCCGGGCGAGGTCGGCGCGAGCCGGACCGCGTTTTCGATCGCGGCATGGCCAACCGCGAGCGGGCCTTCGGCGATCGCTTCAACCGGTTCTTCCGGCAGATCCGGCAGCCGTGCCTCCTCATCATCCTCGGCAGGCGAGGTGGCGGGATCTACATCGGGCGCTGCCGACTGTTCGTCCGGCAGATCGGCTGCGCTGCCAGCCTTCGCCGCCCGCGTGCCGGGCGCGTGCGGCTGATCGGTTTTGTGGGTGGTCATGACTTGAATTTAAGCGTTAACCGCGCGCGTCGCCAGCGCCTCGGCGCGAGAGCGAAGCCGAATGCACAGGCGCTTCCGCGAAGCCTGGCCTGCTCGTTCTCTGGCCTGCTTCGTTGTTCAGTCTTCATGAGAGAGTTCAAGTCATGAGACAGTTCAACTTTCTTGCAGTTTTCTTGCAGTTCGCCTCGGCGCTGGTGGTTTTTTCGAACGCGTCCCAGGGTTTGTGCGTTCGTCACGAACTGTTTTGGCGGGTAATGCTTCATTAAGTACGTCAAGTACGTAGTAATGCGGTTTAACAGGCCTTTAACCGGAAACTCCCGATAAACCTTACCGAAAAAGTGTTGAGTTCCGTAACCAATTCATTCACCCGCGCCCCCTCCCGGATGGCGCCGAATGCGAAGGTCACGGCGGTAGCGTGGGAGAGTTCAGATGAAGAAGCTGCTGTTGCGTGTACTGACGTTGCTCGCCGTCGGCGGGATTGCTCAGGAGGCAAAGGCAGCCGATGTCCCCATGTACCCACCGCCGCCGCCGCAGCCGCCACCACAACAGTTCTACACGCCCCGGCCGCTCGATTTGTGCAGCTGGGCCGGCCCCTATCTCGGCAGCAATCTCGGTTACGCCTGGGGCACAGTCAGCGGCAGTCAGACCAAGCCGGCTGGCTTTGTCAGCGGCGCGCAGGCCGGCTACAACTGGCAGAACGGGCCATGGGTGATCGGGGTCGAAGGCGACCTCCAGGTGTCCGGCGCCGAGAATACGTTTGCGTCCTGGAAATTCTCCAACCCGTGGTTCGGCACCGTGCGTGGCCGCGCCGGCTACACGGTCGGCAGTGTCTTGTTCTACAGCACCGCGGGTCTCGCCTTCGGCGAGTTACGTGCCGAGACGTTCAACTCATCGGAGTCCCACGTCAACACCGGCTGGGCGGTGGGCGTCGGCACTGAGTTCAATCTCACGGCGTTTGGCGCTCCGACAAACTGGACAGCCAAGATCGAATATCTCTTCGTCAGTCTCAGCGATACGCCGTTCTTCACGACAGGGATGTCAAATGGGCTCAGCTTCAGCACATTCCGGGTCGGTGTGAACTATCATTTCTGACACCAACAAAAAAACGGCATGCTACCCACTCCCGGCTGCGATGCAGCCGGGATTTTTTTATCCGCGCCTCCGATGCGAAGACCTGCCCGCGCAATCGAGCTCGGCAACGGTTTACGTCACGATGACGCGTCTAGCTGAAAACGAACACTAGGACTGAACGACGAGATTGACCGCCTTGGGGCCTTTACCCTTCTTGTCCGGTTCGACTTCAAATGAAATACGCTGTCCTTCGGTCAAATCCTTCAATCCGGCCCGCTCCACCGCCGTGATGTGAACGAACACATCGCGGCCGCCGTCGTCGGGCTTGATGAAGCCATAGCCGCGTTCTCCATTGAAGAACTTGACCGTACCCGTCATGGCCATCGGGAAATCCTCCCCCGCATTGCTGAAGCCGCCTTTGCGCGCATGGCGCGCATCGACTTGACCGGACATTCACGACCGGAAAGCATGGCCATCTTGGCGGCCGGGGTTTGCCCCCGGTCCGCCCGGATTTTTTTAGGCCCTCGTCACTCCGCTGCAACCATTCGTGGTGCAACCATTCGTGGAAGCAGAACGTAAAGCCAGTCCGACGCGAGCATAATACGGTTCCACGGGAATTGACTACGGATTTTCGGGCTAGATTCCGAGGAATTCAGGATAACTTGGCGTGGGCTCAAGCTCTGTCCGAGCTTGATCTTTTCGGAAATCCGGTTCCCGCTCGCCATCCGTGTGCGGGGCGGGCTGTTTCGGGTTCCGGGCTCGGCGGGCGGGAGTGGGGGTCCGTTCAAGCCTTCGGGGGCTCGTTGGGCTCAGGCCTTGACGGTTTCGAGCCGGAAGCGGCCGGCACCGCCCTGGCCAAGCGGCTTTTCCAGCTCCGGCAGGATTGCTTTCAGCTCGCCTTGCAGCGTCCAGGGCGGATTGACGATCAGAAGCCCGGTCGAGGCGAGGGCGCCGTCCGCCGCCTGCGGCCCGACGCTGAATTCGAGCCGCAGGCATGTTCCGGCTGGCCTGGTCGATGCCGTCACCGCGGCGACATGCCGCGCAAGCGCATCGGTCGCGCGGCGGCTCTTGGCGGGATACCAGAGCAGATAGATGCCGGTCGGCCATTTGGCGAATGCCGCCGCAAAACCCGCGGCAAGGCGTTCAAACTCGTTCTTGGCTTCAAAGGACGGATCGACCAGCACCAGGCCCCGTCGCTCGTTCGGCGGCACGAAGGCGGGCAGCGCCAGCCAGCCGTCGAGGTCGACCACGCGCGCCTGCTGGTCGCGGCGCAGTGCGTCGATCAACTGCTTGCGCGCGGTCGCCTCGACTTCGCAGGCGGTGAGGCGGTCCTGCGGCCTGAGCAGGCCGCGCGCGATCAGCGGCGATCCCGGATAGGCGTGAAGCGCGCCCTTCGGATTGAAGGCCCTGACGATGTCGAGATAGGGCTTCAGCAGCAGCGCCGTCTGTTGGGAAAATCGCGCCTGCATGATGCGCGCGATCCCGGTCAGCCATTCGCCGCCTCGCCGCGCTTGCTCGGCCTCAAGATCATAGAGCCCGGCGCCGGCATGGGTATCGATGACGCGGAAGGCGGCCTGCTTCTCATGCAGATAGGTGAGAATACGCACCAGCACGATGTGCTTGATGACGTCGGCAAAGCCACCGGCGTGGAAGGCGTGACGGTAGTTCATGGGCGCGGGTTACGACGTCTCGCGGCGAAAGCAACCCCAAATCATGCCGTGAAGATCACCGCACGACAGATGTCATTTCGGGGCGCGCGATCGAACTCGGGTTTGCCCGAGTTCAGTTTACAACAGTCCAAGTCGGCAACAGCCGACTGGATGGCGAACCCGCAATCTCGAGATTCCGGGTCGATGCGGAAGCCTGTCATCGGGCCGCGCTTCGCGCGGACCCGGTGGCATCGCCCCGGAATGACGTCGCAACTTGATGGTTGCTACGACCCCGATTCGGGAATGCCTCTGCTCGGCGAATGCTCCAGACTGGCCTTTCGCTCGAAAACGCTCTAACCGCCCCGCATCGGCGGCATCGTCACCTGGTCGCGGCGGCAGGCGCGGCGGTCGATTTCGTCGCAAGCGCGGAATTGCAGATCCTTGCTCATGCAGATCCGCACCTCGCTCAGCCGGCTGCGGTTGCAGATCACCGCGATGCCGTTGGGGGAGAGGCCAGGATTGGCCTTGACGAAAGCGTCCTCGATCTCATTGGGCGCGACACTCTTGGCTTCCGACAGTTGCTGATATTCAGACGGAATCTTCACCGCCGCGCGCGCCTTCCGGACGGTGTCGAAATAGGCGTCCTCGGACAGGCCCGAGCAGGTGCCGTGCTTGTCCCATTCATTGTAGATCAGGCCCGGCGCCGGCATCAGGTCGAGCATCGAGGTCATGATGTTGCGGTTGAGCCGCGGCGCCGGCCGTTGGCAATATTCTGGATAGCCACGCTCATATTGCGGCCACAGGCCGTGGACCACGAAGGCGAACGGCCGGCCGCCGCACTGGGCCCGCTGCGAGCGCCCACTATTGCCGCGTTCCTCCGCATCCGCGCAGAAGGAGGGCGACCAGGACAGCGACAGCACATAATAATCGAACTCGCCCGGTGTATCCTGGCGCCGGTCCTGCGCCGAGGCAGCGCCAGCCGCAGCCAGGATGGACAGCGCCGCGAGGGCGCAGCACCCTGCACCCCGAAGCCGGACTCGGATTGAACGAAACATGATGATGCCCCTGCCTAACGAATCGCGCGGGAGGCTAGCAGCAGAACGGAACATTTCCAGAACAAAAACCCGTGACCAAGTGGCGGCGCGCCATCACGCGCCATCACAGGCCGTCCGACCGATCCCGAATCAGGGCCGGGCGGCTCTGCAGGCCGGATTATAGGCCCAGTTGCGGTCGAGCCCGGTCACGCACCATTCGACGCCCTGGTCGAAGCCCGCGAAGCCGCCATCCTCGATGATCGAGAAATGCACGAGGTGAACGCTCGAATCGCTCAGCATCACGCTGCCGCTGCAGTGACGGCGCGGAATATTGTCGGACTGCCAGGGCCGGAACGCGACCTCATGGATATTGCCATAGCCGGTGATCGTCAGCGCAGAGTTCCAGAAGGTGCTCTCCTTTTCCTGGAATTGCGAGCTGATCGCGGGCAGCGCCGCCTCGCAGGGCGCCACACGTCCTTCATATTTCGGACCGGATAGCCAGAAATTCAGCTCCAGCGGATTGGCGGCCTCGGCCGGCTGGCCGAGTGCGAGGAGGGCCAATGCGGCACAGGTCAGGCCGGGAAGGCTGAAGCGTTTCAAGGATTTGGCGAGATCGCGCATGGGCTGCCCGCGGAGAGAGATTCGAGTGATCCGGACAAAAGACCGTGCCGCGAAGCCTTGATCCGGTCAAGTGCAGCAAGGCAACACTCGTCCTGAAGTCGCATTACGCCCTGTTGCCGTCCTTTTCAGGTCCAACAATGCCTCTTAAGATGACGCAAGGCGAAATGGAGTCGTGAGAATGCAAAGGATGGTAGCCGCGAGCCTGCTTGCGATGGTGCTTGCCGTATGCGGAATGCTGGCGAGCGCGCCGGCGCGGGCCGATTGGGTGCCGGCGTTCAAGGGCAACGATACCGGTGGAATCATCGCCTATTCGCTGGCGACACAGACTGATGCGCGGTTGCTCGCCGTCCAGCATTGCGCCTCCTATGGCAAGGTCGTGAAGTTCCTGGCGGTGGACGCGCGCTATGGCGGCTATCTGTCGTTCGCCTGCCGCTGGGTGCCGTACGGCGCCAATGAGCTGCCGATCAGGACGCTGTACTGACCGCATATCTCATTCCCCATATTTCATCGTCGTGTAAGAGTTGGAACGCGCCATGAAGCGACCGCTGCTGTCATTGGGTTTCTCATGCTGCGCGCTCGCGGCGCTGTCGGCGCATGGCGCGGTCGCTGAGGATTTGCCGGCGCGCAAGGCGGGCTTGTGGGAAATGAAGGTCGTCAAGACCGGCGCGTCGTCGATCCCGGATGTGACCATGCAGCATTGCACCGACGAGACCATCGACAGGGACATGACCAATTCGGCCTCGCCGGTCGCCAAGGACAATTGCTCCAAGCAGGACATCCACAAGACTTCGACTGGCTATGTCGGCGACTCCGTCTGCGCTTTCGGCGGCACGTCGATCGCCATGCACACTGAGGTCGTCGGCGATCTCAATTCCACCTACACCGTCTTGATCAACTCCCACAGCGACAAGGGTCCGTCCGGCAAGCCGCTCGACACCACGACCAAGATCGAAGCGAAATGGCTCGGCGCCTGCAAGCCGGACCAGAAGCCCGGCGATATCGTGATGCCCGGCGGCTTCAAGATCAACGTCAAGGGCGTCGACAAGCTGAAGGGCCTGCTGAAGTCGAACTAGAGCCCTTTTCCGTTCCGATTGAATCGGAACGGAAGCTCTAGTCTTTTGTTTTGACGCGTTTTCTTCACGCGAACCGGTACCCACTTCGCTCGAAAACGCTCCAAGCCGCGCTGCGCCGGCCGGTCACACCGGTATCCTTACCCTCGCGCGCAGGCCGCCCAGCGGGCTGTCGCCGAGCATGATGTCGCCGCCATGGGAGCGGGCGATGTCGCGGGCGATCGCAAGGCCGAGGCCGGTGCCGCCTTCGTCCTGGTTGCGTGCGCCGTCGAGCCGCAGGAACGGCTTGAACACCTCCTCGCGCTTGTCCGCGGGAATGCCGGGCCCGTCATCATCGATCGTCACGGTCAGATAGCGATGATCGCGATGGCCGGTGATCGCGATCTTGCTGCCGTGCCGCGCCGCATTCGAGATGAGATTGCCGAGGCAGCGCTTGAACGATGCCGGCTTGATGATGACGACCGGCAGCCCGTGAAACGAGACTGTGGCGCAATGGCCGTTGCGTTCGGCGTCGCCACGCAATTCCTCCAGCGCGACGGTCATGTCGGTCGGCTGCGCATTCTCACCGCTGTCGCCACGCGCAAAGGCGAGATAGTCCTCAAGCATCCCCGACATCTCGTCGACATCCCTGCGCATCGCCTCGAGCTCCGGCGTGTCGCCGATCAGCGCCAGTTCGAGCTTGAAGCGGGTCAGGATGGTGCGCAGGTCGTGGGAGACGCCGGCCAGCATCGCGGTGCGCTGCTCCATCGCGCGCTCGACGCGGGCCTTCATTTCGAGAAAGGCGTGCGCCGCGCGCCGCACCTCTCGCGCGCCGCGCGGGCGGAAGTGCGGTGCCTCGCGGCCCTTGCCGAAGCTCTCGGCGGCGTCCGCGAGCCGTAGGATCGGCTTGATCTGGTTGCGTAGGAACAGGACCGCGACGATCAAGAGGATCGAGGATGTGCCGACCATCCAGAACAGGAAAATCTCGGAATTGGAGGCATAGGCCGCGGAGCGCTGCGCGAACACCCGCATGACGGCGTCATCGAGCAGGACGCGGATTTCGACGAGATTGGACTTGCCGACCGTGTCGATCCAGAAGGGTCGGGCGATCTGGCGGCTGATCTGCCCCGAGAGCGACTGGTCGAGCAGCGAGAAGAACGGCTTCGGCCCCGGAGACGGCATGTCGCCGGGAGGAAGGAAATCGACCACGAGCCCGAACCGCTGCTGCGCGATGCGCTTTAGCTGCGTGTGATCCCTGTCCTGCGGATAGGCTTTGTAAATGTCGATCAGGCCCGCGATGTCCTGCACGACCGCGGCCGACAGATGCCGCGTGACCGTGTTCCAGTGCCGCTCCATGAACACGAAGGCCACCACCGATTGCAGCACCACCATCGGCACGATCATGATCAGCAGCGCGCGGGCGTAGAGGCCTTCCGGCATCCAGCTCTTGAACGCGTTGCCCATCCAGCCATTGGCGGCGGACACGCGTTGCGACGCGTTGCGGATCAGGGTCAGGCCGGTGTCGAGCGTCGTCATCGTGCGGGCGCGGAAAGCATCTCAGGGCGAGGCGACGAGACGATAGCCGATGCCGCGCACCGCCTGCAGGAACAGCGGATTGGCCGGGTCGTGCTCGATCTTGCGCCGCAGGCGATTGATCTGCACGTCGACCGCGCGCTCGTTCACGGTGCCGTTGCCGGTCAGCGCGCCGCGCGGCACGGTTTCGCCGGGCGCGACCGCGAGAATGCGCAGCATCTCGCGCTCGCGGTCGGTGAGATGGATGATCTCCTCGCCATGGCGCAACTCGCCGCGTCCGAGATGATACACATACGGACCGAACGCGATCTGCTCCAGCGTGATCGCCGCCGGCGGCGCGGCGCGCTTGAGGATGTTGCCGATCCGTAGCGCCAGCTCGCGCGGCTCGAAGGGCTTTGCGACATAGTCGTCGGCGCCGATCTGCAGGCCCTCGATCCGGCTCTCCGGCTCGTGCCGCGCCGTCAGCATCACGATCGGGACCGAGGAGGACTGGCGGATCGAGCGCGCCAGATCGAAGCCGGTCTCGCCCGGCATCATGACGTCGAGGATCAACAGGTCGAAATGCAGGCCGGCGAGCTTGGCGCGCGCATCGCTTGCGCTCGCAGCCGTCGTGACGCGATAGCCCTCGCCGCAGAGAAAGCGCGACAGCAGATCGCGGATGCGGCGGTCGTCGTCAACCAGCAGCAGATGGGGCGCGTCGTCGGCGGGTTGCGGCGCCGAGCGCGGAACGGATACGGCGAGCGGCACGATTACTCCTTTGTAGTTGCGGCGCTGAAGATCGTCTCCAGCACCTTGTCCGGATCCTCGCGATCGATCATCGCGCGCAGGAAACGGCGGACCGTTTCAGCGCTGGCCGGCTCGATGTCGTCAAGGGCCCGGTCTATTCTCTTGGTCTGCAGGCCGGCGAGTTTCGCCACAAGCGCCTCGCCCTTGGCGGTGGCATAGAGCAGGCGCTGCCGCCGGTCGTTGTTGCCGGTCTTCTGCACAATATAGCCCTCGTCGAGCAACTGCTTCAGCACCCGTCCGAGCGACTGCTTGGTGATGCGCAGCACGTCCAGCAGATCGGCGACCTTCAGGCCGGGATAGCGGTGGACGAAGTGCATCACCCGGTGATGCGCCCGCCCGAACCCGAACGCCTCGAGTTCATTGTCGGCGTCGCCGACAAAATCCCGGTAGGCGAAAAACAGCAGCTCGATGATATCCCAGCGCAAATCGGCCTCCCGTGGGGAGGGGGCGCGGGCCTCCGCGGTCCGCGAATCGGGGGGACTGGCAGCGGCATTTAAGTTTATGTCAGGCATGTTGACATATCTTGGGTTCAATGTTACAAAACGAGCAGCTTCGACGAAATATTAGATCGTTTCGGGCGCGGCGACGTTTCAAAACGGCTTGAGATAGCCAACCAGGCGGCGAATGCCGCGATCTGATCTACCGTACGATTGGTGTGCGGCAGGTTGCCGACCATACTGGACTTCCGCAATCCGCAAAAGCATGTCGGCCGCGACAAGCTGGCGTGGTAAGCCCCGGTCCAGATTCTATCAAACCCCGCCGGCTGCGCGAGCGATGCGTGTCCGGCGCGCCGATCCGGGAGAGAGCCAATGGGGGTTTCGTTCGATAAATCTGCCCGAAATCGGGCCAGCAGGCCCGGCGACGTCAGGCCGGCGCCAGAGATCGCGCCGGCGCCGACAGCGGGCGGCAAGGAAATGAGCTTGAGATTCGAAATCGAGCCTGCGGCGAATCCGATATCCGAGAAGGAGCGCGCGGCAAGGCTCGTGGATCCGGGCTTCGGCCGGATTTTCACCGATCACATGGCTGTGGTCCGCTACAGCCAGTCGAAGGGATGGCATGGCGCGCGCATCGAATCCCGCGGTCATTTCCCGCTCGATCCGGCCACCGCCGTCCTGCATTACGCGCAGGAGATTTTCGAAGGCCTCAAGGCCTACAAGCGCGACGACGGCGGCGTGAACCTTTTCCGACCCGATGCCAATGCGCGGCGCTTCTGGAATTCGGCCGAGCGCATGGCCATGGCGCCGCTGCCCGAGCCCGTGTTCATCGAAGCGGTCGAGCAGCTTGTGCGCATCGATCGTGCCTGGATGCCGGGCGGCGAGGGCAGTCTCTACCTGCGGCCCTTCATGATCGCGAGCGAGGTCTTCCTCGGCGTGAAGCCGTCCGCGGAATACATCTTCGCCGTCATCGCTTCGCCGGTCGGCTCCTATTTCAAGGGCGGGCCTGCGCCGGTGTCGATCTGGGTGTCCGAGCATTATACGCGCGCCGCGATCGGCGGCACCGGCGCCGTCAAATGCGGTGGCAATTACGCAGCGAGCCTGCGTGCGCAGGCCGAGGCCATCCATCACGGGTGCGATCAAGTCGTTTTCCTCGACGCGGTCGAACGCCGCTACATCGAGGAACTCGGTGGCATGAACGTCTTCTTCGTGTTCGACGACGGTTCGCTGCTGACGCCGCCGCTCGGCACCATCCTGCCAGGCATCACCCGCGATTCGATCATCGCGCTGGCGAAGGATTCCGGCACGCCTGTGCGCGAGGAGCCCTACACCGTCGAACAATGGCGCGCTGATGCCGCCAGCGGAAAGCTGAAAGAGGCCTTTGCCTGCGGCACGGCGGCCGTCATCTCGCCGATCGGCAAGGTGTGCTCCGTGAGCGGCGATTTCCTCATCAGCGGCGGCGCGGCCGGCGCCGTCGCGATGGGGCTGCGCAAGAAGCTGGTTGACATCCAGTACGGTCGCGTGGCCGACCCGCATGACTGGATTAGAAAGGTCCTGTGATCAGTGAAGGAGGCGGCCTGACCTGGAACTTAACCTGGAACTTGCGGTCGGGCGCGTCTTCGCTGGCGTCGACGCTGGAATATCGCGTCAGCGATTTTCTTCACGGCACGGAGTTCGCGACGCGCGACAAGAGCGGCCTTGTTTCGTTCGCGGTCGGCAACGACGTCCAGCCTTCCGGCCGACTCGGGTAAATTCATTCCCGGTCACGCCGCGACGGTTGCCGCTTCCCGCATGGGCTGGTACCAACGCCGCCCATGGCCGACAAACCCAAAAAACCCGCAAGATTGAAAGCGCGCCTGCCGCGCGGGCTGGAGGATCGCGGCCCCGCCGCGATCAACGCCACGCGGCAAATGATGGAGAAAATCCGCGCCGTCTATGAGCGCTACGGTTTCGAGCCGGTGGAGACGCCGGCCTTCGAATATACCGACGCGCTCGGCAAATTCCTGCCGGACCAAGACCGGCCCAACGAGGGCGTGTTCTCGTTCCAGGACGATGACGAGCAGTGGATCTCGCTGCGCTACGACCTCACCGCGCCGCTCGCGCGCTATGTCGCGGAGAATTTCGATACGCTGCCAAAGCCCTATCGCAGCTATCGCGCGGGCTATGTCTATCGCAACGAAAAGCCCGGCCCCGGCCGCTTCCGCCAGTTCATGCAGTTCGATGCCGACACGGTCGGCTCGGCGTCGCCTGCGGCCGATGCCGAGATGTGCATGATGGCCGCCGACACGATGGAAGCGCTCGGCATTCCGCGCGGCAGCTATGTCGTGAAGGTGAACAATCGCAAGGTGCTGGATGGCGTGCGCGACGCCATCGGCATCGCCGATGAAAGCCGCTGGCTTACCGTGATGCGTGCGATCGACAAGCTCGATCGTCTCGGCATCCCGGGTGTGCGGCATCTGCTCGGTGAAGGCCGCAAGGACGAGTCCGGCGATTTCACCAAAGGCGCGGGCCTGAAGGAGGCTGACATCGCGCTGGTGGTCGGCGCGATCGAAGCGAACGCAAAGCTTGATGCGCGGCTGCTTGACAGCAAGATCAGGCAGGAGGGGCGCGCGGAGCTTGACGAGATCGAGCGGCTGGTCAGGGCGTCCGGCTATGGTCCGGATCAAATCCACATTGATCCGTCCATCGTTCGCGGCCTCGAATATTACACCGGTTCGGTCTTCGAGGCGCAGCTTCTCGCCGAGATACCGAACGAGAAGGGGCAGTCGGTCGTGTTCGGCTCGGTCGGCGGCGGCGGTCGTTATGACGGCCTGGTTTCGCGTTTCCGCGGCGAGGTCGTGCCTGCGACGGGCTTCTCGATCGGCGTGTCGCGGCTGCAGGCGGCGCTGACGCTGCTCGGCAAGCTCGACACGCGGCCCGAATTCGGTCCCGTGGTCGTCACCGTGTTCGATCGCGACCGTGTCGCGGATTATCAGAAGATGGTCGCGAGCTTGCGCAATGCGAATATCCGCGCCGAGCTTTATCTCGGCAACCCCAAGAACATGGGCAACCAATTGAAATATGCCGACCGGCGCAACTCGCCTTGCGTGATCATCCAGGGCAGTGACGAGAAGGCGCGCGGCGAGGTGCAGATCAAGGATCTGATCGAGGGCGCCAAGGCTGCGGCTGCGATCGCCTCCAACCAGGAATGGCGCGAGACGCGTCCGGCGCAATTCTCCTGCAAGGAAGAGGAGATCGTCGCGAAGGTGCGCGAAGTGCTGGCGCGCCATGATGTGAAATGGGGATAGCCGATTCCATCATGCGCGGGCTTGACCCGCCTATCCATCTCTCAAATGATGGATTGCCTCTGGCGACGAACAACCCCTGGCGACAAGCAACAAAGGGAGCAACAAGATGCCTGAGATTACCATAAGCATGGCCGCCGGCCGCACCGAGGAGCAGAAGCTCGGCATGATGCGCGACATCACGCAGGCGCTGGTGAAGAATCTCGGCGTCGACGCCGAAGCCGTGGTGATCCAGATCAACGAGGCGCCGCTGCATCACAAGATGAAAGGCGGCAAGAGCTTCGTCGAACGCGCGGCCGCGCAGAAGAAATGATCATCAAGAATTGATGACAAGAAATGATGACGACGTCAGTCGGGGCGCGCCCCGGACTGGCGGTTTCGTTGAGCCACGCATTCTTCGGGCCGCGCCCTTATCGAGCCAGCCATGGACGCACGTGACATCATCAAGGTCGGCATGAGTGCCGAGCGCAAGCTGGTGGTGCCGCCGGAGCGCACCGTCGGGCACATCCTCAAGGGCATGCCCATGGTGTTTGCGACCCCGATGATGATCCTGGAGATGGAGCTCGCCTCCGGCAAAGCGATTGCCGGATGTCTCGCGCCCGGCTGGGTCACGGTCGGCACCGAGGTCGATATCCGTCATCTCGCGGCCTCGCCGGTAGGCGCGACCGTCCGCACGGCGTCGCGCGTGATCGCGGTCGAGCGCCGCATCATCCGCTTCGAGGTCGAGGCATTCGACGATCACCGCAAGATCGGCGAGGGCCGCCACGCCCGCGGCCTCGTCAATCTCGAAAGCTTCAACAGGCGCCTCGCCGCGACGTAAGCTGTAGGGTGGGCAAAGGCGCGCAGCGCCGTGCCCACCATCCGTCCGCATCGTCGCGCGAATTGGTGGGCACGCTGTCACTTTGCCCACCCTACGAGCTACGCACTTGATATTCCAGAGAACCCTTCGGCTCTCTTCTCCGTCGTCCCCGTCACCGGGGACCCATAACCAAGCGCGGCTCTATGTTATCGCGCTGCCGGCAACAAGCATTGTGCAACACATCCGGCATCACGCGGTATAGGTCCCGGCGTTCGCCGGGGCGACGATTCTTGATCGTTGCTACGATCTGGACGTGACTACTTCGCCAATTCCTTCGAGCGCGCCGTGGCGGCGGCGATCGCGCGTGTCATCAATTGCTGCATTCCGTCCGCGCTCATCAGCACGTCGAGCGCGGCGGCGGTGGTGCCGCCGGGCGAGGTGACGTTCTGCCGCAGCGTGGCCGCGGCAAGCTCGGAGCGGTGCAGGAGCTCGCCGGAGCCCGCGACGGTTTCGCGTGCGAGCCTGGTCGCAAGCGCTTCAGGCAGGCCGGCGGCGATGCCGGCGCGCGCCAGCTCCTCCGCGAGCAGGAAGACATAGGCTGGACCCGAACCGGAGACGGCGGTGACGGCATCCATCAGGCCCTCGTCAGCGACCCATTCGACCGATCCGGTCGCGCGCAACAGCGCATCCGCGGTCGTGCGCTGCGCGGCGCTGACCTTGGGTGCCGCCACCGCGACCGTGATGCCGCGGCCGATCGCGGCCGGCGTATTGGGCATTGCGCGCACGACCATGTCGCCGCAGACTTGTTGCAGCGATGCGATCGTGGTGCCGGCCATGATCGAGACCGCAAGCGTGTTCGCGCCCACAAAGGCCTTCAGCACGCCGCCCGTCTCGCGAAAGGTCTGCGGCTTCAGCGCGATCACCAGCGTGTCGGCCGCGATCATCTGCTTTGGATTGAGCCGGATGCCCTTGGCCGCGAGCGCGCCGATCTCTTCCGATGGCGCCGGCTCGATCACCACGACGCGCCTCGGGTCGAGACCTTGCGCAAGCCAGCCGGTGAGCATAGCGCCGCCCATCTTGCCGGCGCCGGCAAGCACGATCGTGCTGGTGATGTTTTGAAGCGTGTTGCTGTTCACTTGTGTCACCACACATCCCGCCGTCGTCCCCGCGAAAGCGGGGACCCATAACCACCGGCGGTTCTATGTTATCGCGCTGTCTGCAACAAGCACTGTGCCACTCATCCGGCATCACGCGGTATGGGTCCCCGCTTTCGCGGGGACGACGCTGCGCGTGAGGAGGACCTACGCCTCGCCCTCGGTGTCGAACATCGCAGCGCTCAAGGCTTCGAATACCCTCGCTCGTCATTGCCGGGCTTGACCCGGCAATCCATCAACTCAAGAAGCTTTTAGATTTGAGATGGATGCGCGGGTCAAGCCCGCGCATGACGATAGAGAGGGCGGAAGCCTCGCGCCCGCGCATGACGACAGCGGGAGCGCGAGCTCTACGCCTCGCCCTCGGTGTCGAACATCGCAGCGCTCAAGGCTTCCGCGGTCGACTTGCCCGCCCACACCACGAATTGGAATGCGGGGAAATAGCGCTCGCAGGCATGGATCGCGCCTGCCAGCATGCTTTCGCATTGCGCGGTGGAGGCGGTGATGCCGCCCGGCAGCACCAGCGCCTGGCGATGCATGATCATGCCGGTGTGGGTCCAGATGTCGAAATGCCCGATCCAGAGCTGCTCGTTGATGCCGGCGATCAGCCGCTGCACCTCGCCCCGCCGCGGCGGCGGAATCTTCATGTCGAAGGCGCAGGCCAGATGCAGCGCCTCGATCTCGCTCATCCATGTGAAGGAGAGCTGGTAGTCGGTCCATTCGCCCCTGGAGACGATGGTGACTTCATCCTCGCCGGATCGTTCGAACGACCAATTGTTGTCGGCAGCGATGTCCTCGACCACCGCAAGCGGATGGTTCGGGGAATCGATGATGCCTTCGAGCATGGACATGCCGTCTCGACCTCTTTTTTTCACTATCATTCAATTGAAACGAACACGGCGCGTAGCTTCGCGCTTCCTCTCCAGCGCGACGCTGCCGGCTGCACTCCCTTGAGGGTTCCCGTCGGGGGTCCCCGGGCCTGCCCGGATCAAGTGATGTGATTTGCGGAATCCGCGCAACTGGACGTCGAGTCCGTCCACAACGGAAAGGGAGATCGTCCACAGCTCATCGGTCCGGCCGCATTAAGTTGAGAACAAATCCGAATCGGATTTGCGGCATTAACTCTTTGGAAACGAATCTTGTCCCCTCGCCGCAGGGCGAAATACCCGCCCGGCATGGCCATATGCTGATTCGCGGGGGCCGAGGGCTTGCCGGGCCGCCTCCGGTTGGTCATATTTCGCACAGGTCTGGCCATCCCGGCCAGGCCGATGTTCTCAGGGCGGGGTGAAAGTCCCCACCGGCGGTAAGGGTGGTTCAAGCCCAAGCCCGCGAGCGCCCTCTTCCGCCAGGAAGAGGGGTCAGCAGATTCGGTGCGACTCCGAAGCCGACGGTCACAGTCCGGATGAAAGAGAACGGTCACAACGCCCGCGCTTTGTGCGCGTGCCTTGTCGTTCCGTATGCCCTGATTCTGGTCCCAAAAGAGGCAAGCCATGAATCAGATGTTGCAAGATCCCCAAATCCAAGATTCTCAAGTCAAAGACTCCCAAATCAAAGACTCCGAAATCAGAGACGCCGAAGTCTCGGCCGGAACCATCGATCCGCCTGCGGCGCCGGCGCACCCGCGTTTCGCCAGGCCGCAGCGGATCGCCTTCGTGCAGGCCCGCTGGCACCGCGAGGTGGTCGAGGAGGCGAAGATCGCCTTCCTTGCCGAGATCGCGGCGCGGCACATCCCGCGTGAGAGGGTCGATATTTTCGAGGTCCCCGGCTCGTTCGAGATTCCGCTGCATGCGCAGATTCTCGCCAAGACGCGGCGCTACACCGCGATCGTCGCGGCCGGGCTCGTGGTCGATGGCGGCATCTATCGCCATGAATTCGTCTCCGACACCGTGATCAAGGCGCTGATGGATGTGCAGTTGCGAACCGAGGTGCCGGTGTTCTCGGCCGTGCTGACGCCGCAGCAATTCCATGAGACGCAGGCGCATTTCGATTTCTTCCGCAAGCATTTCGCGGTGAAGGGCGTCGAGGTCGCGGAAGCCTGCGCCAACACGCTGCTCAGCCTGGAGCGGCTGCGCGGCCAGGTCGCGGCGGGGATTGTGCAGAGCGGTTGAGCATGATCCGGAGCCTGATCCGCAAGAAAGCCCTCCCTGCGCTTCGATAGCGGGGCGGGCAGCGTTTTTCCCGTCGCGTTTTCCCCGACAAACACGAAACGCGTTCAAAGATAATGCTCAAAAAGTAGCGACTTAGGATCGATTGTCATTTCCGCCGCCGCGTCTATAAACTCGGCGGCGGGAGGAGGCCTTGGCCCGTGGAGACGGGAGGCCGACAAGATCATGTTCGAAGGACACGATCCCTATCTCGTCGCGCTCTCGGTAGCGATCGCGATCCTGGGAGGATATACGGGCTTCGGTCTTGCGGCACGCATCCGCAGCGCGCCGGCCGTGGGCGCGCGTACGCTTTTGGCGGGGGCTGCCGCCTTTCTTGCCGTCGGCATCTGGACCATGCATTTCGTGGGCGTGCTGGCGGCGCCGTTGCCCGCCGATGCGGTCTATCTCGTGCTGCCCACCGTTATCTCGTTTCTGATCTGCGCGCTGGTGGTCGGCATCTCGCTGTTCTTTGTCAGCATCGGCGAGCCGTCGCTCACCCGCGTGGTGTCGTCGGCCGTGCTGCTCGGCGTCGGCATCGCGAGCATGCATTATGTGGGAATGCATGGGCTCGAAGGGCCTTTCGCCATCGAGCATGACGGCGGGATGGTGTTGTTGTCGGTGCTGATTGCGATCGTCGCGGCCTATTGCGGCCTGCGTGCGTTCCTGGCGCGGCATGATGGCATCCGGCTGATCGTCAGCTCGATCGCGTTCGGCGTCGCGGTCTCGGGGATGCACTACACCGCCATGTATGGCATGCACATCGTGCCGCTGTCGGCAGCCGCGCATCATCACGAGATTGGGGGGCTTTCGGCCTCGCCGCAAATCCTGTCGATTGTCGTGTCGGTGTTGTGCTTCGTGATCGCGGCGGGCTTCCTGTTATCGCTGGTGCCGGACTCGCGCCGGCAGCTTCCAGTCGCCGCGGCGCTGGCCGAAGGGGCCGTGATGCCGGCTGTCATGGCCGCGCCGGAGGTGGGTGCCGTTGTTGGACAGGCATCGCCGCGCCCGATTCAGGCCCCGCTCGGCGGACTCGGCCGGCCGCCGCGGCCATCGCCGGCCCCGCGCCTGCCGGTCGAGGGCGCCAACGGAACCCACTTCATCGATGCGGCGGATGTCCGCAGCGTCCGCGCCGACGCTCACTATACGCGGGTGCATGACGGAACCCGGGAGCGGATGTGCCCGTGGTCGATCTCGGAAGCCGAGGCCCAGCTCGATCCCGGCCTGTTTGTCCGGGTGCACCGCAGCCACATCGTCGCGATCCCGCATGTGACCTTCGTCCGCAAGGAGGGCGACGGCGCGATCATCGAGCTCGACGGCCCGACGCCGCACCGCGTTCCCGTCAGCCGCGCCAAGATCGCCGAGGTCAAGGCTCGGCTCGGGCTAGCGCGGCGGCACGCCTGAGGGTTCCCAGCCACATTCGTCGAAGCGACTCGGATTCACCTCCCGCTTGCGGGGAGAGAGCCTGCCCTCGGGCTTGACCCGAGGGTCGAAGCCGAAGGCTTCGGGTGAGGGGGACTCTCCACGTGCTGCGCTCGTGGAGGGAGCCCCTCATCCCGACCTTCCCAGAGCGAGCTTCGCTCGTCTCGGCCCCGCGAGCGGGGAGAAGGAGCGCAGCCGGCAAGCGGGGAGAAGGAGGCGAGCGCGGCAAGCGGGGAGAAAGGGGGAGCGCTGCGGGCAGCCGTACCATCGGCGCATATTAGGTCACTAGACCTAACGCATTTCGTGCGCGGGGTGGCGCGTCTTGTGCGAAATCCGTCATTCCGTGAGCCAGTCGAGACGGGCGCCTTGCTGTGGAAAAAGTGCCGGTAGAGCCTCCGGCCAACGTCGAACGCCCCGTAAGGGCGAGAAAGCGACGGTGAGGAGGAGACGATGATACCTGGCTCATTCAATTACCATCGGCCCGCAACACTGGCCGATGCGGTGAAATTGCTCGCGGATCTGGGCGACGAGGCCCGCCCTTTGGCCGGCGGCCACAGCCTCGTTCCAATGATGAAGCTCCGGCTCGCTACCCCCGGCCATCTCATCGATTTGCATGGCGTCGCGGGCCTGAAGGGCATCCGCCGTGAAGGCGACACCATCGTCATCGGCGCAATGACGACCCAGCATGAGCTTTTGGGTTCAGAGGAGATCGCGCGGTCGCTGCCGATCCTGCATGAAACTGCATTACTGATCGCCGATCCGCAGGTGCGCTATCGCGGCACCATCGGCGGCAATGTCGCCAATGGCGACCCCGGCAACGACATGCCGGCGCTGATGATTACACTCGGCGGGACTTACAAGCTTGAAGGCCCGTCCGGCGCGCGCGAGATCGCAGCCATCGATTTCTATCAGGGCGCCTATTTCACCGCGCTCGAACCCGGCGAGATCCTCACATCCGTTTCGGTTCCGGTGCCTGAGGCCGGCCACGGCTATGCCTATGAAAAGCTCAAGCGCAAGGTCGGCGATTACGCCACCGCCGCGGCTGCCGTGGTGCTGACCATGGCGGGCGGCAAGGTCGCGACTTGTGAGATCGGGCTGACCAATCTGCACGAGACGCCGCTGCTCGCGGCGGACGCCGCCAAGGCGGTGATCGGAACGAGCCTCGATGCGGCATCGTTGAAGAAGGCGGCCGACGCGGCGAAAGCGATCATGTCGCCGGCAGGCGACGCGCGCGGGCCGGTCGAATACCGCAAGCATGTCGGCGGCATCATGGTGACGCGCGCGCTGCAGCGCGCCGCCGAACGCGCCGCTTGAGGGAGGAAGCAATGGCAAAAACCCACATCACGATGAAGGTGAACGGCGCCGAGGTCGAAGGCCTCGTCGAGCCGCGCACGCTGCTCGTGCATTTCATCCGCGAGAATTTGCAGATGACCGGCACGCATATCGGCTGCGAGACCACCCATTGCGGCGCCTGCACCGTCGATATCGACGGCATGTCGGTGAAGAGCTGCACCATGTTCGCGGTCCAGGCCGACGGCTCGGACGTCACCACGATCGAAGGCATGGCGAACGCCGACGGCACGCTGTCGGCGCTGCAGGAAGGCTTCCGCATGATGCACGGCCTGCAATGCGGCTTCTGCACGCCCGGCATGATCATGCGCGCGCATCGGCTGCTGCAGGAAATCCCTTCGCCGAGCGAGCAGGAAATCCGCATGGGCATCTCCGGCAACATCTGCCGCTGCACTGGCTATCAGAACATCGTCAAGGCGATCCAATACGCCGCCGCCAAGCTCAATGGCGTTGAATTCAAGGAGGCCGCGGAATGAACGACATGACTCCCACGCGGGAACAACGCACAGCGGCGCTCGAAGGCATGGGCTGCAAGCGCAAGCGCGTCGAGGACATCCGCTTCACCCAAGGCAAGGGCAATTACGTCGACGACGTGAAGCTGCCTGGCATGCTGCATGGCGACTTCGTGCGCTCGCCGCATGCGCATGCGCGCGTCAAGTCGATCAACAGCGAGGAGGCGCTGAAGGTGCCGGGCGTGCTCGCGGTCATCACTGCCGAGACGCTGAAGACGGTCAACCTCGCCTGGATGCCGACGCTCGCCGGCGACGTGCAGATGGTGCTCGCCGACGGCAAGGTGCTGTTCCAGAATCAGGAGGTCGCCTTCGTGGTCGCGGCCGACCGCTACGCCGCCGACGACGGCATCAACAAGGTGGTGGTGGACTACGAGCCGCTGCCGCCGATCATCGATCCCTTCACGGCGATGGACAAGGATGCGCCGGTGCTGCGCGAGGATCTCGCCGGCAAGACGACAGGCGCGCACGGGCCGCGCAAGCATCACAATCACATCTTCGAATGGACGGTCGGCGACAAGGAATTGACGGACGCGGCCTTCAAGAAGGCCGAGGTCACTATCAAGGAGATGATCTCCTATCACCGCACCCATCCGTCGCCGCTCGAGACCTGCCAGTGCGTCTGCTCCTTCGACAAGATCAAGGGCGAGCTGACGATCTGGGGCACCTTCCAGGCGCCGCATGTCATCCGCACCGTCGTGTCGCTGATCGCGAAACTGCCGGAGCAGAAGATCCATGTGATCGCGCCCGACATCGGCGGCGGCTTCGGCAACAAGGTCGGCGCCTATCCCGGCTATATCTGCGCGGCGGTCGCCTCCATCGTGACCGGCAAGCCGGTGAAATGGGTCGAGGACCGCATCGAGAATTTGACCGCCACCTCGTTCGCGCGCGACTATCACATGACGACCGAGATCGCCGCGACCAAAGACGGCAAGGTGACGGGCCTTCGTGTCCATGTGCTTGCCGATCACGGCGCGTTCGACGCCTGCGCCGATCCGTCGAAATGGCCGGCCGGCTTCTTCAACATCGTCACCGGCTCATACGACTTCCCGGTCGCGCATCTGGCGGTCGACGGCATCTACACCAACAAGGCGCCGGGCGGCGTCGCCTATCGCTGCTCGTTCCGCGTCACCGAGGCCGCCTATTGCATCGAGCGCGCGATGGACATCCTGGCGCAGAAGCTCGGCATGGATCCGGCGGAGCTGCGGCTGAAGAACTTCGTCAAGCCGGAGCAATTCCCGTATCACTCGGCGCTCGGCTGGGAATATGATTCCGGCGACTACCACACGGCCATGCGCAAGATGATGGAGACGACCGACTACGCCAGCCTGCGCAAGGAGCAGGCTGAGAAGCGCGAAGCCTTCAGACGCGGCGATACGCGCGAGATCATGGGGCTCGGCGTCTCCTTCTTCACCGAGATCGTCGGCGCGGGTCCCTCGAAGAACTGCGACATCCTTGGCATTGCGATGTTCGACTCCTGCGAGATCCGCATGCATCCGACCGGTGCGGGCATCGCGCGGATGGGCACCAAGAGCCAGGGCCAGGGCCACGAGACCACCTGGGCGCAGATCATCGCGACCGAGATCGGCATCCCCGCCGACAACATCATGGTGGAGGAGGGCAATACCGACACTGCACCTTACGGGCTCGGCACTTACGGCTCGCGCTCGACCCCGGTCGCGGGTGCCGCGATCGCGATGGCTGCGCGAAAGATCAAGGCCAAGGCGCAGATGATCGCCGCCTACAAGCTCGAAGTCCATGAGGACGATCTCGAATGGGACATCGACGGCTTCCGCGTCAAGGGCCTGCCCGAGAAGTTCATGTCGATGAAGGACATTTGCTGGGCGGCCTACAACTCCGTGCCGCCGGGCATGGAGCCGGGACTCGAAGCGGTGAGCTATTACGATCCGCCCAACATGACCTATCCGTTCGGCGCCTATCTCTGTGTGATGGATATCGATGTCGATACCGGCGTGTACAAGGTCCGCCGCTTCTATGCGCTGGATGATTGCGGCACGCGCATCAATCCGATGATCATCGAGGGCCAGGTGCATGGCGGGTTGACGGAGGCCTTCGCGATCGCGATGGGCCAGGAGATCCGTTACGACGACACCGGCAATGTGGTGACCGGCTCGTTCATGGATTTCTTCATGCCGACCGCGGTCGAGACGCCGCATTGGGAAACCGACTTCACCGTCACCCCATCGCCGCATCATCCGATCGGCGCCAAGGGCGTCGGCGAAAGCCCGAATGTCGGCGGCGTGCCGGCGTTCTCCAACGCCGTCAACGACGCCTTCTCCTTCTTAGGCGCAACGCATATCCAGATGCCGCACGACTATTGGCGCAACTGGCAGGCCGCGAAGACATTGGGCGCAGTTGCTTGACGTCATCGCGAGGGTGGCGAAGCAATCCAGCAGGCCAGGCAAGCACTGGATTGCTTCGAAGCTCGAGAATGACAAGGGGACATGCAGAGCATGAAAGATCGTGACGAGATCGCGAAACGGCTGGCGGCGTGCGGCTATATCGCCGACAGCGAGCTTGCGACCGCGGTCTCGCTGATGCAGCGCTTGCGGCGCCCGCTTCTGCTCGAAGGCGAGGCGGGCGTCGGCAAGACCGAGGTGGCCAAGGCGTTGGCGAGCATCCACGCGACCGAGCTGATCCGCCTGCAATGCTATGAGGGGCTCGATCAGTCCTCCGCGCTCTATGAGTGGAACTACCAGCGGCAATTGCTGGCGATCCAGGCGCATCACGGCGGCGATGCGGACGCGATCGAGGACAAGATCTTCTCGGAGAAATATCTTCTGGAACGGCCGCTGCTGGCCGCAATCCGCCGCGCCGAACCGCCTGTGCTGCTGATCGATGAAATCGATCGCGCTGACGACGAGTTCGAGGCTTTCCTGCTCGAACTCCTGTCCGACTTCCAGGTCTCGATCCCCGAGCTCGGCACGATCAAGGCGGTCACGATTCCCCATGTGGTGTTGACATCGAACGGCACGCGCGAGCTCTCCGACGCGCTGCGCCGCCGCTGTCTTTATCACTATGTCGATTTTCCCGATGTCGATCGCGAGGCGCGCATCATCATGGCGCGGATCGATGGCGCGAGCGCCTCGCTCGCCGTGCAGATTGCGCAGATGGTCCAGAGCATCCGCAAGGAGGAGCTGCGCAAGGTGCCCGGCGTCGCGGAGACGCTGGACTGGGCGGCGGCGCTTGTCGGCCTCGATATTCGCGACCTGCACGATGATCCCGAAGCGGTGCAGGAGACGCTGATGTGCCTGCTCAAGACGCAGGAAGACAAGGTGCGGATGACGCGGGACGTCACCGCAAGGCTGTTGGGGAAGGTCGCATGAGCTGCTGCGGCACCGGCGCCGGTTACGACGAGATCGACGAGGTGTCTCGCCTCGTCTCGCGCAAGCTCGCGGGCTTCTTGCGCACCTTGCGCGACAACGGCTTTGCCGTGGGCTTTGCCGAAGGCCGGGACGCGGCCGCCTTGATGGCATCGGGCTATGCCCAAAAGCCGGGACTGCTGCGCTCGGCGTTCAAGCATCTGTTCTCGGCGCGCAAATCCGATTGGGAGAAATTCGACGGGCTGTTCGACGCGTTCTGGCTGAACAAGCGCGTGCGGTCGCGTTCGCTGACCATGGGCACGGCCAAGGCGGCCAACAGCCCCTCGATGAAGAGCCTCCAGGACAAGAGCGCCGAGCGCGGCGCAAGCCAATCGGCGACCGATCAGGTCCCGTCCCCAGCCGATGCGCCGGAAGGAAGCGGCGGGGAAGGGCGCATGGAAGGCGCCTCGCGTGCCGACAATCTCGCCGAGGTCGATTTCCGCAGGATCGCCGATCCCGAACAATTGGAGCAGGCGCATGCCGCCGCCGCGCGCCTTGCCAAGGCCATGCGCACGCGGCTGACGCGCCGTGATCTCGCCCGGCGAAGCGGTTACCGGCTCGATCTGCGGCGGACGATCCACAGAAACATCAGCCATGGCGGCGTGCCGATCGCGCTGGTCAAGCGACAGCGAAAAGACAAGCCGCTGCGGCTTGTCGTGCTGCTTGATGCGTCCGGCTCGATGAGCCTCTACACCGGCGTGTTCCTGCGCTTCATCCATGGCGTGCTCGACGAATTCCGCGAGGCCGAGGCGTTTCTGTTCCACACCCGGCTCGCTTACGTCTCGGATGCGATGAAGGAGAAGGACGCCGGCCGCGCCCTCGACCGGCTGTCGCTGCTGGCGCAGGGCGCGGGCGGCGGCACCAAGATCGGCGAGAGCCTGCAGACGTTCAATCGTTGGCACGCGGCGCGCGTGATCCATTCGCGCACCTGCGTCATGATCGTGTCCGACGGCTATGAGACCGGCGACGCCGCGTTGCTCGGCCGCGAGATGGCCGCGCTTGCACGGCGCTGCCGCCGCATCGTCTGGCTCAATCCGATGATGGCGTGGCAAGGCTATGCGCCGGAGGCGAAAGGCATCAAGGCCGCGCTTCCTCATGTCGATCTCTACGCGCCGGCCAATACGCTTGCGAGCCTTGCCGCGCTCGAACCTTATCTCGCGAGGCTCTGATGGGCGCGAGACCGCCTTTGCTTCAGTTCACCTCGCCCCGCTTGTGGTCCGCAAGCGGGACGAGGGAGCGCGCCACCGCCACGAGCGGCACAAA
>Ga0210406_10000966_pt1 | contig 37213 bp, 44 predicted proteins | sample IncBWC30MmetaG_FD_155454 | JGI IMG/M metagenome (GOLD analysis project Ga0210406, IMG submission 155454) | Forest soil microbial communities from Barre Woods Harvard Forest LTER site, Petersham, Massachusetts, United States - Inc-BW-C-30-M | ecosystem: Environmental > Terrestrial > Soil >... | reverse complement strand
GAATGCGGGGTGCACCCCACAAGGGGTTGGCTTGGCTCATGCGCCGAATTAGATCACGAATGTTGGCCGCAACTTCTGGCCTGCCGGGAAGGCGGCGCGATTTTCTGGTCCAATGCCAGGCGAAAGCTTTGCGGTGCCAACGGATGACCGTGTCGGGCTGAACCATCGCGAGACATCGCCGCCAACCGGACCAGAATCGGTACAACAAAACCCACAAGAGCCGGTCGCAGCGGTGGAGGCGCAAGCGACGCGACCCGTTCTTTTGGAAAACTGCAAGTTGGTGGCGAAGCGCGAGGATCTCCGCCTGTAGGGCAGCACGGGTTCGAAAAGTGGAGGCTGTCAAAGCGAAAAAGGCGATTCTCCGTTCCGCAATTGCACTGAAGCCCTCGACACTGCTAGGGCTGGGAGCAACGGGGATGACGGTAATCACGCAGTTGTCATCTTTTTTTTCTGGTCTGTATCGGCGTGCAGATTGCTTGGAATGGCGTCAAGGCGCTACTCGAATCGGTGACGCTGCATATTGGTTGACCAACGGCCCTGTCCCGAGCGCAATTTAGCCCACATTATTGCACCTCTCACGATTTCCGTCACTCCGCTGTTCGAAACCTGATTAATGCTGGTGTGAATCAAGCGGCGGCCACGAAGACTATATCCTTTTCCAGCTCGCCTTCAGTTCATTGACCCACGGCGCCCCGAGGCGACCTTGCAGGGTCCACAGGGGAAGCGTACGATGAGCGAATTAGAGGTCCAAATCGCAAATTCCGGTCAATAGTCCACGCGCTGCGAACCCGAGGTTGGATGCGAGAGGAGGGACCAGGAGATGAGCGACAGCGAAGATCCAAAAACGATTGAGTACCCGCCAAATACGCTCACAAGACGCGAATTAATCAAGGGAGTAATCGTAGGAGGCGTGGCCATTTCCTCAGCGAGTTATCTCTTCCGCGCCTCCAGTCTGGCAAGCCAAGCTGATCGCGGCACAGGCGAAAGACTCCTCACCATCAACGTCAACGGGCAGCAGCGGCGGGCAGACGTTATGAAACAAGAAACGCTGGCCTGGACACTCCGCCACAAACTGGGGCTGACCGGCACGAAACTGGGTTGCGATCGAGCCGAATGTGGCTCTTGCACCGTGCTGATTGACGGCGTGCCGCACTATTCCTGCTCGGTGCTGACACACACAGTGCGCGACAAAAAAGTCTTGACCATCGAAGGGCTGGCGAGCTCTGACGGAACGCTGCACCCGGTCCAGCAAGGTGTCATCGACGAACAAGGATTCCAGTGCGCGTTCTGCATGCCGGGCTTCATTATGGCGGCGGTGGCATTCCTGGAGAAGAATCCCAACCCCACGCGGGGCGAACTGGCGCAGGGCCTCTCGGGGAATCTGTGCCGGTGCCAGGACTACGACAAGATTCTGACCGCGATGATGCGCGGCGCAGAGAACATGAGGAGGGCAAGCCGTGCCTAGGAACGATGCCAAATCTGTTGCACCGACTCCGCGCGTGTACGGGGCTGGACACAAATTGATTGGCAAGGATTACGTAACGGCTGACCTTTACGCGAAGGTTACAGGGCAGGCAAAGTACGCGGAGGACTTTCACGCCGAAGGAATGCTGTTCTGCAAGCTGTTGCTGAGCCCCTTGCCGCATGCGCGCGTGAAGCACCTCGAACTACGCCAAGCGCTGGCAATGCCCGGCGTGAAAGCGATTCTCACGGCCGACGAACTTCCACCTCCGGCCGATACACTCACCGACAATGGTACGGTGATTCGGGCCAACCCAAAGAGCGAGCGGGCTCTCACGGCGGAACCGCTCTACCAAGGCGAACCGATTCTCGCTGTGGCCGCGGTCGATGAGCTCACTGCCGCTGAAGCGATTGAAAAGATTCGAATCGAGTTCGAACCGCTTCCCTTCGCCATCGACCCGCTCGATACCCTGCGGCACGCTGGCCCCAATCCCAGAACGGACGGAAACATCTGGGTGCAGTCTCCGACACCGCCGGCCGTCGCGGGAGCTCCGCCGCCGGCCCCTCCACCTCCCACGATAGGAGCGCTCAAGTGGACCGAGGCGGAGTTCGCCGATGCGAAGTACGGGCGTCTGCCGATGGGAAAAACGCCGGATGAATGGTCGTACGGTGATATCGACGCGGGGTTCAAGAATGCGGCGCTGGTGCTCGATGAAACGTTTGTGACGCCGGACACGAGCCATCAGCCGCTTGAGACGCGCAGTGCGCTGGCTTACTGGCAGAACGGGAAGGTCTACGTTCACACCGGCACGCAGAGCACCGCGCAAACTGTTCCCGCCATCGCGAGATGGTTGAACATCGATGTGAGCAAAGTTGTCCTCGTCAGCGAATATACCGGAGGCGGCTTCGGCAGCAAGGTCACGGCGGGCGTGTCGCTGATTATTCCCGCGCTCCTATCGAAGAAGGCCAATGCGCCGGTGATGATGCGGATCAGCCGGGAGGAGGAGACTTTCATCGGCCGCGCGCGGCCCAGTCTGCTAGGGCGGATGAAAGTCGGCTTTTCCAAGGACGGGCGGATCATCGCGCTCGACATGTTCGTTATCTCTAACAACGGCCCCTATGACGCAAACGGCGATGTCCCCACATCGGGGCGTATCGTGTCGCTCCTCTACCAACCAGAAGCCATGCGCTGGCGCGGAGTGACTGTTCTGACGAATACGCCGCCCAGAAGTGCGCAGAGCGCGCCTGGCGGCCTGCAGGGCATCGTTATTATGGAGCCGATCATCGCGAAAGCGGCGCGCAAGCTCGGGCTCGACCAAGTCGCCATCCGCCGAATCAATTGTCCGGAGGGCAAGGCGCCATTCGGGCCAGAAGTGAAAGGCAAGCGGCCTTATGCGACGAGCGCGTTCCTCAAGGAAGCCCTCGACCGCGGGGCAGAACAGTTCAAATGGAATGAGAGAGTCGCGCGCACACCGAAGCGGATCGGTACAAAGGTGCGCGGCGTCGGCGTATCGCTCAGCTGTTATGTTGGCGGCACGGTCGGATTCGATGGTCTCCTCGTTATCAAGCCGAATGGCCGCGTGAACTTCCAGTCCGGAATCGGCAACCTGGGAACAGAGTCAGTCATCGACGTACATCGCGCGGGAGCCGAAGTACTCGGAGTACCGTGGGAGAAGTGCGACGTTACATGGGGTGACTCGTCCAAAAACCTTCCGTTCACCTGCGTTTCCGGCGGCAGCCAGACGACTCACGCGATGACTCGCGCTGCCTATGCGACCGCGATCGATGCCCGGCAAAAACTCAAGGAGATTGCAGCCAAGAAGCTCGGGGGCAAGCCAGAGAATTACGATGTTGCCGACGAGCGCGTATTTCGCAAGGGCGGGGGCGCCGGCATGACTCTGGCGCAGGCTGCGAACTACGCGATTCAACTCGGGGGCATCTACGATGGCCACGAAGTATCCGTCGATCTCAACAAGCGGACTAAGGCGTCGGCAGCGGCGCTCGCGGGCCAGGGACTTTTGGCGGCCGCGAAGGACAATTACCCTCGCGATGGCGCGACATTTTCCTACATTGCCAGCTTTGCCGAGGTCGAAGTGGATGTGGAGACCGGCAAGTACAATATCGTAGATTTCCTCGCCTACGCCGACGTAGGCTCGGTAATTCATCCTCGCTCGCTTGGGGGCCAGGTGCTGGGCCGGTCGGTTCTGGGCATTGGGCATGCGATTGGGCAGAAGTGGGTGTACGACCCTCACTACGGCGCTATGCTTTCGACGCGCTTCTACCAGAGCAAGCCGCCAACGATTTTGGACGTGCCTGTCGACATGCAATGGGCGGCGCTGGATATTCCAGATCCTGAAACACCGGTCGGCGCCCGCGGCGTGGGCGAACCGCCTGTTGGCGGCGGGTGCGCCTCAATCTTGAACGCACTGTCAGACGCCCTGGGTGATGAGATTTTTCAGCGCGCGCCCGTAAACGCGGACACCATCCTCACGTCCCTCGAAGCGGGACGTCCCATGCAACATCCCCTAATGGCGCACATTTAGTGGGTATGCGGGAGGAGAAGCCATGGCTGTAATCCGAGACGTAATGCCGACTTTCGAGCTGGTTCAGCCGAACTCTATTGCTGATGCGCAAAGGGTGCTCGAGCAGCAGGGCGACAACGGCTGGGTGCTGGCCGGAGGTATGGATAGCTTCGACTGGCTCAAGGACCGCATCAAGAAACCAAAGGTCGTGGTTGATTTGAGCGGGATCGGGGAACTCAAGGGAGTTCGTACCACCGCCGACGGCATCGAGATCGGAGCGATGACCACGCTGACGGAAGTAGTTGAGCATCCCGTCATCAGAGAGAAATACAAGCTGCTGGCGGAGAGCGCGGAATTGGTCGCCTCGCCGCAGATCCGGAACCAGGGCACGCTTGGCGGCAACGTGTCTCAGGATGCTCGATGCTGGTATTACCGCGCGGGTTGGCCTTGCTACCGCGCCGGCGGAAACATCTGTTATGCCGATACGCCGGAGGGCCGCAACCGGGAGCACGCGATTCTGCATGCGGACCGCTGTGTGGCGGTGAATCCTTCCGACTCTGCTCCCGCGCTTATTGCGCTCGATGCCAAATTCGTGATTCGCACTTCCATGGGTGAGCGCGTGGTGGACGCCGAGGACTACTTCATCGGACCCCAAATCGATATCACCCGGCTGCACATTTTGAAGCCCGGGGACCTGCTGACGGCCGTTCGTATTCCCTCCACGTGGGCTGGCTCACAGTTTTATTTTGAAAAAGTGCGAGACCGGAATGTGTGGGACTTTCCGTTGCTCAACGTGGCCTCAGCGATGGTGGTGTCAAGTGGCAGCATTGAGCGAATCCGCATTGCGGTGAACGGAGCCGCCGCTCGTCCTCTGCGCTTGAAGGTTGTCGAAGACGCGGTCCGTGGCAAACCTCCGAATGCGGCAACCGGAGAAATGGCGGGGAAATTGGCGGTGCAGGGAGCTGTCCCCTTGCAGTTCAATGCTTACAAGGTCCCACTGATGAGGAATCTGGTGAAGCGGGCCATCGGGGGAGTGCAGGAGGGAACATGGACTTCCTAGAGTGGGCCACCAGTCCGTGGGGGAAAAATGTCCCGATCCACATCGCTTGGTTCTTGATATGGGTAGCTGCGATCGCGGGATTGCTCTTCCTTATTGTTCACGCCACTTATATCCGATATTTCGCCAAAGCCAGGGAGTTTGCGAACAGCGACTCACCTGCGGTCGCGGCGCGCATACCTGAGCGTGTGCCCAGGCACTCGCTGACCGCGCGGCTGTTCCACTGGATTATGGCCGCCTCCATGGTCACGTTGCTATTTACCGCCTTTCTCCCGAAGATGGGTGTTCAGTTCGACTGGGTCACCTATCATTGGATCGCAGGCTCCGTCTTGACCGTCTCCATCCTCTTTCACATCATTCACGCGTCCTTCTTTATGGACTTCTGGTCGATCTGGCCAGACACGATTGACCTGCGGGACGCGTCGAGAAGAATACTCCGGTTTGTGGGGAAGTCCGCGCCACCGCCGGACAGATTCGCCAAGTATCCTTTGGAGAACAAGCTCTACCACGGCGCTATCATCGCCGCAGGTCTGTCCTCGATCGTAACCGGTGTGTTTATGATGTTTCGGGTACGCACGATCTTTTTCCCCCGCAATCCATATCTGTTCAGCGACATGACATGGGGCATGATGTACGTGCTACATGGACTGGCAGGCGTCGGACTGATCGCTTTGATCATGGTGCATATCTACTTTGGGCTGCGGCCGGAGAAACGCGCCATTACCAAGTCGATGATTTTTGGTTGGATGAGCCGCGACTTCTATCTTAAAGAACACGATCCGGCGCGATGGCTGGTCGAAGCCCCAGCGTCACCTTCGAGATCCCAGGCAGCAAAGACCGAGGGGTTAACAGATGCTGGCTGATATCTCGGAGCGCTGCAACACGATCGAAGAATGCTACGAGTTTATGCTGGCCTACGCGGCACAAGGGCTTCCCAGTGACGAGGGCAGCCAGTCAGGCGGACAAATACGCGAATACCTGGATCGCGCCGCAAAGGCGATGTCTGGCCTGGCAGAGAGCTGCGCGACGGCCGTGAAACAAGAGCGCTTTGAGCCGGGTGAACGATGCCAGGCGTTCTTTGCAGTGCTTGACCGCGACGCACACGACTCGCTCGCCGCGGTTGAGCTGGTTCTCGCACAACCCACCATTAGCTCTCAATTGATTGACAACTTGAACGCTTCCATCCATCTCCGCGCGTTGCTCACGGATCTGTTTCTTCTAAGTGAAATCGCAAACACTCAACGCAGAGCGGCAAAGCCGATGGCTTCGGGCGGTTAGGACTTCTTCTCAGGCGAATGAAACCCAGGGAGGAACGCCTTCACGCCCGAGGTGTGCGGCAAGGAGCAATTATTGGGACCACACTCTTTTCTACCGACTAACTCGTGCAATCAATCTGTGAGATCAGGTCGTTTTTAGGCCCACGGTTCGGGCCAGCTTCAGTTGCCGATCGTCAAAGGTCCAAAAGCGCTCCGCCTTGAGCTCGAGCGCGCAGGCTACGTGTAAACTGTCGAGCGTTCGAACTCCGAGCTTTGGCCCGTAGCGGCGGCCCAATTCAACGCACACGTCAAGGGCAGTCTCGGGTACGTCTACGCTAGGCCAAACTCCAGCGGTTCGATCGTCGTGGAGCTCCTGATGTACGCGATTCGCTTCAGCAGTCGTCATCTGCCGGCGGAAGACTTGTTGCGATATGGCATGCGCCCATTCAGCGAAATGAAGCGGCGTAATACATGGCCTGGCGCCTGGGCTCAAAAGGAGGTCGGCCTTGGTGGAGTGAGCATCTTTTACGTAAATCGAGACGAAAAAGCTGGTATCGGCGTAAATCGTCAAAAGCGGCCTCGCTCCTCGGTGACGATGTCTGCTCCCGGTAGAACCCGATCGCCGAAGATCTTCTTGCGGCGGGCCGCGAAATCCGGAACCGCCACGGTTGTTTCTTGCTGCTCCGCTGGAACGATGCGGGCTATAACCTTGTTGCGGTCTCGGAGTTCCACAGTTTTTCCCGCCCGCAACCAGGCCTTCAGCTTTCGGGTGTCCCGTAGTTGACGGATGTTCACGTTAGGCATGCGATGATTGTGGCACATTGCGTGTCACATTGTCAAAGTCGTGAAGCGCTCCCAGCGCTCCCGTTGGCAACCCTGTTCCTCGCCAAAATATCATCCGTTCCAAAGATGGTGTGATTTGTACATGCGCGACGGTCAACAGCCTCAACTCAGGCCATCAGCGCTTTGTAGCCCACGTAGCCCAAATAAGCCGGGGGGAATGCACAGGCAAATGTCGTCAATTCAAGGGATTTGGCCTGGTCCAGGCTGGTTCGGGACTAGGAGGTCGGGCGCGGCGTGACTTCAATGGAATTTCGGCCCGGTCCGTTCGTGAAGAGGCAGCAGAGCAGAGTTTCAGGACGAAGGCGAACCTCGTAACTTCGTTGGGGCGCGTGCCCGATCTGCCGGGTTCATTCAAGACACCCGAGAACGCCCGAAGTGAAACGGCCCGGATTCTCTTTCGAGCGTCCGGGCCGGTGTGTTTTCAGGTTTTCAGGTCAATCGTTCATGGATACGTTTCTCGTGGACCCACAACGCAGCACCGCATCTTCTCGCGAAGTTTGCGCGATAGATGGCGAGAGTTGGCTTCCAGGGTTGGGAATTCGGTTTTGTTACTCGTGTTACTTTTTTTGGGCACTTTCGATGTCCGTAGGAGAGACTGGAGGGCACTGAGACTCGTTCGTAAACAACAGAAAATGCGGGTTTTACGAATGAAGTGACAGAAAACAAGAGAGTTGCGGAAAAAGGAGCAATATAATCCCCCCTCTCCGTCAGAAACTCTAAGTGACTGATACCACACGCTATTTTTCTAACAGTTTCCCGTGTTACTAATTCTTGGATTTTTTCGACGGAATTTGCGCATCCTGTTCAGTCGACGTGAAAATCTAAATATAACGAAGATAAGGACTTCCAATTTTTGCGTCAGGGGGTTAGAAGTCCCATTCGGGGGGTTCGAAGGAACCATTCTCCGCATATGCCGAACGCACAAATGCCCGTTGCGGGCCAGAATCATTCGCGGAGGTTACCAGTGATGTCTGCGAACCGGACTTGATTTCGCCGAATTCAAATTGACGAGATACGCTGTTACTCAGGACTTGGGCTGTTGGCGACCGATGGAGGAATTTTTCTTGGACTGCTTTCCGCCTTTTCTCGATTCCTTGCGCTTGCTGCCCAAGCCCAACGGCATTCCATCACAACACGGCACAACATGTATCGCGACCCCGCCCTGGTGCACGGGCATTTAGAGTCCCGCCCGTGTTTCATTTCACAGCCTCACTCGGATTGTCCCACACGGGAGTGATTCTAGCCTCGCCCTAGTTTCCGGTTTTGCTGTTTTAGGACTTGGCCCGCTTCGCCAGGGGCTTAATCACCGCAATGCCTGACTCTGGATCGATGTACTTCTGAAGGTGCGCAGGACTCTCTGTCAGAACGACTTCGCATGTCGGCCGAATACGCGCCCCCAGCAAGTGACCACCATGCGCCGTTCCGTTTTTCTTTCCAACCACAGCATGAGCATGAACGACCGGCTCTCCATCCTTCAGCGCAACATCTCCGATAAGTGATAAGAGTTCAACTTGCTCATCGAGCGTTACCGACGGCTCATACCGTTTGTTTTCCCAACTGAGCCACCCCAGTCGCACTGACGAGAGTGCACCGATAGCCTTGAAGCTGGCGGCCGACAGCTTCTGCTCCTTGGCAAACTGAAGTAGCCCTGCCGCGAGCTCGTCTCCGGTTTGAAACACGAGGATGAACGTCTTCGGCGATTCGTCGATCTTCTTGAAATTCATAGGTCCTCCTTAGTCGCGGAAGAAGCGCAGGAATTCCTGCAGCACTTCTTCCGATTGCTCTTCTGCAAGATAATGTCCTGCGTCAAGGGCCCGTCCTTCCACAGGCGAGCTCGCGCGCTGTCGCCAGACTTCGAGAACGTTCCAGAGCTTCCCGACCGCGCCCTTTGCACCCCACAATGCGAGCACAGGAGCCTCAATTTTCCGTCCGGCTTTCTCATCGGCCTCATCCATCTCCAGGTCGATTTCCGCAGCCGCGCGAAAATCCTCGCAGCTCGCATGAATGGCCTCAGGAGTACAGAAGCAGCGTTTGTACTCCTTGCGAGCTTCTGCCGTAAGAGCTCCGGGCGTTCCGTTCTGCACCTCGAGATGCTCGTTAAGGAAGAATTCCGGATCTGCTCCGATCATATGTTCAGGCAATGGGGCTTTCTGGATAAGAAAGAACCACCACATGTACTTGGTGGCGAACTCCTTCGACGTATCCCGATACATGCGCAGAGTCGGCACAATCTCCAAGAAGCAGACTTTGCGGACTGCCTCTGGGTGATCTAAGCACAGTCGGTGAGCTGTTCTGGCCCCTCGGTCGTGAGAACCCACGTAAAACCGTTCATACCCGAGATGACGCATGACCTCGAGCTGGTCCTGAGCCATTGCGCGAAATGAGTAGTTGACGTGTCGCGCACCTCCCTCTGGCTTGCTCGAATCGCCGTAACCTCGCAGGTCAGTTAGCACAACGGCGAACCGGTCCGTGAGGTGCCTCGCAATCTTGTGCCAGATAACGTGTGTTTGGGGATAGCCATGAAGAAGGAGCAGAGGTGGACCTGAACCGGCCCGAAGGGTTCGTATCGTAGCCCCTGTCGTCGAGATATCTCCGACCAGAAAGCCCGGAAACAAGACAGACTCAATCACTGCGAAAGTCCTTCGGAGCTGTTGCATGTTGGATGCGCGTCCGCGAAAAAGGATGATGGTAATTTCCCAAATTGACCATAGCGCCCGATAGGCACGCAAAACCGGACAAGTCAAGTTCTAGGACGGGCCCGGTGCAGTGGTGTTGGACGGCAGCGCCGTGAGATAGGCGGCGAAGTTTTCGTTGAACAACGCGCCGGGCCGTTTTTCCCTCAGAAGCGCCACGGCATCCTCACCTTTCATCCCGAGATAGGTCAGCACCAATCCCGCGACCAGAGCCGACCGGTTGAAACCCATGCCACAGTGCGCCAGAACTTTCTCGCCGTTGGCCACCAATCGAGCCCCGAGCCTCGCCAGCGCGTGCAGCTTGTTCAAATCCGGCAGGTCCTCATCGCAGATGGGAAAGTAGACATAGAGCATGTGATTGGGAATGTTTGGAATGCCCAAGTCGAGACTACCGTCCAGGTCTATCACCGCAGTAATGCCATGATCCTCAATCGGCTTCCAGTCATCGATCGACGGGGAAATAAACAGCTGACGTTGCTCATCGAGTGGTACGAGATCCATCGAAGATTTTCCCGACTTATGAGTTCAACAGTAACGATTTGGTGAGAATGTTTCAATGGCTCTGGTTAGTGGGGAAATCGTCCATGTGGTTTTGGCGGTTTCCAACAATGACGACCGCTCCTGTCAGCGAACGATCTATATATAAAGGTTAAGCCGATGGCTTGTCTCTCGGATCGGTCAAACCTCGAACCCTGACGGAATTATTGCGCAGCACAGTCCCGGTGGAATTAAGGCAAACGGCAGAAGCTCGGAAGACCCCGTGCAGCCTCTTGTATTACAGCTCGTAATACATTAAGCTAGCGCTCTGAGGTAATGTTATGCCATCTCCTGTGACATTGAGGGTGGATAAGGAAACCAGGCAGCGTATCGCCCGCATTGCGCACCGCAAGCAATTGTCTGCGTCAGAGGTGATTCGCCATGCGATCGAGACATGGATCGAAGAGCAGGAACCAGCCGGATCGCCTTATGAAATGGTTTCGGACTTGATTGGAATTGTGCACGGCGGAAACCGAAAACGCTCGGCGGGAGCGGGCCGTCAGTTCGCCGCCCTGCTAAAGAGCCGACGGGGCTCCCGATGATCTTGGTGGATGCGGGGCCCCTCGTGGCTCTCGTGGACGCAGACGACCAATACCATCAGCAATGCGTGTCGACTTTGAAGAGTTTGCGAGAACCTTTGGCAACGGTGTGGCCGCCTCTGACGGAAGCGATGTACCTGTTAAACGATCTGCCCGCGGCGCAGGAAGCTCTATGGGAGATGTTGGTGAGGAAGGCGCTGCAGCTGCTACCGCTTGGCCTGGTCGATTTGCCACGCATCCGTGAACTTCTGCGGAAATATGCCGATCGTCCGATGGATCTTGCCGACGCAGTGCTCATCCGGATTGCCGAGCGGGAAGGCATTCGCAAAATATTCACCGTGGACAAGAAAGACTTCGCTGTCTACAGGATTCATGGTCGGATTCGTCCCTCAATCATCCCTTGATCCGCGTACCTATTGCACATCGCCTATCACCCGTTTTAGACCGAGGTTTTAGACCGAAGATATTGACAAAAGCAGGTGCGCTACCGTGCGCGAACCGTGCATTTCTGAGCGATGTTGAGGCCCTTGGAGTTAGCTCTGAACGAGAAGCAGGTTCCCCAGTTTGTTGGAAACAATAGAAACGGAAGCAGGAAATGGAATGCTTAGAATGAATTCCCGTGCTTACAAAGCGGGCGAACTGCATCGGGTACAACGGTCGAGCGAACCGTTGGACTCCGGGTAGGTTTGCACAGTAGGTCGCGGTCAACGAAGCGGCTCATGTTGCGGTACCATTCTGCGAGAGCATGTTATGAATCATTCCAGACACTATACGACGGCTCGCCTGGGACGCTGGTTGCCGGCGGAGCCGAAACATCTCAACGATTGGCTAACGAAGGCTATTGAGGCTGCCGAGCAAAAGAAAGCTCCTTTTCATCCTGTGGTCGAAGAGTTTCGCGCCATGATCGAAAACGACCCCGAGATGTACATGTACTTTACGCAAATGTTTGAACAACAAGCCCCCTTTGCTCCGCCTATTGGGAGTGGGGATATCAAACTTAAGAACTACTATCAAATGTTGGTGGTGCTCAACCACGTGCTGACTTCAGCTCCTGAGTTCAATACCACTGGGATGGTGGGTTGTCCGATTAATGCGGTCCTAGACTTTCCGATGATTACTCGCGCGGGATTGGCGGCGTTCCTATCACCGAAAGTGAACGCGATGTTGAAGAAGGTACTGAAAGTTTGGACTGAGTATCTTGATTCGCCGGCTTCTCGCTACGTCTTGAACTCGTCAGAAAATGGCTGGTTATGCCCGGCAGCCTTAAAAGCACTGCAGTGGACGATTTCGTTCACAATCCCAAAGCTCCTTATTTTGGCTTCATGTCCTGGAACAAGGCTTTGTGAAGGCCAAGCAGTGTCGAAGGCTTCAGAACGATCGCGGAACGGAGCAGACGAGTGGGACGCACCAAGAGTGCCATTAAGCCGGCGAGGATGCGGTCCGACGTGCATAAATTCGGCGATCGGGGACTCCGCAACTATGGAACGGACGCCGCCAGGACCGAGCAAGAGCAAGGAAATGGATAAAAAGAATAACCAGATTGCTCATCGCAGAATCGTAGCAGGAAGGGAAATCCTAAGGAAATATTGGCAAAACAGCAATTCGCCAGCCACAGGTCAATCAGAGAAGAAGCTGGACCAGTCCTCTGTAAGGGACATACGAGTTTCAGGTAAAAGGGTGTAGGAGGAATTCATGCAGAGTGCGCTTCCCCGTACCAATTCATTCGCTTACGCAATTCTTCTCTTTATAATCGCCCTCGCCATACCATTCCTTAGTTTCGCGCAACATAGCCCGGCGCCTCCCGATGAGAAGGCAGTGCGCAAGCGCGTTGATGCTCTGTTAAAGCAAATGACTCTTGAGGAGAAAATCGGGCAGCTTTCGCAGTTGTTCGATTTCCCCGAGTCCAAAGCGATGATCGACGAGGCGGTGGTCAAGTACGGAATTGGTTCCGTGCTCTTCGTCACCGATCCGACCGAAATTAACCGCTTACAACACCTCGCTGTTGAGAAGACGCGTCTCCATATCCCGTTGATTTTTGGTTTCGACGTGATCCACGGCTTCCGCACCATTTTTCCGGTTCCGATTGCCATGGCTGCATCGTGGGATCCAGCGGTGGCCACGAAAGCGCAAGCCATTGCTGCTCAGGAGGCACGTTCAGTTGGCATCGATTGGGGATTCGCACCTATGGTCGATATCGCACGCGACCCACGCTGGGGACGCATCGTGGAAGGCGCGGGGGAAGACCCTTACTTGGGTGCTGCGATGGCGGCAGCGCAGGTGCGTGGTTTTCAGGGTGACTACATTGGCGCGCCGGAGCATATTCTGGCTTGCGTGAAACATTTTGCTGGATATGGAGCAGCGGAAGGCGGTCGCGACTATGACGCGTCCTATATACCTGAGTCGCAAATATACAACGTCTATCTGCCCCCGTTCCAAGCCGCCGTGAATGCTGGCGTTGGCACTGTAATGAGCGCGTATATGGACTTGAACGATGTGCCAGCAACCGGCAACCGCTGGCTGCTGCACGATGTACTTCGCGAACAATGGCATTTCACGGGCTTCGTGGTGAGCGACGCGAACGCCGTCAAGAGCCTAAAAAACCACAATTATGCCAAGGATTTCTCGGACGCTGCACTGCTGGCATTCAATGCGGGCGTCAACATGGAAATGGCGATAGACTTTAGCGCATATCAGAAAAACTTAAGGGCATTGGTTAATGACGGACAGATCACCGTGCAGCAGATCGAAGCTGCCGACCGTCCTATCTTGGAGATGAAGATTCGACTTGGCCTGTTTGAGAACCCCTACAATGACGAAGCCCGTTCTCAAGAAATCCTAGCCACGCCGGAACATCGAGAGGCGGCGCGACTCGCGGCAGAACGTACATCGGTCTTGCTGCGCAATGAAGGCAATCTGCTTCCGTTGAGCAAGTCCGGTTTTACAAACGTCGCGGTGATCGGCCCTTTGGCCGATTCACAAATGGACATTCTCGGTCCCTGGATTTTTCAATATGATTTGAAAGAAACAGTGACAGTGCTCAGCGGCCTTCGAAATAGGCTCGGACCTCAAACGAATCTTAACTGCGCGCCAGGAGTACAGATCAGTCGCAAGTTTCCATCGTTCTTCGACGATATCCTTCATTTGAAGCCGGAAGAGCCTTGGGGTTCGGATAAAGCCAAGCAGGAAATGTCAAAGGCAGTTGACTTGGCAAACTCATCTGACCTCACGATTCTTGTTTTGGGCGAAGCGCAAAATATGATCGGGGAAGCGGCTTCTCGGGAATCGCTCGATTTACCGGGACGACAGGAACAATTGCTCGAAGCGGTCGTGGCAACGGGTAAACCGGTTGTGCTGGTTCTGATGAACGGACGCCCACTGAATATCAAATGGGCCGCGGAACACGTACCGGCGATTCTGGAAGCCTGGTATCCCGGCACCCAGGGAGGAAATGCGATTGCCGATCTGCTCCTCGGAGATGCTGTGCCTGGAGGGAAGCTGCCGATCACATGGCCGCGAGACGTGGGACAAATTCCGATCAATTACGGACACAACACGACGCAAGCGCCAGAAAATCAGGGCAAGCGCTATTGGGACGAAGAGAGCACGCCGCTTTATCCCTTCGGATACGGCCTCAGTTATTCAACGTTCCAGTATTCAGACCTCAAACTGAGCCACACTCAGCTAAAGCCCGGTGAGACGGTCGATGTAAGCGTCGATGTAGAAAATACCGGAGGTACGGCCGCTGATGAAGTGGCGCAGCTTTACATTCACCAGCAATCTGGCAGCGCTTCGCGACCGGTGCGGGAACTAAAAGGTTTCCAGCGCATCACGCTGCAGGCACATGCCAAGACGACAGTTCACATGTCGCTCGGTAGTGACGAATTGACCTATTGGAGTTCCGCAAATAAATCGTGGGTGACAGAGTCAGCTACCTTCGATGTTTGGGTTGGTGGTAATTCCAATGCGTCGCTGCACGCCAATTTTATTGTGAGCCAGCGGGGCAGTGACCCTGGGCATTCGCAGCTGAAATAACTGGCGACTGTTGGAATGCCGTCAATTGATGTGTTTCTTTGCGGATGGTAAGCCTTTTTCAACAATACGCGTTCGATTGAACCACAGCTTGAAGCAGAACCCCTGACTCCGTTGTGGTGATCATCTCCACCGTCAATTAGCACATCAAGCCGCTCACTTTCCTTGAGCAGTATCCAACCTCAGGAATCGTGCGGCGTTGCTGTACAGAATGTCGCGCTTCTGTTGGGGCGTCAGGTAATCCGCGTTCTGGATGATGCTGATCGAATAGGCCATTAACTTGGGCCAGAGCAGTTGATCGGTTCCGAACATTACCCTGTCCTCGAACCCGGCATCTACCAGTCGCTCGATATAGCGATTGACTTCCTTGATGGGATAGCTCCAGATCAGTCCTGCAACGTCCACATAGACGTGGGAGTTCACCTGCAGCAGCGTAAGCATCTCTTCGATCATCGGATAGCCTGCGTGCATCACTTGAACACGCAGTTTCGGGTGGCGCGCCAGGAGTTCCTCGAACAGAAGCGGGTTCCCCATGGAGCCACGGAATTTCGGCATCGTCACGTTTGCACGTCCTGAGCCGCCGGTCCCCATATGCACTGCCACGGGAATATCCAGTTCTTCGGCCAGCGCGAAGTAAGCATCGACCGAAGGATCGCTGGGTGAGATGCCCTCATATTGGAGTCCGATCTCGCCCATTACCTTGAAGCCGCCGCTTGTGAAGTCCTTTCGCAACTCTTCAAGGGGCACACGCTGGCCGGGAGTCATCCCGTTCTGAAAGGATGTGCCAGGGATAACTCGTGCGGGTGCGGCGTCTTTCCATTTCTGCACGGTCGTTGGATCGCCGAAGACAACCGCCGTGACGTTCAAGCGCTCCATTTCGGCGAGGACATCCTTCATATACTCGCCCGAAGCGGACGGATAGAGCGCGGGTGTACACGGCTCCTTCGCCCAGCCGAACGGTTCCTCTTTGTCTTTCGGATCGGACGCTGTGAACTTTGAGGTGTTGGGGCACATGGGCGCGAGCCCAGGGAGGTCCATAGCGTGGACGTGAACGTCAATCACAGATGGAGCTTTGGTGTCCGTGTCTTGTGCGAGAGAGACCATTGAGTAGGATGAAAGGAGTAAAGCGCGGCACAAAAATCGCCAGATGTGGCCTGAAGACATTCGGAATCTCCTTTTTTGCGAACTGGCGCAACTTCGGTTCGTCAGAGGTATATCACAGCACTGGCATCCATGTTTTCTAACATGGGCGACAAACTTCAGAATTCCGCCCGTCAAAACTGTCGGTTTTTAAGTATCCTTTATGCTGAAGTTAGCCGGTGCCTTTGGTAGGGGTTTTTCGCTCCCGCTTCCGGAACCTTGCGCGGGCCTGGGGGAAGGAATGGCCAGTGGGACTTATCCGCGCACCGATGGCGGGCGGACACGCTAGCGTTCGAATAATTGCGTCCGGATAACGGGTTCCAGAAGTCAACTGTTGATAGGCGATTTCACTCATGGACCGCAGAGATGACCGGAAAGCCCCTCAATGGGTCTAATGGCTACGCCAGTTCAAGGACGCTGAGTCCGAAGAAACCCAAGAGCACGCTAACAGCAGCTTGGCGCTTTACCCATAATCCTCCGTGCAATCAACCGCACCGTCGGCGGGAGATTCCTTTTCGAAAATTGCGATGCCTGCCGGTGTACAGGAAACAGATTACTGGAAAAGAATAGTGCACAATCGCCAATTAACTTGTCCTAAGGAACCGGCTGAGGGTCGCGCACATGCAGTATTATCCGGCGATACGACCTGAGGGGTGGCGTGCCATTATCGGTGGCTTCCAGGATGATATGCACCAGACCTTCTCCGCGGCATGGAATGAAAGGAAGCCAGTTTGCTCGACAAGGTGAGTTAATAGTTACCTGCGCCTTCGGAGTGTTCGCACCCTGGACAGTAACGTCCGCGCCGTGAGTACCGGCGAGGCCGGCCTCTTCGTAAACCCACCACTTATACTGAATCGTCTGCCCATCGGGATCTTTGCTGCCTGCTGCGTCGAGCGTAATGATCTGCTTAGGGTCGGCTGTCAGCTCAAGTACGCCGGTTCCAGGCCGTCCATTCAGGACGAGTTCGGGATTGTGGTTTGCGTGGGCAAAATCTTTGATCGTCCAGTCCATACGCGCGGCAAAGTCATTCTGATAGGCCTCGCGCCAGCGCCAGATTGTCGCCTGATCTGAGACGTGCTCAACGCCATCGATGCCAATGACGCGATCCTGCGAAGTAAAGCGCGTAAATTCGTCGCCGCCCTGGGTCCAGATTGCATGAGTTTCACCGTATGGCTGCCGGTAGACATAACGGCCGCCCCATCCGCCCCAGTCCGGCCGCCAATATGCATTTAATCCGTTGTCGATGAGGCCGAGATACGAGGGAGTATCGCCTTCCATGATGAACATGAAACGCGGATACCACTTGCCCATCGGCCCCTTGGAGCGAATATTCGTTTCAAGCCATTCGTTCGTAACGAGACTTGGGTCAGCCCCGGCTCCATTGCGGTAATAAATGTCGCCGCTGATGCCGGTCCAGGTGGCCTCGTAGTATTCCTCGCCATTGGGAGGGCTCGGTTTGACGATATAAGGGAGTTTGGGGAATTCGCGCCGAATCCAGGGACCTGCGTCGTCTTGATCGGAGATCGATGAGACACGCAGACGAGCGATGAGTGAATCCACCTCGCTGGCCGAGTGTGTGTCGCGTAAATCCATAAGAGCTTGGGCCAAAGTGTTGACGCCGCCCCATAGGCAGATCCAAAGCGGGCGCGGATCGTCGCGTTCGATCGCCTTTACCAATGCCCGCGAGCCCGCGGAGTCCTGGCCCTTCCCCGTAGCCGCCATACCGTAAGCTGGCTGCCCTGCAAAGATGCGCTGGTCGAGTTCTTCAGCAGTGGGCCAGCCTTTCGTATGTAGCAGCAGGTTAGGCCGCACCTGCCGATAAGCCTCAACGATAGAGTGCATGGTCTCGGGATGTGTTTTAGTCCGTTGCCAGGTTGAGGTCGAAGCGATTATGGCCTCCAGATCGAATTCATTGGAGTAAAGCAGTAGACGCACAAATGACATCTGATCGTCCGGCTCGTTCCCGATATCGCTAATGATGGCGACCCGTGGACGTCCGCTAAAGCTGTCAGCGATCGGAGGGAGAGCCGATTGTGCTGAAGCAACGTTGCAAACAAGGAGAAAAGCTGCCCACACGGACCACGCGCGCGACGTGCGCCTGATGAGTCGTTCAATTTGCATGAATTCTCCAAGGACGAGACTAACTTCGACGATCGAATTTGACAGATGTCCAAAGAATCGGACATAGGCGTTTATCCCAATTTATCCCAATCCGCGTCCTAACCTGCCCAAACCATCCAGAGCTTGCCAAACCGCGTCTATAGATCTCCCTGGATGAGATTTCCAAGCAGACGTAAGCTCATTCAGGCGAAGTTTTTCGGCAAGGTGGGCGATGACATCGAAATCGGCGAATGCGGTGTCAGGCAGCTAAGGGTCAAAGCTAACGAAAGCGACGCAATCGAGTCCTGAGAGCCGATTCCAGCTATCGCCCGAAACATCAGGTCGGCCGCATCATTCATCGGATGCTGCTGGCCTCTTAGACCTCCTGGTCGCCGGCGACGGCCCGTACGACTTTGACTAAACCAGAGATGAGGGAAAGCTTTTCCGAGTTACGATTCCATGCGATCCCGACGCGCCACAACGGCTCCTTCCAGTTCAGTTCGTGGAATCGCACTCCCGACATTATGGACACACTGCGCAGCAACGGGCGTCCGACGCCCCAGTGGTCTCGCCTCAAGGCCGGGTATTCGGATGATCTAGGAACCGGCGGACGCTGACCGCGGGGAACCTGCATGCCGGCACGGAGCTGACTGGACTTTGCGTGACGGAAGGAAACCATGCATTCGTCTTACAGTTTTCTGTTCTCGCGAAACATTAAGATAGGCGGTCTTGAACTTTTCCCTCAAGATGATGATCGAGACATTGTGCCTCTCGAAAATCTCGAAATCTCTGAGCGGATGGGGCTTATATTTCTTTCATACGTACGACACCGCGCAATCGCCAACAGCACTTTGACATGCCTCCAACGGATCCACTGGCGGTTTCGCTCAGACGTTGGCAGCTCTAGCAATGCCAAGCGCCGTTTGGTCCTAAAAGACCAACTGGGAGGGACGGGTCTTGAATTGGGAGAAAAAAATGGGCTTAACACTCACCGGACTTCATAGAAGGACTTGACGCCGCAACGTGATATAGGCTCAGAACCGTGGACTGAAGAATGTTCAAGCTAGAGGATGTCTAAATGGGAAGATATCAGTTGAAGGGATTGGATGGCACAAATGATTCGGATGGAAGAAGTCACGAAGGAATACGACGAACCTGGCGGGCAAGCAAAGTTGGTGGTCGCTGCAAACCACCTGTCGCTGGAGGTTGCCACCGGTGAAGTTTTTGGACTTATCGGCCCCAACGGCGCAGGCAAGACTACAACCCTCTAAATGGTCTGCGGCCTCCTGGCTCCCCCTCAATGGGTACGCAATATTCGCCTGTCCTTCGCCATGCCCAAGATCGAGAAGAGCCGATACTACTCGGGCCAACTGATCGACCTTTATACCTTCAACTTTGCGTACATACGTACGCGAACTTACGGCAATGATGGCGGAGATTTTCTTGTCGTTGGCCCGGGCTGGAACGGAGTCTGATAACTGGGAAGCCTTCACCCGAAAGTCATCTTCGATCGCTCTTGGAACGAATGCGCTCGCCACCTGTCGCAATTGGCAGTTCCCAAACGCACGAAGATATAGCTAAGTGCTACACCACCGGAGCACTTTGATCTCCCCGTCCTAGAACGAAGGCACCGACGATAGGAGATTGTAGTCCACTACGGCGGTTAAGTATTTAGCGACAGGTCTTACTTTCGATTATCAGTAATTCATCTAAAAACGAGTTGAACAACCAAACGAAAGGATGATTGACCATGAAGCCTATCACTCTCCGACAAGCTTCAATCGCGGCTCTGGCCGCGTCCGCCTTTGGCACTTGCCGGTAAAGAAGAGTTCAAAGAAATTTTGGCTCAAAATGAAGCGGGCAAAAACAAGGAAAATTTGAGAGGGAGAAAGAAATGTAAGTAAAAATGAATAGCCGGACTGCCTGTCTGGCGTTGGTTGCAGTTCTTATGTTGTTGGCGGCGCGACCGGCGGCTGCGCAGCAAGTGACGTACAACTTTATGCCGGGAGTGAACTTCTCTAACTTCCACACCTACAAGTGGGTGGAAATTCCGGGCCGAGTTCATCCAAATCAGATCGTCGATCAGGAAATCAAGCAAGCAATAAATAACGTCCTCGCCGGGAAGGGCTTCACGATGGTAACCGGAGACGCCAAAGCCAATTTGAATGTTGGCTATCAATGTTTCATTCAGCAGCAGCGCCAGTGGAACGTATGGGGAATGGGAGGAGGTTTGCGCTGGGGAGGCGGCATGGGTTCAGCGACACAGTCTACGATCGACAATGGTACCCTCGCGGTCGACTTCTACAATCCTGCGTCACAAGAGCTGCTGTGGCGCGGCGCGGCAGCACAGACGCTCGATCCTAGTGGAAATCCGGATAAAAATATGGAGAAGCTGAACAAAGCGGTGACGAAATTGTTGAAGAACTTCCCTCCGCCGCAAAATAAACTGGTAAGCCCCGTCCAGTTGGAAGAGCTCCGACCGCTCCTCATGGGATGGGCGCTCGAAATTGGTAAACGAATCGATTGCGATATAAAGCGGATTAAAAACAAGCAAGGGCTTCTCCTTCCAGTAGCGGTCGATCTGCGTTCCCTGTCTTCCAACTCGCTGGTAGGGCGTTTCGCAGACGAGGATAACTTGGAAAGGAGAATGCCGATCGCCGGTATGGGACGACGGGCTCAGTTGGGGATTCGGATCGATCTTGTCATTTCTTGTCGCGCATGTCGGATCTCTCTTGAGGGGCCTACTGTCTTCGGCCTTGGCTTGTAAAGCACACATTTTCCTCATTGTGGGATGTCCCCTTATAGGGGGTGACTTGCACGTATCTGAATTCCCACTTCCCGCTCAAGATCTCAGGACGTGGCCTGCTAAAACACGATAACGGGAAGCAGTGATTCCGAATAGCCAGCAAATTTGCCGTTTACCGCGCCCGTAAAATCGACACCGCCAACCAGATGTTGTTTGAAAGTGGCGCCCACACGTCCGAGGAGGACGTGATTTCCACTGACGTTGATGATTTGCGATGCGGTGATCGTGTGCCACCAGGTCACGAAGAACAGATTTGTGCGGGCAGGTGCTGTGGGATCGGGACTCGGGTTAGTGTCGAAAATAACCTGATGGCGCCATTTGGTGGTGAGAACGGGAGTGCCTTGCCGAAATGAGTTCGGGTTCGGCGTCGTGAAATCACCACCTCCAGAAGGATTGTAGTAAATCGTAGTTGTGCCCTCGCGGATGACGATCTTCAGGCTACCGTGATTGGTAACTTTTTCCGTCACAGAATCGTTATAGAAGGTGAACGTCGCATTCGTTTCGTTCTGTGGCCCTCCGGAAAGGTAGATCTGATCGTCCTCCAAACCTTGGATATGACTCAGATATCCGTACTGGTTCGAGGTGGCGGGAAGCCCAGGACCCGCCGGCGAAAGGTTCTTCACCTGTCCAACAAATTCAAACATCGCTTCGTGCTGTTCAAAAACCGGGAACGAGAGCCCTTGGGCCGAAGCGATGCCAGCAAGAGTGCCTAATAGCAAAGCCAAAGACACGCGAATGACTGCCGAAACGATTCTGAAATTCATTTGTTCCTCTCCTTTGCTCGCTCTATACGGAAACACGTACAGTTGGGTGCGTCAGATTTCTCTAATTTCAGAAGGAATGGCAATGCACAGCATCTGAAGACTGCATGAAGAATGCATGAACCCTTTATCCCCGCTGATACAAAAGAACTTACAGGTGGCAAATGCAGCGAGAGATGAGTAATATGCGGCCACTGGAGTCGGCTGGGAGGGAGCGCTCTTGCAGGTCTTTTCCTACCAATTTGAGGAGTTTGAACTTGATCTCAGACGCTATGAATTGCGCCGAAACGGTCAGATTCTGAAACTCGAGAGAATGCCCATGGAACTCCTCATCCTGATGGTCAGCAGGGAGGGAGCACTAATCTCTCGTGAAGAAATCATTGATAAGCTCTGGGGCAGAGATGTCTTTGTCGAAACCGAGCATGGCATCAACACGGCGGTACGAAAGATTCGCCAAACCCTGAGAGACGATCCTGAGAATCCTCGATTCATTAAGACTCTCAAGGGGAGAGGCTACCGCTTTGACGCAAAGATAATCCGGTCTGAGAAAACAGCGGGCTCGGATTCGGGCGAGAACGAGAGCATTTCCACTGTTTCTTTGGATCGCAATGAGTCGGACCCGACAAGTAGTCACCTCATCCCCCAAGAAGTTACCCACTACACAGCGCTAGGGGTTATCGGCGCAGACGGCAGGCGAATGCGGTTTGGGATGTTTACAGCGAAATCACGCTGGATATCGGTTGGAGCCACGCTGTTAACACTTCTCTGCGCAATTGGAATCTGGCGGTTTGCGCGATACCGCTGGGATGCGCCTCTGCCCCCAATTGAGGTAATGCCTTTGGTTGGTCTATCCGGCCTAGAGGTCGATCCTGCTTTTTCGCCCGACGGCAAGCAGGTCGCCTTTGCAGTCCATGACACGCAGAATCCCGGGATTTACACGACGGCAGTCGGGGGCGAGAAGGCGCTGCGCTTAACGAGCAATTCTAGAGACGGCCATCCAAGGTGGTCACCCGATGGCAGACAGGTCGCTTTCCTTCGCCCTTCCGACGAGGGAATTGCTATTTATCTGATCCCAGCTTTTGGTGGCACTGAACGCCGCTTATACTTTGGACCCGCTGCGAGCGGGTGGGTAAAGGCCTTGGATTGGTCGCCTGATGGTAAAGTTCTGGCCTTTACGGAGAGCGATGCAAAAAAGACCCACTCTTGGATCGCATTTATCTCGCTCGCCGACTCCACCACACGACGACTCACGTCCCCGTCAGATGAGGAGATCGATTATGGTGTTGCTTTCTCGCCCGACGGCTCGACCGTGGCGTTCGTCCGAGGGATTGTTTCGGGTGGGGTATCAGACCTCTACGTTGTTTCGTCCGCAGGTGGCACAGCCAAGCGGCTAACATTCGACAATACGGGGATTGCCGGGTCGCCTGCTTGGACTCAGGACGGCCACGATATCGTGTTCTGTTCAACGCGCGGGGGTCTCCCAAGTCTGTGGCATATTTCGGTTTCAGGAGGACCACCGCAGCCGGTAGTGGGAGTAGGTGAGAGCGCTTACGCCCCTTCGATTTCGTCTAAAGGTAACCTGCTTGTTTACCAGCATTTTCTCCTTAGCGACGCTATTTGGCAGATTAACCTGAAGGACGAAATGCATCGCCTAAGCCAACCTGCGCAGCTCATTTCGGAGAAGGGGCGGAAAAGGCGGCCGCAGTTTTCTCCTGACGGGAAAAGGATTGCGTTCGAATCGGACCGTTTGGGGTATCAGGAGATTTGGACTTGCGATAGTGACGGGTCCAATTGTGAGCAACTGACCTCGTTGCGCGGTGTGGCTGGAGCGGTAACCTGGTCACCGGACGGTAGATCTATCGCCTTCGAATTTCTACTGAAGGACCATAGGGAAATATATCTACAAGATGTCGATAGCGGAATGCCGCGGTTGTTGGCCACGCTACCAGGAGCGGATAACGGTGGGCCTAACTGGTCGCGCGATGGAAAATGGATTTATTTCAACTCCGACCGAGGCGGATCCTTTCAATTGTGGAAGGTACAGCTCAGAGGAGGATCCCCTATCCAAGTAACCAGGCATGGCGGTGTGTTTGCAATCGAATCTACGGACGGACGCGATCTTTATTACGCAAAGTTTGACTCGGCGGGCATATGGAAAATGCCAGTGCAGGGCGGGGAAGAAAAGCGTGTTTTGGATCAACCCTCCGGGGGGACAGCTTGGCGGAACTGGGTACTTGCACAGAATGGAATTTACTTCCTCAATTTCGAGACCAATCCCAACGCAACCGTCTCATTCTTCGATTTTGCCACACACAAGATCATTCCCCTGTGGACTCTAACGAAGCCACCCGGCGAGGGATTGTCAGTATCCATCGATGGCAGGTCCATTCTGTATGTTCAAAACGAGTTTGTGCAATCCAATCTCATGTTGGTGAAAAATGTCCATTAAGCGGCAGGTGCTGGTCCGCAAGTGTGGCGGTGAATGTGTAAATTGGGGGCGTATCATCTTCGCCTCTCTTTAACTATACCCCCCCGCTTTCTTAACGGGAGAGTTACGGGGGGGAAGTGAAACACCTAGTTTTGTTGCGCTGACTGAGACGCGGGAACTAACAGTTTTGGCGCTTCCGCGCAGAGATCTAGAAGCCACCCCTAAAATTACGCTGATTGAATTTGAACGAACTGACTACTTCATTGCCGGTCACTCGATTTTGTTACGGCTGGTCTTTCCGATGTGCAGTAAAAGGATGGAGTCGTGTTGAAGCAAGTGTCTATTTGCCCCTTCGGTCCGGCGATTTTCGAGGAATTGTTCTCGCTCTAGGCGTAAAGGTGCGGATCGATGCCGATGAACAGCAAGCTGGAAAGTGTAGATGGTTTCAAACAATGCTATTCCGAGACCAGGACAATAACAGAAATGCTTGCTTGGATGGGCAAGACAATTTTCTGCCTTTTATCCCAATTTATCCCAATGCGAGTACAACGATTCTGGGAACCTGGGAAACCGTTGCACCGTACGGAATCAGACCGTCAGCGGTGGGAAAGTGGTCTCAAGAACCGTTGCGGGCGCGCGTGTCACTTTTGGTCTGAACAACCGTCGCGGTTGGCACCCAAACGGCCAAACCTGAAGTTATCGGCCCAGATTCTCAGTTTGTTGTTTGCCGACAAACTGTTCGTTATCTGTATCCCTAAGGACGGCTGAGTTCAGCTCAGGGTAGCTTGTCGAAAAAGAGATAAAGGGCGGCAATCCGGCCATCGCGGGCAATGATGAAATCAGTTCCGGCGTAAGCTGGCGCCTCACCAGGGCGGCCCGCTACCCATCGGACCCGCCCGCCGTTGCCCGTTTCCTCGGGTTCGGCAATTGGCTCATACCGAAAGTCAAAGTGGGTAGCCCTGATCTCGCCCGCGATGCGGTCTATTTCGTCGCGGCCACGATGGACTCCCTTGCTGGGATCGTAGAACACGCCATCTTCGGTGTAGAGCTCTTGAACGGCCGCACGCCGGCGAGCGGGGTCGTTCTCACCGAAGACTTCTTGAAGATTGCGGGTCAATAAGGTCGATATGCTGTTGGACATGTTTAGCTGATCCTCCGTTCTTAACAAGCCCGTGAATCATCGCGTGACAGATGGTCATCACACTCACCACTGACGGTTCTGACCCCATCGAAACCGCGCCTCATCCTCACCCGTATAGTCGGGATCAAGATAGATGTGCAGGCTCGATATGCGACTATCTCGAAACTTGAAGACGTTGCAGAAACGCCCGCCAGGAGTTTTGCCGCCTGCCCAGGACTTACCAGACATTCTGCCGTGCGAAGTGCCTTCAACGATGAGATAGTCGGCTGAAGGAATGAACGTCAAACGGTCGTAATCGTGTTGAATGTATTCCAAGACTCCTTCGAATCCTTTCACCATTTCAAGAAGCGAGTTCCGTCCAAATCCAAATCCGAATTTCGGGAAATAGACTTCCGCATCTTCCTGGAACAGTTCAAGGATGTCTGGGCGTCCCTGGTCGGCTCGCATGAAATACTCGCGAGCGATCTTGATCTTCTCTTGATCGTCCGACATAAAACCGATCTTCCTTGCCGCCGGACTGAGGCTTTGATGCCCGGCCGCGGCCTCTGATTCACGATTTTACGAATTGCAGGTCCAGCGTGATGGTGACTTCCTCCCCGACCAGGATGCCGCCCGTTTCCAGCGCCGTATTCCAGGTCAGGCCGTAGTCCTTGCGGTTGATCTTTGTCGTTGCCGAGACGCCAATCCGGGTATTGCCCCAGGGATCTTTGGCAGGAGGTGTCGGGCCTTCCACGGCGAAGCGCACAGTGTGGGTGACTCCATGAATCGTCAGTTCGCCTTCAACTGTATGCTCGTCCTGGTTCTTGGGAATTACGCGGGTTGATTTGAACAAAAGGGTCGGGAATTTTTCCACCTCGAAGAAGTCCCCGCTCTTCAAGTGCGCGTCGCGTTGCGCGTCGCGTGTGTTTACGGACGCCGCGTCGATGGTGACCTCAACCTTCGACTTGGTCACATCTCCTTCGTGGCGCCCCAGCGTGCCGGAAAGGCCCGAGAACTGGCCCTTTACATTTGAAATCATCATGTGCTTGACCTTGAACTCGGCCACGGAGTGCGCCGGATCAATGGCCCAGGTGGTTACCGCGTTTTGTGGTGCAGTTGCTGTAGTTGCTGTTGACATCGTATTGGCTCCTTTCGCCTCGTTTGGATTAGATGCGTTTCCACGATATTCGTTACAACAAATAGTACAGAAAAAATTAGGGTTCGCGGCGGGCAGCGCGGAGCAATTCACAAAGAGCCTTGAGCCGCTCACGCCCCAGGTGACCCAGTTGCTTCCGGTGCCCTTGTTGGATTGGCTCGTCAAGCCGGTCCAGCATCTTCAGTCCTTCGGGCGTAATGCGGGCCAGGACCATGCGCCGGTCTTTGACGTCGCGCCATCTCACAATGAGGCCCCGCTTCTCCAATCGATCCAGCAGCCGGGTGATGTCAGGATCCCTGGTGATCATGCGTTGCCCGATTTCGCCGCACGGCAGACCTTCCGGCGCGCCACGCAAGATACGCAGCACGTTGTACTGCGTCGGCGATAGGCGCTCGGCTTTCAGCAGCGGCACCAGCCCGCGGCTTAGCTGGTCCGTCGTGCGGAGCAGCTCCAAGAATGCGGCCTCCTCGGGACATGCCTCCCGCCGGACCTTCCTAGCCTGTTGAACTCCCGCTTTCATACCTCCAAACGATACTCGTTACAACGATATTTGTCAACTGGGAGCAATCCAGGCTTTGGCCCCTCGGGATGCCGGTTTGTCCACCTAATTGTCTATGACCCTTATGGACCTGCTACCTTCATCGGACTCCGCGGAAGCCCAACCAGGAAGCAACAACAACCGCGGACAAGTAAGCCACATCGATCACGACTGTAAATGCATCGACTACTCCCCGTTCTTACAACATTTCGCAGCGCAACTAAACGAAAGCCATACGACGATTTCCAGCGTTGAAGTGACCGGTGAGGGCGCACTTAATTGCCTATGCAGTGACGAATTTTGGCTAGGCAGACAGTTTCAGTCTCGCGTCGATCCTGACGCGCGCTGAAATCGAGGCAGGAGAGGGGGAACACCTCGCGGGGGGGCCCTGTTCCCCTTTCTGTTCCCCCTCTGTGACCGACGGCTGAGGTCTGAAACAATGCGAGGCACTTTGGGGCGCAGCCACGTCGTCGCCGCTGCGCGTCACGAACGCGCGCACGTCACGGTCGTCCCCCCTGGGCTGCGGCGGCGTGACGTCGGGTAGGCGTAGAGGTAGGGACAGCGTGTCAGCGTGTCAGCGTGTCATGTGTGGCGATCTGACATATATTTAAGGATGCGTGCAGTCTGACCCAAGCAAAGGGTCTACCTAGCCTGATTTATCATTAACCTGCGCTTGACGTAAGGTTCCATACCTCACCTATTCGTCCAAGTAAAAAGTTCGACCTTAGCCCAATCGATGTCGGGTGCCCTCGTCAAAGCCTCCAGGAATTCAAACTGAGATGCGCCGGCGATGATGCGTGCGAGACCTCTGTCACGGATTGCCGCTCGCAGCGATCGCGCGGCATGCTCGGCTGTGGTTGGGCCCAACGATTGTTTGTCTTCCAGAATTTTGATCTGCAATTTGGGCATTTCCTTTCATTCGCTCCGGAATTATCTGGTTGTTTCCAATTCGATCCGTTTCCCTGAGGCACACGCGCCGTATATGGCTTCCACCAGCGCTACGCTCCCACGCGCGTCCATACCGGAACACCGGGGCGTTGCGTTTGATTCGATCGCATGGACAAAATCCACCAGCACCGCTTGGTGCCCTCGCACATCGCTGACCGTCGGAGAAGAAGCGCTGGCGTTCTGGTCATTCCCGGTGGCGCGAAAGTCTTCGAGAGGTTTCCGCAGGTCTGCTGCGAGCAAATGGTCATGCTCGATGATCACGGTACCCTCCGAACCGGTTAGCTCCACTCTACGCGGATATCCCGGGTATACGGAAGTGGCCGCCTGGAGTGTTCCTATCGCGCCGTTCTTGAATTCCAGCGTAGCGGCCAGCGTGTCCTCGGCTTCAATCTTGTGAATTGCTGTCTTCCGCACAGCCTGAACCGCGGAAACTTCCCCGCACAGCCAAAGCAGGAGATCGACGGTGTGAATGGCCTGATTGATCAAGGCGCCGCCGCCGTCCAATCGAAGCGTCCCACGCCAACGAGAATCCCCATAGTAGCTGGCGGGCCGGAACCACTTTACCCTTGCGTCCGCCAGAATCAGTTTCCCTAAAATCCCCGCGTCAACGGATTCCTTGACCTTTATCAAATCCGTTTTGAAACGGTCCTGAAAAAAAACGCCCAGCTTGACGCGTGCTTCGGCTGCCGCGGCAATCAATGCGTTGGCACCGGCAGTGCTTGTGTCCATCGGCTTTTCCGCCAGCACGTGCAAGCCGCGGCGGGCGGCTGCAATGCCCTGCTCCGCGTGTAGTCCCGAAGGACTCCCTATGGCCACGAAATTCATCGGACGGTGTGCCAGAAACCTTTCAAAGTCGGAGTAGGGTGTGGCACCGTACTCGGCACACAATCGCGCGACTTTCTCCCGGTTGGTTCCATAGACGGCGGCAATTTTCACTCCGGAAATCCCGCGCGCCGCGCGAGCGTGCGTTTCCGAAATGTTGCCGCCACCGATCAATCCAACATGAATTGTCATGGACAATCGGATGAAGCAGCTAAGGTCTCAGCCATGTGTCTCGTCCTTCGCGAACAAACTCGTCGTCATTCAATTCCGGATAGGCCCGATATACCCGGTCAATCTCCTCTTTTTGTCCGGGACTGAGAGTCTCCTGAGGATCGAGGCACCAAATACCCTCGAACAAGCCTTGTCGCCGCAATACTTCATGCAATCCGGCGATGCACCCCGCGAAGTTGTTACTTGTATCAAAAAATGCCGCATTGGAATCGGTCACCGCTATACTCTCTCTGAGCATCACTTGCGGTACCGGCCGATCCGCCAGCCCGCGGCATTCCCTCAACAGGTCAACCGCACGCTTCGTCCAAACCGCCCAGTGGCCCAGCAGGCCCCCGACGATGCGGAGTTCTCTTTGCTTGCCGTTGATTTGGAAGCAGTAGGGCGTGATCAGGTCCATCACGATATTGTCATCGTTACCAGTGTACAGCGCGATCTCTCGGCCCGATTCGGCGACGGCCCTGACGACATCCAGAGTGTGGTAACGATTGAAAGGCGCAATCTTTATCGCTACCACATTTTCGATCTCCACAAATTGGCGCCAGAACTTGTAGGAAAGCACGCGGCCGCCGACCGCTGGTTGCAGGTAGAAACCGATAATCGGCAGGACCTCAGCAATCTCCCTGCAATGGCCGATGAGCGCTTCGTCATCCAAATCTCTTGCCGCAGCCAGGCTCAAAAGACCCGCGCTGTATTTTAGATCCCGAAGCAGCCGCGCTTCGCTCACTGCTTGCACGGTCCTTCCGCAAATCCCGCCGATTCGCACCAGCGGCACACTTCGAACCCGGTCCGCGCGATCCATCTCTTCAGCAGCCAATCGCAAAACCGGCTCAAACAGTCCGACGTGGGGCTCTCGAATCGCGAACTGTGTTGTGTGTACGCCGATGGCGATGCCGCCCGCTCCGGCCGCCACATAATAGCGGGAAACAGCCCTCTGTCGGCGCTCTTCCAACCGGCGGTCTGCGTTCAGAGCGAGCGGATGCGCCGGAATCACCGTTCCCGTCTTCAAAACCTCGTGGATTCGAGCGTCCATCTTTTGCACCATTGGCCTGTCGAGCCCTCCACTTTACAGGCAATTCAGAAGCGGCCGGCACGCTCTTCAAAGTGCGTCGGCTTCGCCAGAGTCGTTCCGCTTTTTCTGACCCAATCCGCGATCCACTCGATCATCTGTGGCGCGCTGACGCGGGGACGGCCAAAAAGTTCGCACGACTTCCCCGCATTGCTCAGCAGGGCGTCACTCGATTCTGTCCCGCCAAACCGGGCTGTCTTGCCGAGTCTTTCCCCAAATTCTTCTGCAACGCGTCGAACGCTGAGCAGTTCCGGCCCGGTAATATTGATCACGTTGGGCGGCGATGTCGCACAGCCGAGCGACTGCAGGCTCATCGCCGACGCCTCGGCTTGCCAGATGGCATTCAGATAGCCCATCGAGAGCGATACGTCCTGCCCGGCGTTGACGCGTTGCGCGATGTCCAACAGCACGCCATAGCGAAGTTCGCACGCGTAATTCAGGCGCAGAATGGCCATCTTCGTCCTATTCTGCCTGCTAAAATGCTCAAAGACCCGCTCGCGGCCAACGCAACTCATCGCGTATTCACCTGAAGGATTCAACTCATCTTCTTCGCGGGAACCTCCTCTGGCAATTGGTGTGAGCCCGTAGACATTGCCCGTCGAGAAAACGGCGATCCTGGCTTCACGATATCGATCCCCAATCAGCCCTGGCAAAAAAGTATTAATCGCCCAGGTCAGCCATTCTTGTCCCGTCGAACCAAATTTCATCCCGGCCATGAAGATGACGTTTGCAGCATCAGGAAGCGCGGCAAGCGAACTCGGATCGAGCAAATCGCAACGCACTGTTTCGATACCGTATCTGTGCAGTCGGTCTTCGAGTGCAGACGACGAGAATCGTGACACACCAATGACACGCCGCTTTACTCCGGCCATCTCGGAGGCTTTCTTCGCCATTCCCGCCAGCGTTGGCCCCATCTTTCCGCCCACGCCTAACACCACAATGTCCCCGTCCAGGCCGCCCAGGATGCGGACAACGCCTTCCGTTGGTTCGCTGAGAAGTTCTTCCAGTTGGGCCACGTCTTGAATGGAGGTCAGGTTAGCCGACATGATGACTCCGCGTCCCGCATGCGCCATTCTCGCACTGTGGCGTGATTGTACTTGAATTGTTCATCGACCGCTTCTCGTTTCAGGTATTCTCCTACGCAGTAACATTTCCTGGGAGGACTTTCCCGGATGCGGCTTCGCATCATGACCGAGCAAGATGTTCCGGCGGGCCTGCGCCTGAACACTCTTTCAGGATGGAATCAGACTGCCGCCGATTGGCACCGCTTTCTCAGCAATAGTCCGCGCGGGTGCTTTGTGATGGAACACGACAGCAAAGTCGTTGGCACCGCGACCACCCTTGCTTACCAGAATCGGGTTGCCTGGATAGGCATGGTCCTGGTCAATCCTGACTACAGAAAGCTAGGAATTGGAACGCAATTGCTTGAAAAAACTATCCAGCATCTCGATCACACGGGCATTCGGACCATGAAACTCGACGCCACTCCGCTGGGGAAGCCGCTCTACACAAAGCTCGGCTTCGTCGATGAATATGAAATCGAGCGCTGGCTTCTGAAAAGGCCGCCGGCTGTTTCAACTACAGCACGATCAACGTGTCCGCGGCTGGTTCCGGTCCAGTTGGAACAGATCTTCCAATTCGACTCAGAACTGTTTGGCGTGGATCGTAGTTTCCTCCTACGCTCTTTACATGATCAAAACCCGGAATTTGCAGTGGCTGTCTGCGAAAACGGACTGCCACAGGGTTATGCCTTCGGGCGTCGCGGCTTGTTTGCGGATCATCTCGGACCGTGGATGGCCGGGGGCCGTGTGGCTGCGGAAAAGCTCCTGCAGGTATTTTTGGCCCAATCACTCCGCGAGACTCTCATCGTAGACTCCTTGAAGTCCAATCCGGTGTCTGTCGAATTGTTGCGCGCTTGCGGCTTTGTTCCTTCTCGGCCGCTCACGCGCATGGTCCGCGGCCCGAATGACTATCCCGGCAGACCCGATTCGTTTTGCGCAATCCTCGGACCCGAATTTGGATGAAATCATCCCCTGAATCAGGTTAAGCTTCGCTTCCACCCGCAGAAACAAAATGATGTTCAGGAAACGGATGCTCCTCAGCAAATTGAGCACTTCTTCTAATCGCATTTATTACGGCTGGTGGATCGTTCTCGCGACCTTTTTGAATCTTTTTTTCGCGGTTGGAATTATTTTTTATGGTTTCCCGGTTCTTTACCCCTACTTCATTGAGTCCCTCGCCTTCACAAGAGCTCAGGTAACGCAGGGTTTCTTTCTCGGATTCCTTTTTGCCGGTCTTCCTATTGGTGTATTGGCGGGAGCGCTGATTGACCGCTTTGGTGCGCGGCTTGTAATTCTGGCAGGAGTTGGGCTTGTCGCGCTCCCTCTGCTGTTCATGGGGATGATGAATCGCTTCTGGCAGTTCGAATCTCTCTGCATCGTCGAAGTGATCGGATACGTCCTGGCGGGACCAATCGCCAATCAGGTCTTGATTGCGCGCTGGTTCCATCGCCGTCGCGGTCGGGCGATGGGATACGCTTACCTGGGCCTCGGCTTGGGAGGCGTAACTGCCCCCATGCTGGTCAATTTCCTCGCGCGCTACCTAGGCTGGCGTCACGCTCTGGAGTTGCTTGGAGCACTCATACTGGTTGTGCTTTTCCCCATAGGCATTCTGGTCACACGCTCTTCGCCAGAAGACTCCGGCGTTCTTCCCGAATCCTTCGGTGAGATGGCACTGCCGTCAGAAATTTCCTCGCCTACGGCGGTGCGTTCCATTGGGGTATCCGAAGCTGTCCGTTCAGCGCCTTTCTGGCTTCTATTAGCAGGATCAACTTTAGCCATCGGCACGATCGGTGCGGTGATTCAACATTTTATTTTGTTTCTCAAGGACGCCGGTTACTCCGCAAGCGCAGCCTCACGGTATTCCACCATCCTGCTTTCAGCCAGTTTAGGAGGCCGCGTGATCGTCGGCTACCTCGCGGACCGTTTTCGGAAATCCTACATCATGGCTGTTTTCTATCTCCTGATCAGTGCGTCCGTATTCTTGCTCGCGAACCCCCATTCGCCCCTCAGTTTGTGGGCCTTTGCACTCATTTTCGGGTTCTCGATGGGTGCAGACTACATGCTCATTCCCCTGGTGACTTCGGAGTGTTTCGGCACCGCTTCGCTTGGCAAGCTTCTGGCTCTCATTATCATGGGCTACTCGATTGGCCAGTGGGGAGGTCCATGGCTGGTGGGCAGAATGTTTGACGCGCGGCACAGTTACGACCTGGCGTGGAGAATCATCGCGATTAGTGGTATCGCCGGGGCTGCGGCTATTTATGCCTTATCATTCTTCCGAACCCGCTCAGAATGAGCACCCGAGCAGTGAGCGCAGGCGCCGGGTGTGACTAAATCTGGAAGGGTAGAATTTAGTCGTGCGGAAAATCGGTAAGCTCTGAGCCCCGTAAACCGCACTATTTCTGGGGCCACTGCGCTCGGCGGGGCCTTCCATCGCGTGAGGGCTCAATGTGCACCGAAACCGTAACGCGGCTTGCGTCCGGCCTTTCGATGCCGACTTCCTGTTCGTGGACTGAGACGCCAGCATCGCAATAATAGTTCGATATTTTTCGGCGTCTGAGGGTTCTGCCGCTTCTGGTTTTCCATTCAAAAAGAAAAGCCTCTGGTGGACGATCGAGAGCCTCGTCCCACAACCAGCGTCGCCCGACCATTGCTCGGTCTTGAAAACGCATACCCAACAAAGGGTATGGACTAACCTCGGCGGAACAGGCTGTACTTTGAAGGCTGTGGTGATTCCCAGGGGATGACCATGTGCCGCCGAAGGTCGATGGGCGCGCCGAGCTGCTCAAGTTGATACAAGAGCTTGAGCAGGAGCGCGAGGCTTACTCAAAAATGCAGGAAGTGAACCGTCAGAAGACCCTGTTTCTCGGCTCTGCGGCTCATGAATCCGTCACTAGTGAGTCTGTCGCGCTTTCGACGGCCGTGCGAGTTGAATAGATTCCGAATACCGCTACTTTATTATTCGTCATTTGTCTTTCTCCTTCTATTTCCAAATGCTTTCGTTTTGAGCCAACTTACTTCGGTGGTGCGATTTCAAATTGATTAGTTACGTTTTCTTTTCCAGCCACTTCCTTTGCCTGGAGATTGTTCTTTTCGTCTTCAGATCGCACTGGTCCGTGGAGAGTAACCCTGCCTTGAGTGATGATTTTTATGTTGTGTGCGTTTGAATTTGTGTTTCGATGGTGCGGACCAATACCAGATAGCACGCAACTAAACAGAGTAGTGACTTGGCGGTTGAGGGAGAAGTTCTTCGGCCTAGTGCTTTCTGACGCAGGATATAGGAGAAAGCGGGTATTTCGATGGGTTCTAGGGTTTTGTTTAGATAAATATCTAGGTTTGGGGAGTCCTACATCAGTGCCTAAGAAAAAGAGTTCCGGCGGCCGGGCAAATCCGATCTTTCTAGCGCCCTTTGATAAAAAAACCGACGCTTTGCAGGTGATCATCGAGACGCCGAAGGGCAGCAGGAACAAATACGCGTTTGACGAAAGTCAGGGGATGTTTTTGCTGAAAAAGGTTCTGCCGGCTGGCATGGCGTTTCCCTACGACTTCGGTTTTGTGCCTAGTACGCGCGCGGAGGATGGTGATCCGGTGGATGTTCTCGCGTTGATGGATGAACCCGCGTTTGTGGGCTGTTTGCTGCAATGCCGGATCATCGGGATCATCGAGGGCGAACAAGGGAAGAAGAAAGAGCGGGAACGCAATGACCGAATCGTGGCGATTGAAATGGACAATCACAGTTTTGCGGATATAAAGCATGTCGATGATCTGGGGAAGCAGTTCGTGGACGAGCTGGAGGAATTTTTCGTGAACTACCATGATTTGAGCGGAAAGAAATATCGAATACTCGGTGCAAAAGGGCCGAAGGAAGCGGAACGACGGATTAAAGAGGGGATGCGAACGTTTAAGAAGAAATAGTTAACGGCAAAGATGTTTTTTCCAAATGCGCCAACTCAGGATCGCCAGCGCGAGCCAAACTGCGGTTGCTGCGAGAAATACGAAAGCAGAATTGTAGCGAGGAAGGAGCTTCCAGACAGTTAAGGCGAAACCCGCGAGACCAACGCTTCCCAACGCGGCGCCCGCTGCATCCAAGGCAGCGGCCTGACGGCCTCGGGAGCTGGTTGCGATTCCCGCCTTTCGTTTCTTCTCGGTTTCGTGTTTTGCGACTAGCGTGGCACTTGCGGGGAAAATAGCGGGAAACGCCAGGAAAAGTCCGCCGAGCACGGGCCCGAAATAGCTGGCCAGGGTTCCCGCGATCACGGTAATTGCTCCTCCGAACGCGAAGCGCACCAGGTATTCGTACCATTTTGTTTTGGCCAGCGCGCCGATGTTGAAGGAAGCATTCATTTGCTGCTACCGCAGGAATAGCGCCCAGGTTCCCAGCGCTACACCTAGCCACACGATGAGACTGCCGATTGTCGCCGGTGCCGCGTCTACCTTTTTGCGCAGCATTAGCCAGGTGCAGAGGGCAGAGTACATAAAGAGGCATGCGGCTCCCACGACCATGGATCGGGCTTCGAGAGCGGCATACACTTTTCCGTCAGCCAAAACTGTTAGCCCGAGGGTGGCCAAGGCCACAGACGGAGCCGCACCAAACAGGCCCGCGAAGCTTTTTGGCTTTAGCACGTCCCCCAGGCAAGCAAACAGGGAGACAATCGTGCCGCCAACCAGGAATCGAAATAAATATTGCAGCAAAGCGGGCTCCTATCGCGGCGCGCACGTTATCTAACAGATAGGCGTGTGTTAGCAGATCTGTTACATAAGATGAGATTTTTCGGATATTCGTTCGTAGGGTAACTCTGGTATGTCTCCAGTGGGCGAGCGCGAGAACCTGTACACCAACCTTGGTCCCGGTCTGATAACCGGCGCAGCTGACGATGACCCCAGTGGCATCGCCACCTATTCTCAAGTGGGCGCGCAATTCGGTTTCGCGATGCTTTGGACCATGCTCTTTTCGTTCCCCTCGATGGCTGCTATTCGGGAAATTTGCTCACGACTGGGACGAATCACCGGCATGGGAGTGGCCGCCAATCTTGCTGATTGCTATCCAAAGGGCGTTGTGCGAGGGCTGGTATTCCTCCTGTGCGTTGCAAATATTTTTAATCTTGGCGCCGATGTTGCGGCTATGGCGGCGTTTCAGCTGCTGGTCGGCCGTAAGCTGCTTCTGTACGCGATCTTCTTCGGAGGTGTTTTCCAGTTGTTGCAGATTTACGTCCCGTACCGCATCTATGGCGCAATCGTTAGCGCGCTAGACTTTCTCGCATCCTTCACTAATTGACTCATTTGCTGGGCGGCGCTGCCTTGACCAGGTGCGGTTTACCTACAGGTGGCTTGTGTATTTCCTGCTCCTCGGTGGGACGGGTCAATTCGCCAACCGACGAAGTCCGAACCGGCCGGTCCTTCTGTTGTGACTCAAGCAACGCCTGAATGATGCGCACATCGGCTAAGCCTTCTTTTCCGCCTGGTTCGGGTTCCATGTTCTCAAGAATGCATTTAGAAAAATAAACCAGTTCTGGACCAAATTGATCGCGCTTCTTGTAGGTTGCCTTCTGGGTTCGGCCTTCGATCGTAATCTCGCTCTTCAGGTCGCCCACCATCTCGTAGGCCGGATCCATCTTGACGACGCCCTTGGTGCCAATGACCTCGTAGGTCGAGCGGTCGGCGGCGCCGAAGCTGCACGTAAAGCTAGCCAGCCGGGCATCCGGGAATCGTAACAACGCCGCGCACATTTCGTCTATCTCCTTGAAGCGCGAATCTTGCTCTCGGGTCGCCGAATATGCGAACACTTCTTCGGGTTCTGCCCGGAACAAATAGCGCGCTGCATTGATGCAGTACACGCCTATGTCATAAAGCGGTCCGCCACCTAGTTCGTCCTGCAGGCGGCTGTTTCCGGTTCTGACCTGCTGGCAGAATCCCGAACGAAAAATGCGCGGGTCGCCGATCTTTCCATCGCGAACCGCGCTCACTGCGGCGAGATTGCCCTTCTCAAAGTGCAAGCGATAGGCAATCATGAGTTTCACGTTGGCGCGCGAGGTCGCCTCAATCATGGCTTCGCATTCCTGCTCCGTCACGGCCATGGGTTGCGAGGCCCCTTGGCCGGGTTCC
>Ga0210406_10000965_pt1 | contig 37215 bp, 30 predicted proteins | sample IncBWC30MmetaG_FD_155454 | JGI IMG/M metagenome (GOLD analysis project Ga0210406, IMG submission 155454) | Forest soil microbial communities from Barre Woods Harvard Forest LTER site, Petersham, Massachusetts, United States - Inc-BW-C-30-M | ecosystem: Environmental > Terrestrial > Soil >... | reverse complement strand
GCGCGAAATGATGGAGCAGGTTCTAGACACCATGGACCTGGAGCGCGAGCGCGGTATCACCATCAAAGCTCACGCTGTCCGGCTCAATTACCAGGCCGACGACGGCCAGATGTACGAGCTGAATCTTATTTACACGCCTGGCCATGTCGATTTCACTTACGAAGTCTCGCGCAGTCTGCAAGCCTGTGATGGCGCGCTGCTGGTAGTGGATGCATCCCAGGGCGTGGAAGCGCAGACGCTCGCCAACACCTATCTTGCGCTGCACCACAATCTGGAAATTATCCCGGTGATCAACAAAATCGATCTGCCCTCCGCCGAACCGGAGCGCATTCGCGAGCAGATCGAACAGGTGATCGGCCTCCCTGCGCATGATGCCTTGTTGGTCAGCGCCAAACAGGGCACCGGCGTCAAGGACGTCCTCGAAGCCATCGTGCATTTGGTGCCTCCGCCTAAAGGCTCGCCGGACGCGCCGCTGCGCGCATTGATTTTTGACTCCTGGTTCGACCCCTACCGCGGTGTGATTATCCTTACGCGCGTGTTCGACGGGAGGCTGCGGCTCAAACAGAAGATCAAGCTGTGGTCGAACGGGGCCACCTTCGAAGTGGAAGGCCTGGGCTATCAATCGCCGAAGCCAATCCCTTGCGACGAGCTGGCGGCAGGCGAAGTCGGGTTCATGTTCGCGAATATCAAGACCGTGTCGGATGCCAAGATCGGGGACACCATAACTAGCGTCGAAGACCCCGCCACGGAGCCGCTGCCTGGATTTGAAGAAGTGAAGGCCATGGTCTTCGCCGGATTGTATCCGGTGGAATCGCACGAGCATGGCCGCCTGCGCGAGGCGCTCGAGAAGTTGCGGCTCAATGACAGCGCCTTTAGTTTCGAGCCGGAAAGCTCAATGGCGCTTGGCTTCGGCTTCCGCTGCGGCTTCCTGGGACTGTTGCATCTGGAAATCGTGCAGGAACGGCTGGAGCGCGAGTTTGAGATCGACCTGATCACCACCGCGCCTGGCGTCCGCTACAAAGTCACAACGCTCAATGGCACGGTCATCGACGTCGACAGTCCCACCAAGTTTCCGAATCCCGCCGAGGTCAACCAGATCGAAGAGCCGATTATCGATGCCACGGTCATCACGCGCGAGGAATACGTCGGCGAGATCTTGAAACTTCTCGAAGAGAAGCGTGGGACGCAGAAGAAGTTTGAGTACATTGGGACCGGCCGCGTGCTGCTGCTTTATGAGCTGCCGCTTAACGAGATCGTCCTGGATTTTTACGATCGTTTGAAATCGGCCTCGCGGGGCTACGCTTCCCTCGATTATCATCTGTCCGGTTATCGCGCCTCGTCCCTGGTGAAACTGGACGTGCTGGTGGCTGGCGAGCCCGTGGATGCGCTGTCCATCATAGTGCACAAGGACTTCGCCTATGATCGCGGGAAGATTTTAATCGAGCGGCTACGCAAGTTGATTCCGCGCCAGATGTTCGAGGTCGCGCTACAGGCGGCCATCGGCAACAAGGTGATCGCGCGCGAGAACATCCCGGCCATGCGCAAGAACGTGTTGGCCAAATGCTACGGCGGCGATATTTCGCGGAAGCGCAAGCTGCTTGAGAAGCAGAAGGAAGGCAAGAAGCGGATGAAGCGGGTGGGCCGCGTCGAAATTCCGCAAGAAGCTTTCTTGGCTGTACTCAAGGTGAGCGGCGACAGCGAATAGTAACGGGTGTATCGCTTGAAGATGTCGCGCGCCTGTTTAACTCATTAGATTCTCGAACTATATTGACCAGCCCTTAGCGTGCGCCGTAGTCTTCGTGCTTCGCCCGGAACGCCCTGAGGCGGTTCATATCGTCGGTCAAGACATCGCGGTCCCGGTTCGACAAGCGGTTGTCCCGAACCACCCGATCCATGGCGGCGATGACTTCATCCAGCTCGCGCTCATCATAGCGCCCGGCCGCTAACTTACTCTGCAGTTCATCCAATTCCTGCCTAGTTCTCGCGAGCCGGTACTGATCGGCGCCGAATGGGAAAGCACCCGATTGAACATGATCCAGATCTTCACGGATGCGTTCAAAAAAACGTCGCCGCATATCTTCGCCGCGGAACCGTTCATCGCGGTCACGGTGGTAAACGTCATCATCGCGGTAGGCGCGATCACGGTCATCTCGCGAGCCTCGATCAGCATCGTCACGTGAGCCGCGATCGCGATCGTCTCGCCGGCCACCTCCAGGTTGGCCGCCTGGATATGCTGGAACCGCCTGGCCACCAGGATAACCCCCGTTCCAGGTCACATCAAACGTATATCCCTCTGAGCCATTGTCCGGATCTTCTATCCGTACGACTGCCCCGCCGCCATTGCGCGGCTCGCGAATCAGCGTTTGCCTGCCTCGGCCGTCCACTCCTGTAAAACGAAAGTTGGCGGGATTGCCTGGAAGAGGTCCCGTGCATTCAAATCGACGCCATTGCGGCGGCCTTCCCGAAAGATTTCGTAAGACCGCGTTATCGCCGCGAATTTCGACTTCGGCCGCCCCATCCACCACAACTTCGATGGTGCACTTGCCCCGGTCAGGGCTTCCGCCACGAATCGTGGCTCTGCGTTCGTGGTTTTGACCACTCATGATTCCACTAGTGGCCGCTAATGTTGCGACTGCAAAAAATCCCCGCATTTTATCACCCCTTATGAGCATTCTACCTGGCTATTGCATCACGTGCGAGGGGGGCTGGCAGTAAACTCCAATTAGGAGCCTTTATGCCCTACCAACACTTGCTGCGGTCCACCGACGGCCAACTGGCAATAGTCACGCTCAATCGCCCCGACCGCCGGAACGCGCTGTCTCTCGAGTTGATGCGCGAGTTGATCGACTGCTTCGACGAAATCGGCGCCGGTACCGGCATCCGCGCTGTCGTCCTGGCTGCCGCCGGAAAAGTCTTCAGCTCAGGACACGACCTGAGTGAAATGATCGGCCGTACCGTCAACGACTACCGCCGCCTCTTCGATGTTTGCACCGAACTTATGACCAAGATTCAGTCCATCCCGCAGCCGGTCATCGCGCAAGTCCAGGGAATCGCCACCGCGGCAGGTTGTCAATTGGTGGCCACCTGCGATCTTGCCATAGCCAGTGAAGAAGCTCAATTCGCGACGCCTGGAGTGAAGATCGGCCTGTTCTGCACTACGCCCATGGTCGCCTTGAGCCGTGCCGTCGGCCGCAAACGCGCGATGGAGATGCTGCTCACCGGAAAACTGGTCGACGCCGCGACTGCTGCCGATTGGGGACTCGTCAATCGCGTTGTAGCCGCCGATCAACTCGAATCCGAAACGCGCCGGCTGGCCTGTCAGATCGCCGAAGCTAGCAGTTTTACGGTCGCGCTCGGCAAACAGGCTTACTACACGCAGATCGATCTCGATCAGCCCAAAGCCTACGCCTACGCCAAGGAAGTGATGACCATGAATTCGCTGGCCGAGGATGCGCAGGAGGGCATTTCTGCTTTTCTTGAAAAGCGCGCCGCGTGCTGGACCGGCAAGTAGCACAGGCATGCTTGTGAACGCCTATAACGTGATTCCACCATCCACCGATAGCACTTGTCCAGTGACGTAATTATCGGGCTCGAGAAAAAATCGCACCGCCCGCGCCACATCGGCCGCCTTGCCGTAGCGCGAGATCACGCCATCCCCGAGATAACGTTCGTATTTCCCCGATGCAATGCTGGCTTCCGCCATTCCCGCCGCCATCACTCCCGGCGCGATCACGTTCACGCGAATGTTCGTTTTGCCGCGGCATTCCTTCGCAAGAATGCGAGCCGAATGCAGCAGCGCCGCTTTCTCGCCGGCGTACGCAGTCGAGCCGGGAAACAGTGCGATTGCTTGCATGGTCGAAAACAGCACGATCGCGCCCGAGGTTCCGGCGGCCTTCATCCGTTCGACCGCTTCGCGCGCCAGAAGAATCGGTCCTTCATAGTTCACCTCGTGCGATTGCCGCATCGCATCCTCGCCCGCTCCGCGCGCCGGCGTCCCGGCGAAAACCACCAGACCGTACAGCTTCGGAACGGCGTCCAGCAGCCACTTGCGATCGGCCGCTTTTGTGATGTCCGCCCGCAATCCGCGGTTGCGCGAGCTGATCACCACACGCGCGCCTTCGGCTTCGAGCAGCTCCGCCGCCGCCGATCCCAAGCCGCCCGCTCCGCCGGCCAGCAGCACTTCCAAGCCTGCAATCGCCGAGTTCTCAGACCCCAACTTTCACCGTCTCCCTCGCGATGTATCCGAATCCAACTACGGCCAGAAACAGCGTAAGCACTTCGCTGTCGCCCAGGTTGTACTCCAGGAATCCTTCAGCCAGAATCGCAAGGATTACGGCGATTGCGCCATGCATCACGAAGCGCGCCTCGGCGTTTGGGGGCGCCTTTCGCAGTGTAATGAAGAAATCCCACAGACTCTTCCCGATCATCCACATCATGAAAAGCATGGTCGGTATGCCGCGCTCGGCCGCATACTGAAGATAGATGTTGTGCAAATGCCCGTACCAACCTTCGGGAAGCGGCTTAGGGATATCCGGTGGAACCCAACGCTCGAACTGGTATTTCACCTGCTCTGGTCCTAAACCGAGGAATGGATGCGCGCGAATGATAGCTATACCGGTTCGCCGCGTGATATTGCGATGCTCGTTGGAATCCATTTGGCCATGTGGCTGGACAATCGACGTCACGCGCTCTTTGAGCGCAGCCGGTGCTATCAGAAACGCGATCACCGCGACGACTGGTGCGGCCGCCACCAGCCACCTGTGCCAGAACCAGAGCAGGTACAGCAAACCGACCGGAAATCCTAGGAGGAAAATGCTGCGCGTAAATCCGAGCACCATAGAAATGGCGAGTATGGCCGCGCAGAACCAACCCGTCGCCTGCCAGCGCTGCTCCGTCGAGAAGAAGAGATACGACGCGAGCAACAGCAGCACGATCATCTCTTCGCCGCCGAACGTCATCCAGTGGCTCATGAAGCCGGTGATCCGCTCGCCGACATAGAAGTCGTAAAAGTGCTGATGAGCAGCTTGCGCATCCTGATATTTCTGCCAGAACTGGAAAAGACTGCGCACCGCCGAGAGAGTCGCTACGCCGACCCACGCCAGCACAACCCCACGGATCTCGGTCACGGTCCGAAACGTGCTGTAAACCAGCAAAAGAATTGCAAAGACCAGAAACTTGCGGATTTGCGGCGTGCCCTCGCTCATGTGGCCTGAGAACAGCAACGACAATATCGTACCGGCCATGAAAAGTACCAGCGGAAGCTTGATGGGCGGAAGCCGTATCGGCTGGGCGGACAGCAGCAGGGCAGCCAGCGCTAAACCGAGCAGGATCTGCGAGACGGCAATCGAGAATAAAATAGAAACGAGAGAGCCGCAGGTTAGATTGAATGCGGCCCGGTCGAGATAAGGTTTCAAACCTGTAGGCTACCAGGAATGCAGATTTATATTCTTCGCCATGGGATCGCCGAAGACGCCGCGGCAGGCCAATCCGATTCCGAGCGCGCGCTCACTCCCGAGGGAAAGAAAAAGCTGCGCAATGTTTTGCGAGTCGCCCGCGAGGCAGGCGTGGCGCCGGCGCTGATCCTTACCAGTCCTCTGAAACGTGCCGTGCAGACCGCTCAATTGACAGCCGAGGTTCTGGATTACAAAGGCGAGCTGCTGCGCACCAAGGCACTCGAGCCGGGCGGGCATCCTGGCATGGTCTGGGAGGAAATTCGAGTTCATAGGGATGAAGGATCAGTCCTGCTGGCCGGTCACGAGCCGCTGTTCAGCAGCCTGACCGCATTTCTGCTTGGGTGCCCGGACCTTCAGGTGGATTTTAAGAAAGCCGCGCTGGCGTGCGTGGAAGTGGATCGCTTCGGCGCCGAGCCGCATGGAGTGCTGAAGTGGTTTATAACGCCAAAGTTAGCATCCTCTGGCTAAAGCTTGCGGCAGATTCAGACGTTGCTGCGTTTTCGCTCGTAGGGCGCCTTCAAATACTTGGCGGCTTCTTCCTGCGCGCCCTGCGTGTTGTCGCGCGTGCGGATAGCGAGATTGTACTCGTTCACCGCGCGATCACGCTGGCCGGAGATATCGAAGATATTACCGAGCTTAATGTGCGCCCACACTTCGGTCCACTTGGGATCCGTGTCGCCATTCAGAGCTTCGCGAAACTCGTTGGCGGCGGATTGATAATTGTTTTGGAGGAAAAAGATCTCCGCCACGCGATAGTGTGCCAGTGAGCTGCCATGACTCACCTCCAGCGCCTTCTGGTACTCCTTGAGTGCATCGCCAAACTCGCTGATCTCGGCGAACTGCTCGCCCTTCTTGATAGCGACCGCCACGCGCATCGGCGGGCCCCAGCGCAGCACGGCACCGTTTGGATCGATGCTCACCTGTTTCGGCTTGCCGAAAGTATCCACCGTGAATTCCGACGAGGTGCCGACTACATCAATGCGCTTGATCTCGGGATTGCCCTCGGTTTCGATCTTGAGATCCACGGGCATGTGGAACGTATCCAGATCCTGCGAGATCTTGCCCATCACGCGGAAACCCTTCTGCGTTCGGAACACGGTGTATTCGAGCTTGAACTCCGGCGCGCCGCTGGATTCAATCCATTGGAGGAAAAAGTACTGCAGACTCTGGCCGTAGATCTCTTCGGCCGCCTTACGGAAATCCGCGGTGCTAACGGACTGCCAGGCGTGCTGCTCGGGAAACTTGTTCATTAGTTTTGTGAATCCGTCATTTCCCATTACGCTGCGCAGCATGTTCAGGATCGCCGCGCCCTTGCCGGCCGTGGACGCCCAGTATTCGGGCGAGTAATCTTCGAGGCGCCCAGCTTGGATGAGCGGCGGGTTGTCCACCGTCAACGCTTCCACGTAGGTGTCATGCATCGATTGCTCGAGCGCCCCGGGCCCATTGGTGTGTTCTTCCCAGAGCAGCTCCGCGTAGCGCGCATTGCCATTTTCGAGCCACATATGATCGCGATTGATGGGCGACACCAAGGTCTCCCACCACTGCCGCGCCATCTGATTGACCAACAAGCGAGCCGCCACCTGGCTACCGATTCCACGCGGGGAGAGGAAGATAATTCCAGGGGCGGAGAAGCCGTTGGGCGTGCCATCCTCGGTCTCTACCAGTGTCATGTTGGCTTGTGGGGCAAGACCATACTCGCCGCTGAGAAAAGTCATCACCTTCCCGGCCTCCTCCCCGTAGGCATTCGACATCGATTGCCTCTGGCGGAAATAAATCGAAGTCGTCACGCCTTGCGAGGTGACGCGTACGGGATCGCCTTGAACTATCGCAATGCTTCCTGGGAAGGAGGGCTTAATGTACTGGAAGCCATAGGTGGCTTTGCCGGGAGCCGCCGGCTTCGAGCTCTCGAGTCCACTCGCGACCACCTTGAAACCGGCTGGGACGGTGATGTGCAGGTCGGCGGTGTAGCGATCGATAGTGTAGTCATTGATCGGGAACCAGCGCGCCGGATACATCAGGTACGCGAACTCGTTCTGGATGTCAGCGAATTTGATGCCGTAAATGGGCGATTCTTCCTGGCCCGTGAGCCGGCCATCATAGGTAAACGTTACAGTCGTAGCTTTTCCCTTAGTCAAAGGAGTGGGGAAGGTCAACTGAACGGTGAAATCCTGCGTGGAGCGGGAAGCCGGGATCTGGCGGCCCGACTCGTCGACCACTCGCGAAACATTCAGCGCATTATTCAATTCGAAGGAAACTGACGAGATGTCGTTGTCCAGCGGAATGAAGCGGACCTTAACGTTGGCCGTGAGCGCCTGCGTATGGGGATTGATGTCGGCGTCGATGACGTAGTTTTCCACGTCGATGCGCGCGCGCTTGCCACCCTTATCCTGCGCCACCACCAAAAAGGTCGTTGCCAGGATCGCGACCAGTATCTTACGCATGGACCATTTCCTCTTTCAAATGCTTCTCCACCACCGAGGCGGCAACTTCCATCGGATCGTCGGGTCCCGAAAGCTTTTGCACGACCAGAGCCAATTCCCGACACATTTCCCGCCGTGCGGCTTCATCGCCTAGCAAGCGCAGCGCCTCTTCCGCCAGCCGAGACGCGGTCATTTCGTTCTGGATCAACTCGGGCACTATGCGACGGCCCGCCACCAGGTTCACCATGGAAAAAAAAGGCACTTTAACGAGACGCCTACCTATGTACCAGCTTAGATTGTTGACGCGATAGAAGGTGACCATGGGGGTTCCCAACAGGCTGGCCTCGATCGTCACAGTGCCACTGGCGGCGAGCGCTAAATCCGAGCAGGCGAGGACGTCCCAGGTTTGCCCTTCTTGTAGTTGGATGGACGACCCGGAAATGCGTTCCGTCAAATTTAACCCAGGGGGTACCGCCAAAATGAACTTAGGATCAGGCTTGTGGCCGGCCTGAGCTATTCGATCGGCCGCCTCCATCAGGATCGGCAAATGGCGCGCCACCTCTCCTTTTCGGCTGCCGGGAAGTAAAGCGATCAAATGAGCGCCATCGGGGACGCCGTAACGCTTTCGCAATTCGCTCCGGCTGGCCGACGGTTTCACCATTCGTGTCAAAGGGTGGCCAAGATAAATGGCATCCATCCCGTTGGAAACAAAGAACTCCGGCTCGAACGGAAAGATACAGAGCAGTTGATCGATGTTGCGCCGCATCATCGGCAGCCGCCCTTTTCTCCAAGCCCAAACCTGAGGTGCGATCAGCCAGATGACTGGGATTTGCAGCTTTTTCAGGCGCTTGGCTAATCGAAGGTGGAAATCCGGACTGTCCGTTAGAATGGCGATGTCGGGACGCTCTGCGGAGGCGGCTCGAAGCAGCTTACGATACTCGCCCCAAATTCGCGGAATGTGAGTGACTACCTCGACCAGACCTACTACGGAGATGCTGGCGGCGTCGACTACCGCACGGACGCCTGCGCGCTGCATCCGGGGTCCCGCGCAGCCAAAAAACTCCAGGTCGGGGTTACGGCGGTGTAATGCCTCTACCAGGCCGGCTGCGTACAGGTCGCCCGATGCTTCCCCGGCCGAGATTAGTACTCTTGCACCCACTATAATTTAGTCTAACTCGATGGTACAGGGTCATCCGGGCGTGATAAATGATAAAATGAAGTCGATACCCCACCAGAATGGCCGCCCAACCTGATATTTCCAAAGTGAGTGTTGGCCAGTTCGCGGAACGTTTCCGTAGCGAGATGATTCCGCTCAGCAACACGTTTTCATACTTCTGCGCGACAGTCCCGTTAAGCGAAGAAGATCTCAAAGAATACCTGGAGGAGCCTATCGCGGCGCTCCCGCCCGCCATATCCGCGCTACTTCCGAAGGTGTCCATCATGCTGGTGCCATATCTCGAGCGTGTGGACGGCAAGGAAAAGGGTGCAGTTCACCGGGACGAGTTCGTATGCACTGAAAAGCCGCCTGAGAACCGCCTATCGTGGGCCACACAAGTGCGGTTTGATAGCGAGGAAGTGCTGGTCTTTGCCCTCAAAGATCAAGAAGTTTCCGAGTACCACTACCGTTTCTTTCATGTGCTGGCGAGGCTGGCGGGCGATCTTTGGTCCGATGAAGCGCAAACCCGATTTTGTGGGCTGCTGCGTGAAGAGTTGAACGCGCGCGTGCACGGCGAAGTGGACGAGGAGAGCTGGCACATGAAGCAGGCCCTCTTGCGCCGAGAGACCAACGCCCGCAAAGAGAACAAAGTCTTCCGGGACTACGCGCGGCAGTCGTTCATCGACACCCTGACCTTATACTTACACGGGATTTGCTGTGACATCGACGTGGAGACTGGTCCGCGGCAGTTGCCCAGCCGGTACCTGCGCAAACGGCTGAGCGTACTTCACGATCTCTATCCTCCGCCCTCTGGCTACGCGGTCTTTCCTGAGCATCAGGAACAGCGCGGCTAAGCGGCGGTAGCTGCGTCTTTACTTTACTTTACAAGCCTGGACGTAACGCGGCCGAGTCCGCAAACGTTGAATTGTTCATGGCGGCGGCGTTCGCTCTCGATCCAGACACCGCGTTGATGCTCCGAGTTTCTAAAGGCGACACGCCCAGCTTCAGTCTGCTCCTGGAACGGCATCGCGTTTCGGTGGTGAATCACCTGCATCGCCTGGTGCGCAACCACGCCATTGCCGAAGAACTGGCCCAAGACGTCTTCATCCGTGTTTACCGTTCCCGTGGCAGCTATCGGCCGGACGCGAAATTTACCACCTGGTTATTCCGCATCACGATGAACATCGCGCTGAACTGGCGCCGAGACACGCGGCGTGAAGCGGGATTCGTGCGGCTGGACCGGGAAATTCACGGCACTCGTAAGCTGCAACTCACCGATTGGGAGCCGCGTGCGGACGAGCTTTTGATGCGCGGCCAGCGTGAGCGGGAAATTCGTGCCGCGATTGAGACGCTGCCGTCCAAACAGCTCGCGGCGGTGCTCATGCACAAATATGAGGGCATGGATTACGCGCAGATCGCCAAGGTGCTGGGCTGCTCGATCCCCGCGCTCAAGTCGCTGCTATTTCGGGCGTATGAGACGCTACGGCGAAGACTGGCTCACTTGGCGCCGAGTGGAGTTTGCGCGTCCTGAGCTGCTGCCGTCAGGCAGTGGGCTAGAATTTACTGCTACCCTCACACAAAGCGAAAAGCGGCTTTCGTGTTGGGAGCGCTTGGACTTAATGCGCGGCCTTGCCGTTCGTCTTCTTTCGCTCGAAGTTTGATGAAGCCTCTTGGCCTTCGGTGTATTCGGCCTCCGTTTCACAACTGCATCAATTCGCAGTGCCCGATAAGGTCAAGATGGAGCGGTATACTATTTCAGCCCATGCCCAAGATCAAATCGGTACGAATCAACCTGAAGGGCAACCCGTTGGAGGGTCTCTTAATCACGGATATCCCGGTCTCGGCGCGCCTTGTGGTTCTGATCGGTCCCAATGGAAGCGGAAAGACTTCACTTCTAGACGCTTTCAAAGTTAATGAGAGGGGGGGCAAGGTAAACCATCACCCCAGCCAAACGAGGCCCGTACTTGTGGAGTGCCACAACTTAGGTCCTCCCCACGACATCAACTTGTACATGCGGAGCGCATACAGGACAGAACACTCTCTTAGTATCCAGGCCAAGCTAATGGTAATTCCAACGCTCCCCGCAATACCTCCGAGGAGTACGCCTCGATCCAATACGCAAGATACGAGAGTTGCCTCCAACTTTCAGACCCTGCTACATAATGCGCACGAGAAAACCACCCATTCCACTCTGACTTGGACAGAGGCCGTGAAGGAGTTATTTTCCCCAGTGAGCCAACGCCTGCAGCGCGTGTTCCCATACTTGCTGATACCAGACATCGACTACCCGACCGGCGGCAATGAAACTGGAACCCTTGAAACGCTTTGTTTCGAGAGATCCGGTCAGCGATATCGCTACGAACATCTTTCGGCTGGGGAAAAGGAGGTGTTTGATCTCCTATTCGATCTTGATCGATCCGCGCAAGCGAATCAGGACGCTCTGTATTGCATAGACGAACCAGAGTTGCACTTACACACGGAACTACAAGCGAGACTCTTGGATGAATTGCTCGATTTCTTGCCCGATCCTAGTCAACTATGGATCGCCACCCATTCTATAGGCATAATTCGAAGAGCCATGGAACTTCACCGCTCCAAGACAGATGGGGAAATCGTATTCCTAGATTTTGGAGAATTGAGATTCAACGGACCACAGACACTAAAACCGTCAAGAGCGGATCGCACACTGTGGAAAAAAGCTTTAAGCGTAGCATTGCACGATATGGTCGATCTTGTCGTCCCGCAAACGATCATTCTGTGTGAGGGCAGACCACTCGGAACCGGAACCCCGGATAGAGCTGAATTCGACTCCAAGGTCTATAGAACCCTTTTTGCCGAATCGCACCCGGATGCCGACTTCTTTTCAGGCGGAAGCTCTGGCCAGATCGAGAATGATTTATTGAAGTTGGCGGCCACGCTCAGACACATGGCAAGAGGTGTAAAAGTCATAAAACTGATCGATCGGGACGACAAAAGCCCCGTAGAGATAGCTGAGCGACAGGCCAAGGGAGACAGGGTGCTGTCACGCTACTCTATTGAAAATTTCTTGTGGAGTGACGAGATAATCGATAAGCTACTCCTTCTTCACGGACATGAGAGTGAAACTGAACGAATCAAAGCGTTGATCCGCGACACGTCCAAGCCGGAAGACTTCCTGGTGTCCATTAAAGACACGGTTAGAGAGGCACGAGCCGAACTCGTTAAGCTTTCGGGGCTGCATGGTACCGGATCCAATCAGCACTCGTTCGCTAAGCACGTATTAGCTCCGCTCGTCACTAAGGAGACGACCACTTATCAAGACCTTGAGAAAGATATTTTCGGCTGACCTAATGCCGACGTCTAAACCACGTCTCAAACTTCACGGGGCGTTTCGGCAGATCCCTCTAGGCGATCCGCAATCACCCCGGGGTGCCATTATTATTGCCCCTGTCTCGCGTCGCCGCCACTGATTAGAGAAGTATTCAAGCTTGGGGACGGAACGCGGGCTCCAGCGATCAGGTGCCCCTCGACAACTGCGATTATGGATCCGCACTCATCCTACTTGCCGGATTGCTCACTTGGCGGCGCCTTGGGTGACCGAACCCGCAACGCGCAAGACCGCTGCGACGCATTGATCGACATCCTCTTCGGTCGTCCCCCAGCCCGACACGCTGATGCGCATAGCCGTGTGGCCGTGCCACTCCGTTGCTCCGCACCAACAGGTGCCTTCATTCTGCAGTTCCGAGATCACGCGTTTGGTGACCACGGGGTCGCCGAACGAGACCAAAACCTGATTGAGAACGACGTCGTTCAAGATCGAATAGCCGGCCGTTCGCAGTTGATCAGCGAAGCGCCCGGCCATTCGGCAATTCCCCTCGATCATATCGGCCAGGCCGCGGCGTCCGAGCGACCTCAATGCCGCCCAGACTTCGATCGCTCGGGCTCGGCGCGAAGCCTCCGGAGTGTAGTGGTAGGGTTCGCGACCGTCTGACGCTTGCAGGTAAGCGGCGCTGACCGTCATCGCCGAACGAAGATGTTCCGGTTCACGGACGAATGCCAGCCCCGAATCATAGGGGACGTTGAGCCATTTGTGACAATCGGTAGCCCAGGAGTCAGCATCGGCAAAGCCCGCCATCAGGTGCGCACGGCAGGGGGCAGCGGCAGCCCACAAGCCAAACGCGCCGTCCACATGCACCCATGCGCCGTGCCGGTGGGCATGCGAACAGATTTGCGCCGCCGGATCGAACGCGCCGGTGTTGACGTTGCCGGCTTGGATGCAGACGATGGTGCGATCGTCGAACGCGGGAAGAGCATCGGATGTGATGCGGCCTTGCTCATCTGTCGCAAGACGCGTCACTCGCGTTCGGCCGAGCCCCAACATAGCCAGAGCTTTCAAAACCGAAACGTGGACCTCGTCGCTCACCACAACCGTTAGCGGCGGTGCGCTGAAGAGACCATTATCTTCTACGTTCCATCCAGCGCGCTCCAGAAGCGCATGTCGGGCCGCCGCGAGGCAGGTGAAGTTGGCCATGGTGGCGCCGGTAACGAATCCAACACCCGTCGAAGGGGGCAAGGCGAGTGCTTCCCGAAGCCAGTCGAGCGTGATGTCCTCCAGCGCCGCTGAAACGGGAGACATCACTCGCATGCCGGCGTTCTGATCCCACGCTCCCGCGATCCAATTGGCGGCCAGAGCGGCGGGCAAGGTGGCGCCGGTTACGAAGCCAAAATAGCGTCCGCCGGTGGATGCGACGGTCGCGGGCGAGCCAACTTCGTCGAGTAGCGCAAGCACAGCCTTGGGGTCGCAGGGTTCTTCGGGCATCGGACCGCCGAGCGCGGTGAGACGCGCGATGTCTTCCGGATGGGGTGTAATCCGGCGGGTTCCGATTCCTGAAACGTAGCGCACGGCTCGGGCGCTGGCGTCCAGCAGCAAATCTTTCATGATCACCGGATGCTCGCCGGCGCGACATCGACTCCCGTAAGTTTGGCGCGGTCGATGGATGCTTTGACCAGTCCCGAGGCGCAAGTATCCGCGATAAATCGATTGAGGACATCCAGGCGCGAGCGGTCGCCCTTGGTGACGACGATAGATTGCTCGGCTGCGGAAAAGTTGTCCGGGAGAACACGCAGATTGGGGTGCGACGAGGCCGCTTCCACCAGGCGCTGCCGATTTGCGCCAAAGGCGTCGAGTTCACCCGCGACGAGCATCTTTTGCAATTCTTCGGGAGACGGCATGGAAGGCAGGATGAGGACCTGTGCATTTTTCAAATGGTCCTTCAGGTAGACCGCTTGCGACTGGCCTTGCCCGGCTCCGATGCGCAAGCCAGCTCGGTCGGCATCGGCGGCTTTTTGAATGGGAGAATCGGCACGAACGAGATAACTGTTTTGCATCAGCGCGTAGGGTCGCGAAAAGTCGACTTCGGCAGCGCGGGGGGCGTCATAGGCCAGGAAACCGATATCGGCGGTGTGCGCCTTCAAGAGGTCGATCACTTCACGGGCATCGGCGGCGGGGATGATGGCATATGGAAGGCCGAGACGCCGGGCGAGTTCTTTCACGAGATCCGCCACCGGACCCGTCACCGATTTTGTTTGTAGATCGATCCTGCCCTGGACGGGGTTGGTGCGCAAGAAGGCGGCGCGCAACGTACCGGTGGGCGCGAGATCGGCAGCCATGAGCGGCAGTGAGAAAAGGCACGCTAAAAGGACACGTGTGCATAGCGGCATTGGATCATTATAGGGCGACGCCGACCCGATTTTAGCGATCTGGGGTGAGCACAAGGAAATATTCTATACTCAGGGCAGAGGATGGCCGTGCTGACAAGCGACGATCTGGCAGAGATAAAGCGGTTAATTGAGGAGGTCGTCACCGAAACATCATTGAATACTGGCGATCTGAATTGGCTGAGAACCTTTGAGTCTGGTTCTGCGGGAGCTTCAAAAACGGTTGGGCATAAACCGACATTGCTTCCTGCGGTCGTAGATATAACGGCTAGAGCGATTGAAGTTTTCGGGACACGCGAGAAAGCTCTGCGATGGTTAAAGACTCCGGTCCGCACCCTCGACGATAAGACTCCTCTATCCCTCCTCGGAAGCCTCGACGGTATAACCCGCGTTGAGGACGTTCTGGGGCGCATCGAGCACGGCGTCTGGTAAGTGATTGTCTTCCGACTCGGAAGCAGCCGCCATCCTGCTAACGATGGAATCGGCGCGAGCCTTTATGGAGGGCGCTGGAATCACAAAGGCACGGCGGTCATCTACACTGCTGAAAGCCGTCGCTATGCGCGTTAGAGATTCTAGCCAACGCTGATGAGCTGGCCGATGATTATGTCGCCACACCTATTGAAGTGCCCGATGAGCTAGACGTTAAAGTAATCTCAATCGCGGAACTCGCACCAGGTTGGGATGCAAACGAGGCAACAGATGTCACCCGCGACATCGGGACGAATTGGCAGAAGGCACTCGTGACTGCCGTGCTATCCGTCCCATCGGCCGTGATTCCGCGAGAGCGCAACTACATTCTGAACCCTGCGCATCCCGACTTTAATCGAATTCGATTCTCCAGCCCAGAGCCCTTCTACTTCGATGATCGACTCGGCCGAGCCCGACTGAAATAAAGGGGCCGTTTACATTACTTCGTGGCCACTTGCGCCAGCCGCGACCAATCGCGCACCTCGCCTGGACGGCGGTCGCTGCCTTGCATGCCAAACATCCAGCCCGGATATTCAGCCGGCAGTTTGCTGGCTTCGTCCAATTGCTTCATATCCTCGGCGTCGAGCTTCAAATCGGCAGCGCCCAGGTTGTCTTTCAATTGGCTGATCTTCTTGGCCCCGATGATGACGCTAGTGACGAACGGTTTGTGCAACTGCCACGCCAGGGCGACTTGCGCGACTGTTGCTCCTCGCCGCTTGGCGACTTCCTGCATCACGTCGATCACGTCGTAGGCCCGCTCCAAATTTACCGGCGGGAAATTGAACTTGCTCCGCCGTGCATCGCCATCGGCGGCGGCGTTGGCGCGAGTGACCTTTCCAGCTAACAGACCGCCGGCTAATGGGCTCCAGGTTAGCAAACCGATCTTCTGATCTTCGAGCATGGGAGTGATTTCGCGCTCGATATCACGTCCCGCGATTGAATAATAAGCCTGTAGCGTGATGAATCTCTCCAGGTGATCTTTGGCCGCAATCCCTTGCGCCTTCATGATCTGCCAGGCTGCCAGATTGGAGCAGCCGAGGTAGCGGACTTTGCCTTGCCGCACCAGGTCGGTCAAAGCCGCCAGCGTCTCTTCCAGCGGAGTCAGGCGATCGTAGCCATGAATCTGGTACAGATCGATGTGGTCGGTATTCAGGCGTTTGAGACTAGCCTCCGCCTCTTGCATGATAGCCAGCCGCGAAAGCCCGACTTGATTCGCGCCCGGGCCCATACGGCCGAAGACTTTGCTGGCCAGCACCACATCGTTACGCCGCGCGCCCAGCGCCCGGCCGACTTGAATCTCGGATTCGCCCGCGGCATACACATTGGCGGTGTCGATGAAATTGATGCCGGCGTCCAGCGACTGTCCGATCATCGTGTCGGTATCCTCTTGCCCCAGAGCGCCGATGGTTTGCCAGATGGACGTCGCGCCGCCGCCGAACGTCATGGCGCCCAGGCACAAGCGGGAAACGAAGACTCCAGTGTTGCCGAGTTGTTGATATTGCATGATGCCTTTAGGATAAACCCGCGGCGGCCGCGTCAATCACCCCGATTGCTTTTTGCAGGATTGCAACTCATTCGCCATCGCATTGAAACCTTCAGTTGTTAGCTTTGTTCGCGAGTCTTACATCTCTTCCAGGAACTGGAGAAAATCAAATGCATCGGCTGCTTCTCGTCATCTGTGTTGTCTTAGGCTCCCTTCCCTTGGCCGGCCAAGATCGGGCCGCCATCAACGGCACCGTAACGGATCCATCCGGCGCTCTGGTCGCGGGCGCAACCGTTGAGCTTCTATCTCCGGACACGGGCCTTCGCCGCCAGTCTTCGACTAACGACAGCGGAATTTACGAATTTCCGGCTCTGCCGGTGGGAAGCTACACAGTAACCATTACCAAACCAGGCTTCAAGCCGTTCGCCATTCGCACGATCGATCTCCTGTACGCGCAGACTCGCACGCTGGACGCGCGGCTAGAAGTCGGCACTACAGCGGAGACCGCGCAAGTTACCGCGACTGTGGAATCTTTGAACCGGACCAACGGGGAAATCGGCGGCGTCATAGAAGCGCCTCAGATCCGCGAGATTCCGATCGACGGCCGGAACTGGGCCACATTGATGACCCTCGCCCCGGGCGCGATCAACACCGGCGACGGCGCTCAGAGAAGCATCCGCTTCAATGGTCATTCACTGGATGACAGCAACTTCACCTTCGATGGGATCGACACGAGTGGCATTCAAGAGCAGACCCAGAAAGCTGATACGCGGCTAAATGTTTCTCTAGACTCGATCGCTGAATTCCGCGTCAGCTCGGCCGCTTATACGGCTGAAACCGGCGCCGCCGGAGGGGCGCAGATCAACATAGTATCCAAGACGGGTTCGAACAGCTTTCACGGCTCGGCATTCGAATTCCTGCGCAATAATGTGCTGGATTCCCGTTCTCCCTTCGATCCGACAGACATCCCGCCGTTCCGCTTAAACCAGTTCGGCGGCTCGTTCGGCGGAGCGCTGATTAAGGACAAGGCTTTTTTCTTTGCCAATTACGAAGGACTGCGCCAGGACCTCACTAATACGTTAATCAGTATTGTGCCGAACGCGGCAGTCCGGTCGCAGATCATAGCGACCTCGCCGGTCCTGAAGCCGCTCGTGGACGGCTTCCCGATAGGACAGACTCGGAATGACGACTTCACCGACCGGTTAACAGTCGACGCCAAGAACACAACCCGCGAAGATTCGGGCATGTTCCGCTTCGACTACCGCTTCTCCGATGCTTCTTCGGCGTATGTGCGCTACAACATCGACAACGCCTACATCGATAATCCTCAGGATGCGATCGGGACGCGCAACGTGATCCCGCACATTCCCCAGAACCTGGTCCTGCAGTTCCAGCACGTCTTCTCACCCACGATGATAAACGAGACGAGGTTCGGATTTAACCGAGCAAACTACCATAACTGGACCTACGGCACTTCGCCCATCGCGGTCTCGACCGCGCAATGGGATTCCAGCAGCGCCAACACGCTAGACTCCGAGATCGGCAATACGTTCTCCTATATCGACAACCTCACACTGATTCGCGGACGCAACACATTCAAATTTGGCGCGGAAATTCGCCGCATTCAGCTGAATAACTCGGGCAACACCATTCGCTCTTCGTCCATCGACTTCGCACCGCTGGACGATTTCATCAACAACCGTCCCGATAACATCACAATTCTGGAAGGCGAAGGGATTCGGGGCGATCGGCGCACGTTCTTCATGGGCTACGCGCAGGACGATCTCAAACTGACTCCCAACCTGACGCTGAACCTGGGGCTGCGCTATGAGTTCTACACGGTTGCGCATGAGATTCTGAATCGGGCAGCCGTGGTCGACATCTATGGCTGCGGCGGTTTCTGTCCGAAGGGTACGCCTTTCTACAATCCGAATCCGCGCGACTTCGGACCCCGTTTCGGCCTGGCTTGGGCGCCATCCGCTCTCAACGGCAAAACGGTGATCCGCAGCGGGTTCGGAATATACTACGGAGCGAACCAAAATGACGACTTCAGCGATCCCATGGAAAGCGCAGTGCCGCGCTACAGTATTTCTTCGAGCGATGTACCGAGCCTGTCCTACCCAATTGACCCGTTCATTAATCCCCAGTACGCGCTGTACAGTCCCAAGGCCATCGATCGCCATCGCAAGGACCTCTCCTACGACAACTGGAGTTTCGCGGTACAGCAACAGTTGCCGGATGATTTCACCGGCCAGATCTCCTATGTCGGCAGCACAGGCCATCACCTGTTCACGCGCTATTCGGTCAACCTAATCAACCCATTGACGGGCACGCGTCCGCTGCCGCAGTTCTCGCAGTTTGGGTTAAAAGCGAACGACGGCAATGACAACTTCAACGCACTGCAGGTCTCGTTGCAGCGCCGCTTCGTTCACGGATTCCTGTGGCAGACACAATACATGTGGTCGCACGGAATCACGGATGCGTCGATCGGAGCCGGCGAGAGCGTCAGCTTTCAGAACATGTCGTGCCGTGCTTGCGATCGGAGCAGTTCCCCGTATGACATTCGTCATACGATGACATCGAACGGAATTTACGAGCTTCCCTGGGGTCCGGGGCGCAGGTACCTGAACGGCCACGGCCTGTTTGCGAATCTCTTCGGCGGCTGGCAGCTTTCCGGCTTGGCAACAGCCAGCACTGGACGTCCGGTGAACATCACCATCAAAAGGAGCCCTAGTCAGCTTCCGGACGGCAACACTGGGTCGCAGCGCCCCAACCTGGTACCGGGCGTCCCGATCTACGCTGTCAATCAGACCATCGACAACTGGTTCAATCCCGCGGCTTTTGTGCTGCCCGCTAAAGGGACCTGGGGCAACCTGGGACGGTACATCGCTCGCGGTCCCGGGTACTATGAGATCGACACAGCTCTACAGAAGAGATTCCGGCTCAGCGAGCGCTTCAGTCTGAACTTCCGAGCAGAAGCCTTCAATCTCTTTAATCACCCGATCTACGCCAATCCTAATGGCAATGTTTCATCGGGCGGCTTCGGACAGATCACGTCGATCCTGAATACCGGGGCTGTGGGAACCGGCACGCCGCGGAGAGTCGAGTTTGCAATGCGCCTCGACTTCTAGCAACATTGAGTGCCATGAAGAACGCCATCACTCTCTCGCTCTTGCTCTTCTCCGCACACCTGAGCGCGGAAGAAAAACTCGTTGGCGGGCCTTACGTAGTGAACGTCGGACAAAGGTCAGTCACGGTTGCATGGGTCGTGGAGACCAGCCAAGTGTCCATCGGAAGCGCGCCCGGGGCGGCGGAAAAGACTGCGCCCGTGATGCGTTCAGAGAAGGTCACATTCACAGGACTCGAGCCTGGCAAGACCTATTACTATGACGCCTTAGGTCGCGACGAAGGCAAAGGTTCATTCAAGACGGCGCCGAAGGGCCCGGCTGCCTTCCAGTTCGTGGTTTATGGAGACACCCGCACGCGGCACGATATGCACCGTAAGGTTATCGGCGCGATTGTCAAATATGCGGCTCCGGATTTCGTTCTGCACACCGGCGACCTGGTGGCCGATGGCGCCGATTCCTCGCAGTGGCCGGTCTTCTTCGACATTGAGCGCGAACTGCTACGCAAAGCCGCATTCTTTCCGTCGCTCGGCAATCACGAGCGCAACAACCCGCAGTACTATGAGTTCTTCAATGTCTTGACACCCTATTACTCGTTCAATTGGGGTACGGCGCATTTCATCGTTTTGAATAGCGACATCGACAATGTCTCGAGCAGCGCAATCGCGCGCGACTCGTTCTGGAGCGAACAGACCCGCTGGCTGGAGGAAGACTTGCAGAAGAGCCAGTCCGCTGATTTCCGTTTCGTGATTGCCCATCACCCGCCGCTCACGGCTGTCGCGCGCCGCCAGGGCGACAACCCGCAGATGACCGCCCTGATGCCCATGTTCGAGAAATACAAATTGACGGCCGGCTTTTTCGGCCACGATCATAACTACCAGCACTATCTGAAAAATGGCGTGCATTATTTCATCACAGGTGGAGGCGGCGCGCCCCTGTACGACGTGGACAAGCCGCCGGCCGGCATCACTAAGATGGTCGAAAGCACGGAACACTTCGTGGTAGTAAAAGTAGACGGAAAGACTGCGCGGGTCGAGGCGCTTCGGCTAGACGGTCGGCCTCTGGAGACTACAGACCTGACCCACTAGCTCATTTCAGCTCGACGGCGATCCGTTCCACGGGCTGATCGAGCGTGTTCTCTTCGCTGTGCGTCATAGCGCCGGACAAGTGCACCTCGCCAGCCTTGCCATTGCCTTGGTCGGTGACGTTAACAACTACACGATTCAAGATGTGTTCGTGCTTGGCGCCGCCTTCATGCGCTCCATAGCGTACCCGCAGCACACGCACCTGGTCGTTTTCGAGCTCGACTTTATAATGCTTCGCATCTGTGACGGTAGGGTCGAGTTTAGTCGCCGGCATGGGCGGGCGCGGCGGCGCGTTCTTCAACTCGATTTCGACGATCTGGATGGGATGGTCGGTCGTGTTCTCGCTCACGTTGCCGGCGCCGGCCGGGCTCCAGCGCACGTCGCCAGCTTGGAACTCGAGCTTTTCGACCTTGCCGGCCGGATTGGTCAGCGTTAATCGGCCGGGGCCCAGAAAAACGAGTACGCGATTCATAGGATGCTCGTGGGCGGGGTTCGATTGGTGGGGCTGTAGCGTAGCGACGACGGCACGCGCCTGCGGGGTATCCACTTTCACATCATCGTTGGGCGCTTGCGCCAGGAGACCGAGGCCGATAAGGGTGCAGACGAACGTAATTCGGAGGGGCATGGTTGTTGATTCTACTCCAAAGCGTGGAAAGGTTTGTCAGGACTTAAGCGGAGGGCGAGCATGGCCCCGATCGGCAGCAGCACCAGCGAGGCGACAAAGGGGAACACCCAGCCGCCGGTTCGATCGACCAGGTAGCCAAAGCTGAACGGGGAAATGATGCCAGCAACGCCGAAGCCAAAGTTCATCATGCCGCTGGCCGAGCCTGCGTAGCGTGGAGCGATATCCATAGGGATGGACCATATCGGCCCGACGATCAGCTCCAGAAAAAAGAAGGCAAGCGAAAGGCAGATCGCGGCCATGTTCACTTCGTGGATCAAAACCGCCGGCAAAAGAAAAACGAACGCGCCGAGGAATCCGGAGACGATCACGTAACGGCGGGCGGCGCGTAAGTTGCCGGTCTTGCGAAGCAGAGCATCACTGGCCACGCCGCCCAGAGTATCGCCCACAACGCCGGCCAGAAACACGCCGGTGGAAAACAATGCCGAGGCCTGCAAATTGAGCCGGTAGTTTTGGAAGAAGAAGGACGGAATCCAGCTTAAAAACAGCCAAAGCGTCCACCCGTAACAAAAATCGACGATGGTCACCGGAAGCATCCGGCGGGCGAGACGCAGCCAGGGGATATTGCGGGAACCACCGCCTATTGCACGGGTAGGCAGCGTCGCAAGGTCGCGAGCCGTAATGGCGGGATGCTCGCGGGGATCATCCCGGAAGAACCACATCCAGACGGCGGGCCAAAGAAGGCTTGCCAATCCCAGAATGACGAAGACGCCGCGCCAGGATCCGAACGCTAGCAGCGCGGTAACGAGCGGTGGAGTAACTGCGTTGCCAATCCGAGCGGCGGCATGCACAATGCCTTGTGCGAAGCCCCAGCTCGACGCTGGCGTCCAACTCGCCATGGCGCGCGTCGCTGTAGGAAATGCAGCGCCTTCGCCGAAGCCGACCGCCAAACGAATCGCAACCAGTGATGCCAAACCGCCGACGGTGCCGGTCAACGCGGTGGATACCCCTACCATTACGAGACAGGCTGTCAAGACCAGCCATGCGCCAAAACGGTCGCCAATCCAGCCGCCGATGAGTTGGAAGAGCGCGTATGGAACGGCGAAGGAGGAGAACACCAGCCCCAGTTCCGTATTGCCCAGCTTTAGATCCGCCGCGATGAGTGGCGCCGCGGTGGAGATGTTCACCCGGTCAACAAAAAGGATGAAGTACATCGCCGAGAGCAACAAGAGGACCGCTCTCGGTGGGCTGAGCCAGCGTGGGATGCGGTCAGGCAGTGGGAGGCGCTTCGCCTTTCACCTGGGTGCGATGCATAACGCGGCGCGAGTTTTCATCGAAGGGATCGCGACGGTGCATGGTGCAGCGGTTGTCCCACAGCACCAGATCACCCGGCCGCCATACGTTGTGCCAGGCGAATTCTTCCCGCGTCGCGTACGACCACAGCTCATCAAGCAGCGATTCAGATTCGCTCAGCGGGAGCCCGGCGATGTACGCGTTACGGCGGCGGCCGAGATAAAGGAGCCGGCGGCCAGTTTCCGGATGGGTGCAGACCAGCGGATGATACGCGCCGGGCGAGTTGCGCGGATCGTCAGTGGCGGTAACACCCTGCCGCACGTATCCGCCGCTGTTATAGGTGCCGTCGTGCTTCAATTTGAGACCCGAGATGCGCTCTTTCAACGCCTCCGGCAGCGATTCATACGCACGATACATGCTGCAGAAATATGTGTTGCCGCCTGAAGGTGGGACCTCGAGCGCATAGAGCATGCTGGCTTTCGGCGGATGCTCAAGGTATGACATGTCGGTGTGCCAGGTGGCTTCGCCGGCGCCGAGGCTGCCGATCGGCGATCCGTTTTCAATTACGTTGGAGACGACGTAGATTTCGGGATGCCCTTCCACGAAGCGCCGGCCGGTTTCTTGGATGGGCGCGAAATCTAGATCGCCTAAGCGGCGGCTGAAGGCGATCAAATCGTCATCGGAGAGTTGCTGGTCCCGAACCAGAACCACCGAGTAATCCAGCCAGGCGCGGTGGATGGCGGTGAAGTCACTGTCGTCAATTTTGTTGAGCTCGACGCCGCGAATTTCGGCTCCCAGCGACTTTCCGCTTGGAACTATCCCTAGGTGCGATGCACTGGACAACTCCGAGCGGAGGAAAGAACTCATGCCGATTTTCACTTTATCAGAGACTGCCCCCGGGATTAGACATCGGCACTGGTCAATGACGTGCTTACCATTGACGAGCGGGGGGATACTCAAGAGATCGTGGTGCGCAAGTTCTTCGCTAATCTCGGGCCGGGCCTGGTTACTGGCGCCGCCGATGACGACCCCTCTGGAATTTCTACCTATTCCATGGCCGGTGCGCGCTTCGGCTACACGCCGCTGTGGACGGCCCTGATCTCGTTTCCCCTGATGATGGCTGTCCAACTGATGTGCGCGCGATTGGGAGTGGTTACCGGCCAAGGCCTGGCGGGAGCCGTGCGGCGCCGCTATTCTGCGCGCGTTCTGTGGGGCGCCTGCGCGCTGCTGGTGATCGCTAATGTGATTAACGTAGGAGCCGACTTGGGCGGTATGGGCGAGGTTACGGCGATGATTAGCGGCATCAGTCCGCTGGTCTGGACACCACTGTACGCTGTGGTCATCGTCGCGTTACTCTTCTGGACTACTTATAAACAAATAGCCAAAATATTCAAATGGCTGACGCTGGTGCTATTCGCTTACGTGGCGGCCGCGTTTCTCGCCAAGCCCGACTGGGGCGCCGTACTGGCAGCAACTTTCGTCCCCCATGTGAGCCTCACACGGGACTCGATGTCGGTCCTGGTCGCGATACTCGGCACGACCATTTCTCCGTACCTATTGTTCTGGCAAGCGGCACAGGAGGTGGAGGAAAAAAAGTGCGAGGGCTCCATCCACAAAGATCCAAGCAAGAAGAAACTCGGGCGTGTTCAAACGGATGTGATGACGGGGATGCTCTTGTCGAACGTCATTATGTACTTCATAATTCTGACGACGGCCGCTACGTTGCACGCTCACGGAGTAACGAAAATCGACACCGCGAAACAAGCCGCCGAAGCTCTGAAGCCTCTGGCAGGCGACGGCGCTTATTGGCTATTCGCTTTGGGAGTGATAGGCACCGGAATGCTCGGAGTGCCGGTGCTGGCGGGCTCTTGCGCTTACGCACTTGCGGAGGCGAGCCTGTGGCGCGCGACGTTGGATCAGCCCCCTCAGAAGGCCCCGCGCTTCTACAGCATAATCGCGGTGGCAATGATTCTAGGCCTAGCGCTGAATTATCTCAAAATAAATGTAGTCCAGATGCTGTTCTGGACGGCCGTGATCAACGGTGTGCTGGCTCCGCCCTTGATTCTGCTAACTGTGCTCCTGACCAGCGATTCGAAAGTGATGGGTCCGCATGTCAATTCTCCTCTGCTCCGTTCGCTGGGATGGACAACATTTGGGGCGATGAGCGCAGCGGCGATTGGACTATTCGTCACGTGACGATTGAGATCTTAGATAAAACGTGTAGCCGAACCAGGACCCATACGAAGCTGCGAGCAAAAGCGTGGCGCTGATAGCCGCTAACGCCACCGAACTGGTCACTCTGCGCACGACTACGAAGAAATCGCCGGTTATTCCCAACGCTAAAGGCACCATCGACCAGACGATGTAGCGGCCGGCCAGCCGGTGGAACGCCTCAGTATTCGCCCCCTGTTCGACAATGCGATGGTGGGCGGCCAGCGCCATCAGGAGTAGGGTGCTCGAGCGCAGTCGCAAGCAGGCTGTTAAAGATGCACCTGCTTAGACGACTCGGGAAGACGATCGAAGTCATCCAGCGGCATCGTCACAAACTGAAACCCAAGCAGTGCCTGACCGCCGGGAAAGTGTTTCTGCCTCTTCGGAATCTTTCATGGGTTTGCGCCTTAACTTCTTACGATGGCTCCCGGCGCCAGACCACATAACCGGCGCCAGGCCAGAGGCGGTGATGCGTGTGATTGCGGCTAGCGTTAAACCATCTACCGGCCGGTTCTCGCCGCGGTCGACGATGCGGTGATAGGCACAAACAGAAGCCTTCTCATTCCGCTTTTTGTAGGCGGGTGGCTATCATAGAGGCATGTCGTCCACTTCCCCATCCCGTCCGCCGACGCCTGCGTTGATTTTCGAGACTTTGAACGCCTATCAACGCACCGGGGCTCTGCGCGCAGCCATTGAATTGGATCTCTTCACAGCGATCGCCGACGGGAATACGACGGCTAAGACCATCGCGGCTAGAATTCAAGCTTCTGAAAAAGGCACGCGCGTGCTCTGCGATTTTCTGACGGTGATTGGCTTCCTTGCGAAGCAAGGCGACAACTACTCACTTTTGCCCGATTCGGCGACGTTTCTCAATCGCCACTCCCCCGCTTATCTTGGAACCGCGACCGGATTCTTCGGCCAGATGGAGCGGCAGTTAAGCGCTACCGACGGCATTGCGGCGGCCGTGCGTAAGGGTGGAACGGTGCTCAGCGATCAGGGAATCATGAGTCCCGAGGATCCGATATGGGTAGAGTTCGCGCGCTCCATGGGTCCCATGATGGCCATGCCCGCCGGACTGCTGGCTCAGAAAATCATCGGCGGCAGGCCTGACAAATGGAAGGTTCTCGATATTGCCGCTGGTCACGGTTTGTTCGGAATCTCGATCGCGAAACAGGACCCCAATGCCCATATCACCGCCCTGGACTGGGCTCCCGTGCTGGAGGTGGCACGGGAGAACGCGGCAAAGGCGAACGTGTCGGATCGGTTTTCCACGATTGCGGGCAATGCCCTGGATGTGGATCTGGGAAGCGGATACGACATCGTCGTGATTGCCAATTTCCTGCAGCTTCTGGATGTCAAGTCAATCGATAGCCTCATGCGAAAAGTTCACGCAGCGCTGGCGCCAGGCGGCGGCGCGATCACGCTGGGCTTCATTCCGAACGACGACCGCGTTTCTCCGCCCGGAGACGCAAATTTCGGAATGATCGCGCTGGCTTTCACCGCGGAAGGCGATGCCTACACTGTCGGCGAATACGAACGGATGTTCCAAACTGCCGGGTTCTCGCGTAGCGAGTTGCTGCAACTTGCTCCGTCACCGCAGCGCGTGATCATCTCTTACAAGTAGCAATATGTCATCTACTGCCCCGCACATCCCGTCGCCCGCCTTGATTTTTGAAACATTGAATGCCTACCAGCGCAGCGGGGCGCTGCACGCCGCGATCGAATTAGACCTCTTCACTGCCATCGCCGAAGGCAATACTGCGGCGAGGACGATTTCAGCACGAATAAAAGCATCGTTAAAAGGCACGCGCGTGCTGTGCGATTATCTGACGGTCATGGGCTTTCTCACTAAGCAGCGGGACGAGTATTCGCTTACGCCGGAATCTTCAGCCTTCCTAGACCGAAACTCGCCCGCATATGTCGGCTCAGCGAGCCGCTTTCTGAGCAGCACCCAGCAGTTCCAGGACATTGCGGCCATCGTGCGCAAAGGCGGCACGGTAGTAGGACAGGAAGGGATGCTAAGCGTGGAGCATCCACTGTGGGTCGAGTTCGCTCGCTCGATGGCGCCATTGACGACCGTGTCCGCGCAGTTGATCGCAGACTTGATAGGCGCCAAAGATGGAGCGAAATGGAAAGTGCTCGATATGGCGGCCGGCCACGGCCTCTTTGGCATCACGATAGCCAAGAACAATCCCAATGCCGAGATCGTCGCGCTGGATTGGGCTCCCGTTCTCGAAGTGGCCGATGAGAACGCAGTGAAGGCCGGCGTGACTAGCCGTTTTCGTAAAATTGCAGGAAGCGCATTTGAAGTTAACTTTGAGAGCGGCTACGACATAGTTTTAATCACCAATTTTCTTCACCATTTCGATATTGCGACCAACGAGCAACTGCTGCGCAAGGTGCATGCCGCAATGGCTCCGGGAGGCCGCGCTGTAACAGTGGAGTTCATTCCCAACGAGGATCGCGTCTCTCCGCCTATGGACGCGACCTTCAGCTTGATGATGCTGGGAGCGACGGCCAGCGGCGACGCCTACACTTTCTCGGAATACGATCGCATGTTTCGCAGCGCTGGTTTTTCCCGGAACGAGCTGTGCGAGCTTTCGCCGTCCCCGCAGCGCGTGATCGTATCCTACAAATAAATGACCCACAAACTGGCAAGTAAGTGACCAATAAACTGGTTGTCGAGAACCTGAAGCACCGGCCGCTTCGCACTCTTCTCATCATCGGTTTGATCAGCATTCAGGTGACGATGGTGCTAACGCTGGTTGGCCTTAGCAACGGAATACTGGAAGATCAAGCCCGCCGGGCCCGCAGCGTGGGGGCCGATATAATGGTCCGCGCGCCGAGCAGTTCCGTAATCGCGTTCAGCGCCAACATGTCGGCCAACATCATGTCGGCGGTGGCGAAAGAGCCGCATGTCGTCGCGGTTACCGGTGTCCTGACGCAGGGCACCGGGGGATTCAGCTACGTAACGGGCATCGACCTGGCGCAGTTCAATAAGCTCAGCGGCGGATTTCATTTCCTGGAAGGCGGGCCATTCCAGCATCCTGACGACGTGATGGTGGACAGTTACTACGCTACCGAGCATAAGCTGCATGTCGGCGACCATCTTCAAACGCTGAACCGGTCGTGGCGCGTCAGCGGGATTTATGAAGCTGGAACGCTGACCCGGATCGTGGTGCCGCTCGATGTCCTGCAGGACCTGACGGCCAATAACGGCAAAATCACAATGATTTATGCGAAGCTGGACGATCCTTCCAGGACCAACGAGGTGATCGAGAGTCTACGGCGGAAGCTAAAGGACTTCCAGATTTATTCGATGGAAGAATACACGTCGCTCTTCTCCATCGCCAACGTTCCCATGCTGAAGGAGTTCATCTGGGTGGTGATCGGGCTGGGCGTTCTGGTTGGATTCTTGGTGGTTTTTCTTTCGATGTACACAGCGGTGCTGGAGCGCACGCGGGAGATCGGAGTATTGAAGGCGCTAGGGGCGTCACCGGGCTACGTCTTGAATATTCTGATGCGAGAGACAACGCTGCTGGCGCTGGCAGGTTCGGTGCTCGGGATTTTGCTTTCCTATGTCACGCGGTTCGCGATCAGCAGCCTGGTGCCCGGCACTCTGATCCAGGCCATTGTGCCCTTCTGGTGGCCGATCGCCGGGGGTATTGCGATCGTGGGCGCGTGGCTGGGCGCGTTCTATCCGGGTCTGAAGGCTGCGCGCCAGGACGCCGTCGAAGCGCTCAGCTATGAGTGATCCACCGATCATTTCCATTCGCGATTTGCGCAAGATCTACCGCCTAGGCGAAGTGGAGGTGCACGCGTTGCGCGGAGTGGACGTGGATGTCCAACGCGGCGAGTTCGTCTCGATCGTCGGACCGTCGGGGTCGGGAAAGTCAACGCTGTTTAACATTCTTGGTGGATTGACGCCGCCAACTTCCGGCAGCATCCATATCGCCGGCCGCGATCTGTTGGGCATGACGGATCGAGAGCGTACCGAGCTGCGCAAGACCAGCGTAGGATTCGTGTTTCAGAAATATAACCTGCTGCCCACGCTGACGGCTCGGGACAACATAGAAATTGCTCGGGATATCGCGGGGAAAGACGGACCACTGGATGCATCGTTCACCGAGGTTCTGAAGCTGTTGGGGATCGCGGCGCGGCTGGATCATAAACCCCGGGCGCTATCGGGCGGCGAGCAGCAGCGTGTGGCCATCGCGCGCGCAATCGTGAATCACCCCGCGATCTTGCTGGCCGATGAACCGACCGGGAACCTGGACACCGAGAATTCGACGGCAGTGCTGGGGCTGCTGCGAGGTCTCAACGAGCGGCTGGGCCAGACCATCCTGATGATTACTCACAATCCCGAGGCGGCGGCGTACGGGCACAGGATCGTGAGGATGCGGGATGGGAGGATTGAGTAATTCACTCTTCGCGCAGGGCGACTGCGGCTTCGATGCGCAGCGCGCGGCGGGCCGGCACATAACAAGCGATGAGACCGATCGCGCCCATCAGCGCTAATGAGATCAGATAGGTCTCGGGATCCTTCGGGCTGACGCCATAGAGCACCGGCGCGAAGAATTTTCCGACGGCCAGGGCCAGCGCTGAGCCAAGCGCACTCGCGCATCCAATAATCAGCAGGACGCGTCGTAAGACCAGCGAGAGAACATTTGCCTTGCTTGCGCCGATAGCCACGCGAATGCCGATTTCGCGCGTACGCCGGGAGATCACATAGGCCAGCGTTCCGTAAACACCTGTAGCGGCGAGAATTACGGCCAGGACACCGAACGCGCCCAGCATGATCGCGGCGATGCGCGCGGGCATCAGCGGGAGATTGAGATGTTCCTCCAGGCTGCCGGCCTGAAAGAAAGGCAGGGTCGGATCGAGCGACAGAACTGTTTGTTGGAGCCGTCGGACAAGATCCTCGGACGGCAGCGCGGAACGCGCGACGATGCTGGTGAATGAGCTGTATCTCTGCGCGCGCGGCCAGAAGATGGCCGGTTCGGACTCGTCATTCAACGATTGATACTTGCCATCCTGCGCTATTCCGACGATCTGGATCCAGTCACTGCTGTTGAGGCCCTGACGAAAACGCTTGCCCAGCGCGTTTTCATTCGGAAAGAGCTGGTGTGCCAGCGCCTGGTTAACGACCGCGACGTGAGTAGATCCGGGACGGTCTCGATCATCGAAATCGCGGCCGGCTACAAGGCGAGTCTGCATGGTGCGGAAATAACCGGGCGTGATGTTGTAGAAGTATGGGTGAGGCGCCTGGTTCAAGGGAGGAACCGGCTTTCCTTCCGCAAATACCATGGTTTTAGATTGGCCGACGCCGAGCGGCAGCCAATTGCTAAGCGCTATCGACTCGATGCCCGGTAGCGTCGCAAGCCGATCGCGGAGCCGCTGCTCGAAGGCCTTGGCGCGATCCTCGGTGTAGCCGTTCAAGCTGACATCGAAGGCGACTGCAACGGCGTGGCGCGGATTGAAACCGATGTCGATGGTGACGGCCTGCTGGAGACTGCGAACCACCAGCACCGTGCCGACTAGCAGAATCAGCGACAGCGCCACCTGCGCGCCGACCAAGACATCGCGGAGCTGCACGCGGCGGAATTTATCGGATATCTGGTTCTTGAGACCAGGAAGCAGGTCGACGCGCGCCGACTGAATGGAGGGCGCCAATCCGAACAAAAGGGTGGTTCCGAAACAGAGCAAGATGGTGAACATCAGCACTCGCGAGTCGAGCGGCAGCGCGGTATTCGCCGGGAGATTGATGGGCATCTGGAAGGCGCCGAGGATGCCGAGAATCCAGCGGGCGATAAGTACTCCCGCAACTGCTCCGGTGATTGAGAGCACCAGGCTCTCGGTCAGCAACTGGCGGATCAGATTCCATCGCGGCGCGCCTAAGGCCAGACGGATGGAGATTTCCCTTCGGCGATCGGCCGCGCGTGCCAACAGCATGCCGGCGATGTTAACGCAAGCGATTAGAAGCACCAGCCCGGCGACAGCCACGAGCACGGAAGTGAATCCGATTACTGGACCGCGCAAAGCCGTTCCGATCAGACCAGGCGGCGAGAGATGAATTTTGAGGCCTTCGTTGAAGCGGTCCGTACGCGCGCGATCGGCTGCAATGGAATTGATGTCGGCTTCGGCCTGTTGTGCGGTGATACCAGGCTTCAGGCGTCCGGCGACCCAGATATTTTGTGTGCCGGCGCTATCCAGCCAATTGTTGCCGGGTTCTATTTGTGGCTCCATGGCCATAGGGACCCAGAACTCGGGCGACAGCAGGAGTTCGGTGCCAAAGAAGCCCTGGGGCGCAACGCCCACCACAGTGTAGCCGAGCCCATTCAGCTTTACTTTTTTTCCAACGATGCTGGGATCGGCCGCGAAGCGGTTCTGCCAGGCCTGGTAGCTGATAACGATGGCGGGGTTAGGTGAGGACCTGCGGTCGTCATCGGGTGTTAGAGTGCGGCCAATCAGGGCCCGAATGCCGAGCACGTCAAAATAATTGCCGGTCGCTTCGTAGCCCCAAATATAGGAGTTTTTGTCGCCATAGCTTAGGCCGACCGGCACGATACGGCCGGCGAAAAGCCCGTCGAGTGTGCGATTGCGATCCCGAAAAGCGAGGTAATTCGGGTAAGATTGCGTGACGCCGCGGTTACCAGCGTGATTCAAGAAAACCAATTCCTTGGGACGCTCCACCGGCAGCGGGCGTAATAGAAACTGATTGAGCGCGCTGAAGGTAGTGGTGTTGGCGCCGATCGCCAGGGCGAGGGTAGCGATAGTGACGGTGGTGAAAGCGGGCGTTTGGGCGAGATGCCGGAGGGCGAGGCGGAGGTCCTGAAGCACAGATTCGATAAGCATTTAAAGGCCTATACGAATGGAATGCAGTGGGGGTTCAGAATAAAATCGACGGCATCCAAGTGAACTATCATCATGTAGGACCGTACAAAAGATGGAGTATCCTCAGCTCGATCGGTCGCGGTTGCATGAATTGGCGAACCGGTACGTCAATGACGCTGAGGTCCTTCTTCAAAATCGAAGATGGGCGAGCGCGTATTACCTCGTTGGCTATGCAGTGGAATGCGCTTTGAAGGCCTGCCTGGCTAAACAGCGGCCGCAGCACGACTTTCCCGACCGGTCCGAAAGCAAGCAATGGTACACCCACGAACTTAGAGATCTTCTGAAAATGGCGGGCCTGCAGGTAGCGCTTGAGATCGATCAGACCTCAGATAGCTTGAGAGCTAACTGGACCAAGGTTGTTAGTACCTGGCGGCCGGAGAGCCGTTATTATCAGCAAACACAGCCAATGGCAGCCGAAATGTTCCGCGCCGTGAGTGATACTAAAGAAGGAGTACTTCAATGGTTGAAGCAGCACTGGTAACCGCTGATATCGACGCGGGCGGGAGAATTTTCGAGCGGCTTAGTCAGGTGAAGGATTTGCGCCTTGAAGCCGCGTTTTGGTGGCGCGAAGAGGAAGAGTGGCGCTTCGTGATAGCGACACCAATTGTTCATGAGGAAGGAAGGCTGCCAGCGCATCGAAGGATTCGCGAGGCGCTTGAAGGCGATGGCACTCGTGGGGATCTGAAGATCCTCGACCGACTTGATGTACTCAGCCCCAGTGAAGAATTGATAACGGTTCTCGATGTTGGCTCCGAGCGGCAGGTACCTCTCCGACGGCTGATTGTCCGCGAAAATGTGCGAAGCGTATACGTTGACGGTGGGTACTTCTACCAGTTCGCGCCCAAGACGTTCGCGCCAGCCTGACCCTAACCGGCAAGAATCGACTTCAATATAAAATCGAGGGCATCCAGACCGAGGTAGGCGCTTCGTACGGTCCCATAGCCATAACGTTCATCATCTTGACGGTCCGGCAGCCGGCCTTGAGGAAGGCCCGAAACAGGGCGCCGTCTTCGAGCGGGCAAAGGCTCCGCGCTCTTTCATGGGGGATCAAGCGGGCGGCTTGGGTGGCGAGTGCAACGGCATCGTCGGGCGTTTCCGCGACCCCATGGCCAAAGATGCCGGGGATCAGATAACCGGTGAACCTTCCTCCCCGTTCTCGAAGCACCGGCGAGAGCGCGGTGCGCACCGCTGCTGAGAGCTCGTTCCGGCGGCTGGTCTTGTAGTTCTTTTGGCAAAGCGCGTCGAGGGCATCGATATCGCCTTCTTGCACCGGGCGAACGGTAGCATCGGCCTTCACTGCGGCATTGAAATGCATCTCGGCCACTGGATGCTTAACCTCGAATCCGAGGGACGCATAGAGTGAGAGCGAAGCCGTGTTGAAAGTATCCTGCAAAAGGCGCACTCTTGCAATGCTGTTGCGACTCGCATGGTCGATCACGTCCTGCATAAGCGCGCGTCCGAGATCCCGGCCTTGGAATGCGCAATCCACAGTGATAGGGCCGACGCCCGCCACCGGATCGGTAAAAGAAAGGTAGTTCGAACCCGCTAGCTCCCCATTAACGACTGCAGCCACGCCATAACAATCCTCTCGCTCGACCAGCATGGCAATGACCTTGCGGGCCACCTGGACGCTGGGAAAGTCGGGCGCGAAACCGTGCCGGTCCGCGATGTCTTTGAATGCCTCATAGCAGATGCGCCCCAGCTCGGGAACGTGCTGCGGTTCGGCAGGCACCAGTTGAACTCCAGCCGGGAGGGTTGATACCGCTTGTGACATAGAATCCCTCTCGGGATTATGCCATAGGGCGAGGTTTCACCGATATTTCATTCCGATCTAACACGATTGCACGCAACTCACCGGCGGCGGGCCATAGGCGAGCAAGATCGACGCTGGAATCAAGTCCATCGATGCCACTAAGTTGCCCCGCGAACCGTTCGACAACTGCGCGCCGCTCACCAAAATGGAAATCCGTGTTCAAAACGTGATGCCGAATTCATCGCTCTGAAATCTGAAGCTGATACTCTCCACGAGGAGGAAATACCTTTGAAGAAACGCCACACGGCACGACTAACCCTTGCATTAGCTTCATCTGCCATGCTGTTGTCATCAATGGCGCACGCTGGGGACGTAAAGAAGGATCACGTCCTATTAATCAGCATCGACGGGATGCACGCGGTCGATTATGAGAACTGCGTCAAAGCGGGCACGTGCCCGAATCTGGCTGCATTGGGCCAGACCGGCATAAATTACACCCGCACCAGTACGTCGCGACCCTCGGATTCGTTCCCCGGGTTGATGGCACTGGTTACGGGAGGAACTCCCAAGACCGTCGGCGCATTCTATGACGTCGCCTGGGACCGCGTCCTGGCGCCTCCGGCCGTCGCTACGGGCAACGGACTCGCCGCCGGCACCTGCAATCCTAAGCAGAACAACGGAACGCAGACGGAATACGAGGAAGGCGACGAGATCAATCAACTGCTGCTGAATGGAGGCAACCCGACCGGATCGGTCATCGACGGTGGCGTGGCATCCCTCAATCCCATGAGGTTGATACGCGATCCGTTCTCTAAACCGACTTCGTGCGCTCCGGTTTATCCCTGGAACTTTATCCGCACTAACACGATCTACGGTGTGATTCATGCTGCCGGCGGCTTCACTGCCTGGTCTGACAAGCACGCCGTGTATTCGGCTGTTTCCGGCCCGACGGGAACCAATAAGCCGAGCAACGTCGACGATTATTATTCTCCGGAAGTCAATTCCAATCAAATTCCCCTGCCGGGCGTGACTACGGCAGGCACAAACTTCAATTGCGGAAACATCCAGGCGAGCGGGAACGCAACAACTCCAGGCAACGACTGGACGACCGATTTTCAGGCGATCCAGTGCTATGACCAGTTGAAAGTGAACGCGGTAGTGAACTGGATCAACGGCAAAACGCACCTGGGCACGAGCAGCGCTCCGGTGCCCTCTATCTTCGGAATGAACTTCCAGGCGGTGAGCGTAGGTGAGAAGCTCATCGAGAATGGAGTGTTCGGCGGCTATAAGGATGCCGCGGGAACCCCGACGCCGGCATTGACTAGCGAAATCGTCTTCGTTGACGCGTCCATCGGACAGATGGTCACCGCGCTCAAGAACCAGGGTCTGCTCAATTCGACGACGATTATCATCACGGCCAAGCACGGCCAGTCGCCGATCGATCCCAACCGCTTTTTCCCAATCCCCGGCCACTCCGGAACGAACGGTACGTCGCCGGCCAATCTTCTCCTGGCAGCGAACCTAGTCCCGGCACTGGAGCTTGCCGGTCCCGGGCCGACCGAGGATGACATTTCTCAATTGTGGCTCTCGCCAGGGAATACGACTCTGACTACCGCGCAGACCGTGGCGGGGGTAACGGTCCTCGAAAACAACGCGAAGACGGCGGGCATCGGCGAGATTTTCTACGGCGCCTCGCTTGAGACGATGTTTAACGCGCCCGGCGTTCCGACGGTGAACGGTCCTTGCTGCGCTCTGCTGCCTGGTGGAGATCCCCGCACGCCCGATATCATCGTGGCCCCGAACATCGGTGTAATTTACACCGGCAGCGCGAAAAAACAGGAAGAGCACGGCGGTTTCGCCTTTGACGATACCAACGTGATGCTGCTGGTATCGAACCCCAGTATTAAGGCGCGGACCATCACGAGCTGGGTCGAGACGATGCAAGTCGCGCCGACCGTTCTCCAGCTTTTGGACCTCGATCCCAACTCGCTGGATGCGGTCCAAATCGAGGGCACGCAGGTTTTGCCGGGCCTGTTCAGCCAGAACGGTAATGGTAATGGCAACGGCCAAGGGCAGAACCAGAATCGGCAGTAGCTTGTAACGGGGCGTCATTTGCGACGCCCCACCTTCTCATACTCTTCTTCGCAGGGCGCGAGGGAGTGCATGCATTCCAGCGATCCAGGCAGCGTCGATGCCGTTCAGAAAGAAGGCACGCCGGTACTGCCAGGATTGACCTTCAAATAAAAGGCCGCCTCAGTTAATTGACTCGCTACTTTAATTTCGCAGGGCTTCCATAGGATCGATGGAAGACGCCCGGCGCGTGGGGATGAGAGCGGCTAAACCGGATATCAGAACCAGGAGTAACGTGACCGCCGCGAAGGCGAGCGGATTGTGCGAGCTGCCTTCAGCCCACTTAGCCAGAATACTGCTTAGCATAAGACTCAGCAGAACGCCGCATGCAAGTCCGATCGAGACGCTGCGCGCCGTAGCGGCGAACACCAGCCTTAGTACGTGCCATGGCGTGGCGCCTAAGGCCATGCGAATGCCGAACTCATTGGTCCGCTGTGCCACGCCGTAGGAGACAACGCTGAAGAGTCCGGTCGCGGCCAGCGCCAGTGCAAGCAGCGAGAACGCGCTGAACAAAGCGGCCACTAGACGTCCATAGGCATACTCTTCCTGGTTCTGAATCCATTGCTCCAGGTCACGAGTCTGACCGAACACCTGCTGATCGGGATCGACGGCCTTCACCTCGGCGCGTACGCGATTCAGAATCGAAAGAGGCGCGGCATGAGTCCGAACCAAGATCTGCGTCCACACGCGCATTGAAAGCGTGAACGGAACATAAACCGCCGGCTTGATGGGCTTGCGCAGGCCGTCATCCCGCGCGTCGGCGACCACTCCGATGATCTGCAGCCAGCCATTACTGTCGGGCGCCGCCGGACTAAAGGGGAGCTCGCCCTTGAGGTCGGGAAGCCGCAGTTGCTTCCCCAATGCGTCACCGTGAGGCCAATACTGCCGCGCCATGGTCTGATTGATCACTGCCAGGCGCGCGCCACGCCGAATTTCCGGATGGTCCCACAGCCGTCCTTGCAAGAGCGGAATGTGTAGAACCGAGAAATATTCAGAGCTGACGAAGTTGGTGCGCAACTGCTCCTGGTGGCTCTGAGGACGGCCAAAGATCTCGAAATAGCTATCCATGCCGTTGGAGGGCGGAGTGGCATTGGTAGAGATTCCGGCCGCGACTACTTCGGGCATGGCGGCCACCCGGGCCAGAATCTGCTCGAAGTAATTTGAACGGTCCTCCCAACTGACGTGCGCATTCTGGTGCACCGGTATGCCGACCGACATTGTATTGTGTGGATCGTAGCCGAGCTGTGTCCGGATGAGCCGCAGAAAACCGTTGGTGGCGGCAGCGGCGGAGGTGAGCAGCAGCAGAGTCAGGGCGATCTGACCGGCCACCAGCACGGCATGCGTGCGTTTGCTGCGCGCCCCGCCAGTGGTACGCCGCGATCCGGACTGCATGAGCTGAGCCACCTGCGGACGAGAGAACTGAAA
>Ga0210406_10000964_pt1 | contig 37252 bp, 43 predicted proteins | sample IncBWC30MmetaG_FD_155454 | JGI IMG/M metagenome (GOLD analysis project Ga0210406, IMG submission 155454) | Forest soil microbial communities from Barre Woods Harvard Forest LTER site, Petersham, Massachusetts, United States - Inc-BW-C-30-M | ecosystem: Environmental > Terrestrial > Soil >... | reverse complement strand
ATCGACATTGGCCTCCGGTGGGCGTCGATAGCCTCCGAGCGTGTCCTGCTGCTTTCCTTCGGCTGGTGGGGGGGCGAGATTACTGTTTCCCTGTCGTTCGGCAGGACCATACTGGGCGGGCATCACCTGGCTTTGCGCTTGCGGGGGATCGACAGAACGGGAGTACACCAGATTGGAAGCGAAACGTGAGTCGTCTGCGCGCTCGCGTTCTTTCGCTGCGATCAACTGTGCCTGCTGTTGCACAGGCGTGGGTTGCATCTGCATGTTGCCCTGCTGCGCTTGCGGGCAGGGCTGACCCGGAATGCAGGACACGGCAACCCCCGTCGGTCCATAAGCCGCGGCTGCGGATCGCGGCGGCGCAGACGCAAGCGCCGGATCTCCGATGGCGGAGGCGGCCAATGTTGTCTGCTGCTCTTTCTGACGTTCGGCCTGAAGCTGGTTCTTCAACTCCTGTATGTTGCTGTCGGTGTTGTCCTGCAAGGCGGGCTGCGGTGGTTGCCCTTTCGCGCTCGCCTGTTGTCCAGGCGTCTTTTTCCCGGACGAGCTGAACAGCGCTGCCACAATCACGAGCAATGCCGCACCTAGATAAACGAAGGTCTTGAGGTTCTTCTGCAAGACGCCTTTTGGCAGCTCCAAGTTGCGGCGCAGCGTGGGCTCGGCCGGCGGCTGGTTCTGTGCTTCCGTGTGGGGTGTAAAACTGCTCTCGGTCATGACGGTGATCCCTTGCGCGTGAATTCCATCTTCTTTTTACCGAGTTCCACATACCCGTTGTCCATGATCTTCGGAATGATGTAGGTCCCTTCCCGAAGGTCGTAGGTAACGAGGTTTGGCTTGTCGTCCTTCATCTCATACACGCTGAACTTTTCAGGCGCATTGGTCTTGATGTATGTGAACTTGTCGTCGTGATAGATCGACTGGATATAGAAGGGAGCCTCGTTCGCCTTGTAGGCATAGTCGAACTTGAGCTGCGTTGGATAGGCGCTTTTGTACTCATCCACTGCCTGTTCAACGTGAGATTGCAGAGCGGCGAGCTGCTGCCGCGACTGTTCGAGTTGGGCGGCGGGCACAAACTGCGGAGGGCCGCTCGCGGCCACAATCGCGGAACGATCGGCGGGCTCGACAATCACCTTCAGATCGGGGGCCGTCGATAAGGCAGAGATGTCCTGGAGAATAAAACTGTAGATGTTCCCCTTGTCGGTAATGAGATTCAAGTTGGAGCTGATGCCCTGTTTCGCCGGATGCACAAAGCAGAAGTTACCAACTACATCCACGATCCAGAACTCCTTGTCGCCGGTGGCGGCTTGCATGATCTTCTCGGTCGTGGGCAACTCGATCAGGGTCGTATATTTCACTTTGGCGCGGATGGGAACGATGTCCTCCGAGTGATACTGCACCGTGCGTGCAGATTCCTGTGCCAGGACGGCGATGGAGAGAGCCAGCAAAACAAAATTTACGATGAATCTCAGGTGTCGCATACTTCTCTCCTTACGGATTGGTGTTGGTGGGTGATACAGCCAGCGCGCGCGGCTGGAATGGGTACTCTTCCGCAAGATGGCGAAGCCCACCCGCAAAACCAAAGCGCTCGAAATATTCCTGCTTCTTGAGGTTGTCGCGGGCGTTGTTGGTTGCCATCCAGTGGGAGACCGAATCGACGTTCAAGTGCACTTTTTTTGAGGTCTGCGCCTTCCGAATCAGCATTTGGCCCGGTGGAACAAGGCCGTCGATAAGGTCCAGTTCCGTGTCGTTCAGATGAAACGCCTCTCGGTAAACTTCCCGGCTCATGTCCGGGTTGGCCAGAAAGATCTTTGTGGGGCAACTCTCGGCAACGATCGCCAACATCCCCGATTCCTCAAGTTCTTTGATGGATTGCGTCGCTAGGATCATTGCGGCGTAGTGCTTGCGCCAGGTCTTCTGCGCCTGTACCACATAATTGCGAATGGTCTCGTTCTTGATGAACAGCCAGGCTTCGTCGAGCAGGAAGATCTTGAAGGTGGCGAGCTTCTTCGGGTCGGTAATTTCATTCGATGCCCGGTGCAAAACGTAAAAAAGCAGTGGTTCCAAAACTTCCGGCGCATCGTTCCAGCCGTGGAAATTGAAGGCCTGAAAACTGGAGAACGAAAGCGTGTCCTCGGCGTTGTCGAAGAGGAAGCCGTACTGTCCACCGCGGGTCCAGCGGTGCAGCCGTTCTTTCAACTCGCCGATGATGTTCCCGAAATTCGCAATCGTGCGCTGGTTCGGCTCCAGTACGTAGATGCGCTCGATCGCGTCCCACAGTCGGCGCTCCTCCTTGAAGTCGATCCGGTAACGTTGCTCGTTACCCTCAATGAGCACGCGGAAGAAGCTGAAGAGAAACTGCAGGTTCTCTTTGGTCTGAGGCAGCGAGAAGGGGTTGATGGTGAAGTCCTGCGCCTCTTGACCCACGTTGAGGTACGAACCTCCGAAAATCGTCGTAAGCGACTGGAAGCTGCCGCCGATATCAAAGATGAAAGTCAGCGGCTTGTACTTCTGCGCGTTCTGCAGCAGAAAATTGCAAAAGTACGATTTGCCACTGCCTGTCATCCCGAGAATCAGGGTATGGGCAACGTCGCGGGTATGCAGGTTGAGAAAGTAGGGCGTGCTGTTGTCGGTTTCGAGCACTGCCAGGTACTCCGCGCCGAGATGCGGGTTTGTCTTCTCCCCGGGAAGGATCGTAAACAGAAAAGACAAGTCGGCGTAGTTGGTGTTCAGCAGGTACAGCCTGCGGAGATTCAGCGCGTAGTTGCCCGGCACGATAGCGAAATAGGCGTTCAGCTGGTTGTAGGTTTCGGCAAACAGACTGCCGTCCGCGTTGGTGAAGACGCCAGCAAACTCTGCCACGAGCTGGTCGAGTTCCCTTCGTGACCGGCCATACAGCACAATCGTCAGTGAGAAATCGCCAAGCGATTGACCGTCACCCAGGGCGCGAAGGCAATCGCCAAGATTCTCAATGTCGGCCTGCTTGGACTCGTCCACCAGCACATCGCGCGGGTTCGTCTTCGTGGCATCGTTGCCCATCTGGGAGATAAACCCTGTCTTCGACATGTTGAAGTGGCGGCGGCGCTTGTTCACTTCTTTCCGGGCTTTGTCCGCAGGGAGCGGCGTCCACTCAGTGACCACGTAGAAGTTGGCCGGGATCTTCAGCAGCGCGTCGAGCACGAGGGGGCGCGTCTCGGTGATGGCTTCTTTCATGGTCAGCACACGCACGATGTGATCGCCTACCCGCAGATGATCGCGTTCCGCTTCAATGTCGGAGTTGACTACCTGATAGTCGAGGAACTGCGTGGACTGCGGCCTCCCGGCAACACGCCAATCGTCATAATTCAGCAAGCGGCGGAAGAACATGAACTGCCCCTGCCAATTCAAGACCTCGATTTGCATAAAATCTGCGAGTTGCCGCGTGAATGCTTGCACATGCTGATCGAGCCGTTGAAGATCGCGCTCGATATGCATACGCAATAGCGTCTTGATATGGTCGTTGGTGAACTGCGATTTGAGTTCGCCAATTGCGCCCTCTGGATCGCGCAAGAGGCGAGCTAGCGCCGTGCCTACACCAGTCTTCGACCTGGCGCCTTCGAGCAGGATGCAATAGAAGATTTCAACCTGATAAAGATGGTCACGCTTGGCTTCAAAGAACTTCCTTCGCTGATCGATCGCTGCTTCCACAATCGGGTCGTCATAGGTTGCGAACGGTATGTCGGGGTGGTTCGACTTGAAGAGGTATTGGTAAACATGGAAGCCTGGACCAAAGGCTTTCAATGCCGCTTCCAGGCGCTTCACCGCATACTCCTGCTCCGAGCGGTCAAGACTTTCGTAGTCCACGCCGGGAATGCTGAGAATCATTCCCACGTCCCCGCTTTTGGTAAGGAAAGCCGTCTCATTCCAGAAGCCGTACAGGTTGATGTGGGCGTTGAGAGCCGTACTTTCTTTCCACGGCTTGATGACTTTGTCGAGACGCAGCATCACACTACCTCCACGGGAGGAACTTGCTGCTTCGCGGCGTCATAACGCGGTTTGTACCGTTCGGACTCTGCGAGGATGCGGAGGAATGCCGGATCGCTGTTGGTTACCCAATGGCCGAAGGCAAAACCACCCATGAAGACGGCCATGCCCGCGAGGATAGAATTAAAGAGATTGAAGGCCCCCACTGCGCCAACGCATACGAAGTAGAACAATGTCCGTTCCACACCCAAGTAGGTGAGTGGCTTGTGCAGGCTCTTGAAGACTCGATTTGTGCGATGTTTCTGCTGTGGTTTGTCTGGCATAACTCCCTCGTCTAAGCGCGGGTTGAAGCTAGTTGGGAAGGGCGCTATACACCCCAGAGCCAACTGAGGACATTCACGGCGAGAACAGCAATGCCCGTTCCAGCGGCAACACCAGCCAGCGCCCTTTTTGCCCCGGGCTCGCCATGCGCGAAGCTGTAGCCGCCGATTACGATTGCTACAAGACTTGCAACTTTCGCGATCGTCCCGGTGAAAAGACTTTGGATAGCGTTAAAGCCGGTATCGAACGGTGAACCCTGTGCTAGTGCTCTCATGGGCAAGAAAACAAGTAGGGTGAGCAGGGCGACGCTTATAAGCGCCGATTTCGACCGTCGCAGGGGCTTGATTGGGTGACCGAAACGGAATTTTACTAAACGTGACATGTCCATCTCCGCAGCCCCTTAACACGACTGCCCTTCGCGCAAAACTAACCTCGCCCAATCAACAAGTCCAACGGCATTGCTGCGATCAGTGGCGCTGGAGACGAACGTCTACGAAGATTAAAGCGGCTCTAGGGAAGGAGTTGTTGGCGATGAGTGCGTGAGAGCCCCCTGTAAACAATTCGCAATTAAGGACGACGGCATTTGACATCGCTCTGCAGGTGGTCTTCACGGCCACAAGGCAAAGCTTCACAGCTATTTTTCCCTGAGAACAATACGGGTGGTGACACGCATCAGCGCCAACTTAAGGAGGATTTCTTTTGGATTACCGACGATGCAGACAAGTGGACGGAATCGACAAATCGCCGCTCAACCGGGGGATGGAGGGCTTCTCCGGTGAGTGCTTACGCACGTACCGGACCCGCTGACCTTCCGCAACTCCGTGCACCCCTACTCGAGCGAAGCCTGCTTTTTCGGCGACGCGAATCGAGCGACCGTTCTCCGGCGCGATCTGCAAGACGATCCCGCTCGCCTCTGTGGCGCTGCGAAGATATTCGGCCACGAGGTCGATGGCACGCCCGGCGAGTCCCCGTCCTCGCCATGGGGGGAAAATCCCATAAGAGACATTGACCTCCGCAGGACTACCAAGAACCTCGAGGTTCGCTTCGACAAAACCGATCAGCTGATCGCTACTGCAATCGAAGACGCCGAAGGCGCGACGCGGGCCGCCGGTGCGCCATTGCTCCTCGAACTTGTCGATGGCGGTCTGCACCGTGGCAGCCGTGCTGCGTCCGCCACTGAGCCATTTCGCCATCTCCTCATCCTCGCCGGCTAAATGGGCAGCTGCATCCGCTTGCGTCAATGGACGTAGTTGGATGACGCCGTCGGTGAGGCTCGGCATGGAAGCGCGTTCCATCTCTTAGATTGTGCCAGGTGTTTCGCACTTGTCCGGTTAGCCGGCCATCCGCTCAGAGAGCGCTACTAGAGCTCTCCGGCAGAGATTTAACCATCTCCAGCATGGCATGATGATACTTCTCGTGTGCGAACTCACGCGCAATCTGCCAACCCTGACTGAGATAGAATTGCGCGGCAACCGCATTCGACCGAACGACGCGAAGGCGGCACGTCTGGTGGCCACGGGCGGCGATCTCAGCTTCACCCTGCGCGAGCAATTTGCTTCCAATACCCTGTCTACGGTGTTCGCGAAATACCCACAGGTCGCTAACCCACTCCTGATTCGTTATGATCACGCCCACAATCTTTTCATCAGAGACTGCCACCCAGGCCAACGGCCAATCCTCCTCTTCGAACTGCAGGGGAACAGGATTCGGAGCAAAAAGACCGCTAAATGTTTCATTCGCCACCGTCTCTATCAGAGCCCGTACCGAGTTGTATTCGCTGGGTTGTGGTCGCCGCATAATGCTCATCCGGCTATTTTAGTTGAGCGCCGCTGGATTGCCGCATGTTCGGCGCACCCGTGCAACCGGTCCAGGCTCAGAGTCCAGTGCGCTTCTAGACCGGGATGTTCATCGTATTCATCCTGCAAGTCGTCGTTCATCATCAAGCGAGTGGTGATGACAGCGCTTTTGTCAGCCCGTCTCAACTAGCTTGCCGATCAACGCCCAACTGTCCGCGATTGCCCTGCGACATTGCTCCACGACACGCTGGGATATGTGCAAAATATCCGTTTCCTCGAATACTGCGCTTGCACTTTGGGCAAGGTCGAACCACGAGGGCCTGTTTTTGCGAAGACGCGACTGGGCCGGTTCGCTGTGTCGTCACTGTTTCGAGACCATACTCATCAATGAGCCACTTTGCGATGGCTGGCTCCATAAGGCCGAAATTTAATTGCGCGCTGTGCTGAATACAGAATGTCTCGAATGCTCGGTCGGTCACCCAAGTATCCATTACCTTGAACTCTCCATCGGCGACCCGTTTCGCCACTTCGGCAGTAGTGACACCCAGGAGTTTCGCCACTCGCCCCCACGAGTATCCTTCGTTTTCGTTACACACGGCCGCGGCAGTTTTCTGCTCGACTTCCGGTAACGCCACAGTTGCGTGTCGGCGGCAGAATTCCACCAGAGAGATCGCCGAGACCCGCGGGTCGCGGACTCTTAGAAGACCACTACCAATCAAACGCTGCAGCCGGCGATGGCTTACGTGCAAAGTTTGCTGGATTCTTCGCAATGACCAGCCGTCTGTAACTCTCGCGCTTATGGCCCGGCCTTTCAGCCGGAATCGAACTGATTGTTCTGAGCGTTTGAGCTTTTCGGCAATCGCCTTGACCGGCTCATAGCCGGCGCGCACAAATAGTTCTTGTTCCTCTTCCCTTGTCCAAGGTCGTCGGTCTCCCTTTTGTTTGACTGCCTGCTCTCCGTCGAGCCAACCTTGACTTCGGGCGAATCTCGACACCACGTATCCTGCGAGTCCTGGATAAAGCGCCCTTACGGTTTTGATTGCCTCTGTTTTTTTGCGCCCTCCACTTCGATACCCACTGCGAAGAATTTCAACCGCTGCTTCACTCCAGTCGACCGGTGCCGCACGCTTGCCGTGCTCTTTCTCTCGCAAGTGTCGCATTCGATGCCAGACTTGCGCAGGCGCTAGCTCCGGGGTGAGTTGCCGTACCCTTTTGACCGCCTCCTGAGTACCTTTCGGACCATATTTCATCCCGACCACCAGTATCTGGTCGATCTCCTGCAACCAGCGGAAGGATTGGCTTGGCTTTTTGCTGTCGGAATTGTTTGGATCTTCCATAAGCAAGTCTTCTCTGCATCCGGTTCCTGCTCCGGAGAATCGCAGGTGCCCCATACTGATAAAAGGAACCAAAACAGTACCGAACCTATCGAAAATATTTTCGCTACTTTCTGTTCTCGCTCGGGTCGGTCAGTCTTGACATCTGTTTCTCTCTGATGGCACGCTTGCGTTAGCCCTCTGGCCAGGTACCACGCAATAGCTGATGTGAGGCGCTTGGTATGCCAACCCCCGAACCCGGTCCCGAGTGGGTCCTTTCAGGCGTCAACCCTCGTTCGGACTCCCACACCGAAAGCGAACTCATGAAAGCGGCTCAATCAGCCTGGCCAAAGGCGTTGGCCCACGTCCGACAGGTTCAAGCACAAAATCCGTTCGATGACGACGGAATCTTGGTAGCTGAAGTGTGGGAAAGCGTTCTGCAATCTGTGTCTCGGACGCTCGATCGGATGAATGGAAGGCCCGGTGAGATTGGAAATCTGGAGGCTTATCTTCTCGGAAGCTTTTACCATCGGCTGCGCCGTGCTTTCAAGAAGGAGCAACGGCGCGAGGAAACGATCCACCTTGTATCATCCGCCCAGGAGCTGGAAGTTCTTGGTGCGGCGAGTCATTCGGAGGAGCAAGACATTGAAGGCACCCTTCATGCTCAGGAGATTCTTGATCGGATGGACGCCTGGAGCCGCAAAGTCTGGATTGCGCGCGAGTACGGCTATACCTGGAAGCACATTGGCCGCGTTCTGGGAATTCCTGGCGAGAGCGTCATGCTGCGCTTCCGACGCCGCATGAAAATTCTACGAGCACGTTTGTCTGGCGGTAGATGAAATGCCAATGTGTCGTGGTCTTTTCTTTCAGTCACACTTGGGCTGTTTTTCAGATTGAACTGTTATCGAGTGGACCCTCTTTGAGCAGCGAAAGCCAATCCAACGCGGCGGACAAACGCTTGCTTGATAGTCTCCGGCAAGGCTTAGCGACAGAGTTCCCTAATCCCGAGCGGATCGGCTGTCCGGGAAATGCTCTAGTCCAGGGCATAGCACAAGGAAAGGTGCCCCTCATCGAAGCAGAGCCTTGGCTTGACCACCTGGGCTCATGCAGTCCGTGTTTCCGGGAATTCAAGGAGTTTCGCAGGCAAGCGGCGACTCAGCGCCGACGTGTACTGACTTTGGTGGCGACTGCTGCCGTTCTGCTCTTCGCGGTGGGAGGATGGTTGTTGGTGCGAGCCCGACGCTCAGCAGAGGCGACTGATACGGCCGTCTTGGATCTTCGCGAGCGGTCGGTGGCTCGCGGGCAGACCAGCTCTGAGACTGGTCACGCACCTTTGGAAATTCCTCGAACCGCTAAGCACCTGGTGCTTGACCTTCCGATCGGGAGCAAAGAAGGACCCTACGATGTCGGTCTACTCACAGAAACGGGTGATCAGATTTTGCGCACGACGGGGATGGCACAACTGCATGATCACATTACTGATTTGCAGGTCGATGTTGACCTCAGGAGCGTTCGGCCGGGAGCATACTCTCTGGGCGTTCGACAGCCTAGTCTTGAGTGGACCCGATATCCCATTCTGGTGTTTTGACCCCTGTACACCCGGCAATCGCGAGTTTGACCGTTTGACCGTCCCAGTTCTGGCCGGGTATCCAATTCAAGAACTTTGAGCCTTTAAGCGATTAGACTCGGGCCGCCCACCTGATACTGAGAATACCGATTTCGATTTTGGCCGACTCTTCGATGCTTCGATGAGCACGCGCGTGATTCCATGTGCTTGAAATCTCGCAATCTTTGCCTTGCATCGAGCAATACGAGAATGAGCGGCACATCGAGAACGTCTTCGACGCGAAGTTGGATATCGTGGCCGCGAAATGCCCCTGCGTTATGTTCCGTCATCGTTTCTCGTCGTTTCCGCAGTTTGATGGAGATGAGTGCAAGTCCCGACCTTCATCATTGGAGCTGAGGTAGGAAGATCGGGACTTGGCGTAACAGAGTTTAACTTGCGCGTCTCTCCTGCCGATCCAGCCACTCGTTATAGTGTTTTTTCACAGTGGCCATACGCTGTTCTTGCTTGACCTTGATGTCCTGCTTCGATTGGGCCGCCTTTTTCTTCAACGCCTCTACCTTGGCATCTGCCTCGTGTCGGATAGTTTCGAGTCTTGTTTTGGCCTTGTCCAACTTCTCTTGCAGTTTTGCGTTGAGCGTGTCAATCCGGGCTTGCAGCTTAGCTTTGCGCTCCGCCTTAGCCTCGGCATGTTCGGTTTTCAGTTGAGCGATGTCCGCTTTGATCGATGCGAGGTCCTGTTTATCCTGAGTATCTTCCACTTCCCAAAGGCTGCGACGCAAAACCACGCCACCCAGCGCTTCCATGCGTGTGTCCACCGGAGTGGTCCACTCCTCGTCCACCTCAGCGACTACCGCGACCTTGCCGGGCCTAAGGGTCTCCGCGACGTCCGAGAGAAAGTCGCTTCCGACGCGCACGTTGTCAAGGTCTGCAATTGCTCCGATGAGAGAGCCACCGGCGGCACCTACTGCCACACCGACTGGACCCCCCAATAGGCCGACGAGACTGCCGACCGCAGTGCCGGTCAGAGTTCCCAACGGACCGGTGTCAGCGCCCTCCTTCACGACTGCCGTACCATCGGGGTTCTTGGCAACGACTCTCGCCGCATACACAGCGATGCTGCCGTCTCCATCCAGTTGCTGAAGACTCCGTGATCCTTCGTAGGCTTTGCTCTCGTTATCAAAAACCACTACCAGCATTCTGTCCATGATGGTTTCCTCCTTTTCGTTTGGTTTCAAACGCAATGGCGGGTCGGGTGAGTTTTCGGTTGGGTACGGATGCGGGAGACCACCATTACAGACTCGACGCCTTAGGAATGTCAAGCTGCTATCGGCCGGTCAATCCGGTCAATCGGCCGTCAGTCGTCAATCCTGGTTGATCCTTTCTCTCCGTTGCACCACCCATGCGTTGCTCGGACATTGTCTGGGTGATCGTCTGGCCACGCTCCTCCCATTCCTTTCGTTTTCCCGTGTGGTCCGGCACGATATCGTTGGGGTCCGTGAATTCTTCGTGGCAGATAGCGCATTTCCTGTCCTGCTCGACAATCTTGCGGTTCGACAGTTTCCGCATTTCTGCCAGTGACCGGAGTTCGCGGTATTCGCGCGGGTGATGCGGATCTTCAATTCGCTGAACTCCGAGCCTGATCAGCCTGGGTCTGGGCATCAGTTCCCGCCCACAGCACGACGTTGATCTGTGAATCGGACAGAATTTGTTGGGACGCAGTCTCATGGCGGTTCTCCTGTGGTGCCTGGGTCGAAATGCGCAGCCGTTCAGCGCTGCGTCGGGCGAAGAGAAAACAAGGAAGAATCTAACCGTCCACGTTTTCCACAATTCCGTGCACAGATATTTCGTTTTCACCCTGAAAATTGCGTTGACATCGATGAAGCGATTGTTTAATTTGGCTGGCGTCGACGGCTGAAAGGATTGGCGAAATAAATCTTGCCACTCCGAAGTAGGCTGAGTGATCTGCTCAGCAGGGCGACCTGACGAGCAACCAGACCCGAAAAAACCGACTGGTTCTGCGAGGAGCAGTTGGGGTTTGGAACTGCGAAAGCAGTGATCGCATCAAGGGCTGCGACGGTGCATGCATCCAAGCTGTTGGCTCCCTCGCAGGAGCGGATGGCTGGAGCATAACCAATGTCGCAGCCTTTTCCCTTGCCCGGCGCAGATGGTCGGGTGTAACCGGACTTGCTTTTAGGACGGCGTGAATCGACGTCACCTGCTCAGCTCCTCTTCGTAGCGCCCCCCCCTGTTTTCAACACGAATTGTGGATAAGCATGTTCATGATGCGTGTGTCCAGCCCGTCGTGCTTAGCTTTGACCGGTTTGCACCACGGATGGGCAGTACCCCGGGCGATGAAATGCAGTGGAATGGCAGTGACAGTCGAACAATCGAACTGCGGAAATCTCGGCGATGCTCGACTGTGCAGAGACATTACTGCGCACATCGAACACGCATTTGCCGACTGACGCGGCGACTGGCCGGGTGTCCATGGCCGGATCGCGCGCGAGCGAGAATTGGCAGATGCGAGTCGAGGGACCAAACGGCGCGCTGATGTGGGTTTGGGTAACGTTCGCATATCTGATTCCAGCGGTCGCTATCACCGTGCAGATGCTCATCTCCCTCGAACTCGCAGGGGGCAATCCAAGCTGCGCACATCATCGACGACGAAGACTACCGGGGCGGCGGCCTCGGACTTCATTCACCTGCCTCGGCTTTGATGGGTAGGGTAAGGTGAAAGCTAGCTCCCCGTGGAGAGTTCTCGGCAGCCCACAGGCGGCCACCATGTGATTCAACGATGGAACGGCTGATTCGAAGTCCCATGCCGGTCCCTTGGGGCTTGGTCGTAAAGAAGGCGTCGAAGATTTGATCCGCCCGCTTCGGCGGGAGCCCAACGCCGGTATCGCTGACCGATATCATGAGCTGGCCGTCTTCGGCTTGCGAGGAGATGATGAGCTCGCGTGTACCATCTAGATCTTTCATCGCGTCGATGCTGTTGGTCATGAGGTTCATCAGCACTTGCTGCATTTGGACGCGATCGCCCATTACCTGGGGCAGATCTTTGGCCAGTTCCGTCTGAATTGAGACGTCGTATCGCGTTGCGTCGCTGCCTAGAAGGACGATCATCTCTCGGATGATTTCGTTCACATCAATCAATGCCTGTTCAGGAGTACCTTTTTTGAAGAGCTGCCGAACCCGAGTGATGATTTCCGCCGCGCGCGTTGCGTCCTTAACGACTCTCGACGCAGCCTCGCGTGCTTCTTCCACGTCGGGGTCATCGCGCGAAAGCCAGCGTACGCAAGTATTAGCGTCTGTCACCGCCGCGGCGATCGGTTGTTTCACTTCGTGCGCTAAAGAGGCAGTCAGCTCTCCCATCGTGGTGATGCGGTTAATGCGGGCGACATCCTTTTGCGCCTGATGCAAAGCTTCTTCGGCTTGTTTGCGTTCGGTGATGTCGGTGGAGCTGCCAACGAATTGCACCAGATTCCCGGAAGGGTTCAGAACAGGATGTCCGACACTGCGGATGTACCTTACGGCGCCACCTGGAAGAAGAATTCGGTACTCAACTTCGTAATCTGATTTTTCGTTTATTGCTCGATCGATTGCTTGTTGCCGACCATCACAATCGTCCGGATGAATGCGCTCCAAACGTTTGTTCCAAGCCGACATGCCCTCTTTCGGATTGAAACCATACACGCGATACCATTCTTCGGATAGATGCAACGCGCGTCTTTCAGCTACTTCCCAGACCCAACTTCCCGTATGTGTGAGCTTCTGCGCTTCTGCTAAATAGGCCTCGCTCTGTCGCAGCTTCTCCTCAGACCGCCTGCGTTCCGTCACGTCCATCACGGTACCCACGTACTCAACGAGGTCGCCGGATGGGTTGAAAACGGGGTGAGCTACCACGTGCATGTCTCTGATTTCGCCGCCGGGATGGACGATTCTGTAATCCGTCTCGTAGTCGAACTTGGCACGACCCGCTGCCGCCGATATTTCCCTGATCTTGGCTTGATCATCCGGGTGGACGCGCTGCAGGAATGTTTCAAATCGCGGCAGTCCGTCGCGCGGATCAAAACCTAGCACGCGGTAGCATTCTTCGGACCAGTACCTCATCTCGCCTGTGGCGGAGACCCTTGCCCAACTGCCCGTATGGCTGAGCCTCTGCGCTTCCGCTAAGTATGCCTCACTCTCCCGAAGCGTCTTTTCCGCCTGCGTCGCCGCGGTGATATCCATCGCGGTTCCGACAAATTCCACGAGGTCGCCGGATTCGTTCAAGATAGGGTGGCCGATCGTGCGGAGGTATTTGATATTTCCGTCCGGAAGGACAATGCGGTAGTCCACTTGAAACGCGGTTTTCTCCCTTTCGGCTCTTTCAAAAAGGTCTACGACCCGCTTCCGATCCTCGGGATGGAACTTATCAAAGAAGAATTCGGTGTTCGACGGGTCTTCGTCAGGCTTGATGTCGTGTATCCGATAGATCTCTGGCGAGACTGTGACCTCGCCCGACACAACATCATGTCGCCAGCTACCCGTGTTGCTTAGTTTTTGCGCCTCAAGCAAAGATTCTTCACTGCGGCGCAGCTTTTTCTCCACGTCCTTTACCGCGGTCGTGTCCATCACCGCGCCAACAAACTCTGGCTCGCCCGACTCATCTCTTTGAGCATGAGCCACAACGTGGACATGCTTGAGGGAACCATCCGGCATGAGCAAGCGATATTCATGTTCAAAATTCTTTCCATCCTGCGTTGCGTGTTCAATGGTCTGTTTCACGAGCGCCAAGTCTTCCGGATGAACCCGTTGGAGAATAAGTTCCACAGTCGGTGTCGTCGTTCGGTCGTATTGGAAGACTCGAAAGGTTTCCTCTGACCAGATGATCTCGCCAGTGGAGGTTTTCCAACCGAAACTGCCCGTGTGGCTCAGCCTTTGGGCTTCCGCCAAGTACGCCTCGCTTCGCTGCTGCTGCAGTTCAAAGATCTGGGCAGCGAATCGTCTATCCACCCAGGACGTCAGCAGAGCCAACCCGAGGACGATAAAGGTGACGGCGACAATTCCGGCAATGCCGAGTGCGGAGATGCTTACGGCGTGAGACAGGTCGGCCGGCATGCCGGAGGACGTGAAACTGGCGGCGGCCATGCCGGTGTAATGCATGACAGGGATCGCAGCCCCCATCACGACGGCTCCGGCTAACTTCTTCCCGCCGATCCCCGTTTTCTCATCTCGGAAGTGAAAGGTAATCCATAGCGCGGCGAGAGAGATCAGAACCGCGAACGCGACGGACAGGACCGCGAGAGAGGAATTAAATTGGCATACCGCCGGTAAGCGCATAGCGGCCATGCCGATGTAATGCATACCCGCAATACCCGCCCCCATCAGGACACTTCCAGCGACCGCTTGAGACGCGACCATGTTCTGCCGGCTCACCACGTACAGCGCAATGGCAGACGCGAGAACCGCCGCAAACAGTGACAGCAGAACAGTTGGCCAGTGGTAAGCCACGGGAATCGGCAGGATGAACGCCAGCATTCCGATGTAGTGCATTGACCAAATGCCTGTTCCCATAGCACAGGCACCGCCCAGCAGCCAAAGCGCACGAGTCCAACCGCCCGCAGCCGTTACGCGACTTGCGAGATCCAGAGCAGCGTACGACGCAAACACGGCGATGAACACCGAGAGCGCCACGAGCGAGTAGTTGTAGGAGCCGATCAAGTCCACGGCAGCCATTTGACCCCAGCCGGGTGCCACGAAGAACAGCCACCTGCGCTTCAATCAAAAGAATTGCCGGTCTTCCTAGCACTTGATCATCCGGATGGACGCGTTGCAAGAAGCTAATCCAGAGCGCAGAGCACCATAACTGTAGCTCGGTTTCAAAGCCATTACAATCAAGTGCTGGGCGACCTGAATCGACAATTTGACTTCCCTTGCGTTCTGTCCAGAATTCCGACCGCCAAAAATAAATTTAACCACCTCTGAACGGAAATCGGTCACGATGGTAATCATCCTTTCTGGGAGAAAATGCTGTGGGGACCAGCCGTCGAGTAGTTCGGAAAGCGATCGCGCAGCCAGCCAAACCGCGAAGGCCAAGCACTCCGTGCGGCGAGCGTTTCGCAAGTTGTCACAAACGTGGAACTTCATGCACTGGCGGACCCGGTTTATACATCCCTCATTCACTTAGATCAAACAAACCTCGACAGTCAGAAGCGGAATCGGGAGGCATCTCAGGGCTCCATAGGGCTCTCTCCGACACTAGAAAATCTCTACACACAGTGCTTCGACACGGCAATTCGTACGGTTTTCCGACCGCCGCGAGAGCCTCTTCCCAAGGGATCTTTGTAATCGAACCGACCGGTGTCCTGCTGGCGAGATTTCGCATATCATGGTCACTCCCTTTGGCGCGTGAAGCGATTCCGTAGGGATCTGACTTCATCCTCGAAGTAAACACCTCCGTCTGGCCCGGGTGTAATCTTCAACCCTTCGTCGTGAAGCTAATGGTGCAGTGATGGCGTGTGCTAGGAGAAAGCTATAAGAGCGTCGCACGGCGGCAGCGCAGCGGGTAGTGTCTGAAAAGTGCGTTGGCGATCAAGTAGTATCAACGCGGAAGGCGGGATGTTCAACAAATCCAGGAGCGGGGAGCGGGCCTTCCCAATGCGTGACCTCATATCCTGCATATGGTTTGCGGTTGCCGCAAATTGCGATGGTCGGCTACAGCAAGCCGCACGGGGACGAAGTTGCGACCGATATAGGCACTGACAATGCGGCGGACGTTGGCTTCCCTGCTGTTTACGTGTTTGACAGATTATCTCGTGATTTGCACGAATCATCACGTCGAGTTGTACAACATCGGCCCTAACCCCCATACGCCAGCGGTAAGGGTGCACATGGCTGTACGCAAAGCCGTGGCCTTTCAATCGGAATCGGGCGTGACAACCGGCATTACGCCCCGTGCGATGATTCCTACTGGATGGTTCTGTCGCTATTGGAGCGTGCGATCCGGCAGGACGAGGCGCAAGGCCGGAAGCCGATTGCAGTGGTCGCATCGGCGGGAACAGTTAATACCTAAAGCGGAAAAATCGGATATGCGACGAGTTCTGGTGGTGTGTGTCGTGCTTGCGATGGTTCTTTCCCTACCTCGATTCATCGAAGCGATCGTCATGATGGATCCGACCGTTAGCGTTCCGGTGAACCGACTGATTATCAACACCACCAAATACACCCAAGCCCACCCGAAAGATTCGCAGGGATATTATCTGCTCGGACGGCTGCACAGCTTTGCGTTTGCCGGGAACACCCACACCGAAGAGTCGAAGTACTCAAGACTATTCGGCCCGAACGCGTTGCCGGAGGCGCGCTTTATCGAACAAGTCCCCCGCCAGGAGCGAGCGGTACCGGGGAAAATTCTGCCCGCAGCGGCGCGCTGGCACCTCAACGAGTCGCTACGCAACTACCTGCGCGCGACCGAACTTCAACCAAAGCAGCCCCTGGCGGATCTCGGATTAGGCTGGATGTTGGAGCAGGGCGCGCTGTTCGCGGACCAGGTCGACGCCCCTTTCAGGAAGCCTCCGCAGCGGGCTTCTGCGCTGGAGTGGCGGGCCGAAGCGCTGGCAGTTTATCGTCGTTTGGCCACAAACCCCAAGGATCTCTATGACTCAGAGCCTCAGCCGGAATCGCCTGAAGGACTGCGCGTGGAAGCGAGCCGGGCAATCCTGCGCATGCTTCCCGGACCGGACTTATCCCCAGAAGAAAAGGCGGATACTGATCGCGCGCGCAAGGTGAACGAAGATTTCGAGGAAAAGGCGAAGAAGGCAGCCGCGGGACAGCCAGCTGGAGAGCTAGGGGACCGACACGTTATTTCGCCCATCATCTTTCCACTGCGCGGACCGGGCCCGCTCGAGGCGCTGCTGGCACCCGGGCGCGTCGTGTCGTTTGATCTTGACGGGAACGGCGTGCCGGCGAAGTGGCCCTGGGTGAATTCCGACGCGGGCTTTCTGGTGTGGGATCCTGAAAACCGGCAGCGCATCGAGTCTGGCAGACAACTGTTCGGTTCGGTGACCTGGTGGACGTTCTGGCGGGACGGCTACGCAGCCCTGGCGGCGCTCGACGACGATGGCAACGGCTGGCTCGAAGGAGATGAACTCGCCGGAATCGCCATATGGCGCGATATGAACGGGAATGGCGTGTGCGATCCTGGCGAAGTGATCTCCCTGCAGGACGCGGGAATTGTGCGCATCGCGGTCCGGGCGAGCGGACGCACGAACGGAATGCCTTTCGACGCTCAGGGGATTCAATTGAGCGACCAGACTTTCCGGCCCACCTACGACTGGACGCCGGAGTCGATCGTGCCGGGCGCGCAATATCAGGATACGAAACCCTAAATAAGATCGCGATGGTCTTGAGCCATACGAGGGAGCGTCAGGAAATCAACAGGATCTAATATTTACCTGAATTCGTCCTTGATTTTATACACTACGCTTCCAACAGCCCCACCCAAATACGAGCGCAACACGCGATTTAGCTGGGGTTTTAACGTATCGAGAGTGCCAGAGTAGGTGCTTGTGGGTTTTTATATACACAACACACATGGGCTTCATTGGCAAGAGAAACCCCGACGCGCCCCATAGGGAGTGGCAGGTAGATGCTGGAGTCGTGCGGGGCGCGTCCGATACCGCTGTTTGAAGGAAGCCGCCGGTGAGGAAGCGTTTATGCAAATTGAATGGTGTTGGGTTTATGGGAAAGGCTTCGGGAATCGGTGGTGGAGCAAACCAGGCCCAAGGCAAGATGGGCTTGATGCTACACGCCCTGATCGTACCATTGCCAAACCCGTCGTCCATTTTCATCATGCACTTTGAGGGCTTCTCCATACGCCACCAGTCGGTTCAGCACCGTGGTAACGGAAGCAGCAGGGTCCTTGTGGTGGAGTAATACGAGCGGAATGCGTCCCTGAAGCTGTTCGCATACTTCCTGGGCACCTAGTGGGCGGTTAGCCTCCATCAACACCGTGCGGCAGGACTTGGTGAGTCCCCGCTGCCGTGGTCTGCCCTTCCGACCGACCAATTCCAATAGCTCTTCGTCCAGCCAATCATCGCCAAATATGTTGGCCAGTCCCACAATCGTTTGCTTGATTGTGCCAATCCGCTTCACGATGTCAGCGCGCTGCCGTATGAGTTGTCGCAGATCTTCTGCTGCAGCTTTCACAACTTCCTGAACGTGCGCGTTACTGCTTCCCACAAACTCCTCTGTTCCAGGGCTCATTGCCGTTTTGGCGTCTGAATTCCTACTCGGCAGCAAAACCCTCTATACCGATCCACAACTGCGCCAGGAATTGCAGACTCTTCTTGTAAGTACGAGTGGCTGTGAACTCCCTTCCTCCCCGCACGCGGACCACATACTCGCCCGTGGACGACAGATGCATCTCTTCGACCAATGCCGCGTTCACCAGGGCAGATCGATGAATTCGCACAAACCCGTGCGGATTGAGCTTTTCCTCCATGGTCGAGATAGACTCTCGCAGCATGTGCGAACTTGAAGTACGCAATAACAAGACCTGGTTTCCTTTGGCTTCCACCGCGATAACGTCGGCCGCATCGATGAAGAGAATTCTCCCGGTGGCTCTGATCGCAATCCGCACAGACGTCCCCATCGGAAGCGTCCGTGTCTGGGATACCACTTCACGGACATGCGGATTACCGTTATCCAAAGGACCTCCATTGCCGGCTTCGTTACTGCTCCAGTGCCCGAAGTCCATCGTGATCCTGGACGTCCGTCAATCGGCGTCTACTTCCAGTTCATCCTGCTCCCTCGACATCCTCAGGCTCTCGCCGCTGTTGGGCGCGGTGTTTCCACTGGCTGACTTCAGCTTCGCCGATCAAACATCGGCTCATTCTCTCGCATTGCTGTGTATCCGTAACTGAGTGGGGCCGCCGTTCCATTTCGTGTCAGGGCGCAATCTCGGCTTATTTCTGATCAACCTTCGCAAAGAACTTCCGTATATCGTCAAGCAGGAGATCGGGTTGTTCCAGAGCCGCGAAGTGTCCGCCCTTCGGCATCTCCGTCCTTTGTACTACGTTGTATGTCTGCGTAATCCAGCGAAACGGAGGGACAGCTACCTCCCTCGGAAAATCCGCATACGCCACAGGAGTCTCCAGGCGTGGCATTCGCGCCGCTTCTTCCCCGGTGAGCCGACTCTCGCGATAGATTCGCATGGCGGAGCCGACCGTGTCTGTAACCCAGTAGAGAGTGACATCGGTCAAGAATGTATCGCGATCCACGGCCTTGAGAAAATCGCCGTTGTTGTCCGTAAGCAGTTGAAATTTAGCTGTCATCCAGGCCAACCACCCAGCCGGAGAGTCCGTCAGGGCGTAGGCAAGAGTCTGCGGTTCACTGGCCTGGAGGAAAAAAAAGCTGCTCTCTTCTCGGTGAAAGAACGAAGACCGTTCCCGCTCCGCATCGCTCATTTGCCGAGCTGCTTCCGGGTTCGGCGGGTCCGCGGTAATAAGGTTCAAGTGAAGCCCGATCACGTGCGCGGGCGCTTGGTAGGCCATGTCGCGGGCTATTAACGAACCCCAGTCGCCACCCTGGATGCCATACCGGGAATAGCCTAAATGATCCATCAGAACCACCAGGGCTTTGGCCATACGCTGTGGACCCCAGCCCCGAGTTGTGGTGGGTCGGGAGAATCCAAATCCAGGAAGCGAAGGAATGATGACGTCAAATGCCGGGCTATGGCTGTCCTTGGGATCGGTAAGCGGCTCGATCAGTGCGAGAAATTCAAGAATCGAACCGGGCCAGCCGTGAATCAACACCAACGGTATTGCGTCGGGGCGTGGCGAGCGCTGATGGATAAAATAAATCTGCTGTCCATCAATTTCCGTGGTGAACTGGTCAAAACGGTTGATCTTGGCTTCTTGTTCACGCCAGTCGTACTTGTTCTGCCAATAATCCGCGAGTTCTCGGACCTTCTTGATGTCGGCGCCGTACTCCCAAGTCGTGCCCGGAAGTTGATCGGGCCACTTGGTCTCCGCCAAACGGCGCCGAAGATCAATGAGAACCTGGTCGGGAACATGCACTTGGAACGGCTGGATGGTTGCTGTCGTTGGCTCTGGATTAGCCTTTGCGCTTGAAGCGTATCTTTCTATGAGTTCCTCGACGATGCCCGGTTGCTGATCGGCGACGTAATGGCTGCCTCCCCGAATCAATTCGGTTTTGGCGTTGACGCACCCGTGTTCTTGTAAAGCTGCGACGATGGTTGGAAGATCCCCGGCAAAAGGCGAATCGCTGCCTGCGCCGATCACCAGCGGAAGGTCCAGCCGGCCGCTCTGTTCGGCGTTGAACTTTGCGGTTGCGAGAAAGGCGCGATAAATCTCGAATCCCGCGTGCAAATGTTCGGGCGCGGCATAAGACTTGGCATAGCGAGCAACGTCCGCGTCGCTGAAGACTGGCGGGCCGAGAAAATAACGGAAGTAAATCGTTTGCCGGTCAGCTACCAGATGCTCAGGGAGGTCAGGCACCTGTTGAAAATTGATATGCCAGACGTAAGGTTCCGCGGTGATTTTCTTCCAAGGGTCAATGCCGGGTAGCGGGGCCTCGAGAATCATGGCGCCGCGCATCGTCTCGGGATACCGCCGGGCGAAAGCGTAGGCCACCATTCCACCGACGTCATGGCCGACAACATAAATCCCTCGCAGGCGCAACTGCTGCGCCAGCAGATGAACGTCTTCGGCCATGCTGGCAGCATCGTAGCCGTCCGGAGCCGGGCTTGAGCCGCCGATGCCGGGCAAATCGACCGCCATAACCTCGAACTTCTTGGCTAGGCGCGGCATCACCTTGTGGTATGCATACCAGTCCTCAGGAAACCCATGCAGCAGAATGACGGTGGGACCAGTTCCGCCGCGAACATAGTGCAGCGTGATTCCCTTTACCTGCGCTGTGGCGGAGACGAAGTTGGCACCCAACTCCGCCACCGCGGGATCCGCAGACTGCGCGGACAGAGACTGACCGCCAAGGCTGCACCATGCGGTCACAAGAAAAACCGCAATCGTTTTCAAGATTGGCGAAGTCATTGTGGCGTTCCATCCGACCACACGCCAGTGGGAATCACGAACATATACATCGGTTCCGGGTTGCCTTTGTACGTTGGAGCCAGGAAGATCGGAGATCCCGGAAACAGTTCTGACAGTTGATTTGAGGAGTCGATCAGATTTGCGCCCCATACCGTACCGAGCGGCATGTAGAACATAAGATGGGCCATGTTGTGGTTGCCCAAGTCATTAAGATACGCATCCTTGGACATCATGTAGCTCATCGCGCCAGCTTCGAGCTGCGGCAGTTCCTTTTTCTCAATCGCGGCCTTGACACTCTCTTTGACTTCTTCTTTCGATTTTCCAGCCAATACCAATTTTGTCCTCATCAAAGTGATCGGCAGCACCGTCCGGGCGGCGGGCGGATTGAGGCAAATCGGGCCGCGATTCCTAGGGTTCCAAAACTCGGGAGCATCGAATGGATTCATCCACGCGCGTTCTACCATGCAGACAAAGCCGTTCTTGCCTTCGACCGCAGTTTCATAGCCGTGGCTTCCGAGGACCATAACTTTCGCATCGCGGGAAATGGACGGCGGAGCCGCGGTCCGTGCCAGAGCAGTCTCAGCGTTTCGATCCGCTATCAAGTACTGGTCGAGCGGAGCCATGCTGGGATAAGGAGTTTTGCTGTCCTGAGCTCGCGCTTGCCGCGCCGCGCCCAGTGCGAGGGTTAGCGCAAAGAATCCCAACGCCATCATCTTGACCGACTTTCGTTTCATTTGGTTCTCTCCTTGAATCCTTAATGATTTAGATCTAAAGGAGGAAAGTTGCGAAAGCTTCTCCCCGGCCCGACCGCTCATACATACTGGTATGCATGTTACTGCTCCCAATACAATGCCTAGCCTTGCCTAGCCGCAGCCACCCGGCCACGACGCGTGCGCAAGGACTCCAGGTGACCAATCAGGTTTCTTTGTCCTGATCGCAGAATTCGCGCATCCTGCGAATTCTTCGCCAGTGACAAGTAGCCCTCATACACTGCGATTAGAAAGGTTGCGGCTTCGTCAGGGTCCTCGTCGTTTCGCACTAACCCTCGTTTCTGTCCCTCCCGCAACGCCATGGCGATCGCGCCGTGCCAGTTCTTGAAGACCTTGGCGGTCCTTTTGCGGAATCCCTCGTCAATCGGAGACATCTCCTGAGCAAGATTATTCAGTGGGCAGCCGCACTCGAGATCTTCCGGTCTTAGCGATGTGGACTGAACAATGGCGACCAGCGTATCGATAGGATTCTTGGCGTTTCGCAATGGATGCAGCCATTTGTGTTGGGTAATACTTGCAATCACCTCGTCCACCACCGCATACCCGAGGGCCTCTTTGTTGTCGAAGTGGTAGTACAGAGCGCCCCTGGTGACGCCAGCTGCAGCTAGGATCGCATCTACGTCAGCGCTTCGAAACCCTGAGAGGTGCATCTCCTGAAAGGCGGCTCTCAATAAGCGCTCTCGTGTGCGCGCTGAATCGCGTGACGTGGCCGTTCCGTGACTCGACCTTCGCTTAACGCGTAACATACTAACTAGTATGCATCTTCGAATAACTGGAGTCAAGCTCGGAAGGAATCTCGGAAGGAATCTCCGGAAATCGGGATTGTTGGAAATTCCTCTCCTGTTTGATGTAGTCCTACAGGCCGAACTGACAGTCTTACAGAAACACAACTTCACGCGCACGATCTACGCTGTGAGGACTGTGCAGTTGGCATTCGGCATTCCATAACTTCAGATCTCACCGTTGCTGTAACCGACTGAAAACTCGATGACTGCAGTGTGGGTCGCTAATTGCTAATACTCAACGCGGTGGAAGCTTTTTGTGACTCATCTATTTTCTCGGTCAGTCGCGACAACCGGCTGGGAGAATTTGATTTGTCTAGCTAGAAAACACCCTTCAATGTTGATAGGGATCAATTTGCAGTGTAGGAGAAACTCCATGATGAGCTTCATTCGGTGGGCGCTCGCCTTGTGTCTTCTGCTAGCCGTGGCCCAGGTCGGTCTCGCGCAAAATACGAATTCCAGTGACATTCGTGGCACAGTAACCGATTCAACGGGTGCGTTGGTTCCGGGCGTCACCGTTACTGTAACGAACAGCGACACCGGCCTGGTTGGCACATTCGTCACCAACAGTAACGGCCTTTACGATACCAATTCAATTCTGCCCGGAAACTACACGATTTCCTTTAGCAAGGAAGGTTTCCAGAAACTGGTGCGCGGCCCGTTCCCGTTGCAGGTCGGGCTGGTTACCGTTAACGGCGAACTGAAACCCGGCTCGATCCATGAGGTGGTCGAGGTTAAATCCGAAGCACCGCTGTTGAAGACCGAGAATGCACAGGTAGACACCACTTTTTCAACCGAACAGCTGACCTACTTGCCGAGCAAGGATCCGGCGAATGGCTGGACCAGTCTCCTGCAGATGCTTCCTGGCGCCACCTCGACCCCCCAGGGAGGCAACGGCGGCGGCCAGACTGATCTCAGCAATCCCGGCCTTGATCAAGCCGTCGCCGGAAGCATGCCATACTTCTCCAGCTATCTGGTTGACGGCGGCTCGATTTGGCTGCCCCACAGCGCCAACATCGACCAGGGCACGAGCGAGAATGTGGCCGAAGTGAACGTGATTACGTCGACCGCCTCGTCGGAGTACGGCGGCGGCGGCACCGTCTTCAACGTCATCAGCAAGAGCGGGACCAATCAGTTTCACGGCTCCCTCTACGAATATTTCCAGAACGATGACTTGAACGCCAGAGACTACTTCAACCGGACCGGCGCCAAGGCGAAACAGCGTTTCAACTACTTTGGCGGCGCGATTGGTGGGCCGATCCTCAAGGAAAAGTTGTTCTTCTACTTCAACTATCAAGAGTTGCAAAACCCCAATAACGCGATCTCCACCATTTCGCTTCCGAACGACGCCATGAAGGCGGGATGCTTCGATCCTGCGCTCTTTGAAAACGTGTCCAAGGGATACCTGCTTGCCCTTGACCAAGCGCATGGCGGCACGCCTCTGACGACCAATCCCGCCCAATGCGGGACCTTTAATCCGGCCGACGTGGCGATTCCCACGGCTTATATCGACCCCGTAGCTCGGAAGATTCAGGCGTTTCTTCCCGAGCCTAATCTGCAAACTCCCAATGGAGTCGCCCAAAACAACTATAGCTTTCTGAAGACCGCGAGCACCGGCAGTGTCAAGTATTTTGGGCGTTTAGACTACGACGTGAGCGCCAAAAACCGCATCAACATTACGGTTAACATGCACGGGCAGCCGCACAGGACGGCTGTAGATCCGGGCCCCGCATGCCCTATAGCTTGCGAGAACTTTGCGGCCGAAGCGTATAACGCCCAAATCTCGGACGTGTATACCATCAATTCGTCCATGGTAAACGAATTCCGCTATTCGTTTGTCCGGCAGGCGAACTGGTTTGTTCCGCAGACCCTGGGCAAGGGCTACCCGGCGCAGATAGGATTGCAGTTCGCCCAAGCGGATGCGTTTCCCACGATAAGCTTGGCTGGAATCAACTCCCCCTCCCCCAACATCCTGAGCACTGGCACGAACGCGGTCTTTATCGAGAACACCTTCATTCCCTCGGATATACTGACTCTGGTTCGCGGCAAACACATCCTCCACTTCGGGGCCGAGGTGATGTTTGCGCAGGATAACTCCACCCCCTGGGGCAGCATCCAGCCTGCGAGCTTGACTTTTACCGGCCAGTACACGAGCAACAGCCCCAATAACTTAGAGGTTGGGTACGCCGACTTCCTGTTGGGAGATGTGCAAACATGGAGCACCTCGACTCAACCGGAACACGGAATGCGGGAAAAGAATCCGTCGTTTTTTGTTCAGGACGACATCAAGCTGCGGCGAAACCTGACGGTGAACCTCGGGATACGCGTGGAAACCCATGGTGGAATGAGTGAAGTCCAAAACCATATGGGTGGTTTTGATCCGACCCTGACCAATCCCGTTACCAACACTCCTGGGTCAATTTGGTTTGCGGGACTGAACGGGGCGCGCACGCAATCGTTCGAGACCAAGACCAAGCCAATGCCTCGTCTGGGGTTCGCCTGGCAGGCGTCGGAGAATTGGGTGATTCGGGGCGGGGTTGGCCAATACGCCAGCCTGTGGAGCATGGACACGGCGGGCGGGCCGCTTGGCTTTGGCACAGGGGTCACGGGCAGTACGACAGCCAATATCGGCCAGCCGCCTGTAGTGCAGCTTTCGGGGACAGGGGCTGCTTTGCCCGTCGTTTCCGGGGCCGAAGATCGCAATCCCGCGGCGTATAACGGCCAGGGAAACATCCCCTATACCCCTTATAACCTTCCCATCATGGACGGCTGGCAGTGGACGGCCAGCGCGCAACGGCGTTTGCCCGCCAATATGGTGGTAGAGGCGCAATACATCGGCAGCCACTGGGAAAACGAGATGTTCGAGACCGATATCAATTCATTGTCCGGGAGCGCACTTGGAGGCAGTCAGGCCAACCTTCCGTTTCCGCAGTATTCGAACATCGGCATCGGCTCAGGCGGAGCCCGAACCGGCTTGTACAACGGTGTTTCGAATTACGAGGCGGCGATGTTGATGCTCCATAAACCAATGGGATATGGTGTTTCTGCCGATATCTCTTACGCATGGTCACGGCTGAAAGACGACATGGATAGCTCCGGCTGGGGCAACCAGTTCGGCTCCGTGTACTATCAGGACCCCCTTCATCCATCGGCCAACTACGCGATCTCGAATTTCGATCGGCCCAATTCGTTCAAAGGCTCGATCGTATACTCGATACCTCTAGGGCGAGGACACCACTACGGAAACTCGGCAGCAGCGGATGCGGCGATCGGTGGTTGGCAGGCGTCAACTTCTTTCATCGCCGAATCGGGAGCTCCGTTCACTGTGGTTATGTCGAACTATGGCGCGGGCACGCTAGCGAACGGGCCAGGTGGTGCATTCTGGTACCCTGACCTGGTTGGGAGTCCACATGTGTCCAATCAGTCGATCAATGAATGGTTCAACCCGGCCGCTTACTCTGCGCCAACGGCAAATACTTTTGGCACTAACCCGAGAAACTCGCTCCGTGGGCCCAATTTAACGGATGTCGACTTCTCACTAGCCAAGAGCTGGAGCCTGCCGAGATGGGAGCAGGGTAAACTGCAGCTGCGGATGGATGCTATCAATGTATTGAACCATCCCAGCTTCGAAAATCCTAGCAACGCCATTAATTCGAACGGGTCCACTGCGGGTGTGGGAGTAATCAGCGGCACCACGATTACCGGCCGCATCGTTCAGCTCAGCGCCAGATTCTCCTTCTGAGGGCCGGGCGAGGACAGCGCTTTTGGAAACTCGAAAGGACGGCGGCGCGCCGCCGTCCTTGCTTCTTACCGCCGGCAAGGCGGATGTCGCGAGTATCATTGGTAACGATGAGCATGAAGGAAGCCATCCGCTTACTCGGGACGATCGTCTTCTTTTTCGGTTCACTCCAGGGTGTCACTCAATCAACGGCTAGCCGCTCACAGGAAGTCGCGTCCCATGCTGGTCAAGCTAAGGAATTCCTGAAGGAACAGCGGCCTGATCTGGCCATACCCGAGTTTCGTGCCATCGTTGCGCTTGATCCCAATAATGTCGATGGCGCGGCAACCTCGGCGTGCTGCTGTTGCATTACAAGCAGACCAGTTATATACGTGGTCTGATAAAGAGCCGCCAGCAGCAGATCGAATCGCACTCCCGCAAGGCTGCGGAATATCTCAAGGAGAGTAAGCCGGAACTCGCGGCGCCCGAGTTTAGAGCTATCGTTGCCCTCGATCCCAATAACGTGGACGCACGCGGCAACCTTGGTGTGTTGCTGTTCTTCCAGGGCGCGTATGCGGATGCGATACCTCAGCCGCCGGCAGGAATCAGCCGTGTACCGAGAAGCACGCCCAGCTTGTTGTTCCAGTTGTACTCAATCGCGCTAGCCCGAACGCTTCGCTGACTCCGGAGTTAAGCCGAATGGTCTGAGTTGGATCCGCGATGTTATATCCGGTCACAGGAGGGTTGCTCTGGTAACGGTACGTGGCCGCGAGGGCCAACACCCAGCGCCGCGTAACGCTGTATTCCCAGGCCGCATCGACGAAGAGTGAGCTACCGGGTTTGGCATGCCCGCGAAAGCCTGCTTCGGTACCGTAGACCTGACGTCCTCTATTTTTACGCTCCTGGAAAATGCCGGCCAAACGTTGAAGCGCATGCGCAGAATGCGCCCATTCGGCAGCCAGAAGTCCGTTTGAGAGTAAAATGCCACAGTTGTGGTGTAGGATCCGGCACCGAAGCCGCCGCTCAGCCGGTCGCCCAGGCGATCATACTTTCCGGTGGGAAGCGTTGTCGGAACCCAGGTACCCTCACGAAACTGAGTGAACCGGTATTGGGCCTGCGTGGTGAGATCTCCCGCGCCAACCCCTGCGCTGCCCGGGCCGTTGCTCACCTCGTTGTAGCCAAACGTGGGAATCAGGCCGACCGTGAATCTGTTTGCGAGACCATAATTCATATAGGTGAGCGAGCCGAAGTAACTCGCATGCGCAGTGCTGTGCCGAGTGCCGCTCGAATCGTACTGGCCCCGCGTAGTCACATCGTAGAGATAGGGTTCGATCAGAACATGTCCTTGCGGCAACGTCGCCGCGTCTTGCAAGGAAAATTTGACCACGCATAGTGGTCTGTAACGATAGCCACTTTCATGTATTATGATATAACCACTGTGGCGAAATCCCAGAGTTTCGATCAGGGCCTGCACAATTTCGTGATGTGGCAGAGTGCGCCCCGCTGTCCTGGGAACCTCTTTTCAACCCTCCTTAACTCGCCCAAAACACCATTGCGATTCTCTCAACTCCCTCGACATCCAAATCTCATTGCACCTACTCAGTTTTCAGGTCGTCCCCGATGCTGGTTGCGGAATCACTGCCAGGCATCCGTTTACATTGCAGTACGTAGCGGGACACGATAGCATTAAGACGACCATGCGCTACGTGCACCCAAGCGAGGATGCGGTGGAGAAGTTATTTGCGCGGCTGGGGAACCTGCCGCGGCCGGAGACTCGTGTAGAATGCAAGAGGTCGGTGCAAAATCCGGTGCAGTTGGAAATGCCCTCACAGGACGATTTTGCTAAGCTATTGGTTACAAGTAATTTACAAACTGCGGAAGTGGTGGAACTGGCAGACACACCATCTTGAGGGGGTGGCGCCGAAAGGCGTGGGGGTTCAAATCCCCCCTTCCGCACCAAATAAGTAATTAATATTCAACAAGTTACCAAGTGTATTTTAAAGTTGTACAATAATCGCACAGCGTTTCCCCCCTCCGGAGTTATCCCATTGCAATCCGTCTTACTCCCTGCGGTCCCATACTCTGTGGCTTTAACGAGCAGAAGGTTCCCTATTCATTTCATTTGCGCGAAAACGATTTGTTTCGCGATATGGATTTAAGCTGCGGGTTAGGCCGAAGTTCTTAGGCGGCTAGAACTTCGGGTTAGGTATCGGTCGGGTCGGCGCGGTGGGCATCACATTGATTGCTTGCACTGTGCTACTGTAACGGTCAAATTCTGCAGAATTGCCCCAAATTGCCGGGCATATCGGTCAACCGCATACAGTTGTTTATCTGTATATCAATCCGCAGGGGTTTGGCGAGGCACACCCTCGGATACGCCACCTACTCCTTCTTTAGCTTACCCAGGGGTTGACTACCAGAACCGAAAGATCCTCGAAGTGCGCTGTGCTTCTCGTTGCGAGCGTTGCGTGAGTAGCGAGGGCGATACCGGAAATCATTGTGTCCCGCAATTCACCTGGACGCCCCCTTTTGTGCCGCAACGACATAAGATCACCAGCTTCCTGCGCGGCGGCTGAATTAAAAGAAGCGACTCGGCTCTCAATTTTGTCGACAAGGACCTTCTCGAAAGCTTGAACTAGCGCAGTGCGTCGCTTCCCGACCGGCAGGATCTGCAAGCCGAAGCGAACCTCAAGGATCGTAATCGAAGTTGTCCAAATGGATGTGCGCGGCTGCTTGTCGAGCCAATCGACTACCTTCTTGTCCGCGGAGTGGCGCATGAGCGCCGAGAGAACGTTGGTGTCGAGAATAATCATCGATCGAAGGACGCTGGCTTTGTCTGGTATCCATGAAGTTCCTGAATATCTTCGTCGAGACCAACCTTAGCGAACAATGACGCGATTTCAGTACCGAGGCCTCCAGCAGCAATGTCCTGCTCGGTTACGGCATTTCGGAGAATATCTCGCACTTCTTCTTCCATGCTCTGTCCGTGCCGCGCCGCGCCGCAGTCTCGCTGCGGCGCCCGCGCTGTTGCTGATCGACAAGGTCGCGTCAGTGAGCGTAAGAAGTCAATTGCAGGATGCGGATGCCGGGTATGGTCGGGAGATCGCGATCATTCGTGAGAAAGCTGGTGCAGCCGGCCGCTAATGCCGCCACAAGCTGAAGAGAGTCCGGAGTCTTGAGTCCCGTCGCAGCCCTGAGCTGCGCGGCCGCGCGCAAATGATCCCGCGAAATGTCTGCGATCCGGACTCCACGACTTCGCGTGAGAAGAGCTTCGTAGCGCCCGGCGAGCAGATGGTCGCCTGAACGATAAGGAACAACCAACACTTCTAACAGGGTAAGCGCAGAGGTAATCAATTCTCTGTGTCCCTCATCGGCTTCCCGAAAAAGCGGTTCAACCAGCGGAAGGAACTGAGGGCGTTCCTCGATGAAGTAGATGAAGATGGCGGTATCCACGCCCACAGGTCCATGACCGAGATCAGCCATTAATCCCATGAGACTCGTTCTCTCTCAACATGTTTCGATGGGTCCACTCCTCTCCAGTGTTCCTTGCCTAATCCCTTTAGATCAAGAATTGAGAGAGGTTTGGGCGTCTCAAGCGCATCACTGAGGAGATGGATAACCTCCTGCGCGACGGATCGATGCTGGCGCTTTGCTCGAGCCTGGAGCTTCCTGTAGAGAACGTCGGGAAGGTTTTTGATGTTGAGGACCGCCATATGGTTCCTCCCAAACTCCTCCATTATGGAGGACATAGCTCGGGTCGTCAAGCGAGGTCATGTGAGTTCGGATTCACGGCATGATCCAGACCATGCGCCGCGCCGGTCTTTCAATTCAGGACGCGGCGATGCTCGAACGTGACTCGTCGGCGTGTCACGTCAACATCGGACATCCCGCCGTCAATCGTAACCGCAGAAAAACTTGTAAGTGGTCTGGATTTGCTGTTCCCGCAGGGCAGGCAGGATTTGGTGGGCGTATTCGGCGACCTTCGCCTCTGGCGCCAGTTGCTGAACTTGTTCGAAATAACTGATGGCCTTGAGGCGGGCCTCCTCGGCGCCGTCGTTGTACCGCTTTGGGTCGACATAGTCCGCCATAGGACTGTCGGCCGGTTCATTGCTTAGTGACCACCACGTGGCATACGCCTGTCCCGTCAGAAATAAGACCTCTGCTCGCTGCCGACTCGTGGGCCATTGCTGCAGAAAAGAGTCTCCCTGGCGAATCATTTCCCGGAATTGCTCGCGCCCTTTGGCGCAAGTGCCGCTGCTATCCCAGCCCAGTTCGAGAAGAAGAACGAAGGCCTTCGCTCCCAAGTCAGTCTCAGGATACTGTTGCCAAACCCGCCAAAGAAGATCGCGTTGGTAATAAAATCCACCGCCCAGTTCGGAATATTCCAGCGTCAGTTTGTGCTGGGCAAACTCGCCGCGAAGCTGATTGCACTGCTCCTTATTCTCGGAGGGGCACCAAATATCATTCGCTACAAGATCCGCCGCCAACAGAATTGCAGGCCGTTGATCGGCCTGTCGATTCTCGGCTGTCTCGACAAGTTGAAACACAAAACGTTCGCGAGCCGGGTCCGGGCTCTTGGCCACCGGATCCCCCAAGAACTTCGGGAGCTCGGGGAAGGCTGGGACCAGGTCGTGACGGAGCGTTTTTCTTAAGTCCTCCTGGAACTTCTGCATGGGATCCAATGAGATTTCAAAACGGGACCTGGTGGGCATCTGCTCCGGTGACGAGCGCGAGTTGCCGGGTGTCTCGGTGACGGGCGCCTTGGCAGCTTGCGGATCGGCCGTAATTCTTGCGACCTGCCGAGTTGCCCGCAGGGCCTGTACCGGAGGCGGTGGCAACTCCTGCAGCCGGGAATAACGGTAGAACCAGCCGGCGATGCCGAGGGCTGTCGCCAAGAAGACGAAAGCGACAATCACGAAAACAGTCTTCCAAGGATTTTTGTGCGCGAGCTGTTGCATTTGTTAGATCCTGAACCGCACTTCAGGGGGAGACTTTCCGCTTTCTCGTATTGTCGCGTCTCTTCTCGGTTTACCCACCGCAAACCGGGAATGAAAGTTACGAAAGATTTCCCTATTATTAATAAGCCAAACAAATATGACCTGAAGTGGCCTCGAGAACTCGGAAAAGGCAGCACTATATACCGCGCGCGACATCTATTGGAACGTAATGGAACGTGATTGCGGCCCAAAATGTGATGCTTCCTGAGATATGCGACGCATCCAAGAATTCAACCTGACTGGTTCGTGAAGCTGACGGACGGCTGGAGGGGGACCGGCGACTGACCAATGGGCATTCCAAAATTGCCAGTGCCCGTTTCTGTATTCGGCAATCACGGTAAAAAACCCGGTCTCATCCACCCTATTCCCCGAGGTATCCACACGGATTTCGTGCCACGGCGTGGCTATTACCGCGAGGTCCGGCGTGAGCGGGTCGACTCGCAAATCCTCGCCCCAATGGGAGTTCCATGTGGTTAATGGTGCGCGCGAAATCCTGAATTCCTTTCGTTGCCGATGCGCTGTTCGGGAACACCAAGTGACTTCCCGAAGCCATGAAGAACGACGGGCTGTCGGCGAAATGCCTACGCCAAGCGGCCGGGCCCGGTTGGGTGACATCGTGGGCGACAGCACTGGTGTACGCTTTTACATCCTCTCGACTGCGGAGGCGCGTGCCGGTGTCAAGCATTGCGACATGCTCGACAAATCGTTGCGGGAGCCACATGCCACACAGAGAACGACCGATAGGAGAGAGGCCGATTGCCAAGTGCGCACGACTGATTTTTTGCCGGCAAGCATAGGTTTTGCACACTCCTGAATAAGCCCCCAAACGAACGCCTCTTGCGGGATGCCGAAATCACTCCGTCAGGTTATAAATCAGACCGTTCGGGTCCTTGATGTAACATCTTGGAAAATCCGGTTCATCTTTAACGATTTGGCAACCCTTTTTCTGGAGACGCGCTTTGGCTTCCTTGACGCTTTTGACAGTAACTTCGAAAACAGGTCCTAGAGAAGGTCCTCGCTCAATGAAAAAGTTGATGTTGTTTCCGTGGAGGCTGACCATATTTGATCTCTCATCCGTAACCTCAAAGCCAAGTTCCTCGACGTAGAAGTTAGCCGCCTTCATTGGGTCGGCAGCTTGAATCAAAATATCCGTACCAAAAGTGTTGGCCATAAGCCCCTCCGAGTCTGCGAGACGAACGAAACGTTTCCCATTATGGCTGTGTGGCCGCGCGGATACTGAGGCTAGCAGCCGTGTTTCGGCGGTCCCTGCGTAGCCCGTCACTCGGCCAGAGCCAGGATGGGTCCAACCCATCTCAGCGCCAAGTCCACGTCATCAGAAACATCAGGACGTACTCAACTCCGTCGCTCATGTTATGTCCAATGATCGGAGCTAGTAGACTCCCAGACTGTTCGCGCCAGTAGGCATAAAGAATGCCGAGTGCGAATGCATAGATCTGCTGGGCCAGCGCCAACCATAAGTTCTCTGTCCAGAAACTAATAAGGTGGGCCACAGCGAATAGCAGTGCCAGAATAACTCCGGCGACATGCATCTCGCATTTCCACAAGCGCACTCGGCCCGAAGTGCGCTGCATGAGAAACGTTTGTAGCAGACCACGGAACGGAATCTCTTCGGTCGGCCCCACATAGATCCCTTCAAAAAAGAGCCAACCCCATATACTTCGAGATGTCAGGGCAAGATTATCCGGCGGGGGAATATGCCTCAGGATCTGGGGAAAATAATCGACAACGGTCATAAGGAGACCAAACGCGGCTCCCCACAACAGCGCGGAAAGCACATAACGTCTCTGCTTAGGCCACTTAAGCCCGTACTCGGAGAAATTTCCCCCGCTGAACCATGCGATCAGCAGCAACGCAATCACCAGCATTACCGCGTGGTTCGCGAGCAAAGCCAACCATGGCGTTGCCATGACACTCCGCATATCTGTGTGCTTCGTGAGCAAGAGGAAGACATACCCACTCGGCAACACGATCAGCAGGCCTAATCCAATCGTCGCCAGAACTGGCGCAAGACGTAGCTGCAGCCCTGAGATGGAAAATACTGAGGTCTCGCTTCCGACGAGATAGGCATTCGTCGCGCCCCTGCTTGTGGTCTGAGAATTCACCCCTCAGGTATACGCGCGCGGAATCGTGGTGTCTTGAATCTATTTGCAACTGGATCGCCATACGCTGGGGCAACGGCCGGTCATGGTTTTCACGCTGCGTGCCATATGAGCCTGATCCGAAAACCCGAACTGTGCCGCGATGGCTGATAACGGCGTGCTGGCGGTTCGAATCGCCCTCCAAGCCAGCCGTGTCCGAGCACGTGCTCGAAAGGCGCACGGTGAAATTCCGAATACCTTGGCAAAAGTGCGCGATAGATCCCAAGCAGGAATTCCTTTGGCTTCGCTCCAACAGGAAAGATTGAGGCACGCATTTTGCGCCAACGATGCTGCCAGTTCGTCCGGCCAATCTTGAAAGTCCCGTTTCCCTGCTTCCGTCGACAACAGAAGCAGGGCGGCAGTTTCCGAATCGCCCTTCTCTACAAGATGAACAATCGCATCTGGGTCCTTGACCCTCCCAACGCCTGATCGAAAGGGGTATTGAGCAGGCAAAGGCACATTGAGTACCACTGCTCCAGACATCGGAATTCGATCCAGATGCGCTTCGAAAGCATCGTGCAAAACCACGTTGCCGGCCTGCACTCGATGCCGACCAGAATCCCCCGCCTCTTCATAGCACCCAGAGAGGACGAGCGCCGCATACGCACGCCTATGAAGGTGGCGCCCGATCAGAGGTGGGGGGATTGTTTGCCATACTCGCATTCGTTGATGCCTTACTTCGGCTTGAGAAGACTATATGGCATGTCACTCACAGCGGTCGAGTGCTCGGCTTAACCTTCCAGAACCGTCCGCCCCTCAGCTCAAGGATTCGGCTCGTTGCCAATGCGATCATTGACTACTGATCGAATCCGCTGCTTGCAGCCGAGGTAGCGTTCGGTCGTTTGCACCGAAACATGCCCCAAGAGAAATTGGATCTGCTCCAGCTCGCCTCCCGACGCGTGGCACAGCCGAGCGCAGGTCCGCCACAGATCGTGCGGCGCCAACTTCGCCACTCCAATGCTCTTCGCGGATTCCTTCACGATGCGCCAAACCGCCTTTACCGTCATCCCATCTCCCCATGTCCTTCCTACCTTGTTGACGCCGCGGAACAACTTTCCTCGATCAATGCCGGCTGCGGCGAGCCAGTCCCCCAGTTCGGTTCTAACCCAATCGGGAACCGGGACGGTTCGAATGTGACCTCCCTTGCCAACCAGATCAACAATCGCCCAATGCTCTTCGCGCTGCTGCAGGTGATCCAATGTCAACGCCACGGCTTGATGCCTCCTTAGCGCACACGCGAGTAGCAATGCAAGCAAGGCTAGGTTACGCTTTCCCCTTCAGCCGCTGACGATCGGGTGCTTGCCAAAGCGCATTGCCTTGTTCTGCCGTCAACCAGTTGCCGAGGCGAATGCCCAGCTTCTTCGCCCCTTTGACTCGACGAATGCCGGCCGCCAAATCGGTGCTGAGAAGACCACAGTCAGCGGCTTCGTACGCGAGCCGACGCACGGCGCCAAGACGCAGATTGATCGTACCGGGGCGAGTTGACGTGATTCGAGATGAGAGCGATAGCGCAGGACCACGACCCTGTCGAAGGCCAAGCGAGGTTCCGAACAATACCAGTCAACGAACTCATCGATGGCGGACGATAACCCCGCTTTGCGTCTGCTGAGTTCAAGCTGTTCAACACCGCGGCCTTGGCGTGTTCAAGGTCGGGCAAGCGCGGGACGGACTTTGTACTGTTGCGTCTTCTTCTGGAACTTGGCTTCTGCTTCATGACCGGTGGCCTCCGTGCCACCGATCGATGATCAGAGTAGTGCCGCGACTGCAAGGTCAGAGTTGGCCGTAATTTCAGAACTCCTGACATACCCCTCGAAGGGGTGAAGACGTAGTGCCCGAGAACTCGCTAGGTGCGGGCCAAAACCTGTCCGCTTTTGAGTGTTTCTATCGCGGCCCGGCCGACATCGAACCGGCGGAGAGCGAGCTTCGCATCACGCTTGCCCCGCTCAGCTCGCCCCATCGGTCGCGAGTCGTCGAATCCCTTTGCGCGTCGCTGAACAAGACCAAACGATGTTTCCCGGTACTCAACTTCAAGTGCGTCTCGCGGTCGCGCACCCGCCATCTTGAGGGAAAAAACGGACAGGTTTCCGGTACATCATGTCAGGAGTTCTGATCAGAACTCCTGACATACCCCTTTAAAATGGTTTTATCTTCCCGCGTGCGAACCAAAACCTGTCCGCTTTTTGCGTTTTCCGCTGAAGGTGCGCAGCTCCAGTGTTTGAGGCGATCGAGGAACAGCCAAGCCATGGTTGCGGTGTCGTACAGCGCGAAGTCTTGGCATGTTGTCCACGGCTCCGCGCTGGGGCTTTCATCCCAAACTCGCTGATTGTCGTGCTGGGGAAGCCGTTCCTACACCGCGCTTAACTCGCCAGTGATCAGTCTTTTGAGTTCAGCCTTTGTCATGATCCGCCCCTCTTCGTGAGAAGCCTTCTTGAATTCCTACTTATTCATCGTGTTTCTTGGGCACAGCCAGGTAGCCGTGGAAATTTCCTGCTGTATCGATATAGAGGCCGACAATGGCGCCCGCTGGGTTGATGGCGAAGGCATCGGTGAGAGTAGCATTGAACGGTGGACCACTGGGGACGTCAATCGTAATCGGGGTAGCCGTTCCCCAGTGCTGCAAGAATCCGTGCTCGTTGCCGTTGGTGTCGTCATACAGGCCTACGAAGTCTGCGGCTGGATTGATGCCCCAAGTCTGCGTAAGCGTGCTGCCAGGAACGTCGAACTGTTGAAATGCGCCGTCGTGCACGATGTAGCCGTGGTATTGCCCGTTTGAATCCGGGGGATCAACATAGAGGCCGACGATAATTGATCCATCGGGAGTGCCGCCGTTGTTCATGGATCCCAACACCGATTCCGTGGGGTCCTTCAGCTCGCCGCCACCTGCGTCCAAGGTGATGAAGGTGTCGAAGCCGGAACGGCCAAAACCAACCATCGAAGTGAGATAGTCGTCGTCGTGATCGCAGCCGTAGATAGTTCCGTTCGGCGAGATGGCGTTCGGGACGGAGCCTTTCTTGCCGGGAACCAGCACGTCAGAAAATTGGCCGTCGCGGTACAGAAATCCGCGCCGGCATTGGGGTGAGAAGGGCGGCGTATCGGCCGTGCAGTCTGGGGCTCCGGGCGCTCCTGGTGGAGCAAAATAGTCGCCGACGATGTCGCCCCGGGCATTGATGCCGTTGGCCTCGGTTTGCAGCGTCCCGGAGACGCCAACCTGACTGCCGGGGACATCCACCGTGGAGAAGTTGCCGTTCTTCAACAGAAAGCCGTGCTCGTTACCGGCGTTATCGTAGTAAATCCCGACGATGGCTCCGCGGGCGTTGATGCCGGTGGCGAACGTATTTGAGGCACCTGGCACGTCAACGGAAGCGAATGTGAAGGTTGTCCCGCTGAGTTCATCCATGGCCGGCCTAGGGACAGTTTGTCGTGATTGGGGATGGCTGTGGTGGTCCTGCATTGAGGACGTGCCCCGCATGCGCGGGTTCGACATCGACTGCGCAGCGCTGTCGGCGCTCAGCAGTAGCAACGCCGGCATCAGCATGAAGATGATCACGTTCATGGCAACTTGCGAGCGGTTTCCCGAGTTTTTCATAGGATCCTCCAAGTATTCCTGTGGTTGTTCGTTCCTTTGCTACTGAGAAGAAGCGCAAAGCAGAGGTCAACTCCCTCACGGGACGCGAAATTAGTTTTTCGGGACTAGATCAAGTCGCCGAAACTCCTCTGTTTTCATGGGTGCTTAACCGTTTTGGGGGCAGACTAGGAGTCCGGTTGAGTAGACCGTGTGTTTTTTTCGGCAGGTGCGAGACCTCGGCGCTGACACCGAGCAAG